>Ga0209582_1000073_pt1 | contig 112627 bp, 88 predicted proteins | sample KloWWTmetKNB5Kit_FD_187176 | JGI IMG/M metagenome (GOLD analysis project Ga0209582, IMG submission 187176) | Active sludge microbial communities from Klosterneuburg, Austria, studying microevolution and ecology of nitrifiers - Klosterneuburg... | ecosystem: Engineered > WWTP > Aerobic digester...
TGGAACACGACCTGCGCTGACTGCGCTGGTGTACCCAATGGCACGGCGTTCCTCGACAACTGCAACGAATGCGTAGGTGGCACCACGGGACTGGACCCCTGCACCGATGACTGTCTGGGCGTTCCCGGTGGAAATGCCGAGGTTGACGCCTGCGGTGTATGCTACGCTGGTGGTGCCTCGAACCCCTTGTGGAACACGACCTGCGCTGACTGTGCCGGTGTACCCAATGGAAACTCCGAGGTTGACGCCTGCGGTGTATGCTACGCTGGTGGTGCCTCGAACCCCTTGTGGAACACGACCTGCGCTGACTGTGCCGGTGTACCCAATGGTAACTCCGAGGTTGACGCCTGCGGTGTATGCTACGCTGGTGGTGCCTCGAACCCCTTGTGGAACACGACCTGCGCTGACTGCGCTGGCGTTCCCAATGGCAACTCCGAAGTCGATGCCTGCGGAGTATGCTACGCTGGTGGCGCGAGCAACCCCCTTTGGAACACGACCTGCGCTGACTGCGCTGGTGTACCCAATGGCAACTCCGAGGTTGATGCCTGCGGTGTATGCTACGCTGGTGGTGCGAGCAACCCGGATTGGAACAGCACCTGCGCTGACTGCGCAGGTGTTCCTAATGGTCCAGATACTCCTGGAGAGCCATGCGATGATCTGGATCCGGACACTGAGGGAGATACTTGGTCGAACAATTGTACCTGCGTTGGAACACCGATCGGTTGTGATCAATCGGTGAACCTGATCATCACAACGGATGATAATGGTGCGGAAACCTCGTGGGAGATCATTCCAGCAGGAGGTGGCACTGCGCTATGCGAAGGAGGACCATACGTTGGCGTGGATAATTCCGTGATCGGTGAGAACTGTTGTTTGGCGGATGGTTGCTATGCCCTTCGGGTGTACGATTCCGCTGGAGATGGTATGACCACAGGTGGCTACGTTCTAAAGGAGTCTGGTACGAACGGGCGTCGTATCATCGACAATAGTGGTAACGGCCAGTTCGGTTCGGTCAGTGCAATTGCCAATGGTGCCGCTTTCTGCCTGCCTGTTGGAGATGACCGTGTGCTCTACTCGCACTGTGACCGGTTGTACTGGGAGAGCGGCCAGTTCATTGTTGCGACCGAGAACGCAGCAGTAAGTGCGGCATATGCTACCCCAACTCTGCGTAACAGTAGTGGATATTTGTTCTGGTTCTTCGACCCGAATGGCAGCTACAGCTTCCGTCGTTTCCGCAAGCACTCCGAGAGTGATGGAGCTGGAACGGGAGCCCTTCGTGCTAACCACTTCCGGATCAATGCGTGGACGAATACGCCAAGCAGTCCGCACTTACCAGAAGGTGTGTTACTGAACGTGCGCATCATGGGACGTGTTAACTGGTCCTGGGGAACATGGGGTCCTGCTTGTCTCTTCAAGATCGACCCTGCACTAGCACAGTGTCCTCCGACGAACTTGGTAAATACACCGGGGATCCCAGAATACTCCTGCGGCGTATTCAAGCCCTTCGGGTCCAATGCAAAGCTCTATACTTGGGCCCGTCCGGGTGCGAACAGCTACCAGTTCGAGTTCACCTTGCCTGGCGAGGGAACATTCGAGAAGGTGCTCACTGGCAACTCGAACCAATTGGTCTTGAACTGGGTCGAAGACCCCCTAGTGCCTGGTGTCACATACCATGTTCGCACTCGCTTGAGCCGTGATCATGGCGTGACCTGGTGTCCGTGGGGTGAAGTATGCTTGGTGACGATCACGAATCCTCAATCCGGGATCGCACCGCAGGCCGGAACATCGACCATTGCATCTGCAACACCGAAGTTCACAGCTTGGCCCAACCCCAACAATGGGCATGACCTGTTCATCGCCATGTCGAACATCGATCCGAATGTCGAGCGTGTGGGTGTAGAGATGTACGATCTGGTCGGTAAACAAGTCGTGAGCCGCCAAGTGGCGATCCAGGACGGTGTCTTGAAGACCAAGGTGGAATTGAGCACGGACATGGGAAGTGGCGTTTACCTCTTGCGGGTATCGGTCGGCTCCTTCGTCACGACGGAACGGATCGTGATCCAGCGCTGATCCGGCACTTTGCTACAAAAGGAAGCCGCTCCAATTGGGGCGGCTTCTTTCATTTCGTACATGTCCTGCATCGCTTTTGAGCGCATCCGGTGGCGGGTTACGCATTGGTCGGTGGAAGAAACGGATGAAATTCAGTACCTGTATTGCATTTACTGAGTCGGTGAAGAAGATCCGGTCTCGCTTACCCTTGGATCCAAGGGTGAAAGAGTGTGAAAGTGTGAGGGTACAAGCTATCCAACCCTCGCACTCTTGTACTCTCGCACCAAAGACCGACCGGTACTTTCCTGCTACCTGAGAAGCTGGATCGGACCGTGCCCAAGGGCAAGAAATACCTAGAAATGGGTATTGTGGCAAGCCTTTCGAACCCCAACCTTTGTTTCGGAACTGATCGGGACCTGTTTACCTATCAGCTGGTGGGCGATCGTTCGGAGCAGACGACCTTCATGCCCGCCAGAATCGGAACCTCGACCTCGGTCGAGGTTCCGCCATTTCCCGATGGGCCGACCTGAGGGGGATGGAAATGCAAAAGCCCCCGAAAAGGGGGCTGAAGCTGAAAGGGGGCGGTTCTCAGTAATACACAAGCCTGCGCACCTTCGTCACATGCTTCGCAAGGCGGATGACCTGCTTGGTGTAGCCGAATTCATTGTCGTACCACGTGTACAGCACCACACTCTTTCCATCGGGCGAAACGATGGTCGCATTGCTATCGAAGACGCTGCAGCACGTATCGCCGATGATATCGCTACTCACCAGTTCGGGGTCCACTTGGAAGTGGATCTGGTTGACCAGTTCACCGACCAGGGCAGCTTCACGGATCATACCATTCATAGCGTCAAGGTCTGCGATCGGCTTCTTCAAGGTCAGGTTCATGATGGCCAGTGAACCATTGGGCGTAGGAACGCGAACAGCGTTGGCCGTGAGTTTGTCCTTCAGACTTGGGATGGCCTTGGATACTGCCGTTCCTGCGCCAGTGCTGGTGATCACCATGTTGATGGCCGCACTTCGCCCACGGCGTGGACCCTTGTGGTAGTTGTCCAGCAGGTTCTGGTCATTGGTGTAGGCATGCACCGTTTCGATATGTCCTTTTTCGATGCCCAGACTATCCTCCACCACTTTCAGGATGGGGCAGATGGCATTCGTGGTACAGCTTGCAGCGCTGAAAATGCGTTCGTTCTCGATGTCCACTTCCTTGTGGTTGATCCCATAGACGATATTCGGGATCTCTTTGCCGGGGGCGGTCAAAAGCACCTTTCCAACTCCTTTTGACTTCAAGTGACGTTCCAGATCCGCACGTTTGGTGAACGCGCCGGTGTTGTCGATCACTAGGGCATTCTGTATTCCGAACTGGGTGTAGTCGATGTCCTCCGGGTTGCTCGCTGCGATGAGCTGCACCAGTTGGCCATTGATCCAAATGGCTTTGTTCGGGACATCCTCGATCACGGTGCCTTTGAAAGAACCGTGTACGCTATCGTTCCTCAGCAACGCTGCGCGCTTCACGATCTCGGCATCGGTCAGGGTGCGGGTAACGATCGCCCGAAGTCGAAGCTGCTGGCCCTTGCCCGCTTGCTTCACCAATTCACGCGCTGCGATCCGCCCGATCCTCCCGAAGCCGTATAGGATCACGTCTTGGGGTTTGAATGTATGCTTGTCCTGTCCAATGAAACCGCTCAAATGGTCTTTGAGGAAATCATTGATGGAGGCCGACCCGGAGTTTGCGAATTCATGCGTCAACCGCCCTATGTCGATCTTGCTCGGGGCCAGGTCCAGTTCCAGCAAGCCGCGCGCCACGTCGGCCGTCATCTGAACTTCAATGGGCTTCTTCACCACTTGGTCCGCGTAGTTGAAGAGTTTGATCACCTCGGAGATCCCGATATCGAGCAAGTGATTGCGGAAGAAGACCAGTTCAACGCCCTTGCCGTACATCAATTGACCAACAGAGTTGATCAGATCCACGGCCGAGCGCTCGCGGTCCACATATTCTTGTAAGCCGGTCTCGTAACCGGTGTTCGCTGCAACGGTCTCCATGGAAAGAAGGGTAAGGGGGGTATTTGACGTTCCTACGTAATAGGGATCAACCGAGGTAGGCCTTCAGGAGCTTACTACGACTCGTGTGGCGCAGGCGACGGATCGCCTTTTCCTTGATCTGGCGCACTCGCTCACGGGTCAGATCGAACTTGGCTCCGATCTCTTCCAAGGTCAGTCCGTGGTTGATGCCGATCCCGAAAAAGAGCTTCACCACATCCCGCTCACGCTCCGTGAGGGTACTCAATGCCCGTTCGATCTCCTTGGCCAAGGATTCGTTCAGCAACAGACGGTCGGCCGGCGCACTATCGTTGTTCGGCAGAACATCCAGCAGGCTGTTGCTTTCGCCCTCCACGAACGGGGCATCCATGCTGATGTGGCGCCCACTCACCTTCATGGTATCGCTCACCTTTTCAGCTGGGAGGTCCAAGAACACGGCCAGTTCGTCAGCACTTGGCGGACGTTCGTACTCCTGTTCCAACTTGGCGAACGCCTTGTTGATCTTGTTCAGGGAGCCCACCTGATTCAGAGGCAGACGAACGATACGGCTCTGCTCAGCCAACGCTTGAAGAATGCTCTGTCGGATCCACCACACCGCATAGCTGATGAATTTGAAACCACGCGTCTCGTCGAAACGCTGGGCAGCCTTGATCAGACCGAGATTGCCCTCGTTGATCAGATCCGGCAGGCTGAGACCTTGGTTCTGGTATTGCTTGGCAACAGAAACAACGAAACGTAGGTTGGCCTTCACCAACTTCTCCAAGGCTGTGCCGTCACCTTCCTTGATCTTGCGGGCCAGTTCCACCTCCATATCGGCGGTGATGAGGCCTTCCTTGCCGATCTCTTGTAGGTACTTGTCCAGCGACTGGCTTTCCCGGTTGGTGATCGACTTGGTGATCTTGAGCTGACGCATCCTCGATGCCATACGCTGTGTGATTAAAAGTTGGTCCGTGTTGAGTTGCCGGGTCCGAAGGACTTTCCATTCGGAACATTCAGGCCGCAAAGGTACGACCCCCTACAGGTACGGTACAAGCCACCACACCTGCGAGGGGTCGATCTTCGACGAATACCTTGGTGATCCAGCGTTTTGTACCAATTCTTGGTTCAAGTTCATCACAAAGTGGACTTGGGCTTAGAAATGGTAAATGTGTGAGACAAGCTGTTTCGTCCAGTTCCGCATTAGGGAATTGGACGATCACGGATCGTGGAATGGTATTATAGACCCAGCCCATAGAAGGCACGCGTTCCATTGGGATACACTCCTTCCACTAGGACTCCACCGCGCTTGTTGGCCAATAGGCGCTCCAATTGGCTGGCATCCTTAACGGGTTCTTGATCCACCTTGGTGATGATGAACCCTTCCCGTATCCCGCTACTGCGGAATTTGCCGCCATTGATCGTCGTGACCTTCACCCCGTGGTCCAGCTTCAGTGCGTTCAGTTCATCCTTGGTCACCGCTTGGAATTCGGCCCCAAGTGTACTGGAAATGGACCTAGGCTCCTCCACGCGTGCCACGGTGGTCCCTTCTCGTCCTCGCAAGGTCATATCGAAGACTTGTTCTTGGCCGTTGCGAAGCACGGTAACGGGAACCTTGTTGCCCGGCCGGAACTTGGCCACCTGTTCCTGTAGCTGTGGAACGTTATTCACGTCGATGCTGCCCACCTTCACGATCACGTCGCCGGTCTTCATACCCGCATGCTGTGCAGCACCACCGTCGGTGATCCCGTTCACGTACACGCCACGGATCCGGTCCAAGCCGACTTCATTCGCGAGAACTTGGTCGATATCCCGAATACTTACCCCGATGTAGGCGCGCTGTACGCTACCGAATTCCAGCAGATCGTTCGCGACCTTCTGGACGATATTCACCGGGATCGCGAACGAATACCCGGTGTACATGCCTGTGGTGCTTGCAATGGCCGTGTTGATGCCTACCAATTCACCACTCACATTCACCAAGGCACCACCGCTGTTGCCGGGGTTCACCGCAGCATCGGTCTGAATGAAGGATTCCAGCGGGAAGATGTCGCGCGATGCATCATACTGGAGCAAATTGATATTGCGGGCCTTTGCACTGACGATCCCCGCCGTGACGGTGCTGGTCAGGTTCATCGGATTTCCCACCGCCAAGACCCATTCTCCCACACGGACGGCATCGCTATTCCCGTATGGCACAGTGGCCAGATCGGAAGCATCGATCTTCAACAAGGCCAGGTCCGTACTTGGGTCACGACCGATCAGTTTGCCCTCATACATGCGGTTATCGTTCAAATGGACGCTGATCTTATCTGCGCCTTCCACCACATGGTTATTCGTCACGATGTAGCCATCAGCGCTTATGATGACACCGCTTCCAGCACCTTGCCGTAGCTGTTGTTGTTGCGGCGCACGATAACCCCAGAAGAAATCAGCGAAAGGATCGCGCACGTTCACTGCGGTTTCAGTGGTCACGTGGACCACCGCGTTCACAGTGGCTTCGGAAGCATAGGTGAAATCCAACGCCGCAGTGGTGCCACCGGTGGGGTTCGCTAGGTTCACGTAACGTACCTGTGGTGTTTCGACCGGGGTCGGGTTGGAAGAGAGCTGGGTGCTGGATCGAGTACGATCATGTACGGTAAGCGCGATCAGTGCGCCAGCCAGCCCCATAGCGAAGTATCCGAGTGCACGTTTCATAATGGTCATCGATGTTTGGTGCGTTGGGTCAAAGTTCGTGCCTGCCACATAGTAGGGAACGTTTTGGCAGCGCGGAAGTATCACCTTGTCACGTTAAAATGTGTTGATCCGAGAATGCGGCCTCGGAGCCCGATATTTGACGACGGATGGAACTGCGATTCAGCAAATGGCAAGGAGCGGGGAACGACTTCGTTCTGATCGATGATCGGTCGGGAGCGTTTCCGACAGAGGATCTCGCTTTGATCAAGCACTTATGCGATCGCCATTTGGGCATTGGTAGCGATGGCTTGATCCTCCTCCAAGCTGGACAGGAGGGCCGTGACTTTCACATGGAATTCTTCAACCCGGATGCCAGCCAAAGCTTCTGTGGCAATGGAAGTCGTTGTGCGTTCGCATTCTGGCGAGAACTCGTAGGCGATGACCCGAGGTCCGTTACGGGGGAGCATCGCAGTGCGTCCTTCAGCGCGATCGATGGTGACCACAACGCGGAGGTCACGGGTGAATTGGAGGTCGGGATCAGCATGCGTCCTCCGAGAAAGCCGGAAACCATAAGCGAGTTCGTTGACCTTCTGGATACGGGATCGCCGCACTTGCTGGTCTGGGTGCAGGATCCAGAGAAGGTCTCGATCATTGAAGAAGCCCACCTGCACCGTTATGGTCCTCGATTTCGCGAAGCTGGGGTCAACGTGAACTTCGTGCAATGGGACTCGTCGGAACGCCTTCTTCGGATACGCACTTATGAACGCGGCGTTGAGGCGGAAACGTTGAGTTGTGGAACCGGGGTCACGGCCGCTGCGCTGGATGCGATCCATCGCGGAAAGGCCCAAGGGAATTCGGTGGACGTTCATACACGTGGTGGCCGTTTGCGCGTTGAGGTCGAACAGGTCGCGGAAGGGAAGGAGCCTGATCGGGTGATGTTGATCGGCCCTGTGATGCCGGTATTCAAGGGTACCATGAACGTGTGAACATGGCGCGCAAGAAACGGGTGGTCGGAGGGGTCGGGATACTGGCCGTTCTCGTTGCCATAGCATGCGGATATTGGGGATGGAGGAAGATCACTGGACCGAGCGCTGCCTTCACCGAGGAAAGTGTGATCCTGTACATTCCACAAGGAGCCGGATTCGATCAGGTGGTGGATAGCTTGAAGAACTTGGGCGCGATCCAGGATGCAGTGGCGTTCCGTTGGCTGTGTGAGCGGAAGAATTACGTGGATCGCGTAAAAGCCGGACGTTATCGCTTGCCGAATGGCATCGGTATGAATGCATTGGTGAACAAACTTCGCGCTGGAGAACAAGAGCCTGTGAAGGTCACTTTCACCAACGTGAAGAACTTGCGTGATCTCGCGGGTCTCCTTGCACAGCGGTTGGAGCCGGATTCGGCGGCTTTCATTAAGGCCTTCCAAGATCCGGAGGTCCAGCATTCGGCTGGGCTGAACGAACGGACCTTCATTGGTCTGTTCATTCCGGATACGTACGAATTCTGGTGGACCACCACGCCGGAGCGATTCGTGGAACGCATGAAGCGGGAGTACGATGCATTCTGGAATTCCGATCGGTCGGCGAGGGCGAAGGCCTTGGGCTTGGAACCCATCGAAGTGTCCACCTTGGCTTCCATCGTGCAAGCCGAGACCGTGCAACGCTCCGATGCTTCAAGGATCGCTGGGGTCTACCTGAACCGCCTTCGGATCGGTATGCCATTGCAGGCGGACCCCACGTTGAAGTATGCCTTGGGTCTGGACAGTATATCGCGCATCCTGGATCGGGACAAGACGGTGGATTCGCCATACAATACGTACAAGAATCTGGGTTTACCGCCAGGGCCGATCAACATGCCCGAAGCGCGCTCCATCAATGCAGTGCTTCAGGCGGAAAAGCACGACTTCTTGTACTTCTGTGCCCGCGCCGACCTCAGTGGTCATTCGGAATTCTCGAAGAGCTATGCGCAGCATCTGGTGTATGCCAGACGCTATCAACGTGCGTTGAATGAACGCCGGATCTACCGGTGAAACGGTCAAAGTCCGGGGCTATCGCCTCTAAATACATTCCGCACCAGGTCTGTTGTTTCTGCGACCCCGCTGGGGTAGTACACGTTCGTCCGACTCGAATTCTATTCTCTGTGACCCCTCTGGGGTCAACCCACAAGGAGAATGACCAGTGCTGCGTTCTGACCCCAGAGGGGTCACAGAAATCAGAAAATGCCCCCCGATGGGAGAACGACCCCAGCGGGGTCGCAGAAAATTAGAGGCGATAGCCCTGTGTCAAAATCCTGTTGCTTCGGCGGAGGATCCTAATTTCGCGGCTCGTTGTAGGAAAGCAAAACACATCATGACCAAGATCAAGTTCGGTACGGACGGATGGCGCGCCATCATCGCGCAGGAATTCACGGTGGACAACGTGGCGCGCGTGAGCGTAGCCGTTGCCCAATGGGTGAAGCGCGAATTCCCGGATAAGCCCAGCATCGTATTGGGCCACGATTGCCGCTTTGCAGGCGAGTTGTTCGCCGCAACGGCTGCGAAGGTGTTCATCCAACATGGCATCACAGTCCACTTGGCCAAGGGCTTCGTAAGCACACCGATGGTCTCCTTGGGCGCTTTCAACCGCAAGAGCGCGATGGGTGTGATCCTTACGGCCAGCCATAATCCTCCGAGCTACAACGGGTACAAGCTGAAAGGCATTTACGGTGGTCCGCTGATCCCTGAGCATGTGCAAGAAGTGGAGGACATGATACCGACCGAACATGGGCTTGACCTGGCGGCGATCGATCTGAAGAAAGCACAGAAGGAGGGCCTGTTGAAGGACATCGATCTGGAAACGATGTACGTGGATCATGTGGAAGCCAATTTCGATATGAAGGCGATCCGGGAGTGCGGCCAGAAATGGGGTTACGATGCCATGTGGGGATCCGGGCAGAATGTGATCAAGCGGATATTGCCGGATGCGACCCTCTTGCATTGCGAGTACGATCCGTCCTTCCAAGGGCAGGCACCCGAGCCTATCGATAAGAACCTGCAAGAGTTCGCCAACTTGATCAAGAAGGGGGGTATCGATTGCGGACTCGCCACCGATGGTGATGCGGATCGGATCGGCCTATACAACGGCAAGGGAGAGTTCATCGACTCGCACCACATCATCCTGCTGTTGATCCACTATCTGGTGAAGTACAAGAAATTCACCGGAAAGGTGGTGGTGGCAGTGAGCACCACACCCAAAGTGAAGAAGCTGTGTGAGTATTACGGACTGGAATACCAGGTCACCAAGATCGGCTTCAAGTGGATCTGCGGCATCATGATCAAAGAGGATGTGTTGCTGGGTGGTGAAGAAAGCGGCGGCATCGCCATTAAAGGGCACATTCCCGAGCGTGATGGCATCTGGATGGGGTTGACCATTTGGGAGTTCATGGCGAAGAGCGGGAAGAGCTTGGACGATCTGATCGATGAGGTCTATGCGATCGTGGGTCCGTTCAAATACGAGCGCAATGACCTGCACATCAGCGAAGCGTTGAAGCAGCAGGTATTGAAGGCCTGCGAAGAAGGAGCGTACAAGCAGATCGGGGACCGGGTCGTTCGCAGTGTGGAAACCATCGATGGTTACAAGTTCCACTTTGACAACGAGCAATGGATGATGATCCGGGCGAGCGGTACGGAACCGGTACTGCGTTGCTACGCGGAATCGGATACTCTGGCGAATGCGCGGAAGATCCTAGCGGATTGCCAGAAGGCGATCGGAGCTTAGCGCTTTACGAACCGGGAGCGGCCGATGATGGCCCCGGCCTGATCGAGCAGGAAGATCGAGTAGGTGCCCGTAGCTAGACGCTGTAATGCAGCACTTCGTATTCCTGATGTGGTCGGGGTCGCCGTGAGCACTTGTCGACCCAATGCATCTCGGATGATCACCGTACGGACCTCGACATCTGGAACGGACCAATTCAGCACATCGTCCACAGGCACAGGGAACACTAGCATATTGCCACCCTTCCGCATAACGACCACCGTGTTCGAGAATTCCTCCGAACCATCGGTATCTACCATGCGAAGCCGGTAATAGGCGATACCTGTGGGCGGTTCGGTATCCACGAACTCGTACTCCAAGGGTTGATTGCTCCGTCCTGCTGCAGCAACTGTTCCAAGCAGGGTGAACGCCTCACCATCCAGGCTGCGCTCCACATCGAAGCGGTCGCTCATCAATTCAGAACCGGTGATCCAGGTCAATTGGTTCCCGTCCCTTACGGGTCGCCCCTCGAAGCTTAATAGCTCGATCGGGAGGATCCCGATATCCCCGACCGCAGAAGCGTAGCCATAGAACCATCGGCTGAAACGCTGTCCATCGATCATCTTGTGCATCGGATATTCCACGCGCACCCGCCACTTGTGCCGGAGGTAGGGTGCCAACTTTGGTAGCAATTCCTTGATCTCGACACCTGCGAGTCCGAGGTCGGTCCAAGCGGCACTGTTGGCATCGGCGGCAACACTCGTGGTGATCGGTGCGCCACTGAATGGCTGTCCCTCATGGACCACTTCCCAGCGCAATTTCGCCGTGGTGCGTTGGATGGAGCTACGCGCTCTGTGGCCTACCCCGAACATTATGGTATTGGAGAAGTCGTCGCTGTTGGTGGAAAGTGGGCTTACGAGGTCGGCGAGGTACTGGCGGCTGAGCCGATTGTAGGACAGGGCGTCATTTCCTCGGAACAGATGGACCCGACCTTCATTCGCCAACGAAGGTGAGGCGTTGGGTGCCCCACAAAGGACATCGGAGTATCCATCTCCGTCCACATCCCCGGAACCTGATACTGCAGTGCCGAAATGTTCTCCGGTTCCGTTCACTTCAATGACCATGGATGTCCCCATACCTGTGGAGGCACCAAGGACCACCCACGCTGCCCCCTCATTCACCTGCCCGTTGGAATAATCCGGAGCACCCACGATCACATCTGCGTAGCCGTCTCCGTTCACGTCGCCCGCCTCGGCAACGCTGGTACCCAAATGCGCACCGACTTGATTGCTTTGGATGGTCATGATGCCCGCACCAGTGGATCCGGCCGGCGAACCCCGTAGCACATAGGCTACGCCTTCCTCGGTCTCGCCTTGAGTGGTAGTTGGCGCTCCGACGATGACCTCGTAGTACCCATCGCCGGTCATATCTCCGGCCCCGGCCACGCTTTGGCCTACGCGGCGACCGGGTAAATTCAGTTCCAGCGTGAGTTGCGGGGTATTGAGCACTTGGGTCAGGTTGCCCAAATAGATAAAGGCCGCACCTTCGAACACTTGCGGGTTGGTGTACTCCGGAGCTCCGATGATGACATCGGAATAGCCATCGCCATTCACATCACCGGCTGTACTCACCGAAGTTCCATAGCCCCCTCCCGTTATGATCGGGGCGAAGGTGACATGGGGCGTGGGGTCCAGTCCTGTTGCGGAACCGAGGTGCAATTCCACACGATCGGCCGCAGGCGCACCGATCAATACATCCGCGTATCCATCGGCATTCACATCACCGGCCGTACACACGGAGGCTCCGAAAAGTGATCCCGGTGTTCCGTTCAACGTCAGGGCTGCGCCAAAGCCGAGACCAGCGGGACCGCCGTGGTGGATGTATGCGCGTCCAGTGCCATTGGCATTGGGGGAGCCGATCACGACATCGGAATAGCCATCTCCATTCACGTCTCCAGCGGATGCTACGCTGGTGCCGTACCCGGCCCCGGCCAAATTGGCCTCCAGGATCAAGGACGGTAGAGGGTTGAGGCCCAAAAGTCCCCCGTAGTGAACGTATACCTGACCTTCGCCAGCTTGGCCGTTGGTGGCATCCGGTGCGCCGAACAAGGCATCGGAATATCCGTCGCCATTCACATCGCCGGCGTTGGCGACAGAAGCACCGAGTCGAGCGGCCGCCGATCCGGATGAGCGTGAAAAGCTGGGCGTGGAGCGCACACTGGATGGCCCCCCGTGGTAGATCCGAACCGGACCACCACTCGTCCTTCCGTTGCCAACGATCATATCGCTGTATCCGTCGCCATTCACATCACCGGCCGTGCTGACCGATTCGGCGATCTGCCCGCTTAACAAATTCGAATCGAAGATCCGGTATGGCGATGAACTGATCCCGGTAGGGGATCCTAGATGAAGAAATGCCGCCCCTTCTTGGGTGTGACCGTTCGAGTATTCTGGAGCTCCGATGATCACGTCCGCGTAGCCGTCGCCGTTGACATCACCTGCGGTGGAGACGTTGCGCCCAAGGTGGGCATTGTCCTGATCGCTTTGGATGATCGTAACAGGTACGGTAACGATGCCCGCAGCGGAACCATGATAAACGAAAGCGACTCCCTCATAAACTTCAGGACCGATATTGTCCTGCCAGTCGCCGATGATGATGTCGCTATAGCCATCTCCGTTAACGTCTCCTGCGGTGGAGACCGACCAGCCATTTCGCAGGCTATATCCGTTGGTATTGAATGTCGTTGTGGGCGCTGGATTAAGGCCGACCCCTAACGCATTCGCACTTCCATGATAGATGAACACGGCACCGTCCAAAGGTGCGAACAAGTTGTATTTGTGCGCACCTACGATCACATCGTTGAACCCATCGCCGTTCACATCTCCTGCGGGTGCTATCTGTATCCCGAACTGCGCGCCGCCCTGACCACGCGATAACCGGTGTCGCCACACTGGGTTGATGCCAGTTGCAGACCCAAGAGCGATCCATGCGATCCCTTCCCCAGCGGCCAGAAAGCCGCCCATACCCACATCGCTGTAACCGTCGCCATTGATATCGCCCAAGCCAGCTACGCTAGAGCCCATGTAGTTGTTAGCTGCGTTGGCCTCAATGATGGTATTCGGTACGGTGGATAACCCGCCGGCCGATCCATGGAAGATGAAAACAGCACCCTCTTTATCTTGACTACCGGTACTCTCCCAAGTACTCGCCCCTACGATCACATCGCTGAACCCATCGCCATTCACATCGCCTGCACCGTCCACGGAGAATCCAAAATTGGCATCCACTTGATCCACTTCAAGTGTTACGGAAGGTGCGGCAGGTATCCCCGTGGGGCTTCCATAATAGACATAGACCAATCCTTCGGTGACTTGTCCGTTGGCAGCATCGTATGCTCCCACAACGACATCGCTATATCCATCACCGTTCACATCACCAGCATTCGCGGTCGACCAGCCGAAGTAACCTCCCGCAACAGGTGGGTTCAGAATGCGGTCGGCCGTGGTTGAAACTGGATCCACGGTCACTGGATAGACGGCATCTCCATCCTCCACCTGGATACGAATGCCCTGGCCATTGGAAACCAGTTCCATGCAGGCAGAGAGGGGCTTTCCGCACGCATCCCAGACCTTCAAGTCCCGATAGGCGTGGCACACGGTACCCCGTTCATTCCGGAATACGATACCGTGATCGTCCTCCTGTTCAGGATAAAGAAGTGTGTTCAATTCCAAGTCGATCAACAAGGCTCCATCACCTAGGGGTGCTTCCAACACCAAGAAATTCTGGCGCAGCCCTTCCTCCGATAGCAAGTACTCCACTGAGAAGTCGGCTCCCTCCATACAAACCCGTGATGATCCCACCGTACGGCCTTTGTTGAGCCACGGGGTGATCCGACTCTCAGTTCTGCCAACGCCGAGCACGTGAATGCTTGTTTCCCAAATAGGGGCCAAGAGTGGTCCGCGCACAACGAGACCATCGGCATCCACTGTTCCGGTCATATCCAAATGCGGAAGCCAAGCGTCAAAGCCGTTTCCGCAGGGGTCTGCCAAGAAGGTTGCGGGTCGATGCTCCGCTTCCGTCCCGGCCTCCATTGCAAAGGACCTTACCCCGAACAGGAGTAAACATGATAGGATGGAAGTTGTTCGCCGCAAATTTCTCGTTTATCCTTGGTGCTGTGGAACTTAGATCCGCAAAGGTAGTGCGGACGATACTGGTGGCGTTCCGCTCTGATCGGTAGAACTACCTTTGATCTTTATGACGTTCGGGAACGCAACTGGTTGTCTCTGTGCGACTTTGGTTGCCATTTTTCTGGCCACTGGAGCAGTTGGACAACCCCGAACTGGCAGGCAGGAGCCAGATACCATCCGGACTGCCACAGTAGCACGACCGGAGGTAGGAGCCTGTCGGCTGCGGACCGCATTGGTGGCTGGAACGGCAATGGGAGGGGCCATCATTCTGCTGGACAAAGCGTGGTATACGCAATACGACCGTGGTCCGTTCCATTCCTTCGATGATTCCGGCGAATGGTTGCAGATGGACAAGGCTGGGCACGTGTTCAGCGCCTATACCTTAGGCCGTTGGGGACATGCCGCCTGGCAGCGCTGTGGGACCAGCGAACGTGATGGTATCCTGATCGGTGGTGGGCTTGGATTCCTATTCCTTGCCGGTGTCGAAGTCCTGGATGGTACGTCCTCCGGTTGGGGGTTTTCTTGGTCTGACATGTTGGCCAATACCACAGGTGCCGGTTTCTTCATGGGGCAGGAGGTACTCTGGGGCGAACAGCGTTCCACGCTGAAGCTCTCCGCGCATCCGACACCGTACGCGGATCAACGGCCGGATCTGTTGGGCGAGGGGCTTGGAGAACGGATCCTGAAGGACTACAATGGACAGACCATCTGGTGGAGCACCAACTTGTGGAGTTTCGCGAAACAGAGCCGACTACCGCATTGGTTGAACGTGGCCGTGGGCTATGGGGGTGAAGGAATGACCACTGCCTTTCCGAATACGAATGAACGAACGGGCCCGGATGATCGATTTCGGCAATTCTACGTGGCTCCGGATGTGGACCTCACGCGGATCAGGTCCGGATCGGCGGTCGTGCGTACCCTACTCTTCGTGCTGAATGGAATCAAAGTGCCCTTGCCTGCTCTGGAATTCCGCTCTAACGGCCGTATCCTCGCGCACGGTCTCTATTTCTAACGGGTCAAGCTGCCGTTCATCAGCATCAGCTGCACTTTGAGCACGGCAGCAACGGTAAGGCTGTCCCGCACTTCTCCTCGCATCACCAGATCGAACAACTCCGAAAAGGGCAATTTGCGCACCTCGAGTTCTTCGTTGTGGTCGGGCTCAGGTTCGAAGAAGGTAAGGCCTTGGGCCACGTACAGGATCGCAGTCTCGTCGCTTGCGGAATTGCTGAGGTCCATTTCCAGAATGGTGGTCCACCGCGCTGCTTCTATACCCACTTCCTCGCGCAACTCACGCTTCGCACTTTCGATGGCCGGTCGGTCCCGTTGCCCACCGCCTTCGGGAATTTCCCAACTGTAGGTGCTCAAGGGGTAGCGGTATTGGCCAACGATCCAAGTATTCAGGTCTTCATCCAACGGAACGATCCCCACGGCCAGGTTCTTGAAATGGATCACGCCATAGATCCCGGTCTGGCCACTGGGATCGATCACGTCGTGGTGGCTCACCGAGATCCAAGGCGTGCTGTAGCGTTCTTCAATGCTTAGGGTCTTCCAGGGGCCACGTTCTTCCATGCTTCCTATTTGCTGTGGTCCAAGATAGCCGCTGTGGAGTCGCCGACCCCGTACTTTTGCGGCATGTCCGCACGCGCAGTCAACAAAGGCGATCGCGTCGCCTTCATCGATGAGGTGGGCGGTGGAGTGGTGCTGGACCTCCTGATGCCGGGTAGGGTGCGAGTGCGCACGGATGACGGCTTCGAACTTGTGAAGTTCATCCGGGAAGTGGTGCCGTACGATCGCAACGCGGCCGAACAAGCCTATCGGATCACCGATCATCAAGCGGGCATGGTGGCGGCCAACGATGTGATGGACGAGCAACGCAAGAAACGGATCGGCATGCGGCTCGGAAAGACACCGAAAAGGCCGGAGGATGGTGGGGTGGCTGAAGTGGACCTGCACCTGCATGAATTGGTGGAGGACGAGACCCGATTCAGCGATGGTGAGAAATTGCGCTATCAATTGGCCTACTTCGAACGGTCGTTGGAGGCAGCCATTCGCGACGGGAAGCGCAAACTCATCGTGATCCATGGGATCGGTGAAGGCGTGCTACGGGAAGAGGTGCGGAAGGTGTTGCAGTATTACGAGAACGTGCGGTTCCACGATGCCAACATGGCTCGGTATGGGTCCGGGGCAACGGAAGTGGAGATCCTGCGTCATTGAACGTTCCTTGACATCTTGTGCATCGCTCCACCGCTCCGCACCGCGAGGTGTGGGGAGGAAAGTCCGGGCAGCGTAGGGCAGCGTGCTTCTTAACGGGAAGGGGGCCATTTGGGAACGGATGGTCCACAGAAAGTGCCGCAGAAAGGGAAACCGCCGATCGTCGGAGTTGAAGTGAAGGCCCGCCTTCGCCAAGGCTTCAGCGAGGTAAGGATGAAAAGGTGCGGTAAGAGCGCACCAGTGTCTTGGCGACAAGGCAGCTAGGTAAACCTCACGCGTTGAAAGACCATGTATACCGGGTGTTCCGTATCGCCGGAACGAGGAAAGCCCGTCCTCCCGATGCATTTCGGGATCCGGAGGGTAGGTCGATCGATCCTGTCGGTGACGACAGGGCTAGATAGATGGTGGAGGCTACGCCCGAAAGGGTGGAGAACAGAACCCGGCTTACAGGTGCACAGGACTTACATGAAAGGTCCTTTCCACACCGATAGGTGCTGGAGGGGACCTTTCTCCTTTTAGCGCGGCACCGGCGTTCCCATCTACCTACTTTCGACCCCGATGTCGGTGGCGTACACTCCCAAGCGTTGGTCCATCTGGTCGCGACTGTTGCTTCTGGTAATTGCTCTGTTCCTGATCACGGAAGTGTTCCTGCGCAGCTATTTGGGCTTTTGCGATGCAGTACTCATGCGGGCGGATCCGCACTACGAGTACATTCCACAGCCGAACCAGGACCGATGCCGCTACGGCCATCACATCCAATACAACTCGCTGTCCATGCGTTCGGAAGAGCCGGATAGTAGTGCCGTGCTGATCTTGGGATGTGGTGATTCCGTGATCAACGGGGGGATGATGACCGATCAGGATTCGCTCGCCACGACCATCCTTTCCGATAGACTATCCAAAACGCTCGGACGCAAGGTCCAATTCCTGAATATCGCCGCAGGTTCGTGGGGGCCGGACAATTGTGTCGCGTATTTGCAACACACTCCGCTTCCGAAGCCACAGGCGATCGTCCTCTTCGCGAGTTCGCACGATGCACACGATAACATGGTCTTCTCGGGTGTCGTAGGCCGCATGAAGCACTTCCCGGACGAGCAATATCCGTTGGCGGTGTTGGAGTTGGTGGACCGCTACCTCTTGCCCAAGTTGCTGCGACCGAAGAAGGATGCAGATGAGGAACTCGGGATCTCAAAAGGTGGACATGGATTCAACCCGGGGTTCGACGGAATGGTGCGTTACGCCGAGGTGCGTGGTATTCCTTTGGTCCTGTACATGCACGCTGAACGATCCGAGATCAAGGTGGGGAACTACAACGCGCAAGGGCAAGCGATCCTCGCATTCGCAGAACAGGCTGGCCTGCACGTGTTGAAGGACTTGGACCATCACGTTTCTGTGGATGAGCTTCGGGACAATATCCATCCGACCGATCGTGGGCAACGTACCATCGCGACGAATATCCTGAAGGACATAGTGTCTCATCCCGCTGCGTACGGATCCGCTCCGTAACGGCATACTGTTTGCCGGTTGGAGCCGATACCTTTGCCCCGTGCGCATCCTCATCTTCCTCCTTTTCGTTCCTGCTATCGCCTCGGTCCGTGGTCAGGAATTGGTCACCATACATGGGAAGGTCATTACCTCCACGGATCAGCGGACGTACTACGACCTGATGGTCGTGAACAAGCGGACACGCTCGGGGACCTTCGGGAATGCCAATGGCACGTTCACCGTTCAAGCCTTACGTACCGACACGCTCATGATCGGTTCCATCGGGCACCAGACCAAGGTGCTCTGCTTTGCCGACAGCGCCGTTCGGGCGATCTACGATGTCACCTTGCATTTGCGACCGCTCAATATCCAACTCCCGGAAGTGGAGATCCTGTCCGAGCGCACCATGAAGGAGATCCAAGCGGAGATCGCGAAACTGGGCTACCGGGAATCGGACCATCGATTGACGAACGTGGATGCCTTGCAGAGTCCGATCACTTATCTCTATCAGGAATTCAGCCGAAGAGAGCGCAGCAAGCGGTTGGTGGCAGAACTGGAGAACGAGGATCGAAAGCGCGCACTTCTACAGGAGCTGTTGCACAAGTATGTGCAGTACGACATCATTAAACTCAGTCCGGATGCCTTCGATGATTTCATCGAATTCTGCAGTGTCCCCGATGAGGTGATCAAAGGCCTGAGTCAATATGATTTCCTCGTGTACATGAAACGGAAGTACGAGCTCTATTCCAGCTTGGGCCCCACACGCAGGCACTGATCATGCGGTCCGGTGATCTTCGGTCCTCCTGCCGGAAACACATCCTGCAAACAAGCGCAGTCCTGTTCTTCAGCGCGACGTGTCTTGCGCAACCGGACACCTTGCTGAAGCACATCACCTTGGATGAGGTGGTGATCTCTGCACAAGCCAGTGGCTTCAGCGTGGAACGTTTCGTACGGCAGGTGATGGACGATACCACCTTCCAACACGCCTTCCTGAACACGAAGTACCATCCACACACCTTGGTCAGTGATCTCCGCGTTCGGAATAAACAGGAAACCGCCACTGCTGCCATGTTCCGGAGTGGGCGTTTGGTACGGGACGGAGCCTTGGCGGAACTGGTGCTGGATAGCGTAGTCGAGAAAGGAAAGCTGCGCAAGCGGGACGGTTCATTCCGTTACCTCACCGTGGAGATGTACGACGATGTTTTCTTCCCCAAGGGTGAGTACGTGGCCAGCAATACCATTCATGATCGGCAATTGGAGATCGATCGCAGCTCGCGCTTCGACAAGTACAAGAGCGAGTTGAAGAAATTCATGTTCAATCCGGGGCAGGAGATCGCGAGTGTGCCCTTCATCGGAGACAAATTGGCGCTCTACAACGATGACATGGCCGTACACTACGACAACCGGATCTGGGCCGATCAACGGGACGGTCGTGAATGTTGGGTCTTCAGTTCTGACACCAAGGAAGGGCACGAAGGAAAGACCGTGATCCAGGAAATGAGCACCTGGTTCGATCAGGCCAGCAGCCAAGTGATCGCGCGGGAATACCACATCCTCCATCGATCACTCTTCCTGGATTTCGACATCCGCATCAAGGTGCGGAACGCGGTAGTGAATGGCGATCTGGTACCCGTATACATCCAGTACAACGGCGATTGGGACATCCCCTTCAGCAAACGGGAATTGATCCAATTCGCCCTGACGATGGGGGATTGGGAGGTGAAGTAGGTTGGGCACTTGGAAGTCAAGAGGTCAGCGAGATGCCTGTTCCGGTCGGTGAATGGGAGGTGGTCCGTTGCTCCGTGCTTGTCGATCGGATCGTAAAAGCGCGCTTCCAAAACAAGAATGGAGGAGTGATCCGTTTCGTTCGTCACGCTCGGATCTCCGGCTGATCACATATGCACACCAAGTTGGAGAAGCTGTCATCGGTCAGTTCCCAAGTCGGCCATTCCCCCAACTTTGGTACCGATATCGTGTTCCACCAACCCAAAGAACCATGGGACCCATCACCTACCCGCGCTTCCTATTCGTTCTGGACGACTTCTACGCTGACCTGGAGAAGGTCTATCGCGCAGCACAGGAAGCTACGTATTATGAACCCGAGGAATACACCGGCTTCCGCAGCACCAAGGTCTACCATGAACCCGGGGTGCGGGCCAAACTCGAGCGCTTGCTGGATATTCGGATCACGCGTTGGGACAAGGACCCTGCGGATGAGAACGGGGTGTTCTACCAAGCCTTCGCCAAAGGAAAGCGCAAGGAAATGCCCGGTGTTCATTCGGACACGCCGTACAACGACATCACCGCCGTGGTCTACCTCACGCCGGGTCTGCCCTTCCAGTGTGGCACCTCGCTCTGGATGCACAAGCGCACTGGACTATGCGATCCACCTTCGGCAGCGGCCGCACGCAAGTTGAAGATGAAGCTCGCTGATCTGCACGCGCTCTTTGAGAAGGACAGTCGCGATCGATCGAAATGGGTGGAGATCGATCGGGCCGGATACAGACCGAACCGGTTGGTGGCCTATCCCTCCGGAGCCTTGCACTCCGCAACCACGCATCACGGCGGTAGTCTCAAGGATGTAAGACTGTACCAGACCTTCCGTATCGGGGTGGAATGGAAGGGGTCGAAATACACAATGGGCCGTTGATGTCGGGTACGAGTATCCTAGCCTAGTGTAGTAACCACTAGGTTCCTTCGAAGTAACGCAGCAACAATTGCTGGTAGCGATACGGATCCGAGGGCTTCGTGCGGATCATCTGAACCATCAGGTCCAGACGCGTCGGCTCTTTTTCGTTGGTGGCCTCGGCCCAAAGTGCCACCTCTTGAAGAACATGCTCACCATCGGCGTTGGCCCCCTTGCGCATTCCGGTGCGTGTCCTGAAATTTCGTGTGCTTTCTGCTATTGCGCGTGTGCGGTCCCCTTTGTACCGGGTCAGGATCAGTTCTTTCACGAGCCCTGCTAGCGCATAGACACCGGGATGCTCTCGGTGGTCCATGGCCAACACCAAGTTGCCCTGCGTGAATCGCTCCAGCACGCGCGCACTTGTTCGGTAGCCTTTGCGGGCCATCCGCTTCTTGACCTCCGCTTCGGACAGTGCCAGGAGCTTCGGATCGGTCGGTCTGAAACCGTACTTGTGATAGAACCAGAATGCGCCTGTGGCGATGCCGTCCGGGTTATCCAGTCCGAACTGGTAGGGCTCCACCTCGAAACAACTGATCTTGAAGACCTGCCGATACACCCGCAACACTTGGCAAAGCAGGTACCCGGACTCTCCGCCCCGGAATGCTTCGAAGATGTTGATCCCGATGTCCGCTCGCCTCCCGAACACCCAAGCACCGCCATAAGCAGCTGGGATCCCGTTCTTGAACAAGGTGTAGCCGATGTACGATTCCAAAGCAAGTTGGCGCGTTGGTAGCATGCCGTAAATGGCGATCGAGATCCCCCGACCCAAGGAATAGTAGCGGAAACTGCGCTCGTCCAAGTAGGTCACCGGATCCGTTTCACGATCGGTCAGCACCATCGACAATTTCACCACCCGGATCGTGCGTTGAAGTTCGCGAGCGGTGAGTGGAGTGGGTGAGGGCAGAGGCTCATCCAGCAATGTGGCTGCCTCAAATCGCTTCAGGATCTCGTTGTGGAAGAAGGGTCGAGGTATCGGCAGCGCATTGTAGGCCTTGCTGAAGGTTCTGTTCTGTGGAGTGATCCGCACGTACAGGCCCAGACCATCGAACAAGAGGTCCTTGACCAACGGACCAGCGGAGGATCGATCCAATTCAGCGACCAGGAAACGCAGCGGATCCACACGGCCTCCGGTAAGTGAATCGATCAACTCCATGTTGTCGGACCCCGCCGTTGTTTCGTGGCGCTCCAACGTGGGCAAGGTGGCGGCAAGCACCTGGTTCAGGTCGAACTCCGTGTTCTCGAATCGTTCGATCCCGATGTGACAGCCGCGCTCGTTCAGCAACCACTTGATCTGGTCGATCGAGAACGTGGACACGGAGGACGTATGGGGCAATGCCGAATTCTCCAGCGCTTTCCGCGATCCATTGCCGGACCGTGCGAGCCATCTGGATACTCTGGACCGTTCACGTTTCGCGGCGTTGAAAAGCGCGCGATCCGGTGGATAGGCCTGTAGGAAGAGAAGCAACTCACCATACGCGATGAGGGATCGCGTGGGCATGAGGTCGCACACCGAGATGCGCTGGAGAACCACCAATTTGTATGCATTGCTCGACGCATCGAAATGCTGGACCAGCGCTCTCAACTTGCGCACATGGTGACTGAACGAAGTGCTCATGCAAAGTGTGATCGGTGATCGGGGTGTCGAATACGTTCCTTGCCTTGCCTTGCCTTGCCTCGCCTCGAATACCGGTAAGTTGCCCATGGTCAAGTATAGGCACCATGACCATCGTCATCGATCGGAGCAATGGGGAGTACGATCCGTGTTTCTACCACGAAGGTGTACTTCTTGGTAGAAAGCGTCAACGTCGATCAATGAATGATCACAGTTGTATGCGTCCGATCGGCGCTCAATGCTTCCCCTGCGCTGCCAACCACCGTTCGGCATCGAGGGCGGCCATGCAGCCACTACCCGCACTGGTCACAGCTTGGCGGTACACCTTATCGGCGGCATCTCCGGCCACGAACACACCGGGGATCTTGGTGCTGGTACGGTCAGCATCGTGCTTCAAGTAGCCGGCCTCATCCATATCCAACATGCCTTTGAAGAGTTCCGTGGCAGGCTTATGGCCAATGGCGATGAAGAGGCCGGTAACGTTCAGCTTGCGCTCCTCTTTCGTCTTGTTGTTGATGGCCAACACGGCTTCCACCGCATGTTCACCGAGCACATCCTTCACTTCGGTATTGAAGAGCACTTCGATGTTCGGCGTATTCTCCACGCGGTGTACCATGGCCTTGCTGGCACGGAACGCATCCTTGCGCACGAGCATGTACACCTTGGGGCAAAGCTTCGCGAGGTAGGTGGCCTCTTCGCAAGCGCTATCACCAGCCCCTACGAGCACGACGTTCTGTCCCTTGTAGAAGAAACCATCGCAAACGGCACAAGCGGTAACGCCACCACCGATATCGCGCAAGCGGATCTCGTTGGGTAGTCCCAACCATTTCGCACTGGCACCGGTGCTGATGATCACGGTGTCGGCATGGATCTCGGTCTTCTCATCCACCCACACCTTGTGTACGGGGCCGGTGAAGTCCACTTTGGTCACCCAGCCACTTCGCACATCGGTCTCGAAGCGAACGGCCTGTTCGCGCAGGTCATTCATCATGTCGGGTCCGGTGCGGCCATTCGGGTAGCCGGGATAGTTGTCCACCTCGGTGGTCTGCGTCAACTGGCCACCGGGCAAGGGGCCTTCGATCATCACGGGTTTCAGATCCGCGCGAGCGGCGTAGATGGCAGCGGAATAACCTGCAGGACCCGATCCGATGATCAGGCATTTGACGTGTTCGGGAGTGTTGCTCATGGTATTGAAGGTCGCAAATGTACCGTGCGCGGCTGGTCCTTCAGAAGATCTTGACCTGATGGTTCCATGTCCAGCCCTTCCATGGACAGTGACCACATTGGATGCGTTGATCGATCTCTGGGCATGTCGTGATCCCGGATCAAGTCAGGAATGACGGCGGTGTTCGGGTCTCTACTGGCAAATGATCGTATCGGGGTACACGCCCCAGCCGGCCCAGATCCCTAGACCACCGTCGATGTTCGACTTGGCATTGACCGGCGTGCCGAATAGATCACCGCTGCTGCCCACGTTCTCGTCGTAGCTGGTGTAGAATTCGTGTTCGTTGTACCCGAGGCTCACGAACTTCACCGCGATGGTGTCACCCAATTTGAAGAAGCCGGTCTCTTCGTTGTTGTCCTCTGGCTGGTCGCTGTAGAACTGTCGTCCGCGGATGAAGCTGAAATCAAAGGTGAGCCCGTTCACGAACTTGTCCTCGAACGTATTTCCCAAGGGTGAAATGAAGGTGGGGTCTTCCACGGAACCATTGGCGCGGTGGCTGATCCGGCGCGCCATCCACCGGTAGTGGTTGCCCATGGTATCGGGATCACTGAGCCGCCCCCATGCGTATCCGAGTGAATCATCATTTGGCCGTTGAAGGGCAAGTTTGAACCAGACTGAATCCAGTGGCACCGGGTTGGGAATGGTGGTGACGCTGGTGAGCACCTTGTCTTCGGCCTCGACACGCAGACTGTAGGTGCGGCCTACTTCGCCGAATACCGCCGTGTTGGTGGTGGTGTAGATGCATACCTGAACGGCCGCCAAGAGGGTCGGGTCCAAACCGGTGAGTTCGGCCGCCAAGGCGATCTCCTCGGGACTCAGATCGGAGCCACTGCAGACCTGATCGAGTTGAACGGGTCCGTTGCCGTTATCGACCGTAACGATCGCGTTGCGTACGAAACTGTTCGCGATGCTGGTCAGGTCCAACGGTTCGAAATAGCTCTGGGTACGCGTTAGGATCACGAAGGGTGGCAGACCAGGTTCGATGGTGCCTTCCACCACCAATTGCTCAGGTGTGTCGGGCAGGTCCACCGTGATCTCTTTCTCACATCCGGCAAGTAGGGCGATGGCAAAAAGGGGGAGCAAGCGCTTCATCAGAAATGGAAATTCCATGTAACGGAGGGTAGAATGCTGAACAAGGACACTTGCTTGGCCACAGGCCGAAGATCTCCACCGCCGGCCGTGCCTTCGGTGGTGAAGAAGTAGAAGTAAGGGTTGGCGCGGTTGTAGGCGTTGTATACAGCGAAGGTCCAACTGCTGCGGTATTTGCGCTCCACGGTGGTGGTCTCGCCGGTGGTCTTGTCGGTCACTTGTTTGGTTGGCTTGTTCTTCAACGTGGCGGCAAGGTCCATGCGGTGGTACGGGGCCATGCGAAAGCCGTTGCGCTCGCTGAACTGGCTCACCACGCGGCCCTCGATCCAATAACGTTGCACGGGCAGGGTAGTGGCTTGACCGGTGCTGTACACGAAAGTGGCACCGAAGGTCCAGCGCGTATTGAGGTCATAACTGCCTACCACGCTGAGGTCGTGTCGACGGTCCCAACGGCTGGGGAATTCATTGCCGGCATTCACATCGGGGAATTTGCGCATGGTCTTGCTCCACGTGTAACCCACCCATCCGGTGAATTTGCCCAAGCGACGCTTCAAGAAGAACTCCGCGCCATAGCTCCAGCCCTTGCCGAAGACCAGGAACGCGTCGTAGTTGGTGTTGCCGCCATCCTGTGGTTGCGTACCCTCGGCATACTCGATCTGGTTGAGCATGTCCTTGTAATACACCTCGATACTGGCCTCGTACTTGCGATCGAAGAGATCACGGAAATACCCCACGGCATATTGTAGGCCGACCTGTGGCTTCACATTGGTGCCACTGGGGATCCACACATCGGTGGGCAGGCCAACGGAGCTGAAGCTGGCGAGGTGAACATATTGCAGGTTGCGGTTGAAGCTGGCCTTCACACTGCTGTTCGGTCCCACGGTGTAACGTGCGGAGATCCGTGGCTCCAACCCGGCGTAGTCCTTGATCTTCTTGCCGGGGGCATATTCCTTCGTGCCAACGCTGTTGCCATTCCCATCCAGCACGTACTCGCGGAAAGTGCCGACATGTGCAAAATAGGAGAGACGCACTCCGAGATTCACCCGAAGCTGATCCGTAACGCTGTAGTCGTCCTGGAAGTAGAGTGCACCTTCGTGGGCGTTCAACTTCGATGGTGTGTCGATCGCGAATTCGGTGTCGCCGCTTTCCACATCCACTGTGCTTGGCGTGTAAATGTGGTAGGTGTATTGGAGGCCGTATTTCAATTCGTGGCGGACGTGCGGATACTGGCTGAAGTCCACTTTGAGGCCATAGTCCTTGATACCGCTGCTTAGGCCGAACTTGAAATCGTCCTGACCACCTTTGAAGCTGAACTTGTAATCGCTGAAGATGGCCGTGGTGTTGAGGAAAAGCTTGGGACCGAAGACGTGGTTCCAGCGGGCACTCACGGTGGCGTTACCCCAAGGGATGCGGAAATCAGGACTGCCGGGTTCGCTGCCGGTGAGGGTGAATACATCGCGACCGAAATAGCCGCTGAGGAAGAAGCGGTCCTTATCGCTGATCCGGTAGTTGGCCTTAGCGTTGACATCGTAGAAATAGTAGCCACTTCCAGCGAATGCACCTTCCGGATTGAGGAATGGTTTGGTGAGCACATCGATATAGGTCCTCCGCGCACTAAGGATAAAGGAGCCTTTGTCCTTCACGAGTGGTCCTTCCAATGTGAATCGGCTGCTGATGAGTCCGATACCCCCTTGTCCGTGCAATCCTTTGTTGTTCCCATCCTTCATGGTGATGTCGAGCACGCTGCTTGCGCGACCACCGTAAAGTGCGGGCATACCTCCCTTGATCAGTTCAATATTCTTCACTGCGTCAGCATTGAACACGCTGAAGAAACCGAAAAGGTGACTCGCGTTGTACACCGTTGCATTGTCCAAGAGGATCAGGTTCTGGTCGGGACCACCACCGCGCACATAGAAACCGCTGTTACCCTCACCGTTGCTCGCCACGCCCGGCAGGAACTGGATGGTCTTTAGGATGTCCACCTCACCGAGCAGTGCGGGCAATGTGCTCAACTTCTGCACGTCGATATCCATGACACCCATCTGTGTGCTTTCGGTATTGGCCGCCTTCTTTCCGAGCACTTCGAACTCCTTGGCCACGATCGCTTTGGTGCGTGCTTCGAAGGTGATCACCAGATCCTTCTTGAGGTCGATCACGCGCTCGTCATCTTCGTAGCCGACGAAGCTCATCACCACCGTTTGTGGTCCAGGTGAGAGGTTCAGGGCGAAATAACCGAAGGTGTTGGTGGCCGTACCCTTCAAGGTCTCCTTCGCATAGACATTGGCCCCGATCAGGGTTTCTCCGGTAGCGGCATCCTTCACATAACCACTTACCGTGAACGTATTCTGCGCCACGAGGCCACATGTGTGAAATAGACCGAGCACGAGGAACCAACGATGCATCAAAAGGGATTGGAGGGCGCAAAACTACGTGGCTGACTTTGGTTGAACACCCCGCTCGTCCTTTGGTTCACCCACTCATCCATTGCCTTCCTCCACAGTTGGCTGTTGATCGATTGGCTCGATAATGCACATTCATGTGATGTTCCCTTCGCGCTGTGTCCTGACCTTTGGTGCAACTCTTACCAGTGATGCATACCATTCTACGCAAGTACAGCCCCGGGCTCATGACAGTGGCCATCTATTCGGGCATCCTTCTTTTCGCCCTGATCTGCACCTTCACGGGCAACTAGATCATAGGTACTGGCTTGGGACCTGATCTGATCCACTTCCTTGGATCCAAGGTCCACAACCCTTTGCTACATTTGCCGCCCAAGGGTCCACCGTGTCCCCGGATGGGATTCGGACTTGATCCATACCATCAAAATGCGGGACAAGGGTAATTCGGGGTTTAGCGCAGCCCGGTAGCGTATCCCGCCAAGAGGCGGGAGGGTCGCTGGTCGAAATGCGGGACAAGGGAATTCGGGGTGTAGCGCAGCCCGGTAGCGCATCCCGCCAAGAGGCGGGAGGGTCGCTGGTCGAAATGCGGGACAAGGGAATTCGGGGTGTAGCGCAGCCCGGTAGCGCATCCCGCCAAGAGGCGGGAGGGTCGCTGGTCGAAATGCGGGACAAGGGAATTCGGGGTGTAGCGCAGCCCGGTAGCGCACTTGCATGGGGTGCAAGGGGTCGCTGGTTCGAGTCCAGTCACCCCGACTGGTAAGGGGGCCGTCTCAGTGGAGGCGGCCCTATCAGTTCCATGGCGACCTTTTACATCCTCCATTCCGAATTGTTGAACAGGTATTACATAGGCCATACCACTGAGTCAATGCAGGAGCGCCTTCGCAAGCACTTGAGCGACCACCGTGGTTGGACTTCACGTGCGAAGGACTGGCTCGTAGTCCACACCGAAACGCATGTCGACAAGTCCATGGCATATCGGCGAGAGTTGGAAGTGAAAGGTTGGAAGAGCCGAAACCGCATTCAGATCTTGATCGGAAGGGTGTAGCGCAGCCCGGTAGCGCATCCCGCCATGAGGCGCAGGTCGTTGTCGCAAGAACGATCTGGACCGGTCCGATCACCTCGATCGTACGGAAGACATCCTTGATCAAAGGCTGAGCAACGATCGTGAGGACCGTGAATGGGGCAAGTGTTCGATCGCTCGGATTGAATCAGATCCATGATCGCATGACCGAAATTGGAGTGCGGATCGACGTTCAATCAGGGATGAACGGTTCAGGCGCACACCGTTGACCGGTCACTTGCGGATCACCGTACTAGATTTGCCTCCCTCTCCCACCACACATTGATATGTTGTATACACGAATACCGTTCGTCGCACTCTTTGCCACCGCACTTGTCGCCTGCCAGTCTGAGGCCCCTTCGGGAACAACGAGTCAACCGATCGCTGGAACCGATGAAGTGACCATGGACCATCATAGCAACGCCCGTCCCGTTGAGGCGGTGATCACGCACCTTGATCTGGATGTCCAAGTGGATATGGAGAACCAGAAGATCTTCGGTAAGGCGGGTTATGCGATCGATGTCCACCAAGGGACGGGGATCATCTTGGACACCGATGGATTGGTGATCGAAAAGGTGACCGACAAGAGCGGTTCGGCGTTGGCTTACAATTTGGGGGACAGCACCATGCTGGGTCGCGCCTTGCGCATCGACCTGAGGCCTGAGACCAAGTACATCATCGTCCATTACGCCACAGGAAGGAAGGCCAAAGCGTTACAATGGTTATCTCCGCAACAAACGGCGGACAAGAAGTACCCTTTCCTATTCACACAAGGAGAAGCGATCTTGTCACGGAGTTGGATCCCGATCCAGGATAGTCCTGGCATCCGTTTCACCTACGCGGCGAAGGTGAAGGTGCCACACGAATTGATGGCCGTGATGAGCGCTTCGAATGCACAGGAACGTTCATTGGATGGTGTATACACGTTCGAATTGGATAAGCCTGTTCCGGCCTACTTGATCGCGCTTGCGGTTGGGGATATCGAATTTCGCGCTATCGATGAGCGGACAGGCGTCTACGGCGAGCATAGTGTGGTGGATCGTGCCGCTTGGGAGTTTGCGGACATGGGTAAGATGGTGAAGGTGGCGGAATCCTTGTATGGCCCTTATCGGTGGGGGCGGTACGATGTGATCGTGTTGCCACCAAGCTTTCCTTTTGGCGGCATGGAGAATCCGTGTTTGACCTTCGCTACGCCCACCATCATCGCGGGTGACCGTTCACTGACGGCGTTGATCGCGCATGAACTGGCACACAGTTGGAGTGGGAATTTGGTGACCAACGCAACGTGGAACGACTTCTGGTTGAACGAAGGATTCACAGTGTATTTCGAAGGGCGTATCTCCGAAGCCTTGTACGGCGCGGATTACGCCGGCATGCTCGCGCAGCTAGGTCGGCAGGATCTGGTAGCCACGTTGGATCAGATCGCGCATGGTGCGCATCCAGAAGATTCCAAACTGCGGCTGGACCTCAAAGGGCGTAATCCTGACGACGGCATGACCGATGTGGCATACGAGAAAGGGGCAAGCTTCATGCGCTTGCTGGAGGAGAAGGTCGGTCGCCCGAAGTTCGATGCTTTCCTGCGTGATTACTTCGACCGGTTCGCTTTCCAGAGCATGACCACGGACAAGTTCCTCGCGCACTTGGAGGAGCACCTTATCAATCCGAATCACATCGAGCTGAATGTTGAGGAATGGGTCGATGGTGTGGGTCTTCCGGATAACGCTCCGGTACCATTGAGTGATCGGTTCGCCAAGGTCGATCAGGAAGTTCAGCGTTGGTCGAAAGGCACGGCGGCCAAAGAATTGGCGGCCAAGGAATGGAGTGCATTCGAGTGGATGCATTTCCTGAGGCACCTTCCGGAAGGGTTGAGCGATGCGCAAATGCACGAGTTGGATGCCGCATTCGGATTCACCAAGAGCGCCAATTCCGAGATCTTGGCAGCGTGGTTCGAGCAAAGTATTCGCAACGACTATGATCCTGCCTTTGCTGAGATGGACGTGTTCTTGAACACGGTAGGTCGCCGGAAATTCCTAGTGCCCTTGTACAAGGAAATGTTACGGACGGAGAAAGGCCGGTTGATGGCCCAGACCATTTATAATAGCGCACGCCCGAACTACCATTCGGTCTCTGTACATACCATCGACGATATTTTGGCGTGGAAGGATGATCATCCGCCAGTGAATTTCTGAGCCGATACCGAAATGAAGAAGCCCTCCCGATCGGAGCGCTTCTTCAAGTACGAATGGTATGTGGCGATCAGCGGGCCAAGATGATCCGTTGGTTGATGATGCCGGAATTGCCAGTGGTGATGCGAAGGAGGTATGCTCCATCGGCCATAGCGTTCAGGTCCAAAGTGCGCACTGTGGCACCTGCCGTCATGCGACCGAGGTTGTTGGTAAGCACCACCTGCCCCAAGCCGTCCGTCACGGTCACCTGCACTTCGGTGGCCTGCTCCAGAGCAAGGTCCAAATACACTTGACCGGTTGAAGGGCTGGGGTAGACCGTGGTGCTGAACCGCGCCACGTGTTCTCCGATACCTACGGCACAGGCCATGGGCTGAATGTTGCTGCCGGGAGGGAATGCGGCCACGAACGAGGCCATGTTGTTGTTGATCGGCCAGATGTCATCGTCCTTGATCTTGTTGTCCGTACCGATGATGCAGGCGGTTGGAAAATAACTTACCCCGAACGTGCTGGTCAGTGCGCCTCCTTGCACTTGCCCGATCGTGGGCGGGTGGGAATAGTTGCCTCCGAAGTCGACCCCGAATTGCTCGGCGATCGCATCGGTATCATCGCCGTTGTTCACCGAGATACAGATCAGGTCGCCGTCGTTACAGCCATAGGTCTCGTGCAACTGGCTGTACGCCGGTGCGTTGATCTGGCAAGGGCCGCAGCCATAGAAGAAGAAATCCAGGATCACGTGCTTACCAGCGGCGGTCAATGCGTACAGGTTGTACGTTTCTCCGTGCGTGTCCGTGATGGTAAAATCCGCAACGGTGGATCCGATGGGGTAATTAGAGGTCTGGGCGGTCAGTCCCAGAGGCAAAGCGAGTGCGAATGCAAATGCGTAGCGTTGGTTCATGTTCGTTGGGTTTACCGCCTAAAGTATCCTGCGTACTGCGAAACATCTACCCAAAACCCCAGTCGCATTGAGATCCTAATCACCTAGGCCGGCCATGCAGCGTGCAAGGATCACCGGATCCAAGCGATGACCTCCTGGGAACTCGTGGCAACGCACGGCGATGCCGGAACGCTGCAAACACGCTTCGTTGTTCCGGAGGATCGAGGCGGGAACGAGTTCGTCATGCTTACCGTGTACCAAATCGACTTGCGTGGATGCCAAAGCGTTGGCCAGTTGCTGCTTCGTCAACTCCGGCGGTAAACTGCCGCCCCAGAGCACCAAGCGATGCGGTCGTACATGTCCCATGGTGATCCACCGGGCCACCGTGGCCACGCCCTGCGAAAAGCCCAGCACGCCCAGCGGTAGATCGCCGACTTCCAGAACTATGCTGGTATGGAGTGCATCGAGGTAAGCGACGTGATCGGCGATCTCGTGTTCGCGGTCTTCGCGGGTCATCCACGTGGCCCCGACCCGCTGGTGCGCTTCATCCGTGTAGAAGCGATTGAGCCCTTCCGGTGCGATGATCGTTCGATCAACGGCAAGGTCGGTGAAGGAATTGAGGAAGTAGCGGGCCAACTGTCCGTAGCCGTGTACGACGATCCAGATCGCACGCGCAGTCGCGGGATCACCGAGTTGGTGATAGCGGGCCGTACGCTGGACTTTGAGGTGTCGTTCAGTCACGGTTCAATAGGCGAGGAGTTCTTCGAGGGCCATCGCCACCTTATCCGCGCTCGGGATCATGGTGGCTTCCAAGACGCTGTTCAGTGGAATGGCGGGCATGTCGACGGCACCGATGCTGCGTACTGGTGCATCGAGTTCCTCGAAACAGGCCTCGCTGATGCGTGCGGCGAGGGCTTGTGCAAAGGAGTTCGTGAGCTGCTCTTCGGTGACGACCAAACAACGGCCGTGTGAACGTGCGGCGGTCATCACGGTCTCTTCATCCAACGGCACCAAGGTGCGCAGGTCGATGATGGTGATGCGTCCGGGGAACTGCTTTGCGGCGGTCTTTGCCCAATACACGCCCATGCCGTAGGTCACCACCACGGTCGCTTCGCCACTTTCGATCGATGCAGGATCGGCTACTTGAACGATGCGGGCCTTGCCGAAAGGGATCACGTAATCCGTCGAAGGTTCAATGGTCTTGGCTTCTTCCGTGCCTTTCAGTTTGCTCCAGTAAAGGCCCTTGTGTTCCAAGATCACCACGGGGTTCGGGTCGTAGTAGGCGGACTTCATCAATCCTTTCAGATCCGCACCTGTGCTGGGGTAAGCGATCTTGATCCCCTTGATGTTGCAAAGCACACTTTCTACGCTGCTGCTGTGGTACGGGCCACCACTGCCGTATGCCCCAATGGGGACACGGATGATGCAGCTGACCGGATACTTACCCATGGTCAAGTAGCACGAACGCGCCACCTCGGTGAAGAGTTGGTTCAGTCCGGGCCAGATGTAATCGGCGAACTGCACCTCCACGATCGGTTTCAATCCAGCGGCGCTCATGCCCACGGTGCTACCGATGATGAACGCCTCCTGGATCGGCGTGTTGAATACGCGGTGACCACCGAAGTCACGTGCGAGCGTTGCGGCCTCACGGAAAACACCACCGAGCCGCGCACCCACATCCTGTCCGTAGAGCAGGCATCGTGGATCCTCTTGCATCAATTCGCGGATGGCGAAGAGGGCGCTGTCCACCATCACGGTAGGCTCGCGGTCGGAAGGGGAACGTTCTCCTTTCTCTTCCGTGATCAGCGTTGGCGCGAACATGTGCGTTGTTAGATCCTCCGGTGTAGGGTCATCGGCCGCGCAAGCGCGATCGAAGTCCGCCTTCACACGAGCGATCGCCTTTTGCTCCAAGTGTTTCAAGCCATCGAGTTGAATGCGTTGGTCCAGCAATTGTTGCAGGAAGCGTGGGAAGGGATCGCGTTTGCGATGTTCAGCGAGGTCTTCCGCTGTGCGGTAGAATTCCATGCGCACCCCGCTCGTGTGGTGGTTGAGCAAAGGCACCTTCGCGTGTACCAAGAAAGGTCGGCGTTCCTTGCGCACTGCGGCGATCACTTCTTGCAATACGGCGTGGCTGGCGAGGAAATCTGCACCATCCACTTGGCGCACTTCCAGCCCTTTGAATCCTTTGGCATAATCACTCGCATCGCCAACGCGGATCTCATCAGCACTGGCACTGATGTCCCATTCGTTGTCCTGCACCAGGTAGATGATCGGCAGTTTCTTCAACACCGCCATCTGAAAGGCTTCCGCCACTTCACCTTCGGTGATCGACGCATCGCCCAAGGAGCAAACAACGATCGGAGCGTCACCGGGAACATCGTGCGCTATGCCTGCTTGTTCCTTGTACCAAAGCCCAAGTGCGATGCCCGTAGTGGGGATCGCTTGCATACCTGTGGCACTGCTCTGGTGCGGAATGCATGGCATGCCTTCGCGTTTCAAGCTGGGGTGGCCGTAGTAGGTCCGACCACCACTGAACGGGTCGTCGCGTTTGGCAAGTAACTGCAACATCAACTCGTACGGTTCCATGCCGATGCCGAGTAGGATGCTATCGTCGCGGTAGTAAGGCGCAACGAAGTCCTGAGGCTTCAATTGAAGGCCAAGTGCGAGTTGAATGGCCTCATGCCCACGGCTGGTAGCGTGTACGTACTTGCTCGTGAGTTTGAAATTCTCTTCGTACAACTCGGTCATCGCCTTCGCTGTACACATCAGTTCCCAGGCCTTCAGGAGCGTGTCCTGGTCGGGTGTGCGGCTCGTTGAGGTTCCTTTCTGTGTTGCGGTGAGAGACATGTTTACGATCACTGGAATTGGAGGAGCAAGTTACGCTCCTGCGCTAAGTCAGCCCCGCTCATCCACTGATCCGACCGCTGCTCTTCGATCATGTGGCATTCATCCGGAACTTGACGGCCATGTGTGCTCATGGACATTTCTTTGGGTTATCGAACACTTGCTTCCCATGAACCGCCAAGCACACGAAATCGATCACCGCATCGTCGGTGACGATATGCAATGCGTGGAGATCACGCTGGACCCACAGGAAACCGTCATCGCCGAAGCCGGCACGATGATGATGATGGACGACGGCATCGAGATGAAGACCATCTTCGGCAGTGGCGATGGGAGGGAGCAAGGCTTCATGGACAAGCTGCTGGGCGCTGGGAAGCGGGTGCTCACCGGCGAAAGCCTCTTCATGACGACCTACACGAACATGACCAGTGGTCGGCGCACGGTATGGTTCGCAGCCTCCTATCCGGGTAAGATCATGGCGTTGGATCTGTTGGACTACCAAGGGAAGCTCATCTGCCAAAAGGATAGTTTCCTGTGTGCCGCTAAAGGAGTCAGCATCGGGATTGCATTCCAGAAGCGTTTGGGTGTCGGCCTCTTCGGTGGCGAAGGCTTCATCATGCAGAAGCTCGAAGGCGATGGCCAGGTGTACATCCATGCCGGTGGAACCACCATTCAGAAGGAACTCGCACCGGGTGAAACGCTCCGCGTGGATACCGGCTGCCTAGTTGCCATGACGCAGACCGTGGACTACGACATCAAGCTCATCGGCGGCATCAAGAACACGCTCTTCGGAGGCGAAGGATTGTTCTTGGCGCACTTGCGTGGACCCGGTCACATTTGGATACAGAGTCTACCCTTCAGTCGCTTGGCGGATAACATCATCGCTGCGTCGCCTCGTGCCGGTGGTAAGGGGAAGGAGGAAGGAAGCGTGCTCGGCGGGATCGGGCGGTTGCTGGACGGGGATAATAGGGGGTAGTTGTTAGTTGGCAGTCAGCAGTCAGCAGTCAGCAGTGGGCAGTTGGCAGACAGCAGTAGGCAGGTGTCAGCAGCGCTTGACGTACCAAGGGGTTGCCTACTGCCACCTGCGTATTGCTATCTGCCCACGGTATCCTCTCTTCAACTCAGTGCGCTTCATGCCGCTACGGACGGTGCTCACCATCCAACGTATCTTGCAGTTCAATACGAACCGATGACCATTCGACAACAGATCATTGCGCGGGTCACTTCCATAGAGGATCCGGTCATTTTGAATGAGATCCTAGCGGTGATCACCGCAGAGAGTGATCTCGAAGTTCCGCACGCCTTCACCGCTCAAGAGCGAAGCGCGGTGAATGCCGGGTTGAAGGATCTGAATGAAGGCCGGTTCTTCACCCACGAGCAAGCCGTACAAATGGTCTCGAGATGGCTCAACGAGCAGTCCGCTGGTCGCTGAGGTCCATCCAGGACAAGCTGGAGATCTATACGTATTGGACCGAACACAATGGGTCTACGCGTTATGCGGAGAAGCTTGATCGACTCTTCAATGAGATCATGGAACTTGCTTGCATCTTCCCGAATTCCGGAGTACCCACGGAGTTGGACGACATCAGGTTCCACACCGTGAGAAATTTCAAGCTTGTGTATCGGGTCACTCCAGCCACGATCGATGTGGTCACTATTTGGGACAATGACCGAGACCCCGAAAGCTTGCGTATACAATGACCCGGTAGCGAACGAGTAGAAGGCAGCTACGCAAGACGCACCAAGCAACGCCTAACTGCTATCCGCCGACTGCAACCTGCAACCTGTCTACTGCCACCTGCTACCTCTCTTCAACTCAGCGCACTTCGCGCTTCTTTCCACCATCAAAGGCATTCAGGATCCCTTGCACGAAAGATAGTACGAGGCTGAAGCCGAGCGCCCACCAGAAGCTCTTTACCACGAATCCGGGGACTAGTTCCGCAGCGATGAGTACGATCCCTGCGTTGATCACCAACAGGAAAAGTCCCAAGGTCAAAACGGTGACCGGTAGCGTGAACAAGATGAGCAGGGGTTTGAGCAAGGCGTTCAGCAAACCCAGTACCGCAGCAGTGAGCAGGGCCGTGATCAGTCCGTTGGTCTCCCCCAGATCGCCGAGGCTTACGCCGGACAACAAAAGGTCGGTAACGAGTACCGCGATGGCAGAGATGATGAGTTTGATCAGGATCTTCATGGTGCGGTAAAGGTGCAAAAGAGAAAGGAGTGCCGGTGATGCTTGCGCACCCCCAACACTCCTTTCACCAAACTGTTCGGTGGCGTTGCGATCTATTGCTTCACCAATTTCTGTGCAATGCTCTTCGCGTTCTGGTCGATCACGAGGAAGTAGGTTCCTGTGGCCTTGTCCGTTAGGTCCAAGGTGCGTTCGTAGCGCCCTTTGAAACCGGTGATGCGTTCCTCGTACACCTTGTTGCCCGTGTTGTCGTGTACGTTCACGAACAGGTCACCGCTTTCGGGTACATCGAATTGGATCCGGAAGAAGCCATTGCTCGGGTTGGGGAATACGCGCATGTCACCCACCTTCAGGTCGGCATCCAAATGCTCCACGCCCTTGCTCTTCAGCAGCGCTTTCTCCTCCGCGCTCAGCGGCATGGATTCGATGGTGATGCGGGTCTCCACGCGCAGGTCCTTGCGGAGATCGCGGCGCAACTCGTTCATCTCTTCGCGCAGTGCGTCCATATCGCGGCGTAATGCTTCCCGGTCCTCCGGAGCGAGTCCGTGGAATTCGAACTCGCGCTCTTCGGCCTCGTCGCCTTCATCGCCGTTGTAGTTGAAATGGAACGCACGGCCGGTGCTGCGCTCTCCAAGCTTTCCGGACAGCACCTGCTGTTGGCCGTCGCGTAGCACCGTTACCCGCACCTCATCTCCGGGCTTTTGCGCTTTCACGGCAGCGGAAAGGTCATCGAAATCGGTGATGGGCTCATCGTTCAACTTGGTGATGCGGTCGCCTTCTTGCACACCCATCTGCTCGGCCGCTGTGCCTTCTTCCACGGATCCGATCGAGGCACCGGTGCCATCGTCATCGCCGGGAGTAACGCCCAGGAATGCGCGTGGAGCTTGGTCCCATTCACCATCGCCGAAATAGGTCTCCCAGTCGTGTTCGGCACTGCCATGCTCCGGTCCGTAGGCATTGGTGTAGGTGCGCGTTGGTCGCTCACCGAGTTCAACGCTGGCGCTCTTCTTCTTGCCAGCATGGTACCACGTCAATTTCACCTTGTCGCCGGCCTTCTGTTCGCGGATCGTGGCTACGAGATCCTCTGATCCCTGCACGGCTTTGCCATCCAATTCGGTGATCACGTCACCTTCTTCCAATCCGGCCTTCGCTGCTGCGGATCCATCCACCACCTGCTCCACCAACACACCGGACTTCACCGGCAACTTCAACTCCTTCGCTTGTTCGGGATCCACGGTCCGGGTGCTCACGCCGAGATAGGCGGTGGGCTCGCACACTGCCATACCGCGCATCGAGGGCGGCATAGTTGGCAGGGGAGGCGTTGGTGCCATGTGCAGGAACACATCGTCGTCGGTATCGCCACCGTAGCGACGGATGTCGATGGTCACGTTCTCGCCATCGCCGTTCATGTTGATGTGGTCCAGCACACCGAGTTCTTTCAAGGCATCTTGCACTTCTTCTTCGTTGGCCGCATCGAACTCCTTGGTGATGCGTTTGGTCTCCCCGTTCTCGGTGGTCACGATCTCGATGCGCACCTTTCGGTCTTCCGGTCCTTGTGGCTCGTCCGGTACTTGTGCAGCGCCTCCTTGGAACACAGCGGCCAAGGGCATGAAGAAGATGGATCTGAACATGATGGTTCGGTTTGGAAGACCGAAACTATTCCACGTTGATCGGGATGCTGCGTTAATGAATGCGAAGAAGTGTTAAGCCGGTGATGGGTGGTTCATTCTTGGCTGAACCGTTCCAAGTCGCGCCGATCACGCTTGGTAGGTCGTCCTTCCCCCGGGGAACGATGCTGCGCTTTCGCCAAGCGCGCGATCTCCAACTTCTCCAGATCGGCGAACGACGTTCGTTCGGTGATGTGGTCCGGCACCAGCTTGGCACCCACCCGCGATGCAGGTATTGCCACGATCTCCCAACTCCGCCAAACGGGTGGTACGCGTAATGCGATCACATCACCGACCTTCACTTCGGCCGAGGCCTTTACGATACGGTCGTTGATCCGCACCTGCTCCCGCTTCACCGCATCGGTCGCGAGGCTGCGCGTTTTGAAGAGGCGGATGCACCAGAGGTATTTGTCGAGGCGCATGGTTACAAGATCATGAGAACATGTGGACATGGAATGCCTGCATCTATACGCGCACAGTGCAGTTGGAGGAACTGAGGGCTTTGTGGCCGGGTACTGGGTTGGGTATGGTGAACGAACAAGACAGCTTGAAGGGCGACCATATGTTCATGTGACCTCATGGATATGCAATGCCTTGTGGAACGTGCAGCACTTTTGGGGACGTGAATTGGCGTGGTTGGACATTATATGATGCGAAGGCCAGCGACCAAGATGCCATGACTGCGGTATGGAGGAACGCCGAACGGAGCTCGGCCATGGGCACATGCCCACATGACCAAATGAAAAAGCGGCGCTTTCGCGCCGCTTCGTGACCCCGAGAGGATTCGAACCTCTAACCAACAGAACCGGAATCTGCCATTCTATCCAGTTGAACTACGGGGCCGGATCCCTTGGCTGAGGACCATGGGGCCGCGAAGATAGTGCCCAGACCGAAATACGACTGAAAAACAGTACCTTTGCGGGCCTTTTTCAAAAGGGTGAAAACGAACCACACGCCGGTAAGCAGGCGCGCACGCATGACCGAACTCCGCAACATCGCCATCATCGCCCACGTCGACCACGGCAAGACCACCTTGGTGGACAAGATCCTGCACCAGTGCCAACTGTTCCGGGAGAACCAAGCCACGGCCGACCTGTTGCTGGACAACAATGATCTGGAGCGCGAGCGCGGCATCACCATTCTTTCCAAGAACGTGAGCGTGCGCTACAAGGGTGTGAAGATCAACGTGATCGACACCCCCGGCCACAGTGACTTCGGTGGCGAAGTGGAGCGCGTGCTCAACATGGCCGATGGCGTGATCCTGCTGGTGGATGCCTTCGAAGGCGCCATGCCACAAACGCGTTTCGTATTGGGCAAGGCCATCCAACTCGGACTTAAGCCCATCGTGGTCATCAACAAAGTGGACAAGCCGAACTGCACACCGGAAGAGGTACACGAGCAGGTGTTCGACCTCATGTTCACCTTGGAAGCGAACGAGGACCAATTGGACTTCCCCGTGGTCTACGGCAGCAGCAAGCAAGGCTGGATGGGACCCGATTGGAAGACCCCGACGGAGGACGTGAGCTATCTCCTCGACATGATCCTGAAGCACATCCCGGCTCCGAAGAAGGAGGATGGCAGCTTGCAGATGCGCATCACAAGCCTCGACTACAGCAGTTTCCAAGGTCGTATCGCAGTGGGTCGCGTGCGTCGCGGTTCCATCAAGTCCGGCCAGAACGTGAGCCTCGTGAAGAACGATGGCCGCATCACCAAAGGCAAGGTCGCCGAACTGATGGTCTTCGAAGGCCTCGGCAAGGAGAAGGTGAAGGACCGCGCCTTGTACAGCGGTGAACTCTGCGCCATCATGGGCTTGGAAGGCTTCGACATCGGCGATACCGTTGCCGACTTCGAGAACCCCGAGGGCCTACCCGGCTTCAAAGTGGACGAGCCGACGATGAGCATGCTCTTCACCATCAACACCTCGCCGTTCTTCGGTAAGGAAGGGGAGTACGTGACCAGCCGCCACTTGCGCGATCGCCTGTTCAAGGAGATCGAGAAGAACCTCGCCATGCGTGTGGAGGAGACCAACAGCCCGGACAAGTTGCTCGTATACGGACGTGGCATCCTGCACATCGGCATCCTGGTAGAGACCATGCGCCGCGAAGGCTACGAATTCCAACTCGGCCAGCCGCAGGTGATCATGAAGGAGATCGACGGGGAGCGTTGCGAGCCGGTGGAGATGCTCACCGTACAAGTGCCGGAGGAATTCAGCAGCAAGGTCATCGACCTGGTGAGCCGTCGCAAGGGTGAGTTGACCAGCGTGGAACTGAAGGGCGACCGCGTCCACATCGAATTCAACATACCTGCGCGCGGCATCATCGGCCTGCGCAACCCGCTGCTTACCGCCACGGAAGGGGAGGCCATCATCGCCCACCGCTTCAAGGGCTACGAGCCGTACAAGGGCGAACTCGGTGTGCGTCGCGCGGCCAGCATCATCAGCCAAGGCACCGGCACCGCCATCGCATTCAGTATCAACAAACTGCAGGACCGCGGTCGGTTCTTCGTGGATCCGGGAGAAGAGGTGTACGGCGGTCAAGTGATCGGCGAAAACCCCAAGACCGACGACCTCGTGGTGAACGTGTTGAAGGGCAAGCAGCTCACCAACATGCGCGCCAGCGGCAGCGACAACAAAGAGAACATCGCTCCTGCGGTGAAGTTCTCCTTGGAAGAGTGCATGGAGTACATCACCAACGACGAGTACTTGGAGGTGACCCCCAAGAGCCTGCGCATGCGCAAGATCCTGCTGGACGAGAACGATCGGAAGAAGGCCGGGAAGGTGGTGATGGAGCAGTGAGCCAACTACAATTGAAAAGCGGAACGCCGATCTGTTGGGTCGGCGTTCTTGTATTCATGTGCTTTGATCTTGCAACGCAGGCGTGACGACCGAGCTTCCGGTTACTGAACTTCGGATCTTATGGAGCGAAGCTTACGATATTTCGAAGTTCCGTTCAGAATTGGCGGTCGAGTACGCCAAGGATACACCGGAACTTTCAACCCGATCCAGCGCATGGCGCTAGGATTGTTGGCCAACAGTTCGCATTTTGGGGTCGCTTTCTGCTAAGTGCAGGGGCAATTGGTTAGAACTGATCGATCACAACCTTATCGACATGAAACGACGTGACACCCTCTTTCTTGTTGGTCTGTTGACCTTGGGCTCCTGCGCACCTGTCAAGCAGATCGAAACCGCGAAGACCCTGAACATCTACGGCCCAGGGGTCATTCACCACCCGGTGATCGCTGATCTGGATGTATCCAACAACAAGGTGAACGGTTCGGCGAGCGGTTTGTCCACGAATCTATCCTCGGTGAAGTCAGAGGCGATATCGGATGCCGTGAAGACCGCAGGTGCCGACCTGCTGGTGGAGCCGGTATTCGTGATCCAGCCCGTAGGGAGCCGGGTGAATGTTACCGTAACCGGTTTCCCAGCCTCCTACAAGAATTTCAGAGCAGCGACCCAAGCGGATCTTCCACTGCTTGAAGCCGGTGTGATGCAGCGAGCCAAGACCACCGAGACCGTACCGGAACCAGTGAAGAAGAGGGGGGCTGCAGGTGCAGTCGTTGTACTAGTTCTCGCTATTGGGACACTTGCGATACTAGGTGTCGCAGGGGGTTTGTGAGCATGTACAGTACACTGGTGTTTGGTCCTCTTTATGGCTGGATACTCTGCGCCGTCCTGATGTATGCAGGTGTGCCTAGAGTGGCTGGTCAGTCGGCGATGCCCTGTGAATGGGGCTATTCCTACACGAGCAAGAGCGGTTCATCCCGGATCTTTCGGAGCAAGGATATCGTGGTGCATGCGGACCAAGGAGCAACGCGATCCGAGGTACGCTTGGCCGCTGGTAGCACCGTAGGCCAAAAGGAATTGCGATTGGCTTTGGCTCATTCCAATTCCCTACCGGAGCCGACCGAGACCTTGGAGTTGGAACTCGGGAGCGGACAGCGTATAACAGCCCTCCGGACGCGGCACGAATCAGGGCCAGAGGCAGATGCCGAAGGAACGCGATGGCAATGCGCATGGACCTACTTCAATGTGGAGCCAGCGTCATGGGCGGCATTGAGTGGTGCAGTGCTGCGATCCGTGAAAGTGCATGACCCAGCCGGGGAGCGGGTGTATGCCGTTTCGGGGAGTGCGGCTAGCCAGTTCAAGCAGGCCATTGGGTGTGTGAATGTGGCTTCACCGAATACGGATCAGGTGGACCAGAGCGGGTCGGTCGAAGTGGTGAAGGAGGCGACACCAACGCCAGTGCAGCAACCTGCTAAGGTGGTCCGCTCGACCGTCTCATCCGGGGATGTGGTGGAGGTGCCGATCGCCCTTCAGGGTTCTGCTGGTGAGCCAGCCGATATGACAAGTCCGGATGTGGTCTCCATTGCTGTGCAACGGTTATTACCGGTACCGAATGGCAAGGTCCCCCTAGGCGTTGGCATCCGTTCGGCCATTGCGGTCCTTCATGCGTTCAGCGATCCCATGCGTTTGGATACGTTCAAGATCTCGACCACCGCCGATGCTGTACCGATCTATTACTTGGAGATCATCGCGCATGATGGTCGGTTGCTTTACAAGGAAGAGGTGCTGCCGTCCGGGTTCTCCAGCACGGGGGCTGAACTGGATCCGCAACAACTGGAGTTGGACCAACTCCGCGCACGCTCGCTCTTGGGGCCGTGGTCCTTCGGACGGCCAATACCGATGGATCTGTACGCGCAATTCATCGAACGCGAACGGAACGGGTTCATTTTCGAAGTGGGTACACAGGAGGCGCTCACTTTGATGGAGGATGTAGGGGCGGTCACCTTTTCGTACTACGCTGACCCGGATCAACGGCGCGTGCTCACATACTTGCGCAGCACTGGCCGCTTGGTGAACCTCGTTCCCATTTATCCCTGAATCATGGAGGTGATGAAGTTCAGCACATGTTATCTCCTAACCGAATTCACATGAACAAGGTGGTCGTAGTAACACTGAGCGGCGGGCTGATCGGTATTTTGATCGATTCACCGGCAAGGGCATTGAGGCGGACGATCGCGGAGCACAATGCAGCGGGGTGGAAGGTGGCGCAGGTCATTCCATCGGAGACCGGAAATGTGTTGATGTTCATTGGTCGGTTGTTGCTGTTGGTGTGTACGCTATTCCTGTTCACCAGCACGAATGGGTACTACATCATCTTTGAACGGATCGGTACCGCAACAGGCGCGGATATCGTTCCCGGTGCAGCAACACCGCATTGCTCCAGGTGTGGGGGTGTGGTAGAAGCGGTCGATGCGTTCTGCGAACATTGCGGGAACAAGTTGGGGTAGAGCAGCCATGTTTTGCACGTTCTGCGGTTCGGAGTTGAAAGTGGGTGCCCGGTTCTGCTCGGCTTGTGGCGGAGAGGCGCGTCGCCGGTCCGTTAAGGCTCAAGGGCCGTCTCAACTGGAGCTCTTCGTTGCACACTATCGAGCGGACATCGCTATCGCGGCATTGCTTATCGCATTCGTGTTACGGCTGGCATCCGCCCTTCTCTCCGGGTTGATCCTTCTCCTACTGGCCTTGCGCAAGAAATGGTGGTACACCGTAGGTGGCCTGCTGGGCGTACTGCTCTTCTTGGCCTCCTTGTTCCTGAGTGCGAATATTCATGGAGACAAAGCGGCATGGATCTACTTCCGCATCGGCATGGATCGGGAGTGGTTCTATATGTTGGCCCGGTCACTCCTGGCCATCTTGTTCGGCTTGGAAGCTTGGCGGGTGATCGTAGCCCGAAGAAAGCGTGTCATCGCCATCACGGCGACCGTGGTCTTCCTTGTGCTTGCTGCGCTGCCCGGGTACCAGGCCGCGTTGGAGGTCATCAGTCGGCATACGCTTTCCGAACAAGAACTGGCGACGATAATGGGCTTGTTGGGGGAGCAAGCGGGACAGCGCTTCGTGCTTCAGGAAGGGAGGGGGCCAGGACGGGAGCAATACATGGACCTGAGCGAGGTTTCCGTATCCAGCGACGAATACGGAGAAGCGGTTGTGATCCATGAAATTGCATTGGGTGGAGCGAAGTACCGGGCGAATGTGCGGTTGCGGTACGAACAATGGGTGCTGCCGGAAAAGGTGTCCTACCAATTCGACGGTCGGTCCCTGAAGGTGGCGTATGCTGGAGCGGATAGCCTGTTGATCTGGGATTCTGCGCGTAACCCAAACGGTCCGCCGATCTCGGCCATTTCCGCGGATCTGATCACCCGAAGAGCCAATGCGCTGCGTGACCATCGACAAGCCTTGTTCGATCAAAAGCGGGACAGTTTGCATTTGATCCTGCGGACGTTCTCGGCAACGATACATGGGGGGTACTGCAAGGAGAATTGCTACCTGACGGTAGCTGATAGCGCCGAGCAATGGATCCAGGCGCGTTGTTCATTGATGCAGATCCCAGGTGGGGATCTGAACCTCTTCGTGCAGGAAGCGCAGCGCGATCGGACGGTATGGATGATGACCACGCGCCGTACGCTACAGGCCACAGCGCAAGAGGTGGAGAGTGGAGTTTGGACCGAATTGGATGAGGTGGTTTCCTTGACCCCCAAGGTGATGGTAGTGGAAGCGCTACCTGAAGTGCAGAACCCACGAGCGGTATCACCCAAGGCATCCGTCGCGAAGCCTAGCACAGAACGGACCGTGCGTGCAGTAGAGGAGGGTAAGGTGGATGAACCCGCAGAATTCCCAGGTGGGAGTGGTGGCCTCAATGGGTTCATCAGGCGGAACTTGAAATACCCCGAGGAAGAATTGAAGAATGGCCGGTCCGGTATGGTGGTGGTCGAATTCCTGATTCGTGCGGATGGAAGTATCCAAGGGCCAAGCGTCGTCCGTTCGGTTAGTACCGCTCTGGATAGGGAAGCGTTGCGGATCGTCTCGACCATGCCGCCCTGGATCCCAGCAAAGGCGGGCGGACGTGCGGTGGCCACAAAGCAACAGGTACCGGTGCGGTTCACGATCCGATGAGCAACTTCCGCTTTTTATTGGAGAGTTCCCATTCATCCTTCTTCCTTCATGCTAGCGCCTTCACGTAGCTTAAGGCTACTGAGCTTCGGATCATGGATGGCGTAGCCAGAGGCTACGCAAAGATGGGGGTGACCCCCAAGAGCCTGCGCATGCGCAAGATCCTGCTGGACGAGAACGATCGGAAGAAGGCCGGGAAGGTGGTGATGGAGCAGTGAGCCAACTACAATTGAAAAGCGGAACGCCGATCCATTGGGTCGGCGTTCTACGTTTTTGCCATGAATTCAGGGATGGCCTAAGTCCAAGCTCGAGCCCACGTGCATCATTTCACCGCCCCGTGATCATGCCCCTTCGGCATCGGTCCACCCTGCGGCGACATCATGCTCGGTGTGCCGTTCAACTGCGCTGCCGCATCCACAATGAAGGTACCGTTGACCACGATCTCCTCGCCTGCTTCCAAGCCGGACGCGATCATCACATCGTTGCCCATCGCGGCACCCAGCACCACCTCGCGCATGCGGAAGCGGCCTTCGCCTTCCTTCACGTACACCACCGAGCGCGGACCGGTCCAAAGCACGGCGGAACGCGGCACTAGCAATGCGGTAGCATGCCCATGTCTGGCTTGCACCATTCCGATGGCGAACATGCCCGGCTTAAGGCTGCCATCGGCCACTTCCACGCGGGCACGTGCCACGCGGGTGGCGGGATCCACCACCGGATCGATGAAGGTGATGCGCCCCTTGAAGATCTTGCCCGGAACAGACCGCACGGTGTAGCGCACCGTATCGCCGATGTGCATGGCGGCCAGGTCGCTTTCGTACAGGTCGAACTGCACCCATAGTTTGGAGAGGTCGGCCACTGCGTAGAGTACCTCGCCGCGTTTCAAGTAGTCGCCAAGATCAGCGCGTTTCTGCACCACCACGCCGCTCACATCGGCCAGTATCGGGACCACGCCACTGGTCGCGTTCGCGGCGATCACCGCTTCGATCTGCGCATCTGTCAGCTTCCAGTTGCGCAGTTTTTCACGCGCCGCAGCATAGAGCGAGGGCTGCACTTCGCGGACCCGCGCCGCTTGCAGCAATTCCTCCTGCGCGGTGACGAGCTCGGGCGAATACACCCGTGCTAATTCCTGCCCCTGAAATACGGTCTCACCGGTGTAGTTCACCAATAGTTCCTCCACCCGGCCGGCCACGTGTGTGGCTTGCGAATACACGCGTCGTTCATCGGGCACCACCTTACCGGTGAGCCGCACGTTGCCGGTGCCGCCGCCCATGCCCACGATCATCGTTCGCACATTGGCGAGCTTCATCGCATGCTCAGTAAGACCAACTGTCATGGGGTCCATCTCCGCATCGCCGGAAGCAGCGGGGATCAGGTCCATACCGCAGATGGGGCATTGGCCGGGTTGCTTCATGCGGATCTGCGGATGCATGGAGCAGGTCCAGATCTGATCCTTCATGTCGTGGCCTTCACGCTCCGACATCGGCGCAGGGGAGGCAGCACCACCGAACAATGCACGCCCGAGGAAGAGGCCGACCACCAGGGTGATGACCACGATCAGTGTGGTGCGGTAACGGGAAAGGGAAGCGGGGATCTTCATGAGCTTGCGGTCTTTAAGCTGCGTTTCAGCAATTGTGCATTGATGGCCACCACCACCGTGCTGAGCGACATGAACACGGCGCCCACGGCGGGGCTCAGCAGGAAGTCGAACGAGTAGAGCACGCCGGCCGCCAGGGGAATGGCGATGGCGTTGTAGCCGGTGGCCCAGATCAGGTTCTGGATCATCTTGTTGTAGGTGGCCTTGCCGAAGAGGATCAGTCCGAGGATGTCGCGCGGATCGCTCTTCACCAAAATGATGTCGGCGGTCTCTGCGGCCACGTCCGTTCCGGAACCTACCGCGATGCCCACATCGGCCTGGGCCAGGGCGGGTGCATCGTTCACGCCATCGCCGGTCATGGCCACGAACTCACCCTTCGCCTGCAGTTCCTTGATCAGCTCGACCTTCTGGTGCGGAAGCACTTCGGCGTAGAAGCCATCGAGGCCCAGTGCATCGCTCACCGCCTTGCCCACTTGCTTGTTGTCGCCTGTGGCCATATAGGTCTTGATGCCCTGCTCGCGGAATTGCTTGATCGCAGCGGCCGAGCTTTCGCGAATAGCGTCGGCCAGTGCGATTGATCCGGCGAACTTGCCATCCACCATCACATGCACCACTGTTTCAGCGGCGCCGGTAGTTCCTTCGGTCGGCAGCGCGATGTTCTCTCCCGCAAGTAACCGGGGGATACCACCGCGACCTCACGCCCTTCCACCGTGGCCTGCACGCCTTTGCCGGTGATGGCTTCGAACTTCTCCGCCTCCGGGACCGCGATGCCATCCTTCTTCGCGCGGGTCATGATGCCCACTGCGATCGGATGTTCGGAGTTCTGCTCCAGCGCCGCGGCCAGGCGAAGCAATTCCTTCTCGTCCGGTCCACCATCCACAGGTGCAATGCGCGTAACACCGAACTCGCCCGTAGTGAGCGTGCCGGTCTTGTCGAAGACCATGGCGGTGATCTTCCGCGAATTCTCGAATGCGGTGCGGTTGCGGATCAGCAGACCATGCTGTGCGCTGATCGCCGTGGAGATCGCCACCACCAGCGGGATCGCGAGCCCCAGGGCATGCGGGCAGGAGATCACCATCACCGTGACCATGCGCTCCAGGGCGAAGACGAATTCCTGGCCCAACAGCATCCAGACCGCCAGCGTGGCGAAGCCGCAGAAGAGCGCGATGTAGGTGAGCCATTTCGCTGCGCGATCGGCCAGGTGCTGCGTCTTCGATTTCGTTTTCTGCGCCTCTTCCACCAGGGTGATCACCTTGTTCAGGTAGCTGTCCTTGCCGGTGTGTTCCACGGTGATCTCCAAGGCGCCGTTGCCGTTGATGGACCCGCCGATAACCTGTTTACCCTTCCCCTTCTTCACCGGAATGGATTCGCCGGTGAGCATGCTCTCGTTCAAGTTGCTCTCTCCCTTGTCGATCACGCCATCCGCAGGGACCTTTTCGCCGGGCTTCACCAGGATGCGCGCGCCGCTCTTCAGCTCGGCCAGGGGGATGTGGCGCACGGAACCGTTCTCCATCACGTGCGCCTCGGCGGGCATCAAGCTCACCAGCATTTGCAAGGCCTTGGATGCACCGAGCACGGAACGCATTTCGATCCAATGCCCCAGCAGCATGATGTCGATCAGCGTGACCAATTCCCAGAAGAAGAGCTTGCCTTCCAAGCCGAACACCACGGCCGAGCTGTACGCATACGCGACTGTTATCGCCACGGCGATCAAGGTCATCATGCCCGGTGCGGCGGTGCGGATCTCCTTCACTGCACCCTTCAAGAACGGCCAGCCCCCGTGGAAATAGGCCACGGTGGACAACCCGAACAGCACGAACAAGGATCCAGGGAAGGAGATGTCCAAGCCCAGGAATTCCTGGATCATGGGCGAGAGCAGCAGCACAGGGATCGTGATACCGAGGGAGACCCAGAACCGCATGCGGAAATCGGCGATCATCACGGCGTGATGGTCGCCATGATGGTCCTGTCCTTTATGGTCGTTGGTCTTGTGGTGGTGTTCGTGGTGTTCCATTCGGGTTTCGTTCTGTTTCACATCGTGTTCCTATCTATCCTTCCTGAGGGCTTCGGAACGCCCATGTTGTAGACCCAAGCGTAGAATATGCCAGCCGACCAGCCTATCAGAAAAGTGAGGATCAGACCAATAACGGAATCTTCAATGGGTACTTCGTCGCGAAGGATGGTATGGACATCAAGGCCATGCAACAAAGCATTGAACAGCGTTTCAATCGCCTCACTGCCACTGGTCGCCATAAGTAACATGCAACCCAAATAGAGCGCCGCACCAGTGGCGCCGAACGCCAGTCCGGCTTGTTTGATGTTCAACCTTTGCATTGCTGATGTGTTCTATTGCACTTCCTTCAATTTCATCTTACAAACCGGACATGTACCCGCTTCCGCATAGGTCTTGTCGCCTTCGCACTTCATGGGGCATTGGTATGCCGCTGCATGTTCTTCGTGCATGTGCTCGGTGCTGTCGCTGTGCATGTGCTCCTTGTGATCGCCGAGTTCGTGATCCTCATGGCCGTGATCGTCGTTGCCGCCACATGCGGTGAAAGCGAGCAGGGCGAAGGCCATCAGGCCGGTGGTGAAAAGGTTCTTGGTCTTCATGTTCGTGGGTTTGTTTGGTTGTTGTTGGTTGTTATCGAAAGTTCTGTTCAAGGTGCGATGATCCGTTTCGCGGTGAGGTGGTCCAGTTTGGCCACGGCCGTGTGGTGCATGCGCAGTTCGGCGAGGCGCATCGATCGGAAGGTCAGGACCTGTTCCTGCATGCGCAGTACTTCCTCCAATTCCTTTCCGCTGTTACTGTAGGCGCTGAGCAGGAGGTCAAGCGCCTGGGTCGCGATCGCGATCTGTTGGTCCATCAGTTGCACGTTCAGCGCGGCCTTGTGTGCCTCGAAGTAGGACGTCTCGTAAGCATTGTGCAGCTCGTTGTCCGTCTGTACGCGCATGGCCTCGATGGCCCGGTTCATCTCCTGCGCCTCTTCGACCGCACTGCGGTATTTGTTCCGGTAGATCGGTAGGCTCAATGTCATCATTGGCATGATGGCATCGCGACCGTTGTCGGGCAGATCCATGTCGGTGCGCTCATCCACCACCACGTAATCCAGGCCGAGCCCGAAGCGCGGCAGACCCATCTTGCGAGCGGCCTCGGCCTGTGCCAAAGCGGCCTCTGCACGGCGGTCCAGTTCGCTCAACTTTGGACTCGTGGCGATGCTGTCCGTAGAGAATTCCGATCGCAGATCCACCAACTGTAGGGTGTCCGAGACATCCACCACGACCTGATCCGCGTAGCCCACGGCACGGGAAAAGTTCTCCAACAAGGGCTTGCGGCGCTCTTCCAATATTTCGATGGCAGTTGTCTCCGCATTGACCATCAGGTCGATCCGCAGCACATCGACCATGGCTCCGCCGCCACTTTCGAACCGCGCCAATGCGAATGCGCGATAGGTCTTGAGAATAACCAGATCATCGCGTTCCAATGCGATCAGACGATCCAGTTCGTACAGCGGATAGTAGGCCGCGCGCACCTTGAAGAAGAGTTCGTTGCGCGCTTCGAGAAAGGCCGCATACTTCGCTTCCGCCAGACGATCGGCGACCTCCGCTTGTGCGCCCAGCGTGCCGAACCAAGGGAACATCTGTGTAAGCGAGAAGCGTGCGCGCTGCGGTCCGATCCGGGTTTCCACCGGACTGATGAAGTAGCCGATGCTGAGCGAAGGGTCGGGCAGTCCGCGCACCTGTGCGCTGCGCTTCATGGCCGCTTCGAACTCGGCGTAACGGGCTGCGACACCCGGGTTCAGTTCCGCTGACTTGGCGAGGTGCTCCGGCAATCCTTGCGACGTACCGGCCGAAGCAAGGCTCAGGAAGAATAGGATGGCGATCGCTGATCTCATGGCTTCGCGCGGTTGAGCTGCCATTCCATACGCGCGCTGTAGAGCACGGGAACGACGAAAATGGTGATGATGGCGACGACCATGCCGCCAAAGGAAGGGATGGCCATGGGCACCAGGATATCCGCACCGCGTCCGGTGGAGGTGAGCACGGGCAGCAGGGCGATCAAGGTGGTGGCGGTGGTCATCAGGGCCGGTCGCACCCGTTTCTTGCCAGCCGCCACCACGGCTTTGCGGATACCTTTCCGATCCTCCGTTGGCATCGCAGCGAAATTCTGGTCGAGGTAGGTGGCCATCAGCACGCCGTCATCGGTGGCAATGCCGAAGAGCGCGATGAAACCCACCCAAACGGCCACGCTCAAGTTCACGGTGTGCATCTGGAACAGCTCCCGCAGGTTGGAACCAGCGATGTCGATGTTCAGGAACCAGTCCTGTCCGTACAGCCAGATCATCATGAAGCCACCGGCGAACGCGACCGCGATGCCGGTGAAGACCATGAGCGAAGTGGACACACTGCGGAACTGGAAGTAAAGGATGAGGAAAATGATCATGAGCACCAGCGGCACCACGATCGACAGGCGTTTCTCGGCGCGCACCTGGTTCTCGTAGCTGCCACTGAAGCGGTAGCTCACACCGGCGGGCATGGCTAATTCGCCTTTGTCCATCCGTTGTTGGATGGCGCGTTGTGCGGACTCCACCACATCCACTTCGGCGTATCCTTCGCGCTTGTCGAAGAGCACATAGCCGACCAGGAAGGTGTCCTCGCTCTTGATCATCTGCGGACCGCGTTCGTATTCCACGTTGACCAATTCACCCAAGGGTACCTGCACGCCTGTGGGTGTCGGCACCAGGATCCGCTGCAATTGATCGGGATCGTCACGCAACTCGCGTGGGTAGCGAACCCGCACCGGATAGCGCTCTCGACCTTCCACCGTGGTGGTGTTCACCATGCCCCCGATCGCGGTCTCGATGGTGCGCTGCATGTCCTCGACGGTCAGGCCGTAGCGGCCGATGGCTTCCCGATCGATGCGCAAATGCAGGTAGGGCTTGCCCACGATGCGATCCGCGAACACGGCTTCGGCCTTCACCGAGGGCACTTCCTTCAGGATCGCCTCGAGTTCGCGTCCGAATTCCTCGATCGTCGGCAGGTCGGGTCCGAAGACCTTGATGCCCATGGGTGCGCGCATGCCGGTCTGCAGCATGACCAAACGCGTTTCGATGGGCTGCAACTTGGGCGCAGAGGTGACACCCGGCAGATCGGTGGCCTGTACCACTTCCTCCCAGATGTCGGAAGTAGTGTTGATGTGAGCACGCCAATTGCGGAAGTAGCGGCCGCGATCAGCAGGGATCAAGGTGTTGCGATCGAATGTGGGTGTGAGCGCTTCTTCCTGCGTGAGCGTATCGCCGGTGGTGAGGATGAAACGCTCGTTCCGATCCACCTTGAAGGCTTGGCGATGGCCCTTCTCGTTCACTTCGAATTCCGGCCGGTAGTTGATGATGTTCTCGTACATGCTGATCGGCGCGGGATCGAGCGCGGTCTCCGCACGGCCCATCTTGCCCACCACCATCGCCACTTCCGGGATCGCCGAAACACGCATGTCCAATTGCTGCACCACACGGTGGTTCTGCTCCACCCCCGCGTGCGGCATGCTGGTGGGCATCAGCAGGAAACTGCCTTCGTCCAAGGCGGGCATGAATTCCTTGCCCACACCGGGGAATGCATGGACCATCTTGCTCCATGGTCTGCTGGACTCGATGTTCCAACCCACAGCGTTCGCTCCATTCGAAAGTGGTGAGAAGACGCGGTCGAATCCTATCCAGATCATCACGCCGAACAGCACGATCGCGATCGGTATAGAGAGGAAGGCCAGCTTGTGGTCCAGGCACCAGCGCAGGATGCGTTCGTAGTAATGCTGGATCGCTTGGAAGAGGCCGAGAATGAGCCCGATCCATGCGCCCACGAAAAGGAAATTCACGAACAAGGAGCGGTCCACGCCCAAGGGCCGCCAGAGCTCGGAAAGCAGCCAGGCCACGGAGATCACGATCACGGCGAAAGGCAAGGCCTTCACCACCGCACTATCGCTCTTGCTGCGATCCACCAGCACGTGCGCAGCCAACAAGGTGAGCAGGGAAACGCCCGCCCAGAGGTTGCCGAACACGAACGCAGCGATACCACCGACCACCATGAGCGAACGCATGATGATGCGTGTCCATCGCTTGCGCCCATCCACACCGAAGATCAGCTGGATGAAGGTCGGCAGGATGAACAAGGCCACCAGTACGGCCGCCAGCAGGGCGAAGGATTTAGTGAAGGCGAGGGGGCGGAACAACTTGCCCTCGGCGGCCTCCATGGTAAAGACCGGTATGAAGCTGATGATGGTGGTACTGACGGCAGTGAGAATGGCGGAACCCACTTCCGCAGAAGCGTTGTAGACCACATCGAACAGTTTGCTCCGGCCTTGGTCCTCGTCCATGTGCCGGATCACATTCTCCGAAAGGATGATCCCTAGATCCACCATGGTGCCGATGGCGATGGCGATGCCGGAGAGCGCCACGATGTTCGCATCCACATGGAAGTAGCGCATGGCGATGAAGACCATCAGCACGGCGATCGGCAACAGCGAGGCGATGATCAGCGAACTGCGCAGCTCCATTACCATGATCAGGATCACGAGGATCGTCACCAGGATCTCCAAGGACAGCGCCTCTTCCAGCGTGCCCAGTGTTTCGTGGATCAACTGCGTGCGGTCGTAGAAGGGCACAATGGTGAGTTGGCTCTTGGTGCCATCGGCCAGCACCTTGGAAGGCAGACCCGGTGCGATCTCCGCGATCTTCTCCTTCACCGCATGGATCGTTGCCATGGGGTTGGCGCCGTAGCGCGCGATCACCACGCCGCCTGCCACTTCGGCCCCGCCTTTGTCCAGCAGCCCACGCCTTGTTGCCGGCCCTAACGAAACACGCGCCACATCCTTGATGCGCAGTGGCACATCGTCGCGCACGGTGACCACTGCTTGTTCCAGATCGCTGATCGAACGGATGTAACCGAGCCCGCGGATCAGGTACTCCACCTGGTTCACCTCGATCGTCTTCGCGCCCGCATCGCGGTTGCTGTTCTTCACGGCCATCATCACCATGTGCAGCGGGATGTTGAAGGCCTTGAGCGCTTCGGGATCCACGTCAACCTGGTACTCCTGCACCATGCCGCCGATCGAGGCCACCTCGCTCACGCCTTCAACACCGTTCAATGCGTACTTCACCAAAAAGTCCTGCGCACTGCGCGTTTCATGCAGGTCCCATCCGCCGGTCACATTCCCTTCCGGGTCGCGGCCTTCGAGCGTGTACCAATACACCTGACCAAGAGCTGTTGCATCGGGACCAAGTGCAGGTTGCACCCCATCTGGCAGCAGGTTCGTGGGCAGTGCGTTCAACTTCTCGAGGATGCGCGAACGCGACCAGTAGAACTCCACATCCTCGTTGAAGAGCACGTAGATGCTGGAGAAGCCGAAGACGGACGAACTGCGGATCGACTTCACGCCGGGGATCCCCAGCAAGCTTGTGGTGAGCGGATAGGTCACCTGGTCCTCGATGTCCTGCGGCGAGCGCCCTTGCCAGTTCGTGAACACGATCTGCTGATTCTCGCCGATGTCGGGGATGGCGTCCACGGCCACCGGGTCGCTGGGCAAGGCCCCGATCTCCCAACCGAATGGCGCGGTGACCAGTCCCCAGCCCACGAGCAGCAGCAGCAGCAGGGCCGTCACGAGCTTGTTCGCGAGGAAGTAATGGATAAGCTTATTGAGCATGGATCTGGAAATTCTCGTGGATCGAAAACCGCATCACGCTGGTGAGCAGGCGAAGGCGGCCGATACATGATCGGACACCGGAACACGAGAAGTTCTAGATCAGGAAGTGCTGGGCGCGGACCAGGATGTCCCGGCCTGTGGGCACAATATCAGGCGGATGCAGTGGGTGCGTGAAGGCATCATCGGCCTCGCAGGAAAGCAAACCCGCAGATCCGCTCAGATCGTGGACGGGTACCTCGGGAACATTCACGAACTCCTGCGCCACTTTCACGAAGGAAGGCACGGCATCCAACTGCAACACATCGTTCTCGCAACACGGAATGGCTGTGATCGCTGGCAATTCGTTCGCGCAGCTCAACTCACCTTCTTCCATTCCGCATCCGGGCGCTCCACCGAAGAGGGTCCGTTCGGCCACCTGCCCGCCACACCAATGTGTGCGCACTTTCCATGGCACACCCGCCAGCAGGAGCTGGAGGCTGAGGAGGATGGAAATGCCGGTGCGGATCATTTGGTATGGATCAACAAGGTAGGAGCATTGGCATTGACATCAACGTCGGAACGTGCCCATTCTTGCATGCCAAAGGTCACTGAGATGATCAAATGATGATGGTCAGGCTTGTATGGAAGGTACGACCGGAGCCTCTCTTTCGGAATTACATCCTGAAGGGAAAGGTTTGCATCAGTGCATCTATTCTATTCCGATCACTGACCATACGCTCGCTGGAAGGCCGAAGGCGACATCCCCGAGAGCTTTTTGAATTGTGCGCTCAGATGTGATGCGGCTGAAGTCGGTGTCGATCGCGTTGAATGTGGACGCCTCCATCACTATCCTGAGGTCACGCTCAACGGCACAGGCGCAGAGTAGCCTCATGCTACCGAACTGCGGATCTTGTTGAGCCTGACCACAGGCTAGGCTCACTTCGGGGCACCGACCAAGATCACGCGACCTTGCGAAGCGGATCCAATTCGGATCACGTAACTCCCCGGTGCGACCGCAGAAACATCCACCTGCTGCATCCGTCCTCGCAAACGCTCCGCAACCACCACCTGCCCCGAAGCATCGATCAATTGCAGGAGCCGACCAACGGTGTGTTCATCAACATGAACAGCAAGGACATTTGTCGTTGGGTTGGGGTAGACGAGGATGTTTTCACTTGCGCGTGGTAGGGCGATCCCTACGGTGCCATCCAGCATCCATTCCAATGCATCGGTGATGTGTGTGCGGAAGTTGACATCATCCGTGAAATTGCTCCCCGCATGTCCCAGCGCGGTGTAGAACACCTTGCTGCCATTGGGAAGTTCGCGGTACCAGCTCATGGGTCGCGCAGCATCGTAGCTGTTCACCTGTCCGTTCGGTCCCACGGTCGCTTCCACTTGCAGCACCACGGAATTGTCGGGTCCGTAGTAGCCACCTTCCCAGTAGTAGTATTCCTCATTCTTCACCCACGGGTCCGGCAGGTTGGCCGTGGAAGCGTGAAGGCCGATGTGTTGCATGGCGTACTCGGGTGTGCCGTTCACGTGGTTCGGGCTTTCCTGTACACTGGCCCCGATCAGTTCGGCGTAGTAGTCCCACGTGCCGGTGTTGTTGCCGTTGGCGGTGCTGTGCCGGTAGGTGTCACTGGCGGCATGGATACCGAGGACGTTGCCGCCGTTGGCGATGTAGGCTTCGAAGTTTGCGCGTTGTTGTGGGTCGAGCAGATCGGCACCGGAGGTATTGGAGAAGACCACGACATCGTACTGGAACAACTCGTTCGCGGAGGTGAACGTTGCACCTGTAGCATCGTCGTCCACGGTCGCGCCGAGTTCAATGGCGATGCTTTGGAACATCGAAAAGGAGACGGTCCGGGTGTTGTGGTCGTAGCCGGAGGTCTTGGTGAAATGCAGGATGCGTTGGGCGGAAGTGATCCCGATGGAATGTATGAAGAGGAGCAGGAGAAGGATGCGCATGCTGCAAGGTAATGCGTGGGGTATCGGTAGAAATGACCTCGTTGCGCGTAGCCACAGGCTATGCGCGGACCGTAGCTTCCCCGGTGCTGGCAACGTGCTTAGTGCCCAGCAATGCGCAGGTCGAGGGAGGGCATGCGGGAGCGGAAGGATCCGAAACCTACAGCACCAGTTTTACCGAATGCAGAGCACCATCACTGGTCTGTACGCGAAGCACATGGACTCCTTGCGAAACGGAAGCCGTGCTGATGTAGGTCGTTCTGTTGGACACTGCACCTTCCGAAACCACTTGCCCAGCGGCGTTCACCAATTGGAATGTTCCGCGCAGTTGCTCGGGGGTGGTCAAACGGATCCGATCATTGTTGCGGTCCATGATCGCATCAATATCCGCAGCGGGGGCAATGTCCGTTACACCAACGTTCAGGTTCTCATTCAACCGAATGATCTGTTGGTATTGGATCTCGGAATCGAACTTGGTGAAACGGCCCGCAACGAGGATCTTGCCGGTCGAGAGCACAGCCACGTCACGGATGTAGAACGTTTCGGTGCCTAGATCACCGGGGCCTGCGCCGATAGCGAACGTAGCATCGCGTGTGCCATCGGGCAACAGGCGTGTAAGCCGAGGTGTGCCGGGTCCAACACCAACAGCATACATGTTCTCGGTCCATTCGCCACCTACTACGATCTTGCCGTCCGCCTGCACAGCGATGGCGAAAATGGGAGCATAGGGGTAGAACGGCGAAGTGAAGGCAGGATCGGCAGAGCCATCGGGATCGAGCCGCGCAAGGCCCCAACTATCCTGACCATTGTGTTGATCGAAGCTACCGCCCACCAGGATCTTTCCATCCGTCTGCACTTCAATGTGGCGGGCGATCCCGTTGAACCCGGGCGAGTTGCTCATGCTGGGGTCATATGTTCCATCAGTGTTCAGCAAGGCGAGCCTTCCGCAGGAGTTGCCATTGTATTGAAAGAAGGCGCCGGCCACGAGTATCTGCATGTTCGGGAGCACCTCAAGGTCATACACATTGGTGGTGAATCCTGTTCCTATTTGGAAGGTGGTGTCTACCGTTCCGGAGGAATTGAAGCGGACGATATGCGGTTTGCTGTGGCCATAGCATTCAAAGAAATCACCAGCGGCCACCACCTTGTTCTCTTCATGCCAAGCCACTGCATTCACTGCACCGTTGATGGAGTTTGGTGGTATGTTGAACGTAGGGTCCAACGTGCCGTCCGCATGCAGCCGTGCCACGAAGTAGCTGTTCACACCATTGTATTGCAGAAAATTCCCGCAGATCAGAATGCGCCCGTCCGGCATCACGTCAATGTCGTAGACGGAGTTTTGTGGCCCTTCATGCCCACTATTGAACGTGTAGTCCAAGGAACCATCGGCATTCAGCCTTACCAAATGATCGTAGCTGGAACCTGCATAATTGGTGAAGGTGCCGCCCATGAGGACCTTTCCATCCGGCAGCTCCACCACCTTCAGCACTTGTACGGAAGGCACGTCGGCCAAGAACGTTTGATCGATGCATGTGGTCTGGGCCTCAGTAGCAAGAGAGCCAAGTGCAGTGATAATAAGTAGCGGGAAGCGCATGGGTGGAATTGTTGGGTTGGATCCTGAGTAGGGTTCAGCGAAGGAAGCAATTTCGCTCACTATGAAAGTGGAGATGAACGCTTCGGATGATTGGACGGTAGAACATGGAATTGGGTTGCTTGCTGTGAACCATCGCCGCGAGAGCGGTGTAGGCGGCCTCGCGCAGTTACTCAGCGTAATGCTCCAGATCGATCCGATCGACCACGGATCCGCGGTCATTGGTCAATGAACCGAGGTAACGCGGTGGAATTATCGGTGACGTGGATATGGATGTTCTCCATTTGCTTGCCGCCTTGGGTGAGTGCCTTGTTCATCCTGTTTTCGGTGAAAGGATCGAATTCCACGGTGATGGCAATGTGCCTAGGTACGTGCGGCTCTGTTATGCCCATCGGTGTGTAGCTAAAGGGTACCTCGAAGTACCTCACTCCGGCGGCATCGGCCTATGGGCCGACCCTTCGGGCAAGCACTTCTCGTTTGGTCATCCGGCGTTGCTCCTCAGTCAGTTACCTATGGGTAACTTCCTTTCGTCGCGCCTTGTCTGCCCAGGACGATAAGCACTTGTGCCATCCGTTCGAGGTACTTCGAGGTACCCTAAAGGCAACTCTTCGTTCGGGGTATATCGGGATGCAGGTCTGCATTCCAATTTCCTTCGTTCGATCGAACCTGTTACCGAATGGCGTGTACTGCATTGTGCAAACCGGGTCAATAAATGCATCTCAACCCACAGAGAAGGCACTGCGGGTAAGTAAAAGTGAATGAAGATCATGGAATAGCGCACAGCACGGACCGCAGGACCTACCCAGCAATTGTGGGGCGAGGATGTGTCTTCAAGAGGAGCGTCGACTCGCCGACTGAAACCGATCAGCGTGGATTGCGTTCAACAGGTCCATCAACAACCAATGATCCATGATGAAACCGTACGCTGCAATTGCCACCATTATCCTCGCCGGAAGCCTCAGTGCCCAAGTGCCCAACGGCGGCTTCGAAAGCTGGAGCGGCAATGTGCCGGACAACTGGAGTGCGAACAACCTCGCCCCCTTGAGCTTTTACGTGATCACTCCATCGCCTGATGCGCGCTCGGGTGCTTTCGCGGCGCGTGGGGAGGTGCTCCAGAACCCGATCATCAGCAGCCAAGTGGTGTCGCCCACCATGCAGATAGTGGGTGGCGCACCTGTGACAGAGGATGTGCCTTCCATCAGCGGTTGGTATAAGTTCAGCCCCACACAGGGCAGCACCCGCCTCGTAGTGGGAGCCAACGTGTTGGACGTGAACGGCCTAGTGACCGGCGTGGGCGTGGGCACATACGCCAATGCACAGAGTGACTATACGGCCTTCACCGTAGCGATCGACTACAGCATTGGGGGGAACGACCCGGCCGCAGCGGTCATGATCTCCTTCATCATAGCGGACGATGTTCCGGCTGGTGCCGTAGGCTCGTGGTACCTTGTGGATGACCTAACGCTGGACGGTGTGGCAAACATCAAAGACCGCTTCTTGACCGACGCGCTGGTGGGCACGCCCTATCCTTCGCCCTTCGCTACACGCACCGTACTTCCGTTGTCCATGACCGCAGCATCGATGGTCCGAGCGGATGTGGTGGACCTTCTTGGTCGTCCAGTGGGAACCTTGCTGAACGGCAACGTCAGCGCGGGCGAGCACCAGTTGACGTGGAGTCCGAGCGCCGAGCTGGCGAACGGTGTGTACTTCATTCGCGTATCCGACACGCGCGGTTCCATCGTGCGGCGGGTGGTGTTGCAACGCTAGAACTTCTTCCTGAAAGAAAAGCGGAAGCCCGACCACTGTTAGAGAGGCCGGGCTTCATCTTGTTCGTTCAGCCTAGTGGTCGATCTTCGCCGCACGCTTGTGGTAATGGGCTCACCGTCGAGCAACAAGGTCACGTAGTACATGCCAGCGGCCAGGTCGGTGGTGTTCCAGTTGAATTGTTATGCACCGGCTTCGCTGGTCATTTCGTGCAGCACGCGCACGTGCTTGCCACGGTCCGACACCTCCGCTTCCACAAGTCTTTCCAACTTGTTCGATCCAGAACTCAAACTATCGTTTGGCCGCGAAGAGTTGCAGGAGTGGGGGCTATCGCGATGAATTTGGCTATTCACCGCTCTCCTTGATCAGGATACCGGAGGCCCCAGCGTCATCGACTCGTACATCCAGTATGTACGTACCCGGGGGCAGGCCCAGTGTCGGGGCCACGAACGTGTTCTCTCCAGGTACGATCAGGTAGGTTGTTGCACTGACGGACTTTCTCAGGATGTCCGAGATCCGGAGAACCATTGTGTTGGCACGTTGCGCAGCTAGGCGAACAGTTGCAGTTCCGGTCGTTGGGTTCGGACCTACCGTGAATTGCAGATCGATCCCCTTTCGATCCGCGATCCCGGAATCGTCCACGGGAACGAAGTCGCCGTTGTTCCTGGGAAGCAAGCGTAGGTCCCCGAAGCCATATACCAGGATACCGGAAACCGAAACGAATTCATCGCCTGCTGAAACCACGATCCCAGGCACATACATGCTGCCACTGTTCGTTTCCCATGCCTCGTCATTGATGTACGAGACGAAGAGCGAGGAGAACAGGGATGATGTTTGGCGCCCGGCCAACACGCGACAACCCATGTCCGGGTCCGATATGCTGGAACCGATCCGGTAATCCCCAAAGTTGTTGGGTTCATCCGGGTTCTGGTCCACAACGAAGACGGTGTTCGGTGCTCGCTCAAGCGTCAGCAGCATCCCTTCGTACTTGGCATTCTCCGGGAAACTGTAGTTGGAGAAGAGATCGGGATCCACGGATACGGGATCGATGACCACGTTGCTATCGAGCACGGTCACGTTCGTGATGAAATTCAATGTTGTGCCACCGCTGGTTTCATCCACCACACCAGTGATCAGCACCCGGTCGCCGACCTCGAGCGTGTACAGATCGCTGCTGCCTTTGAGTTGGATCCCGCCCCATTCCACCGCGCCTTCTTGTTGAATGAAGATGGCACCGAGGTTGTCCCACTCGTTGGAAGCGGTGACCACACCTTCCGTGGTCACGGTCATGCCATCCAACGGCGAAGGGCCGGTGGTGGAGTACTGGATGTCATGGATCGTCGTGATCTGGCCGTGGGTCAACAAGGCAATGCAAATACAGGGGAAGAGTACCAGCTTTTTCATGATGCTAAGTGTTTCGCGAAGCACGCGTGCACCATGTTCCTAGCCGTCAACTTTGTTTTAAGATGCGCTTTGGTGCTTGCATGCCCAAGCATTTCTTGTATGTATCGAATGTCCGTGCCGTGCTCCAGATGAGTTGCGAAGCTCTGGTGCGGACAATGCAAGGTAAGCGATCCAATATCCTTCGTTCGATCGAACCAGTTACCGAATGGCGTGTACTGGATCATGTAATTGGATGGGATCGTGCATCCAATAGAAGAGAAACCCTAACACCTACGATCATGAAAAGGAATTCGTTCATTCCCATCGCACTGCTCACGGCGACCTTCGCCATCGTGTTGTTCGTATCCTTCCGTCAGGCGCGGAGTACGGCGCAGGAACCGATGTGCCACGTGCCAGCGGCAGATCCCGAACTGGCGGCGCAGCATGTACAGCCACCGGCCAAGGGCTGCGTGTTCAAAACGATCTACGAAGGGGAGGGCCTCGACAGCAGTTTCGTGCTGGCCACGCCGGGCCCGGTGCTGCTCAGTGAAGAGCGTGGCTTGGCGTGGTTGGTGAAGGCGCAGGCCAACAATGGCGGCTTCGGTTCGGGCACCCACGCTCGGCAGGATATCATTGATCCGCACGCGGTAAGCGCCGATCCCGCGACCACCAGCATGGTGGGCATGGCGCTGCTGCGCATGGGGAACACCTTGGAGAACGGCGAGCATTCCGCCACCTTGAAGAAGGCCACGGAATATCTGCTGGGTCAGGTGGAAGGATCGCCGAAGGGTGCGATCAACATAACCGCGCTGCAAGGCACGCAGATCCAATCGAAGCTGGGTGCGAATATCGACGTGGCACTTACGGCACAATACTTCTCGAACCTGGTGGCGAAGTTGAGCGAGCAGCACCCGATGAAGCTGCGCTGCATGCGTGCACTGAACACCTGCGTGGCCATGATACAACGTTCGCAACAGAGCGATGGCAGCGTGCAGGGCGATGGCTGGGCCGGTGTGCTGCAATCATCGTTTGCGGCCAACGCCTTGGAATCCGCAAAGGCGCAAGGTGCCGAGGTGGACGATGAGTCCTTGGACCTGGCGCGGGATTACCAGAAGGCCAACTTCGATGTGGGCACCGGTGGTGTGGCCACCGACCGAGCTGCTGGGGTAACGCTGTACGCCGTTAGTGGCAGTAGCCGCAGCAGTGCAATGGAAGCGCGCGAAGTGAGCGAGGTGGTAGTGCAGGCACGCAAGTCCGGCAAGGTGAAAAAGGACGCGCCCGTGAGCGTGGAGACCTTGGAGGAGGTGGGCTACACGCGCAGCGAGGCGGAGAAGCTGAACACCGCCTACAACGTGTACAACAGTGCCAAGCAACAGGCGCAGGACGAACGCGTGATCAGCGGATTCGGCAACAACGGCGGCGAGGAGTTCCTGAGCTTCTTGCAGACCGGCGAAGCCTTGGTGATCGGCAAGGACGACGGTTGGAAGAACTGGTACCAGCAGACCACGGGCCGTTTGGTGAGCATACAGAACCAGGACGGCAGTTGGAACGGCCACCACTGCATTACCAGCCCGGTGTTCTGCACTGCCACTTCGCTGCTGATCCTGAGCGTGAACAACGACATCGAGCACCTGTTGGCACAAGGCGCGGTGAAGTACCGGAACTGATCGTTCGTAGGGCGTTGGTGGTGTGCCCCGCGTAAAGAAGGCCGCATGGACGGAAGTTCATGCGGCTTTCATTCCTGTAGGTTGTACAGTGGGAAGGGAAAAGCAAAGGCACTGCTTTTTGGGAGCAGTGCCTTTGCAGAGGGGTTCGTGTCAGTGCGCGATGGTGAGCCGCTCACGAGCAAGAATGGTGCGGGATGTGTTCGTGAGAACTACAACGTAGTTGCCTTGTTCCAGTCCGGAAATGTCCAAGCTCGTGAGACCGTTGAGTTGTTGGTGCAGCACCTCGCGACCCTGTACATCGATGAGTGTGACCATCCGGGCTTCCTCTTGCGCGGTAGTGATCCGCACCACGTTGTTCGCCGGGTTCGGGAATAAACCTAGGCTGGCGTTGGTCGGCCTTTCGGCCATTCCGCTTCCGTCAAGCACGATGATCTGCCCCTTCATGCCTGAGTTGGAATGAGGAATGCAGACATAGTAATAGGTGCCTGGTGTGTTCAGTGTAAGCTCGTGCGTTCCGGCGTTGAAGTTGAATCCACCATTGGGTGTGTTACCATTCGCATTCCAGATCTCCTCGGTGACCTCCGTGAAGGTGTGGGGCGAACCGATCGTGATCATAATGGTCTGGCCTGCGTCCACGGCGAGGACAGCAGGGCTAAAGCTGAAACCGACCTGATCGATGGTTTGGGCAAATACACCGATGGAGATCGCGGAAAGGATCAATGTGGAGAGTATTCTCATGGGATTGTCGTTAGGTTTTGGTTGTGGTGGATTGAAGCCGTAGGGCACATGACCCCCAAACGTAGGCTTCGGTTGTCTGGTCTCATGCTGATCGGCAAGAAGAAAAGCATGGATCGCTTAACTTATGATCGACAGATCGACGTGAAATGTGTCGATCCGCGATGTTCCTCAACGCACACAGTTGGTTCAGTTTCCAGTACGGGGTGATGAAACCCGAAGCGCTCTTGGAAGAAGCGCAGAAAGCAGGCGTGCGCACGCTCGCGCTCACGGACATCAACTGCACCTCGGGCATACCGGACTTCGTGCGCGATGCACATCGGTTCGAGGTGCGGCCGGTCGCAGGCATCGAGTTCCGTCGCGGTGCGCGGTTGTTGTACATCGGCATTGCGAAGAACAACGAAGGCTTCCAGCAGCTGAACGAATTGCTGAGCTCGCTTTTGTTGGATGACGCGGCCTTGCCCGCTCGCGCACCCGAACTCGCGGATGCCTTCTTCATCTATCCGTTCGGAGGTGCGCCTGCGATGTTGCGTCCGAATGAACGCATCGGCATCGCCCCGCGCGACCTCACGCGCCTGCCATTCAGTCCGTGGTCGAAGCGCACGCAGGATCTTGTGGCCTTGTTGCCCGTCACCTTCCGCCACAAGCGCGACCACAACACGCACCGCTTGCTGCGCACCATGGCGAAGAACACGGTGGTGAGCATGGTGCCGCCCGAAGAGGTCGCCGAACCGGAGGAGGTCTTCCGCAGTGAAGAGGAAGTGCGGCACATGTATCAGGACTTTCCGCAGTTGGTGCGGAACACCGAGTGGTTGTTGGAGCAATGCAGCATCGCATTCGACGGTAGCGACAAGACACGCAAGGTCTTTGGTACGAGCGAAGCACTGGACCGCGAGCGACTGCACAGCGACACCTTGGTGGGCCTGCGCTACCGCTACCCGAACGCGGAACCGAAGGTGATGGCGCGTATGCACCACGAGCTGGATGTGATCGAGCGCATGGGTTTCATCAGCTACTTCCTCATCAATCAGGACATCGTTCGGTTCGCACGCAGCAAGGGCTACTTCCATGTGGGGCGCGGTAGTGGTGCCAACAGCTTGGTCGCGTACTGCTTGGGCATCACCGATGTGGATCCGATCGAACTGGACCTCTACTTCGAGCGCTTCATCAGCACAGCACGCAAGAAACCACCCGACTTTGACATCGACTTCAGTTGGAAGGACCGCGACGAAGTGTACCGCTATGTGTTCGACAAGTACAACGGCCCCATCGGCTCTGCTCAGGGTGCTGGAGCAAGTAGTATCCACGCGGCGCAGATCGCCACGTACACCACCTTCCAATGGCGCGGTGCCATCCGCGAGTTGGGTAAAGCCGTGGGCTTACCGCCGGAAGAGATCGATGCGCTGAGCGAGGGCAGCCATGGTTACTATGCACGCGGTCGCCCCAGCAAGCACGCCACCAGCGCCGATCTGGACAAGGTGGCGCAAGCGGTGATCCGGTACGGCAAATTGCTCATCGGCATGCCGCACCATTTCGGCATCCACGCGGGCGGCATCGTCATCACGGACAAACCGGTGACGCACTACACCGCGTTGCATCGTCCGCCGAAGGGCTTTCCCGTTACGCAGATCAGCATGTTGGAATGCGAGGATCTCGGCCTGCACAAGTTCGATCTGTTGAGCCAGCGCGGGCTGGGACATATACGGGATGCAGTGGAGATGGTGAATGGCCCAAAAGGGAATGTAGAATGTAGAATGCAGAATGAAGAATGTAGAACGGTCCTCACCAAGCATTGTGCAACTGGCACCGACCGTAGTAGCATCGTTGCAGAACCGGAACGAGAAAGTAACACTGCGCTCGCTAGTAGTGCGCATTCAGTTCTAAATTCTTCATTCTTCATTCAAAATTCTGAATTACGCCAACAGGCGGTCGACATCCACGCCATCGATCAATTCAAGAACGATCCGAAGATCAAAGCGCTGATCCGTGCGGGCAACACCATCGGCTGTTTCTACGTGGAAAGCCCGGCCATGCGCATGCTGCTGAAGAAGCTGAAGGTGGATGATTACCTCGGACTGGTGGCGGCGAGCAGCATCATTCGTCCGGGTGTGGCGGAGAGCGGCATGATGCGCGAATACCTATTGCGCCACAACGACCTGGAGCGTCGCAAGCAGGCGCCGAAGGAGTTGTACGACATCATGCCAGAGACCTACGGTGTTATGGTGTACCAGGAAGATGTGTTGCGCGTGGTGAGCCAGTACGCGGGCCTCGATCTGGAGGACGCGGACCAGGTGCGTCGGGGCATGAACATCCGCTACCGCGATCGTCCGGAATTCAAATTGGTGCAGAAGAAGTTCTTTGCGAATTGTAGCACGAAGGGCTATCCCGCAGGACAGCCGGAAGAGGTATGGCGGCAGATCGAGAGTTTCGCCAGCTTCAGTTTCGCAAAAGGTCACAGCGCGAGCTACGCCGTGGAGAGCTACCAGAGCCTGTATCTGAAGGCGCACTACCCGTTGGAGTTCATGGTGGCCGTGGCGAACAACTTCGGCGGGTTCTACCGCACGGAGTTCTACCTGCACGAGGCGAAACGGGCGGGAGCGGTGATCGAGGCGCCGTGCGTGAACAGGAGCGAGGGGCTGTGCTCGTTGGTGAAAGGGGGTGATCGGTTGTCGGATGTCGGTGGGTCGGTCGCACAGGCCTCGCGCGCGACTCGTGCGACGGATGAACCGACAACCGACAACTGCATTTTCCTCGGTCTGGAGAACGTGAAAAGTCTGAACTCCGAAACGGTGCAGCTTATCCTGATCGAACGCAAACGCAACGGACCGTTCATCGATCTGCAGGACCTGATCCGCCGTGTGCCCTTGCATGTGGAACAGGCGCGCACCCTCATCCGTGTGGGGGCCTTGCGCTTCACCGGAAAGAGCAAACCGGGCCTGCTCTGGGACCTCACCCTGATGCATCGGGGACCATCGAACGCATCCACGGACGGCGACCTCTTCATCACCAAGGTCGAAGAACCCAAGTTGCCCGAACTGAAGCACTACCCACTCGCCGATGCCTACGATGAGTTGGAACTGCTCGGCTTCCCCTTGCGCGATCCGTTCACCTTGGTCGATCAAGTGCCCGCTATTGGAAACCGGTTCCCAATGGTAGGGCGCGATGGACGTTTGATGGGCAAGGTGAGCGGTGGCGACAACCCTCAACGTTCAACCCTCAACTCTCAACCCCCAACCATATCAGCCCACCAAATGCCCGCCCACAAAGGCAAGCACGTAACCATGCTCGGCTACATGATCCACGTGAAGACCACCACCACGAACAGCGGCTCGTACATGAGCTTCGGCTCCTTCATCGATCCGGCGGGCGATTTCTGGGACAGCACGCAATTCCCTTCGGTGGCCGCGCAGTATCCCTTCCGTGGGCGTGGCGTGTACATCCTGAAAGGCTACGTGGAAGAAGAGTTCGGGCACTACTCGTTGCGAACACAAGTGGTGGAAAAGCTACCGTGGAAAGTGGATCCCCGCTATGGAGAGAAGTGATCGGATGGAACGTGTCACGCTGAGCGAAGCAACGCGGAGCCGAAGGGTACCGTGGAAGCCGGATCCGCGGTACGGGGAGAAGTGATGCGTGCAAAGGCCCTACTCCTTCACCTCCACAGCCTTCCCGTTATCATCGGGCACACGATCGAAGAACAAGTGCATGGGGTCGATCATCGCTTTCACAGGCAGTTCCTTGCTCCGCAGTGTGACCGTGTTCTCGCCGTCCTTCAATCGCATGCGTTGCTGCACCAGTATCACACCTTCCTCTTTGTCGCTCTTCTCTTCGGCCAATAGTCCAATATCGATCCAATCGTTCATGGGCACTTTAGTGTCGTTGCCGAGGCTGTCAGCATGGTTCTTCTCGCAAGTAAAGGTCATGGCCACATCATACATTGCATCCGCCGCCTTCTTCGCTGTAGCGCTGAGCATACGGTTGTTGTAGAGAGTGATGTACTTGAAGTGGTCCTCCAACAAATAGGTCAGACTATCCGGGGTCACCTTCTCCAATTCGCGGTACATGTCGAGTGAAGTGGGGTAGGGTGGAGCGCCGTATGCGAAAGAATCCACCAGCGCCCGGAAGGCTTTGTTCAACGTGTCCTCCCCGATGAATTCACGCATGCCGTAGAGCACCACACTGCCCTTGTTGTAGTGGATGTAGCCCTGGTTCTCCACATGCAGGATCGGCTGTTCGCGTTCGGTCTCTCCGCCGCGCGCACGTTGGTATTTGTCGCTTTCAAGCTTCAGGAATTTGCGCATCTTATCGCGTCCATACTCCTTCTCCATCACCATCAGAGAACTGTACTGCGACATGCTCTCGCTCAACAACGTGGCCCCTTGCATATCGGCACCGATCACTTGGTGCGCCCAGTATTGGTGGCCCATCTCGTGCGCCACCACATAGAACACCATGTCGATGTCCTCCTCTGCGGAAAGATCCGTGATAAAGCCGATGCTCTCGCTGTACGGCATGGTGCCGGGGAAGGCTTGCGCGAAACTGAAGTAACGCGGGAATTCCAAGATGCGCACTTGCTTGTGGCGGTATGGACCGAAATTCTCGGTGTAGTAGGTCAATGCCTTCTTCATGCTGTTGAGCATGCGCGGCACGTTCACCTCGTGTTCTTTGTGGTAGTACACTTCCACATCGATACTCCCGCCCCCTGAGTCACTCGAAGGATGCGGCGGAATCCATTTCTCGCGTGCCACTTCATAGCGTGCACTCAGGAAGGAGTAGAAGTTCATGCTCTTGTGATCGAGCTCATACCGGAAATAATTCCTGCCATTCTCCTGCCATTCCTTCTTCAACGAGCCGGGAGCCACGGCGATCTGGTCCGGTGCTGTGCTGATCGTGGTGCGCACATTCACCCAGTCGCTGTTGTGCATCAAGTAGGTGTGCATGCGTTTGGTTGGATCGTCGGTCAAGGGCTGCATGGGCTCCTTGGTCGGAAGCTCGTATTTACGGCGGTCGTTGCGGTCGCTCAACTCCTGCCCGTCCGAGTATCCGATCACCGGGATCAGGTTCATGTTGTTGAAGAAGGTTCCGTTGTTCACCAGTTGCACAAAGGATACAGAGTTCTCGAAGCCTTCCGCTTTGTACGTGCCTTTCACGGTGAACTTCAGTTCCGCACCGGGTGCGAGCGGTGGATCCAGCTTGTAGATCCGGTAGTCGAGATCCACATCATCCTTCACCAATTCCGCACCCGGTATCTCCAACATCACGTGCTTGTCCGGCAGGTTCAGGTGAAGGCTATCGATCGGAACATCATCCACATTGCGCGTGGTGACCTTCACTTCAAAATCCAGGATCCGGATCTCCGGTTGCAGGTCGATGGTGAATTCGAGATCAGTGTAATGCGGCTGTGGAATGCCCTCGAACCGTTTGTAGTCCTTCTCGTAGCGCACTTGGAGTTCTTCTTGCTCGTCACCCGTCTTGTAGGTGTTCAGCACTTTGGTGTTGTAGTAACCCCAAGCACCGAGCAACAACCAACCGGCCAACATGGGAAGCGCGATCGCCCAATTCTGCTTCAACTTGGTACCGGCCATGCGCAAGCGCCAACCCGCCCCACTCTCCCTGCCGCGCACAGCGAATAGGAATGCGGTGAACAAGAGCATGGCACCGAATACCCACCAGTACACCCTGAAGAAGATCCACCCCTTCACGAACGGACCGAAGCGTGCCATATCGGAGAAACGAATGCCCGGCGAGCCGTTGAGTTTCACCAAGTTGCTTTCCACATCGATACCGCTCCAGAGGAAGAGGTTGAGTACGATCACCAGAATGAACGCGAAGTAGCCCAAGTACTTGTTCGGTGAAAGGGTGTGGACGAACAGCGCCAGCATGGTGAAGAAACCGAAGCCGAGCATGGCGGGAACAATGAAGTAGAGCAGATACACATCCAGCTCGAAGTGCGTGTAGCCGTTGAGCGCCTGTGTGATGATGCCTGCCAAAGTGGCGATGAACAATACGACCAGAAGCAGTACCAACATCGTCGCGAAATTGCCGACAAGCGGTAGCCAACTCGGCGTAGGCAACGCATCCTTGATGTCGTTCATGCGGGCCTCGCGGTCCTTCCAGATCAGATCACCCGCATAGTACGTAACGATGATGATGATGAAGATGAACAGGGAACCGGAAAGCATGTCGGCTACGTTGTAAGTGACCGGGTAGGTCACGTTGTCGTACATGCTTGTCACGAAGGACAACGAGGTGATCATCTGCGCAAGGCCCAACAGCATGGTAATGATGAAAACGCCACCTGTCACGATGCGCTTCAGGTCCATGCCGATCTGGTCACGCAGTTGATTCCAACGATCGCCAGCGGTGTATGTCCGGGCCACCACGGGCAGTGCGACAGTGGGTTGAGCAGTTTGAACGCGTTCTTCCACGATCACCTTGGCTTTCTGCTTCCGATCGTGGAAACTGAAACGGAGATACCCGAACATGAAGATGCCGATGGACACGGCGATCCACAGCAGACGGTTCCATAGCAATACACCAGAAGTGGGGAGCATCAAGGAGTTCTTCTCGCTAACGGTCCAGTACTTGGTCACTTGGTCCAGTGCATTCGATCCGAATGGATCCAACATGGCTCCGGTGATCTCGTTCTCCAAACCGGACATCAAGCTTTGCGAGATCAGGTAACCGACAAGCAGGACGATCCCGCTGATGAACGATGCGATGGAGCTGCGCATCAGGATCGCAACTGCGAAGATCACGGCGGAAGTGAACAACACGTTCGGTAGGGTGATCATGGTGAAAGCGGAAACGTGCGCTGACAAGAGCGTTGGACCCAATCGCACAGGATCGATCGTGGGCCACCAACTGCCAGCGATGATGCCGATATTGATACCGAGCATCGGGATCAAGGCGATGAAAGTGCTGCCGAGGAACTTCCCGATGAGATAGTGATGCTTTTTGATCGGTGTGCTGAAAACGATCTGCTGGGTGTCGTTGGCAAAATCGCGCACGGCCGTGCCATTGACGAAGGCCGTGACCATCAACAATCCGAGGAAGGACATGATGCCACAGAAGTTGTAGATCACCTCCGGCGCATTGCGGTACACGCTGCCAATGCTGCCGCCGATCTGGATGTTGTCCACCGCCACTGCGGCACCGCACATCAGGCCAAGCAACAAGAAGAAGATGTATACCATCGGCTGGCGCAGCCAATAGCGCACTTCGAAGAGGAAGAGCCGTGCGATCATGGGTGAGCTGGAGTTGCAACGGTGTCCGACGAAATGTGCGTGAAGAACACATCCTCCAAGGTGGGAGCGGTGCGAGCGAAACCATCCGCAGGTGACTGGTCACTCAACACATGGATCACGGGTCTGCCCGCTACGAGTTTATTGCTGATCACTTGGTGCGTGCTACTGTACTTCTCCAATTCCGCTTTCTCGATGGTGCGTTCCCACACTTTATCGTTGATGCTGTTCAAGGCATCGCTCGGAGCACCAGCAAAGAGCAATTTTCCCTTGTTGATGATCGCCATCTTGCTGCACAACTCCTGCACATCCTGTACAATGTGCGTGCTAAGGATCACTACCACGTTCTCGCCGATCTCCGTGAGCAGGTTGTAGAAGCGGTTGCGCTCACCGGGATCAAGGCCGGCGGTCGGTTCATCCACGATGATCAGCTTCGGTTCACCGATCAACGATTGCGCGATGCCGAAGCGCTGCTTCATACCACCGCTGAAACCGGCGATCCGGCGCTTGCGGTGCTCCCAGAGGTTCACCTTCTGCAACAGGGCATCCACCAATTCCTTGCGCTCGCCACCTTTCGTCACGCCCTTCAGCAAGGTGATGTGGTCCAACATCTGGTAGGCGCTTATCCGAGGATACACCCCGAATTCCTGAGGCAAGTAGCCCAGCACTTTGCGCACGGCTTCTTTATCCTTGAGTACGTCCAATTCTCCGAGCATGGCAGAACCTGCATCCGCTTCCTGAAGCGTGGCAAGGATCCGCATCAGCGTGCTTTTCCCGGCTCCATTCGGTCCTAATAACCCGAACATACCAGTGGGAATGGTGAGGCTGACAGTGTCCAGCGCTTTCACGCCGTTGCCGTAGGTCTTGCTAAGTCCGGAGATGATGAGTTCCATGTCGACTGGGATGGGTTGGAAGCAACGAAGATGCGCGAAAGCGTATTCACCGACGGGAAGAATACATGAACGGTGGAAGACCGGGGTCGATGGTGTGACGGTCAAACCCGGGGTCTTGTTACAACCGTTTCCCGACCCAACCCGATCTTTGTGCCATGCGTATTCCTCTTCTTGGTCTTCTCCTGCTTTCGATCAGCTCAATTCAGGCCCAACAATGGAATTGGGCTGTTGATGCAGGTGGTGGTGGTAATACCGATCAATGCTACGGCATTGCCACGGATAGTGAAGGCAACGTGTATTGGGCGGGAAGTGTAAGTGGCACGGTGGTATTCGACTGTGGTACGGTCACTGCACCAAGCAGCATTGCGGGGTTCATATCCAAGTACGATCCTGCTGGGAATTGTCTTTGGGTGCAAGGGATCAACGTAGGGTTCAATGATGCCTATGCGTACGATATCGCCATCGATGCGGAGGACCGGATCTATATCACGGGCAGCTACAACGGGAATGCGACCTTCAACAACGGAGTGACCTTGGCTTCGCTGGGAAGTGACGACATCTTCGTGGCGCGCTACAACACGGAAGGTGAATGCCAGTGGGCGCGAAGAGCAGGCAGCAGTGGCTCCAGCGATGAGGCGCGTGGCATCGCGGTTTCCTCGGATGGTGCCTTGTTCATCGCTGGTATCAGCGGTGGAACCACGATCCGATTCGATGACATCCTGATCCCGAATCCCGGCAACTACCGGCAGATCGTAGTGGCCCGCTACGATAGCACAGGGACCGTGCAATGGGCCAAGACCAGCTCCGGAACGGGGCAGGACAAATCAGCACGGGGTATTTCCGTTGCGAATGATCGCTTGTTCATCACCGGGCAATTCAGTTTCGCGACAGGGACCTTCGATGGTTATCCCTTGGTCCCTGTGAACGTGGGTGGTACCGCCTACATACTCTCCTGCGACCTGGACGGGAACGTGCAATGGGGCCACAGTTACGGGTCCGGCGATCATGAAGGCATGGGCATCACTGCCGACACGCTCGGGAATGTGTTCATGGTCGGTCGATTGCGGGGTAGCATGTACTTGCCGGATGACACCTTGGTATGGGTAAGTAACGATGATGACTTCGTGATCCTGAAGTTCGATGCGGATGGGAGTTATCAATGGGGAAAGAGCACCGGTTCTACAGAACGCGATCTAAGTTGGGGTGCCGATGTCGACGGACAAGGCAATGTGTATGTGGCCGTCCAATTCCACAATACGGTCGATTTCTTCGGAACACCCTTGACAGGTTCCGGGGGCGAGGACATCGCGATACTGAAGATGGATGGCGATGGTGACGTGGTGTGGGCGAACAAGGCGGGTGCTGGTAACCGGGATGTGCCCTTGTGTATCCATCGCCAGGCCGCTGCACCGAACAAACTCTACTTCGGTGGCTACTACTGGGGACCGGTCACCTACGGCAGCACCACGATCGATGACATGGGCAACGGCGATGCCATGATGGTCTCCGCTGTTGATACCACGTTCGATGTGAGCCTGTACACTGCTGAGATCTGTCCGGGATCATGCATCGCAGAGGCGATCGCCTTTGCGAATGGGGTCGGACCATTCACGTACGCTTGGAGCATTGGTGCCACCACGCAGATCATAGATGAGCTCTGCCCCGGTTTCTACATCGTTGAAGTGACCGACGCGAACGGTCAGGTCCGGGTCGACACCGTGTATGTGGAAGAAGTGACGGATCCCGGCTACACGGTGCAAGTGCAGGGCGATTCGTTGTGGACTACAGGAACCTCATGGCAGTGGTTCTTCAATGATGAAATGATAGCAGGTGCGGATAGTGCCTCGTACGTGGCTGCCCAGACCGGCAACTACCACGCACAATTGACCGACCCGAACGGCTGTATGTGGAGCACGGACACGGTGTTGGTGGTGTTGAACGTCGGGGTCGATCCACAACAGGCATCGTCCCTTCGTATCATGCCGAACCCGGCGCAAGATGCTGTTCGTATTGTTTCAGAAAACCGCCTAACAAGCGCCAGGGCTTGGGATGTTTCAGGGCGACTAGGCGCTGTCCAGTTGATCGGCCCACAGTTGATCTCTGTTGATGGGTTTGCACCAGGTATATGGGTGCTTGAATTGCACTTTGACGATGGGGACACGACGATGACCCGCTTGGTGAAACAGTGATCGACCAAGGCAGTTAGGCAACGGATCCGCACATCGCCGGGTCTATAGTGCCGAACCCACCATCATGCGCATTCTTACGATCGCTCTCTTCCTCGCCTCATTGCACGCTGCCAATGCCCAACAAGTGGATTGGCTCACCACGGAGACCGTGGATTATTCCTTGAACCCCGAGCTGCCTGACCAAGTGCTTGCTTCGGCTTCAGGCTATCTGGTTGCGATGAGGCAGACCACGATACCCTTTCTCTATGGCCAGAATGGTTTTGGCCAGGCGATGATCGAACGTCTGGATCCGGCAACAGGTTCGCAAGATTGGGGTTGTATGGTCTTCGATTCGGTCCACGTTGCGGCGGCCACGGTGGGTACGGATGGCAAAGCCTATTTCGCCGGTAGTTTCATGGGCGATCTCGGACTCTGCGACGGATCGATCCTAGGCGGTGTCCCCGGACAAACACCGTTGTATGAGAACCATTTCATCGTCGCTGTTGATCTCACCAGCGGCTTTATCGAATGGTCGCGTAACATCTCTTTGCTGCACGGGTCAGCGACGGGCATTGCTTCTATGGCGATAGACCCCGACGGCAACTTGTGGTATACCTTCTCGGAATGGGGTATCGCGAGGGTGATCCGTGTGAATGCGACCGGTAGCGATGTGGAAGAACGCATCATCGATGGGGTTCGCCTGATCGGCACCCTCAGCTTCGATCCAGAAGGGGGCCTCTATGTGAGCGGCTCATGCGAGAATGGTGGCTTCGCCTTTGGTGGATCGGCCTACCAGAACACGGGCACCACCGGCTATTCCATGTTCGTGCTGCGCTACCGACCGGATGGTAGCGCGGGCTTTGTGGAGTTCGCGGACGATGTCACTTTCAACAACCCCACGGTCGTGGCCACAACCGATGGGCACGCGTACATCGCCGGGGCCATGTTCATCGAAGGCACGAGTTGGGGCGGCATCCAATTCAACGGACCGGATTGGGTGTATGCTACATTCATCGCCAAGCTCGATAGCACTGGGCAATTCCTTTGGGGTGCGGAAAGCGACCTGGCCGGTGGGCCGATAGTAGGTGACCTGCAACGGAGCAAAGGTCCATGCGTGGCCGTGGATGCCAGCGACAAGCCTTATCTCTTCGGCAATCTGCGTGGACAGGTGGATTGGGGCAATGGTGTGGTGAGCGATGGCCTCACGCTCGGCGCACGTTCCATGACGATCGTCTCGTTCGCGCCGGACGGCACTGCGCAATGGGAGGCGACGAGTTTCCCCACGGGACCCTTCAATACGGCCCAAACGATCACTGCGTTGGCGGAGGTAGATGCCATTCACCTTGCCGGCCACCTGCAAGGAGTGTTCATGTTCCCGCCGTTCACGGTCGGTGATAACCTCACCCAATCCGCTATGGTTGGTAGGGTCGGCGGTATCCCGACCTCAGTGCAGAACAGGACCTCAACGGACGGGCTGATCGCCTGGCCGAACCCGGTGATCGATCTCTTGAACGTGGAGGTAGCTGGTGCGAGGAACATCCCCGCAGAACTGATCAACAGCTCGGGACAACGAGTGCGGTCGTTGATGCTACGGCCCGGGGTGAATGCGGTTGACATGACGAGCATAGAGAACGGCCTTTACTTGCTACGGTCGGAGGATGGGTTGGTGGTTCGGGTGGTGTTGGACTGAGGTGTACTCCTCTCCGAAGAAGTCGCTGTCAATGCGCTTGTCCACCGAGATCGTTGTTCAGTAGACCAGTTCGAAGTTCAGGTGTCCCTTGTTCCGCTCATAGCAGGCGATCAAGGCGCGGCGTAGTTCGGGCTGGTCGGCCATGCCTGCATAGATCAACGGCTCCACTTCGAGTATGCGTGCCTCGGAAGGTTTGCGCTTCTTGAACTCTTTTGAGTAGGGTGCTTTCACGGCATTGAGCAGCGCGGAGTAGTCCTCCATCTCCCAGATGACCTGATAACAGAAAGCCGCGTGATAGGGGTGTGCGAGCGCCGCAGAAAGTTCCTTCACTTTGTTGATCCCAACGCAGATGTGTACCACGGGCTCGCCCTTCTCGCTATGCAGGTAGAAGAAGTGCGAAGCGATGTTGAGCGCACTATCAATGGAAATCGGGGATACCCTTTCACGTGCTACAGCGCGTTGGTACAGTGTGGTGAACGCCGTGTCGGCGGTGAACGATGAATCCACCCGAGCGTGGATGGTGGCCGTGTCTGGCAGCATTTTTCCGAGCTTCCAGATGTATGTTGCGGTGGTGGCGTAATTCTCGAATAGGTACATCAGCGAGGGCCAGAGCGCTGTGCAGCGGGCGTTCAGCGCGGCATCACCGGGCAGGCTGTCCGGCTCCAGCGACAGATATGGCTTGTCGCCATCGTGCATCACCTTCTGTTCGAAGAGTTCCTTCGTTGGCAACGCGGGCACATTCTGCTGTGCGGCCATGGACAAAGAAAGGATGGTGCCCAAGCTGATCAGCAAAGCGATCTTGGTGTGGCCCATGGTCATGGATGGATGATAAGGTGAAGTGAATGTACAGAACCCCGCGTGAGGGATAGGAGCGGCACCCCGCAGTAGGGGCGATGCATGCCTCGCCCGAAGGAAGAGCATGCGTTGCACCTGCGAGGAGTACAGCGGATAGCCCGACCCGTGCGTTGGGGGAGTTTGCGCGGTGGGATTGGGGCACGCCCAGAACAAGACTCAAGTCACAAGTCACAAGTGCGAAGTGATCAAGTTGGTCGGCATCCCGGACCTTGATGTATCAAGTCTTGTGACTTGAAACTTGAGTCTTCCTTGAGACTTCCTCTTACTTGTGACTTGAGTCTTTCCTAGGTTCTCCGGTTCGCCAACAACACCGGCGCCTGCCCATCAAAAGGGTTGTCCATTCTTCCAATGCTCTTCGCATCCATACCGCTGGCGCGCATCACCACGCGATCACCGAAACGCTTGCGCACCTTGTCCATCGCTTGGTACAGGTCCATGGCCTCTTGTGTATCGGTGAAGGCATCCATCTGGTGGCCGCCACCCACCAGGTGACTGAAGCGCACGCCCACCAAGCGGATCCGTTGTCGACGATCATACAACGTGCGGAACAGCTCGTGTATGGCCGGTAGTATGATGTGGTCGCAGGCCGTGTAGCCGATGCGCAGTTGCTTGGTGTGCGTGTTCATATCGGCGTAGCGGATCTTCACGGCCACACAGCTGGTGAGCTTGCTGCCCTTGCGCAGTTGGAAGGTGAGGCTCTCGGCCATGGCGGTCAGCAGTCCCTTCAGTTTCACCACATCGATCGTATCGCGCGAGAACGTGCGTTCCGTGCTGATGCTCTTGCGTTCGTGCCAAGCGATCACCGGGCTGTCGTCGATGCCGTTCGCCTTGCGCCACAACACCGGGCCGTGCTGCCCGAGCAGACGTTGCAGAAGGTCCATCTGCAGTTCTTGTAAGGTCAGGATCTTGGCCACACCCATGCTGCGCAGCAGATGTGCCGTCTTACCGCCCACGCCTGGGATCCGTTCGATGGGCATGGGGGCCAGGAAAGGCTTTTCGGTACCGCGCTCCACATACCATTCGCCCGCGCCGTTCTTGGCCTCGCCGGTGGCCACCTTGCTCACCGTCTTGTTGATGCTCAGCCCGAAGCAGTTCGGCAGTCCGCTTTCCTTGATGATCTTTTGCCGCAGTTCCACCGCCAGCTTCCGGCTACCGTGGAACTTATCGGTGCCGCTCAGGTCCACATAGAACTCGTCCACACTGCTCTTCTCGAACATCGGCACCGTTTCGCGGATCAGTTCCGTCACCTCATCGCTCTTGCGCAGGTACGCCCCGCTGTCGCCGCGCAGGATGATCGCCTCCGGACACAGTTGCTTGGCCATCTTCATCGGCATGGCGCTCCGTACCCCGAAGGCCCGCGCCTCGTAGCTGCAACTGGCCACCACGCCGCGGTCGCTATCGCTACCGATCAGCACCGGCCTACCGATCAGCTTTGGCTCGCGCAGGCGTTCCACGCTCACGAAGAAGGTATTAAGGTCGAGATGTAGGATCGTGCGTTCCATCTGTGGTCAGGAGGCAGGTAGGGGGCGCGAGATCTCGCGCCCTTACTACATGCCTCATTGATCATTCTACATTTTTATAGGGCCGCCTTAACGGGCTGTCCGCTGTAGCCTATTCGCCTCGGCCAGCAACCACGGCGCTCCGGGGTCCCTCCTTCGTCGGGCCTCCTCGCTGCACGTGGTTGCAAGGCCGTTTCTTCATAGGGCTGCCGCTCCCATCCCTGGCGGAGGTCCCGTTGGAATGCGGCAAGCCAATAACCTGCAACCCTTGGCAATGGGGGCATTTCTCCCTCTCCTTGGGAGAGGGCCGGGGTGAGGTGCCAATAATTTCGCACTGACAATATATCCGTCATGTTCGGGTCAGTAAATTAGTCACTAGATTTGCTTCGTCAAGTAATTGATCAAGGCAATGATGGGAACCTTGGCAATGGAGCCGCCCCCGAACTACACGGCCGTGTCGCCGCCCGATACGGCCATTTCCGACCGCATCCATGTGATCCGTGGCCAGAAGGTGATGCTGGATCGCGACTTGGCCGAGCTCTATGGGGTCGAGACCAAGCAACTCAAGCGGCAGGTGCGGCGCAACCTCGGGCGCTTCCCGGAGGATTTCATGTTCGAACTGACCATGGAAGAAGCCGAAAGTTCAAGGAGCCAATTTGGCACCTTGAAACAAGGGGCGAACATCAAGTACGTGCCCATGGCCTTCACCGAACAAGGCGTGGCCATGCTCTCCAGCGTGTTGAACAGTGAGCAAGCCATTCTGGTCAATATCCAGATCATACGGGTCTTCACTCGCATGCGCGAAATGCTCCTTTCGCATCAGGAGATCCTACAAAAGCTGGAGCAACTGGAAGGCCGCGTTACCGGCCATGATGAGGAGATACAGGCCATCTTCGATCACCTCACGGAACTGGTGGCGCCAGCTACGCAGCCACGGAAACCTATTGGCTTCAACCCATCTCCGCAATGAACACGGCGATGAGGGCCATACTCATCGATCCGCCGACCAAGTACGCGGTGGCTAACCAGCCCGATACGGCCATTACCGATCGCATCCATGTGATCCGTGGCCAGAAGGTGATGCTGGATCGTGACCTGGCCGAGCTATATGGGGTGGAGGTCAAGCGCCTCAAGGAGCAGGTTCGCCGGAATAGCGATCGTTTCCCGGAAGATTTCATGTTCGAACTCACCAAAGTGGAGTGGGATCTTTTAAGGTCGCAATTTGCGACCTTAAAGCAGGGGGCACATACCAAGTACCTCCCGTTCGCCTTTACCGAACACGGCATCCTTATGCTGGCCAACGTGCTCCGTAGCGAGCAGGCCATTGCGGTCAGCATCCGGATCATCCGCATCTTCAACCGCATGCGTGAGGTGTTGCTAAGCCACAAGGAGATCCTACAAAGGCTGGAGCAGTTGGAAGGCCGCGTTACCGGCCACGACGAGGAGATCCAAGCCATCTTCGATCACCTCACGGCGTTGGTCACCCGGCCAGAAGCCCCGCGTAGGGCCATTGGCTTCAAACAGCATCAAGCGTGAGTGGCACGAGCATAAGACAGTCCTTCAACCGTCATAAGACAATCCCCACACCATGACACCCAATCCTTTCTTCGGCCCCAACATCAAGCTCCTTCGCACGCGTCGCGGACGCTCACAGGAAGAAACGGCCATCGCCCTGGATGTGAAACGTAGTAGCTACAGCGGTTATGAGAACGGCACGGCCGAGCCCTCGTTCGATCTGCTCGTGCGGCTCAGCGAATACTTCAAGGTCAGTGTGGATAAGCTCTTGAAGGACGACCTCACCGCGCTCAGCGAAAGTCAACTGGGTGTGTTGGAGCGGGGAGGTGACATCGATCTCAGCGGGCGTCGGCTGCGTGTGTTGGCCACCACGGTGAACAGCGAGGATATCGAGAACGTGGAACTGGTTCCGCACAAAGCGCAGGCCGGCTACGCACTGGGTTACGCCGATCCGGAGTACATCAGCATCTTGCCCACCTTCCAGATGCCGTTCTTGGCACGCGACCGGAAGTACCGCACCTTCCAGATCAGTGGGGATAGCATGCCGCCGGTGGCAGAAGGTTCATGGGTGACCGGCGAGTACGTGCAGAACTGGCAGACCATCCGCGACGGTCAACCGTATATCGTGATCACCAAGGACGATGGCATCGTGTTCAAGGTGCTTTACAATCAGCTGAAGGACAAGGGCAGCTTGTTGTTGTGCAGCACCAACCCGTTGTATACGCCGTACGAAGTGCCCATCAACAACGTGCTGGAGATCTGGAAGTTCGTACACTTCATCAGTGCTGAACTACCTGAACCGAACATGAGTCGAGACGAACTGGCTCGCAGCGTGGTCGATCTGCGCAAGGAGGTGAGCCAACTGCGCATGGCCATGGAGCAGCAGGGGCGACTGTCCTTCTAGGCATTCGTTTCAGATCCTTCTGTGGTCGATCCGGCCACGAAGAAGGTATTGAAGCAAGCGAAAAGCACCACGCCCCATTGTCTGGTCAGCAGGTCTTCCGTGAAAGAGCAGAGCAACATGAAGAGGAGGAAGCTGAGGTGAAGTGCATCCTTGCGCTGCCATGCCCTGCGAATGCACCAACCGAAGAGCAGTGCGAAGGCTGCGAGGCCAAGTATTCCGTAAGAAAGCCACCAGTGTAAGGCTTGGTCGTGTGGCCCATAACCGCTGGCCACCATGTGGTCCAAACCGAGTGAGCCATAGCAGACGTCCAGGGAACGTTGCACTTCGGCAGCGCCAACACCCACGATCCAGTTCTCTTCCAGAAGCGCCAAAGAGCAATCCGTGATCGGTCCGCGGATCTCGATGGAGTTCATGGCAATGTGCTGTGCCGTGGTGTTCCCGAACGGAAGAACCTCCACCATACGCTCGCGGATCCCTGGTGAAAGCAGAACGGCCGCACCCAAAAGGAACATGGCGAGTACCGAAAGTCGCACCGCAACAGCGCGGGGCAAGCGCATGAACAGCAGGACCACCACACCGGCACCGAATGCGAACAAGGGCATCCGGGAACCGATGAACAACGCGGTGACCACCAGAATGATGACCGAGGCTGTACGCCACAGTAGAGAACGAAGCGGCCTCCACTTGTTGAACGCACCAAGAAGAACATCCAATTGGAAGAGCGCGCCGACCAAGAACCAATAGGCGGCATAGGGAGGGTGCACGCCACTGATGTCCGCGAGTTCGTAGCGATAAGTGGAACTGAAGGGTGCATCGATCTCCCATGCTTCGCTCAGGTACGGAAGCATGAGCGCGTTCACGACCACGGCCAGCACCGTGCCGGACAAAGTGAACACCGTCGTAAACCAAGATCTGGTGCGGGCATCGGTCGGTGCGCCCAAGAGCAGGAAGCCGATGGGGAAGACCACAAGTGCTGCGCTGCGCTCAACGAACGGCCAACCACTCGCAATGCTATCCGCCCGAAGTAGGTCGAGCACAATCAAAAGGAATGGTACGCTCAATACGATCAATGCTGTACGGTCGACCATTGTAGGGTTCGCGGAACGCATCCGCACGAACAATGCGAGGATCAACCAAACGATGATAACGAAGACCATGGGCCGCATGCCCAGCAACGGCATGGAAGCCAACGCCACTGTGGAGATCCATAGGGCCAAGGACCAAGGCGAGCGCTCAGTCCTGTGCATGTTCGGCGGCTATTGTTGCATCCACCAAGGCCTTGTACCGTTCACGGAATCGTGCGCTGGAGTGGTTCATCATTCCAGCACGAAGTTCGGCGGGCGAGCGTTGGATGCCATCGCGTTCGAATCGGCGAATGGCCGCAGCAATACGTTCGGCACGGTCCGTAGCGAAGAACATTCCTGATACACCGTCGGATATCGTTTCAAGATAACCGCCTTTCCTCAAGGCTAGCGTAGGTGTTCCACAGGCCTGAGCTTCCAAGGGGGTCAAGCCCAAGTCCTCATCCGCAGCCGCGATCAAGGCTTTTGATCCTTGAAGTAAGTGGATGAATTCGGACTGTTCCACATGCCCAAGGAAACGAACGTTCATTGGTGCCCGAGCTTCCCACTTCGCTCGTTCCGGTCCATCACCGCACACGAGTAGTTCTTTGTCGGGCAGGCTCCGGAACGCTTCGATGATCCGATCCACACGTTTGTAGGGCACCATGCGGTTCGCAGCGATGTAGTGGGTGCGCGTCCCAGTTCCCAGAGTGAACAGCTCGGTATCCACCGGCGGGAGCAGAACATCGGCATCGCGGCCATAGATCTCCTTGACGCGCTTGGCCACATTCGTACTGTTGGCGATGAACCGATCCACCGATGCATTGGTCCTGAGATCCCATTTCCGCAATCGTTCCAGAACCTTGCGGATGAACCACGCTTTCGGGCCGGTTTCCAATCCGTGGTCCGCCAAGTAACCGGACTCGTTCACCCACGCGTAGCGCATCGGCGTGTGGATGTAGCACACGTGTACCTGGTCCGGCCGTAGGCGCACTCCTTTGGCAACAGCGTAGGAAGTGGAAAGCACGAGGTCGTAGCCGCTCAGATCCAAACGTTCAATTGCTTTTGGGAACAGCGGGAGGTAGTTTCGGAATCCACCCCATGCGCCGGGTAGCCTTTGGATGAAGGTCGTGGTGGCGTGCTTCCCACCGAGGATGAACGCCCGATCCTGCTCGCTCAGGAAGTCGACCAGCGCGAATACATCGGCATCGTAGGTGCGAAGGATCTCGCGGGTCACCTTTTCAGCGCCACCGCTCACCACCAACCAATCGTGTACGAATGCCACCTTCATCGCAGTTCCAGCAATGGGTCGAGTACGGTGTGGAGTTGATCGGTCATCCGCTGCTCGGAGAATTCAGAAGCACATTGAACACCTGCTTTGATCAAGGTTTGCCTTCGCACCGTGTCTGTAACGTGATCCATGGCAGCATGCACGTTCGCCGGATCCCAGTGGTCCACATAAAGCGGTGCCTTTCCGAAGAGTTGATGGAATACAGGTAGGTCCGAGGCGATCACTGGGCAGCCACATTGCATCGCCTCTAGGATCGGAAGACCGAAACCTTCGTGGTAGGAAGGCTGTAGCAATGCTGTGGCATTTCGATACAAGGCATGAAGCCGCGCGTCGTCCACATCATTCAGCATGATCACGCCAGGGATGTGCGATCGTTCCACGGATGTGAAAGCCTTGCCGGACCGACCGACCATGACCAATTGGAATGCGGGGTCCTTCAAGTCCTTGAACCAATTGATCACCCGTTCGCACCCTTTCCGCGGGTCATTGCTGGAAACCATGAGGCAATAGGGCATTCCGATGTCCGCATCCGACCCAACTGTCGAGGCGATATCGGTGAAGGGCTGCACGAGCATTACGCGGTCCGAATGCAGCGTGAAAGTTTGGATCAGGTCCGCAGCAGAATAGGATGAAACCGTGATCACGCGAGCCGCACGTCGGGCAAGCCTCGGTAGCAGGAAGCCGTACCACGCCGCGAATCGCCGATCGAACCACTCCGGGTGATGGATCACGGCCAGATCATGGATCGCGACCACTTGGTTACGGACCCGAAGTGGGCCGGTATTCGCTGGGCTCAGCAGCACATCGCGTCGACCTACAGCTCGTGGAAGCTGGATCTGTTCCCAAGCGTGTCCGCCACGCCCACCGAGTGGAACGATCTCTAAGCCACAAGCATCGATCCGATCGGTCGCCTCTCCGGGTACCACCACGCGCGTTCCGGGCCACTCCCGGGCGATGATCCGGAGCAAAAGGCGACCGTAGCGCTCTACACCGGTAACGGGGCGAGTCAAGAACCGGCCATTGATCACCAGCGGCATCGCGCCAAGTTAACGGCAGCCGGTAACTTGCCGCACAATGGAGTCCACCATTTCCATACCGGCACAACGCGCCGCACCAACGCGTCTTACATGGGAGCATTGGCCCATGGTGCGTGCGGTGGCTTGGCGCAACGTGCGTTTACGGTACAAGAGTTCGATGCTCGGCTTCGTTTGGACCTTGCTCAACCCCTTGCTCTTCTTGCTCATCTTCCTGCTGATTTTCAGTGAGGCCTTTCCACAAGTGGAGAATTATCCGGTCTTCGCTTTGAGCGGTTTGATCCTCTGGTCCTTCTTTGCCACGAGTAGTGCACATGTCATGGGAGCCTTGGTGGAGAACGCCGCTGTACTTCGCTCCCTAGCTGTGCCGCCATTGGTCTTCCCGCTTGCGCAAGTATTGGCCGGGCTTTTCAACCTAGGCATGTCCTTCGTTCCGTTCGCCTTCATCCTTCATTTCTTCGGTCGCGTTCCACACGGTACCGATGTATTGGTGATCCCGATCGTCCTGTGCTTCGCCGTGTTCATCTTCGGATTGTCCTTGGCACTTTCCGCCCTCAACGTGTTCTTCCGGGATATCGGTTTGTTGTGGAATGCGTTGTTGCCAGCGATGTTCTATCTCACACCCATCGCTTATCCTTCGGATCTGGTGCCGGAGCGAATGCGGTGGGTCATGGAGGTGAATCCGCTGTACCAGTATATCGCTGCATTCCGGGAAGTGCTTTACCATGGGCGAATTCCACAAATGGAGACCTGGGTCATATTGGCCGGACTTGCGTGCATATCCGCTGCTTTCGGCGGAATGGTGTATCGGTTCTTTCGTCCTGGATTTATTGCCAACTACTAGGATGGAATTGGGGCTGCCGATGATCGAACTGCACGATGTCCATGTGGATTACATGGTCCAACGACACGGTTTCAGTTCCATCAAATCGTATTTGACATCGTTCGGAACGAAGCGACTCTTGGAACGAAAACGGATCCTGCACGGTGTGGACCTTCGTATCGATTCTGGTGAATGTTTCGGTATCGTTGGCAGGAATGGATCCGGCAAGAGCACCCTCTTACGTTTGCTAGCTGGGATCGTTGAACCATCCAAGGGCGTGGCGAACATTCGCGGCCGTGTCGCACCCATGTTGGCCTTGGGCGTTGGCTTGGAACCGGAGTTGAGTGGTTGGGAGAATGTGCGTTTGTGTCGATTGCTGATGGGGCACGAACACAGGGACCGCGACGCGATCCGCAGGTACGTTTCCACTTTCTCCGGGCTTTCCGATGAGGACTTGGCAATGCAGGTGAAACGGTACTCCACGGGCATGATGGCCCGGTTGGGATTCGCCATAGCCACTGCGACGGATCCGGAGATCCTGTTGATCGATGAGGTGTTGGCCGTGGGCGATGTGGCGTTTCAGCAGCAGTGTTATCGGCGGATCGAGGCACTGAAGGCAAAGGGGTGTACGATCGTCTTTGTTTCGCACATGTTGGGCGAGGTGCAACGGATCTGTGATCGCGCAGCATGCGTGGAAGCGGGAACCATCGTGAAGGTCGGTACCACACATGAAGTCGGGATGTACTACCACGAACTCTTGGGTATTCCCACATGACTTCGAAAGGAAGATCGATGGTAGATGCGGTGGATGTCATCATACCATGCTTCAACGATGGGGGATTCCTCACCGAAGCCTTGGAGAGTTTGGGTCCGGCGCGATCCAGCGGAGCCGGTGTGGTGATCGTCAATGACGGTTCGACCGAGACGCATACGCTAGAGGTACTCGATTCTTTGCGGGCGCAAGGATTCCGGGTCATCGATACGCCGAACCGAGGCCTATCCGCTGCACGCAACGCTGGGGTCCAAGTCAGCACTGCCCCGTACTTGTTATTCTTGGATGCCGATAACCGGATCGATCAGGAATATCCGGAGCGCGCATTCCCCGTTATGGAGGCGGATCCCCAAGTGGCGGTCGTCTTCAGTGACAAGTTGGAGTTCGGTGACCGATCAGGGGTCGTGGAACAGCGGGTCCCCACTCTCGCGGAAGAACTCGTCGGGAATCGTGTTGACGCTTGTGCGATCGTGCGCCGTTCCGCTTTCGATGCGGTAGGGGGATTCGACGAGGAAATGCGTGATGGCTATGAAGACTGGGAGCTTTGGCTACGCTTGATGATCGCTGGGCACGGGTTCCATCACATCCCCGGTGCTTTGTTCCACTACCGAGTTCGAGAGGGATCCTTGATCGGTCGGGCATCAGAGCCGGATACGCGGCAACGGATCCTCAACCTCATCGTGAGCAGGCATCGTGCGGTCTACGCCGATCATGTGGATACCGTGGTGTCTGAATTGCACCGTATCCAAGCGAACGATCGTACGCAATGGAGACGATCCGAAGAACTGCTGAAAGGGTTGGGGTCGGAGCTGCGAAATGCGAAAGCGGCGGAGCAACGATCGGGACTTGTTCTCGTCGAAGCTCAACAACGCGCAAAGGAGGCTATTGAACGCGTAGAAGAGCTAGTCGTTGCACAACGCGATCTGTATGCTAAGTGGCGTGCAAAAGAGGCGGAGCTTGAACGACGTATCGCCAGTGCAGAGACCGGATCTCGAGCGCGCTTGGAGAAGGTAGAAGAGCTATCTCGTACCATACAAGCAGTACGGAATGAAGCTGAACAGGCTGCGAAGGAGAAGGAGATCTTGGTGGTCGAAGCGCATCGCTTGGTGGGGGAGACCGATAAACTGATGCAAGCGCTCACGGCGCACCGCGAACATACCAAGGCCTTGCAAGGGCTCATCGGCCAGTACGAGGAGCGTATCAAGGCCATTGAAAGCAGTAAGCTCTGGCGATTGCGCAAGGGCTACAACAAGATGCGGGCCTTGTTGCGCACCTCCAGTGGTACTTCGAAGTCCGGCTTCCGATGGATCAAGAGGATCACATTCCTCGTTTCGGAGAAAGGCCGGCGGATCGTGCGCAAGTTCTTGGCGAAGTTCTTCCGGGCCATGTACCTCATGACCGAGGATCAGCCGGTGCGGATCCTTCTGGGCAACGAGCAGATGCGCAATGCCATGGTGCCTTCAGGAGACCCGTATGAGCAATGGATGGTCAAACACTTCGCACGGGCCAGTGACCTCGATGATCAGAGAGAGCAGATCGACTTGTTCCGGGAACGCCCCTTGATCAGCGTGGTCATGCCAGTGTACGATCCGCCGATCGCGCTGCTCGACGCTGCCATCCGTTCCGTTGTGGATCAAGTGTACGCGGATTGGGAACTCTGCATCGCAGACGATCGATCGCCGAACGCCGAGGTGCGCAAGTGTATTGAGCGCTGGATGAAGGAGGATCCGAGGATCCATGTGGTGTTCCGCACGGAGAACGGTCACATCAGCAAAGCGAGCAACAGTGCGTTGGAACTGGTGAACGGGGAGTTCATCGCCTTCATGGACCACGACGATCTGCTCGCACCGGATGCGCTGTATCACGTGATCAAGCGCATCAATATGAAGCCTGATTCGGACATCATATACACCGACGAGGACAAAGTGGATGAGGAGGGGCGGCACAGCGATGCGCACTTCAAGCCACAGTGGTGTCAGGACCATCTATTGTCTCGGAACTACTTCGGGCACTTGGTCGTCATGCGTACATCCTTGGTGAATGCGGTCGGAGGCTTCCGCGAAGGATTCGAAGGCAGTCAGGACTACGATCTGATACTTCGGGCCACTGAAAAAGCCAAGCGTATCGAACATGTGCCGCGCGTGCTGTACCACTGGCGCATCCATGCTGCGAGCGCGGCACGAAGTGAAGAGGTGAAGCCCTACGCCTATCAAGCTGCGCGCAATGCGCTTACGGAAGCTTTGCAACGTAGGGATGAACCAGCAGAGGTCTCCTTCTTACCCGGCTACCGGGGCTACGGGATCCGGTTCACGGCCCCATTGCGCGGCAAGGTGAGCGTGATCATTCCCACGAAGGACATGACTGAGGTGCTCGCCACCTGCGTGCATTCCTTGTTCAACTTGACCGATCATCCGGATTTCGAAGTGATCGTGGTGAGCAACAACAGCAAGGAGCCGGCATTCTTTGCCTTCATGAAGGAGATGCAACGCTTGCAGCCGGAGAGATTCAAGTGGTACGAACACAACGTGCCGTTCAACTTCTCGGCCTTGATGAACTTCGGGATCTCGAAGTCCAGCGGTGACCAGATCCTCTTCCTGAACAACGATACCGAGGTGATCCATGCGAATTGGATGCGGATCATGCACGAGTGGTCGCAACGGCCGTCGATCGGAGCGGTGGGGGTGAAGCTGCTCTACCACAACGACACGATCCAGCATGCGGGCGTCATCATTGGACTCGGTGGTGTGGCCGGTCACACCTTCGTAGGCTACCACAAGGACGGTCCGGGCTATTTCAACTACATCAACACGGTGAATAACAACAGCGCCGTTACGGCCGCATGCATGATGGTAGAGCGCACCAAGCTCGAGCGCATCGGCGGATGGGAAGCGGAATTCACCGTGGAGTACAACGACGTTGACCTCTGTCTGCGCTTACGCGAGGCGGGCTACAGCAATGTGTACGTGCCGGATGTTTCCTTGTACCACTACGAATCGCTCACACGCGGGCATCCACACATGACCAAGGAGAGCTACGAAAGGCACCTGCGCGAAGTGGGCCTCTTCAAGGAACGCTGGAGCGGCTATGTGAAGGATGATCCGTGCTACAACCCGAATCTCTCCCGGGGTGTACATGATTTCCAGATCGCCCTTTAAGGCAGCTGCGTAGGGGGAAGGTCGAGGTCGTCTTCCAAGAGATCGGACAAGTACAATTCCATCACTTCATGTACCACGACATCCGGTCGCTCTTCGATCACCACGTCTGGAAGGAAGATCGGGGTCCACACATAGGTGCTGTGACTGAAATGCTCGCTCAGGTACGGGATCATATACACGGCGAACGAATCCCGGAACATGAGCAGCCGGGGTTTGGTGCTTCCTGGGATCTCTTTGGCGATCGGTGTGTATTTGAAGAAACCGCTCTTCGCGAACGAACCCACTGCTACATCACGTGCTAAGAGCGAGTCCTTCGGGGCCATCATCGGCGATACGCGTGTGAAGATGTCGTTGAGGCCGATCATGACGGCCAGATCACCTTCGTCGTTCTCCTTCGGTTGGAAGGTGAATGCTGTGAACGGCTTTGGAGGTGTGATCGCGGTGTCGACGGCATTCAAAGCACCGATCAATTCCTTGTAGCCGTACCATGCCCCGATCGGGTTCCAGTGCGTATCGGTGGTGTAGTACACATCGTGCTTCGCCCGCGCGCTGCGAAGTGTATCACGTATATCAACCACCTGTAGCTGGGTCCGTTCCTTCAGCAAAACGAGCAACTTGTCCAAACAGCTCGGGGTCCCGAAGCGGTGAATGCGGTCCGGGAGCTTGTCATTGTAAACGGCCGATTTCTCCGGAGGAACGAAGAGGACATAGTGGATGCCCTGTCCCGCTAGCCATTGGCGGCGCAATTCGAGTCGTGTGGCCACGCGTTCCAGATCCTGATCGTTGATGTCGCAGATGTCTTGGTACTTCTCCATGGCACCGGGTTGCACATAGAACATCCAACCATCCTTGCCGAAGAGCGTGCGCTCCGGTAGTGGTGAGGTGCGCAGTACAAGCGCCTTGAACAACGAATTCCAACGGAAGAGCACCTTGCGAAGCCCGAAATTCTCGGCGAAGTAGGTGGTGTACTCGATCGGGAAATCCAAGGCACGGTGCAATTCGAACTCGGGCCGTTCGGCAAGGGTGCGTTTCTCAGTGTTCTCCAGCACGGGCTCCGTGTCCGTGAACATCGTGATCAGCGGTGCAGCCACCACGACGGCGAAGACCCAGGCAATGATCATGTCGGAATGGTGTGCATCTGGGCTACGCAACCAACGCGCCAAGGCCTGGCCCGAACCGAAGAGGAAGAATAGCGCGGCTATGCCGGCGATGATGAAAGGGGCAGGTCCGTTCCCGCTCTTCCCGTTCAGCTCGATGAACAAGGGCCCCACGTCCTCTGTGATCCGGAAGAACGGGTCGTTGCCTTTGGTGATGATGAGCAAGCGGTCGTCAACGATCTGCACATCGGCAACGTATTCATTCGTGGCGAAACGATCCTTCATGGCCTCGGGTAGCCAAGTGATCGAGGCGTTTCCGCTGGTCAATCGCAAGCTGTCAAGCCAAATGGAATCCTGCGACATCCCCGGGTCGAAGCGCAAGTGCCGGAGGTTGGTGCTCGATGCGAAAGTGAATCGGACCAATTGTGGGGAGCGATTGGGGACCACGGATCGCCCAGCGTAGTGGTACTTATCGAAGGTGTCCGGTCGTTCGGCATAATACACCTGCACCTCATCAGCCTTGTGCCAGGTGCCGAACACGTGGATCTCCTTGTCCTTGTCAATGATCCGGATCCCGCTGACGAAGGAGCACACCGCGAAAAAGATCGAACCAGCGCATAGGAGCACGAACAGCGAAACCGGCAAGGAACGCCCTGCGATGATCTTCCGAAGGTCGGGTACTCGCCACCGCATGGACAGAAGCAGCGCGGTAAGGAGTGCGGCCAGGATCCCCGCTAGGGCGGCCTTCACGAAGGCCAGCATGACCGGACGCGCCGGGGAGAGTACCTCTCGCGTACCCATCGGCAGTGATGCTCCCGTGGTCATGAAAGGGTCGTTCCCTTTGCATGGCAATAGCGCCGACTTCGTGATCGGGTCGAAGGCCAGTGTATCCATCTGGTTCGTCACCACGAATCGTTCGATGATGTCCTGCGCATCCCATGTCGTGCTCCGATAGGGTCCATCGATCCGTAACGATTGCAACTCCAACAGGATCGGGTGGTCCCCAGGGTCGATCCGTAGCCCATGCAAGCTGTCCATTCGCGGGAGGCTGAAGCTCAACTCTTGCAGGGCGATGGACGAGAGCAGCTTTCGCCGCAAGGAGGCTTCGGTATGGAATCCGGTACCGCTCGTATCGAAGAACAGCTCAATGTCATCCGTAACATCCGACCGGATCGACAGGGTGATCCGCACATCCTCACGTGGCTCCGGAGGAGCTTTCGTGTGCTCCCAGGTCCAGCCGAAAACGGCGAGCCCGATCAAGAAGGGGAGGATGCGTTTGATCAGCTTCATGGCCTAGAAGCGGAAGTAGATGAACGGTGCATAGGTGTTGCTCGCCATATGCATCGCGCACAACAACAGGATCAGCGCATGCACGCTCACATCGCTGATGGCATACATGCTCCGGGAGAATGCGCGGACCCGCACAGAGCGCTCGGCGAGACCGACCTTCATCCGCGCTAGGACCGTCCGGAGAAGCGGAGTGCTTGCTAGGGCACCGAGGATCATCACCACGACGAAGTCGTTGCTGAGGTAGAAAGAGAGATAGTTGATGCCGATGCCGTGCGGATTCGTTCCGAACATACTGCGCATATAGTTCCAAGCGCTCTCCAAGTCGTTGGTGTGGAAGAGTGCCCAAGCCACATTGAGGACAATCATCATGTACACGATGCCGAATGGTGCAGGGAGCTTGTCGAGGATCTTTTGCCAACCCAGTCGTTCGATCACCAGGAACATGCCGTGGAAGAGTCCCCAGATCACGAAGTTCCAACTGGCGCCATGCCATAGACCGGTGAAGAAGAAGATGGCCAGTAGGTTCCGGTAGGTCATCAATGTGGTTCCTCGGCTACCACCCAAGGGGATGTACACGTAGTCGCGGAACCACGTCGTTAACGAGATGTGCCAACGCTGCCAGAATTCCCGAATGCTGCGCGCGATGAACGGGAAATTGAAGTTCTCCAAGAAGTGGAAACCGAACATGCGTCCCAAGCCGATGGCCATATCGCTGTATCCGCTGAAGTCGAAGTAGATCTGGATGCTGTACGCCAGTGCGCCCAGCCATGCGACGCTCACCGGCATGGCACCTTCGGGGATCGCGTAGATCGTATCGGCAACGCGTGCGGCGTGGTCGGCGATCAGGAGTTTCTTGCCCAAGCCGATGATGAAGCGCCGGGCACCGATGGCGAATCCTTCCAAGTCGATCCTGCGGTCGTCGATCTGGTCCATCACGTCTTGATAGCGGACGATCGGTCCAGCGATCAGCTGGGGAAAGAGGGAAATGTAGAGCGCCAGGTTCCCCAGCTTTCGTTGCTCGGGCACCTCTCGGCGGTACACGTCGATCACATAGCTCAGGCTCTGGAAAGTGAAGAAGGAGATCCCGATCGGTAGCTGAACGGGATCGATCGTGGTCATGCTGATATCGAAACCATCCAACAGGATGGCCAGATTGTCCACAATGAAATTGGCGTACTTGAACCATGCAAGCAGGCCGAGGTTGGAGACCACCGCCACCGTGATGGCGATCTTCCTTCCGGAACTTGTGGATGCTGCCCCGAGCCACAGGCCCATCAGGTAGTTCAGCAAGATGCTGCCGAGCATCACCACCACATACAGCGTTTCTCCCCATGCGTAGAAGAAGAGGCTGGCGATCGTGAGGATCGTGTTCCGCGCCTTCAGCGTACCGGCAGATAGCACCAACAGCAACACCACCGGCAGGAAGAGGAACAAGAAGACCGGTGAACTGAAGACCATGCGTAGCTGCGGGAAGGCCGACTAAAGTAGGGTGCTCAACGGGTTCAGAACGGGATCGATCAGCCGAATTCCAATGTTAGATCCATGTTAACTCGGTATGAAACAATCCTTACTTTCGAAGAATTCCAAGGTGGAACACAGGACCATGAAGCACTTGCTCTTTCTTCTTTTCCTCGGTTTGGGCACAGGTCTCAGCGCACAGGAATTGCTCAGCCAAGAGTATTGGCCGGACGGGACATTGCGCGCTACTCGCTACACCGAGGACGAACGGATCCATTTCATTACCTACCACGAGAACGGCAAGGTGAATGAGATCGGATGTTTCCACCAAGGCCGGAGGGATGGTGTGTGGAAGCAATACACGGACACGGGTGCGCTGATCACACAAGCCGGGTTCAAGGAAGGCGAGCGGCAAGGGGTTTGGGAATTCCGCACGGAGGCCGACGAACCCTTGGGCCAGTTGACCTACCACAACGGAAAGCTTCGACACGGCAAGCAGTACGATGCTGATGGCTTGCTCGCCGCGCACCGGACCTACTGAAAGAACGAAACGATCCGAATTGTAAAAGGGCACCGGTCAGGTGCCTTTTTCATTGGTGCTCATCGGTCCAGGAATTCCTTGGAACCGGGGTAGCGGGAAACCTTCAGGATGAGAATGAAGACGGCGATCGCTTGCATGGACGAGGCTGCGATGAGGATCGGTCCGGCATTCGGCCAATGTTGGATCTTGAACAAATTACCAATGATCCCGACGCCAAGGCCGAAAAGGAGAAGTACAATGGCACCTCTTGCCGTCATGATCGACGAAAGAGATCGCCAGCGTCCTCGAAGGCCTTGAACTCGATGGCATGGCCGTCAGGGTCCTCGATGAACATGCTGCGTTGTTCGCCTACTTGGCCCTTCATCACCACGCCGGGTTCGATGTAGAACTTCACGCCCACCTTCTTCAATTTGTCGCGCAGCTTTCTCCAGTCGGCCAATGGCAGCACGATGCCCCAATGCGTGCTTGGGATGCTGCTCTTGGGGTTGTAGATCCGAGCGGTCTTGATCAATTTGGGTACCTCTTGGATCGTGAGTTGATGACCGAAGAAGTCGTAGTCCACCCAGGTCTCGGCGCTGCGGCCCTCCTTGCAGCCAAGGAACTTGCCGTAGAAGGCTCTGATGCGTTTGAGGTCCGTGGTGGCGAAGGCGAGGTGGAATGGTCCGGTCATTTGCGTGCGCCGATCTTTGGAGCTATGGCGTTGCTTGCACCGAAAGTAAGAACGCCCCCGTTGTTAGCGGAGGCGTTCGGGTATTCAAGTAATGAACCGGTCAATCTTCATCATCGTCGTCATCTCCTGCATCGTCCGCCACATCATCATCGGGATCATCGTCGTCTGCATCGTCGGCACCTTCCAGCTCGTCGTTGCCTTCCATCTCGTCACCGTCATCCGAACCGCCGTCATCCTGATCCAGGAACTGTTCGATCTCTTCCCGACTCTCCGGGTTGATCTTGATCAGGTACATGGCATCTGCCGTAAGCAGTTCGATCACCCGTAGGACTTCGCCCTTGGCGGTGGGGATCGTCTTGATGTGCGTGGTGTCGATCCCATCAGGGTATTGTTCCTGTAGGGTTTCCTTGAGCGCATCGGTCAAGGTATTGAAGGAGCGGATCAGGCGTTGCATGGTTTCAAGCACCGAGGCCCGGCGCAGGCGTTTGGTCACATATCAAGGACGTACGCGAATAAGAGTGGTGCTACAATAGTAGCATCGCTTTCAATGATGTACTTCGGGGTGTCGATATCGAGTTTTCCCCACGTGATCTTCTCATTGGGTACAGCGCCGCTGTAACTGCCGTAGCTCGTGGTGCTGTCGCTGATCTGGCAGAAGTAGCTCCAGAACGGCGTTTCGCGTTGCAGGTCTTGTTGGAGCATGGGCACTACACAGATCGGGAAGTCCCCTGCGATACCACCACCGATCTGGAAGAAACCGATGCCCTCAACACCGCAATTGTTCGTGTACCAATCCGCTAGGAACATCATGTATTCGATCCCGCTCTTCATCATGCCGGGTTTGCAATCGCCGACCATGCAATGGCCAGCGAAGATGTTGCCCAAGGTACTGTCCTCCCATCCGGGGCAGATGATAGGCAGGTTGCGCTCTGCTGCGGCCACCATCCAACTGTTCTTCGGGTCGATCTGGTAATACTGCTTCAGTACGCCAGAGTTGATCATTTCGTAGAAGTACTGGTGCGGAAATCGACGGTTCCTGCTCTTGTCATCGGCGGTCCACAGGTCCACCACATGCTTTTCCAAACGACGGAAGGCCTCATGTTCCGGAATGCAAGTGTCAGTGACGCGGTTCATGCCACGGTCCAGCAGTGCCCGTTCTTGTTGCGGGGTCAGGTCCCTGTAGTTGGGTACTCGCTCGTAATGGTCGTGCGCCACGAGGTTCATCACATCCTCCTCCAAATTCGCACCCGTGCAACTGATGATGTCCACCTTCCCTTGGCGGATCATTTCGGCCAAGCTCTTGCCCAGTTCAGCGGTACTCATTGCACCGGCCAAGGTCACCATCATTTTGCGACCTTGTGCCAAATGGGCCTTGTATCCTTTCGCGGCATCCACGAGCGCTGCTGCATTGAAGTGCAGGTAGTGCTTCTCCATGAAGGCCGATATCGGTCGCGTGTTGCTCATCGTTCAGGGGTCGAATATAGAGGGGGAAGTGGAAATGCAAAGGATGGGTCGAGGATCAAGTGGCATGTGGTGTCCACAAAGCTGGTCATTCGCCACTAGCCACTCATCACTCGCCACTCGCCACTCGTCACTCATCATGGAGTTCGTTACTTCTTCACCTCCTCTTCCATCGGTAAGTAGCCCAACAATTGCAGCATGCGTTCGGCGGTCTGCTGTTCAGCGAAGATGCGGTCGGTGAGGGTGCCGTCCGGCAACCGGTCGATCAACACGTGCTTGGGCTTGGGGATCAGGCAGTGTTGGATACCACCGAAGCCGCCTAGGGTATCTTGGTATGCCCCGGTATTGAAATAGCCGATGTATTGGCGCCGTTCCTCTTGGTACTTGGGCAGGTAGATGGCGTTTATATGCTGCTCGCTGTTGTAATAGTCGTCGCTATCGCAGGTCATGCCACCGAGGAAGACGCGTTCGTACTCGTCGTTCCAATTGTTCACGGGCAACATGATGAACCGTTTGCTGATGGCCCATGTGTCCGGTAAGGTGGTCATGAAGGACCCATCGATCATGTTCCACCGTTCCTTCTCGTTCTGCTTCTTCTGGTACACGATACTGAAGAATGTGGCACCGCTATCGCTCACGGTGAAGGATCCGAATTCGCTGAAGATGTTCGGTTCCTGCACTTTGTTCTCCTCGCAGATGTCCTTGATACGCCCGACGATCTCGCTGATCATGTAATCCACATCGAAGCTGAAATTGAGGCTGTTCTTGATGGGTAATCCACCGCCGATATCCAGTGTGTCCAAGGTTCGGCAGAGCTTCCACAGGTCGCAGTACACGTTCACGCACTTGCTCAACTCGTTCCAGTAGTACGCAGTATCGGTGATGCCGGTGTTGATGAAGAAGTGCATCAGCTTCAAACGGAATTTCTTCTGTTTGCTGATGTTGCGCATATAGAACGGGATGATGTCCTTGTACCCGATCCCCAACCGGCTGGTGTAGAATTCGAATTTCGGAGCCTCTTCCGCAGCAATGCGGATCCCGATGTCGCACTTCCCCTCGATCACTTCGTCCAACAGTTGGATCTCCGCCATGTTGTCGATGATGGGCACCACGTTGAACCCCCGGTTGGCAAGCTTGCCGATACCTTGTATGTAGCGCGCATCCTTGAACCCGTTGCACAGGATGGTGGCTTCCTTGGTGATCCGTCCCCGCTCGATGAGCAATTCGATCATCTCCAGATCATAGGCACTGCTGGTCTCCAGATTCACGCCCTTGTCCAATACCTTATCGATCACGTATTGGAAATGGTTGCTCTTGGTGCAGTAGAAGTATTCATAGGTGCCGTTATACGCATGCGTCTCAAAGGCTTTCTTGAAGCGGTCGCGGGCGAACTCGATCTTCTCGCCGATCTTCGGCAAGTACGTGATGCGGAGTGGTGTGCCGTGTTTTTCGATCAACTGGACCAGAGGCAGATCGTTCCAGACCAAGTTGTCATCGTCCAAGGTGAACTCGTCCTTCGGGAAATCGAAGGTCTGCTCGATCAAGTCGACGTAGCGTGTTTTCATAGTGCGTGAAAGGCGGGGATTGGCCATGTGCGATCGCTCGGTCCATCAAGGTGGGCCAAGGTCCGCAGGGTGATCAGAAGGAAGCGTGAGCGGTTCGAAGCGTTGGGGAACTGGGCCATCCCATAGCAGAAGGACACGCGAATGCCCATCAGCTGAAAGCGAAGGATGCGCAACAGGTGCCGTCCACAGCCCAATGCAAGGTCATTCCACAGTTAGGTGGGGCCTTGGAAGGAAGGTTGTGTTCGCGGTTCGTCACGGTGCAAAGTAAAAGGACAGGACAATGCGCCGACACTCCTCGGAGAAATTCGATCGCCGGGGTCCGAGGAGAGGAGCCCTCAGAGCCATTTCCGCTTGCGGAACCAGAGGAGCATCAGCCCGGTGATCACGGCCATGGCCAGCATCACCAGAGGGTAGCCATAGTGCCATTCCAACTCGGGCATGTACCTGAAATTCATCCCGAACACACCCACGATGAAGGTGAGCGGAATGAAGATGGTGCTGATCACGGTCAGCAGCTTCATCACCTGCGTCATCCGTGCGTTCTGCCCGGCGTGGTACGTATTCTCCAAACTGGTCAGGATCTCGCGGTCCGTGTTGATCGTTTCGGCGATGTACACCGTATGGTCCTGTAGGTCGTTGATGTACCGCCTGGTACTTTTATCAATGAGTGGGCTTTGCAGCGTATTCAACCGCCCAGCGAGTTCCCGCGTGGGGGTCACATAACGGTTCACGCCGATCAGCGCAGTGCGCAACTCTTGGATGGTGAGCAGGTCTTCGTTGCCGGGCTTCAGCATCACTTTGCGCTCAAGGGCTTCGATCCGTCCACCCAGATCCTCCACGATCTGGAAGTAGTTGTCCACGATCACATCGAGGAGCGAATAGAGAAGATAATCTGCTCCGGCTCGACGCACGCGACCGGTGTCCATGCGCAGGCGTTCACGAATGGGTTCAAGCACATCGCCCGGACGTTCCTGGAACGAGATCACAAGTCCTTTGCGTAGTATGAAGCAGATCTGTTCGCTTAGGATACCACCGGTCTCCTCATCCAGTGCGAGCATCTTGGTCACCACGAAGAGGGTATCATGGTACTCCTCCACCTTGGGCCGGTGATCCGTGTTCAATACATCTTCCAGCAACAGTGGGTGCAGGTCGAAGCGTTCTCCAATGGAGAGCAGTAGCCCATCGTCGTTCAACCCGTCGATGTCGATCCACGCATTCGCGCACCCATTTTCCAGTGTGTCAGGTACATCGATCGAGTCGAGTTGCCTCTCCACCACGCGATCGGTGCCATACTCGAACAAACGAATAAGCGTATTTGATCCTGACCCATGACCCACACGAACGAAGGCACCCGGCGGTAGACCTGCTTTTTCGGATCGGAGGCGGACTTTCTTCATCGTGTCTTTCTTGCCTACAAAAGGTTGGTCCAGAACAGCGGCTCTATTGATCGTCTTGTTGAATGTCGACCGCTCCGGTGGCGAGTGTTCGGAACGGATTCTGCTGCACGAAATGCTGAATGGGCACGGCGATCGGGATGTGTTCTTGCGCGAACTGGATCAGGATCCGTTCGGTCAGATCGTAGCGCATCACGCGAGCGGTGACCGGGTCCGCAGCCCATACATACGCACGCAGGTTGACCACTCCATCCTTGATGTCCACCACGCGAACAGCGACCTCCGGCTCACCAGCGGCCTTTTCTTCCACCGAACGGTTGTCGTATTGCGCGGGATGAGCCTTCGCAACGCGTTGCATGATGGACCTTGCCCTTTCCAGATCCGCATTCACGGCCACGGGGATCTCAACGAATTGGCACGTGGATTCATCGCGGATGCTGCTGTTCACGATACGTTCCTCACCGATGATCGAGTTGGGGATCACCACTCGGCGATTCTCGAAAGTGAGAAAGGTGGTGTGTCGCAAGTTGATGTCCTCCACGGTGCCGAAAAGACCTTGCTGGCCTACTTGGATCACATCGCCCACGCGGAACGGTCTGAACGCAACAATGAAGATGCCGCTGATGATATCACTGAATGCCTTCTGTGCGGCAAAGCCTAGGATCGCGACCAACAAGCCAGCACCAGCGAAAAGTGTGAAAGCGAAGGAACGCAAAGCAGGTATGGTGTACACCACGGCGAAGAAGGCGCAAACCACCACAACGGTTCGCACCGCATTGCGCAAGAACCGGTATTGGGTGAATTCATCACGGCCTCTCGCCTTACGACGGGCATAGCCGCGGCGCAGGATCAGGTACGTGATCCTTTCCACCAACCATGCTGCGGCAAGGACGGCCACGATCTTCAATAGGATCAACAGGTCCATGCCGAGAACGCGCAGAAAGGTGAGGAGTGCTCCCGGAGCGTCTTCTGTTGGGGTCGGCATCGGTCGTTCAGTTCACGCTTCGTTGGAAGCGATGTACAAAGAACCGGAGCCGTGAGGCCGGACTGGTGAACTCTGTTGATCGAGTTGTGAAGGGTCCGTTGTCAGTGAGCAGGGGCCAGAGGACGTAGGTCGATGCGCAACTTGGTCCCGGCGGTGATCACTTCGGGTTCGGATCCTCTGCGGAAGATCGTCATGTCCTTGCCGATCAACTCCATCTGGTCCTTGTGGACGTGCAAGAGCGATCCTTCGCGTAAGCCGACCACAGGCATGTGCGGGTGCATGGCCAAGTACTCCGCGATCCGTTGGGACCGACTTTCGCCTCCGTGGCCTGCAATGGTAGCTTCTGTGAAATGCGGGTTGATCTGGAACGGGATCAGGTGCAAGGCCTTCAGCGAAGGGGCCTCCACGATCGGCATATCGTTCGTGGTCATGATGGTGGGGCAGGCCACATTGCTGCCGGCGCTCCAGCCGAGGTACGGCATACCCTCTTTCACCAGTGGTTGAAGTGCGCGCATCAAGCCACTGCGGTACAACGAACGGATCAGGAGGAAGGAATTCCCGCCACCGATGGCGACCGCATCGCAGGTGGATAAGGTCTTTACCGGATCGCTTTCCCGATGCAGGCCGATGGTTTCGCAATTCCATTCACCGAACAGATCGGACATGCGTTCCACGTATGCATCTTGCTGCTCATCCACGGCCGCGAACGGGACGAATGCGATGCGACGTTTCCCTGTGAGGAACGGTTGAACATGAGGTTTTGGCCAAGCGAAGTAAGCTTCGCCGGGCAAAGTGGAGTTGGAGAGAAGGAGGAGTTCCATGGCTATGGTTGGACAAGTCCTGTGATGATGATCTCGAATCGCGATGGTAAGTCATTCGTTTGGAACGTGATCGTTCGGTCAAGGGGACCGACAAGCGATCTGCCTGAATAGCTGATGCGAAGAATGCCTGTTCCACCGGGTTCGATCGGAGGTGGTAGTCGGTCCACTAAAATACACTCACAACCGGCATTCCCGCTGATCAAGGTCAATGTTTGCCCACTTTCATTCTTCACGGGTACGTCGAACGGTTCTGGCCTTCCGCGTGTCACCGTCCCGATGGAAAAGCGCTGAATGAATTCGTGTTCCTTAACGGGTTCGACCGTGATCTGCGCTATTTCGATCCGGCGTTCCTGCGCCGCTTCCACACTGTATACCGACCGCTTCACATCGGAAAGTGCATCACTAACCCCCGGGGCCGATCGGTCTTCACCGAAGGGAAGTGGACGAAGGCGAAGGATCACCCCGTTCGCTGCGGTGCTATCCAAGTAGGCCTGCAAAGCACGATCGTTGGCGTTCGATAAGTGCATCCGTAGGCTCTCTATGCGACGACGGGACAGATCGACGTTGTAGTCGTTCTGAGCCAACGGACTAGCATGTCCGCGAACATCCAAGGTCACGTTGTGGCCATCTTCCAAAGCAAGGGCCAGATCCACGATCAGGGTATCCAACCGGGAGCGACCTGCTCGAACCAGCTGGGCAAAGAAGTCGACGATCGCATCAGGAGCTTCGTTTTCCTTCATGTACGTTGGGAACAACGCTTCGTACGCTTCGAATGTGGCTCCGTATGTCTGCTTGGTGCGCGTTGCACGTGAGCGCGGTTCAGGTTCGTCGTTGTGGAAATAGAGGACCAGCGGCTGCGCACTGCGGAGACGTTCTACGACGGTTTGTGGATCGTACGTAGGGAGCGATGCGATCACGGAAGTATCCAATGTCGTAACGGTAACGAACGGCCCCGTTGGTAACACACGCTTCGCGAAACGATACAGGTCGTTGCAGCATGTTTCGCCCTTCGCCGCGAAGGAGCCTTTGCGGTTGCTGGTCAACCAACCTTCACCGGTGGTGCTGTTGTATACCGGATACAGATCATTGGCCGGTGAGTTGATCGGCATTCCGGCGTTCACAGGCGCATCGAACGTATCGTTCCAAGTACTGTGGAAGATGTCGAAACCACCTAGGCCAGCGTGAAAATCCGAGGCGAACCACAATTGGCCGTTGCTGGCATCGTACCACGGGCTCGACTCATTTCCTGGCGAATTGACCGGTGGTCCGAGTGGTCGTGGATCAACAGCTGTGCCATTTAGGATCCGGGCACGCCAAATGTCCATTCCTCCTTCACCGCCTGGCCGGTCACTTACGAAGTACAGCCATTCCGTATCATTTTCAGCGACCACCATCGGCTGCGTACTGCTTCCGCCATCCAAGCCCATCTGCGGTGTGCCCAATAGGCCGGTCTTGGTGAATGGCGCATAATGGATCACACAATTGTTCGCGCTATCACATTGTGTGTACAAGATCCACTTCCCGTTCCTTGTCCATGTCGCATTCGCGCTTTTCCACGGTTGCCGTTCATCGAGAAGCGGATCGCCGATGGTCCAAGTTCCGTTCGATTCCTTTGCAGGAAAGAGATGTGTGAAATAGGTGGTGCTATCCTTCACTTCCCCGTCGCTCTTCAGGTCGCCGCGCAGGCTGGAGAAGTAGAGCACCGAGTCCGGTCCGATGCGTGGGGCGAATTCACTGGAGAACGAGTTGAGTGGTTCGGGAAGGTGTTCCAGTAAAATGTTCTGGTCTCCCTCTTGCTTCGCTAATGTGCAACCCTTGATCGCTTCATTCGCACGAAGGGCCATGGTCGATGATTTGTCCTTCTCCTTCTGCAACACCTTGTTCCACGTTCGTTCCGCATCGTCGTAGCGTGCATCGCAGAGCTGCATTTCACCGAGCCAACGCAAGGCCTCGGGGTAGGTCCGCCCGGCGTCTTTTCGGTACACCACTTCGTACAGATCAGCGGCCTTGTCGTACTGGTTGCTCAGTCTGCATGCTTCGGCTTGTTTCCATTGCAAGCTCATGCGTCCGGGTTCCAACTCCAAGGCATCGGCATAGAATCGTGAGGCACCATAGAATTCAGAACGAGCCATGGACGCATCGCCCCACAGGATCCATTGCTGCACCGATTGCCCGCTCACCCAAGCATTCGTGCAAGCGAAAAGGAGGAGCGTGGTGATACGAGCGAACGAGCGCATTTTTCAGAGCTGAGTGGGACAAGCTTTGAAGCGTACTGGAACGACCGGCCTTTTACGCAGGATCCGTATCGCCGTGAGTTCGATGGCACCACGGTTCCGGCTGGCTGGCACGAGCGAACTCGTGTTGATGTCGTAGCTCATCCCAAAGGTCCAATCGTCGTATTCCAACCCGGCGTACACGTATCCGGCATCGGCGGCGCGGTAATGCAGTCCGACGGAAAGTGCACGTAACAGGCCAAATCGATCCAGAAGGATGTAGCGCACATTCGATCCGATATCGAATTCCTGGAATTCCCCTTGTGCCATGTACTGCAACATCGGTCGTAGGTCCAGCTTCTTCGCTATAGGGAACCAGAGCATCAAGTGACTACTGGTGCGCACATCCAACGCGGTGTAGGGACCGCCGAGAAAGTCGATGTTCGGCGTGGTGAGGTTGAATGCATTGAACCCTACCTGCACACCTTTGCGATGATCCATGTTGAAGCGGTAGACAAGTCCTGCGTGGAGATCGGAATGCGTTTTTGCATCGCGAATGATCCGCTCATTGGTGGCCGAGTTGGGGTCGAAATAGTACCCATTGTACTGGCTGTCGAAGGTGAGGCTGGAAGGATCGAGTGAAAGGTTGGTGATTCCGAATTGCACACCGCCGGTCAGAGCGTGATCCCGATCGGCACCGAAGTGTTCGGTCCAACTTGCACCCATGCTGAAGTGGAATTGGTTCAGTTGGCTATCCCCAGCGCGGTCATTGTAGATCCACGCGCCTACACCTAGGCCGCCGATGCCGCCCACGTCAGCCGCATCCGCACCGAAAGCGAATGTGCGATAAGGAATGGTCACCGAACGCCACTGTTGCCGAAAGATCCCGTTGAAACGATACTGCCCTTCGAACGTACCGATCGCACCAGGGCCCGATGCCAATGGGGAATTGAAGAATTGCGAGAAATGGATGTCTTGCGCGTGGACTCGACATGCTGTGCCCATAGCGAGTGAAGCGACGAAAATACCCGCACCGATTGTTGGATGCCACCTGCACTTACTCATCGCAGAACGGTCACGTTTCCTTTTGTGAAGTAGCGCTGCCCATCGATGCAATATGCGGTCAGGTGATACACGAAGACCGCAGGGTCGACGGGTTTCCCTTTGTACGTACCGTCCCATCCGCGCGTGAGATCGGTGGTCTGGAAGATCAACTCACCCCATCGATCGAACAGTTCGAAATTCAGGCGTTCCACCGCTCGACCACGCACGTAAAGGACATCATTGTTCCCATCGCCATTCGGGGTGAAAGTGTTCGGAACGAAAATATCCGGGTCGGCGCAACGGAGGTCGTGGACCTCTACCCGAACGAAGGCATCCTTGGTGCAAATGCCATCGGAAACGGTCACCGTGAACAGCGTGCTTGCTGTGACCGTTGCTATGGGAGTGGCGATGTTCGGCGTGTTGAGTGGTGCGGTCGGTGACCAGGAATAACTCGCCGCATCGGTTGGGAAAGCTTGAAGTTGAACGCTTTCGCCGGGAAGTACGAGCGAGGGCGTGGCCGTAGCGATCACCGAGGTGCCATCCAGTGGCGAAACCACGACGATAGTGGTTGCATTCCAGATGCATCCGAGCGGGGATAATACGGTAACACCAAAGCCCATGGTCTCCTCCGGTGCGACCTGTACACTGGTGGTCCCTTGTCCGGAAATGATCCCATCGGTCGGTTCCCAAGTGATCGTGGAACCCGGATCGATACCGGACAACTCCAACGTCGCGATATCCGATGTGCAGATCGTGCTGTCACCGAAAAGGAGAGGGACTGCAAGCGAAACGCGGAGGAGTACACTATCCACGGCGCTACATGCCTGATCCAATGCGCGTGCGAAGTACCACGTATCACGAAGCGGCATCACGAGCGCTGTACTATCTGCGATGGGTGCGTTCAGTGTATCGGAGAATGTGGCGGTACTGGACCATTGGAACGCATGGATACTTCCGAAACCGTTCGCCACAAGGGTCGTGACCGGGTCGGGTCCGCAAAGGAGTTGTTCCGCGCCGGCATCGATCGCACCCGTGCTCACGATCACGGTTTGTCGCGCGGTGGTGCTGCACGTTCCGTTGCTGATCGTCAAGGCATACGTATTGGTCTGTATGGGCGAAGCGAAGGGATTCGAAGCTGTTGCGTTGGACAACCCTTGCGATGGGGACCATTGATAGGTCACGCTCGGATCGGCGATGGGCAGGATGCCGATCTGAACGGATCCGCCCGAACAAATGGTCGTGTCCGGAAGTTCAAGGTTGCCGTCGCCCAGGATCACGATCTGCTGGGTCGTTGTATCACTCAGGTTGCACGTTGATGCATTGCTCGCGATCAAGGTCACGGTGTACACACCCGGAGCGGCATAAAGGTGACTCGGCGAGGGAAGCGTGCTGCTCGTGCCATCACCGAATTGCCAAGCATGGTCCGTGGCACCGTAGCTCTGGTTGTTGAAGGTGATCGGCGTAGGCAGGCAGTTGGTGCTCGATCCGAAGTCCGCCACAACGATCGGTAGGTCGAAATCGAACTTGAAAACGCCGTTGTTGCAGAAACCGCTATTGTTCGTGGGGCTCCACGCACCGGGGTTCGGTTGGATCGGGAAGTCGGAATTTCCGCCACATCCGGCGCAAACACTTTGGTAAACTCGACCACGTCGGTCGAATCGGCTGGTGCCTCCATCCACATGCTCGGCACTGGTGCCGCCGCCGAAGTAGGTGGCGTAGAACAGGTCCGAGAGATCGATGTCAAAGACCGCGAGGTAGAAGTCGTTGCCATCGGTCGTTTGTTGAAAGCCATCGGGAGTTACCGGTAACCCGGCCGTGCTCAACTGTCCACCTTGGATCGCGCTACCCCAACCACTCACGTAGATCTTGTCGCAATAGTCCACCAAGAATGCGGTCGGGGAGATGTCCGGAATGCCATCGCCTTGACCGAATCGGGTGCTGATCTGGATCGCTGTGAGGCCAGGATCCATTTTCGAAATGAATTGACCTGCGTTCGGAACGTTGTACGGCGCGTTCACGATCAGGACATTTCCGACCGCAGTGGTTTGACCGAAGAGGTACACTTGGCCTTCCTGATCCAGCTCGGCGAAGTAGCATTGGTCATATCCGCTGGTGCCGAAATAGCTACTAGCGAGCAAGGTGGCTCCATTGCCACCGATCAACGCAACGAATCCGTCCGCAGTGCCGCCTTGGAAGGTGCTTTGATACGCTCCAGAGGTGACGGGCAGGTCCGTGCTACGCGTTCCACCTGTCACGTACAATGCTCCTGCACTGTTCAATTCGATGTTGTAGATGGCATCGGCAGCAGTTCCGCCGAAGTAGCTGCCCCAGATCACCGAAGTGAGTGAAGCGTCCATCTTCACCACCACGCCATCCTGCGCACCGCCACCATACACGGGTTGGATGCTGCCGATGGTCACTGGCATGTCGGGCGATGCCGTGCAACTCGCGATGTACACATTGTCGTTGGCATCCAGCAACACCTCTCCGCGTACTTCATCCGCATAGTTGAACTTCAGCCCTGCCGCTGTATTCAATCCATCGGTACCAGAACCACCGAGGTAGGTGCTCGCCAGCAATTGCGAACCATCTGCGCTCAAGCGTGCCACGATCATGTCCGCACCGTTCGGCATATCGGCACCCAGTCCGTTGGTGAGGTCCACGGGCGGGCCACCATGGAAGGTGCCATCGAACGCCCCGGCAGTAGTGGGAAAATTAGGCGAACTGGTGGTGCCGTACACGAAGACCTCGTCGTTCCCGTTCACGATCAAACTGTGGGGTAGTTCGTCGCTGCTTCCGCCCAGGTACGTGCTCCAGATGAGGAAGGTGCCCGTGGTGTCGTACTTCGTAAGGGCGATATCGGTCCCGTCGAACAAGCCATCACCACCGGCATGCGAAACTTGATAGGCTCCCGTGGTGGTCGGATAGCCTTGACCGAACGCCGTGCTGCCGCTGTACAGAAATCCATTGCGATCGAAAGTAGCGGTGTAACCGAAATTGTTGGCGAACGAACCGGAATACGTACTGAAGACAAGGGTCGGGTCGATCACCACGGGTGCAGTAGGGTCGTGTACACCAAGTTCGAAACCGATGAGATCACCAACCCTGCGATAGGTGCATTCGACGTGTCGGCGTTCCCCAGCGATCTCTTGGTAAGCCAGTGGAATACTTTCGGTAAGAGCGCCCAGTGCGGTGTGGATGATCAGCCGGTCCGGGGTCAGCTCGATGCGTTCGGCTCCTTCATAGTGAAGAAGGATCTTTCCCACCTCCGCTTCGGCTGCAAGGAGTAGGTCGTATTTCAACGCGGTGTGTTTTGCCCGAATGCGCAGGTCCACCCCAGGGTAGATGTCCTTTTGCACCAAGGCACCGAATGCATGTGCCTTGCCCACCCAACGGGAGGCATCATTACCGAGGATGTAGTTGTACGCCCCCGGTCGAATACCCAACGGTTCGATGATCGGGTCTGGGTTCGCGCCTGCAAAGCCCAACCGGAGTGCATGATGAGCAACGGTTCGCGGGACTTCACCACCGTGCGTATGCGCATGGGCCAAGTGCTCCATGGCGGTGGCATCGTACCGATCGATCAACAAGCTACTGCGTTCGACCCAGACCGTGGCCGAGGGTGCGTCCGCACGATAGGTCACTGCATCCGGCCATTGCCCACGATTCTGGATGAATTGAAGACCCGTCTGGGCCACGGTCGCTTGGACCGAAGCACACAAGAAGATCAGGTGGGCCAAGATGCGGTTCGAAGGTGACACGCAGCTAAGGTATCCACCACGATGGGGTTGAGCGGAACGATCTGCGGACCATTCGTGGAACAATGACCGAAAGCTTCAGGAACTCCGGTCGTCGTCGAACCGTGTTGTACGCGAGGCGTGATCAGCGGGTCTTCTGGAACGCCTGATCCTCGCCCTTAACGGTCATGCGGAATTCCACACGACGGTTCTGACTGCGCCCATCTTCGGTCTTGTTGCTCGCCATGGGCTGGTTCTCTCCATGGCCCACGGGGATCAACCGGTCCGGAGAAACATCGTGTTCCTCCAGATAACTGAGTACGGACTGCGCACGCTGTTGGGAAAGGTCGATGTTGTATGCGTTGTTTCCAATGTCGTCCGTGTGCGCCTCGATCACCAACTTCAATTCCGGGTGTTGACGGAGCAATCCGATGATCTGGTCCAAGGTCTCCTCGGACCCCGATCCGATATCCGCGCTTTTGTACGCGAAGTGGATCGCATTGGTCCGCAGTTTCGAATGATTCAACTCTTCGATCGAGGCAAGATCGAGTTTGCTCAGGTCCATCAACTTCTCGGGTTGCAGTTGGAATACTTCGGCATCCAGGAATTGCAACTCCTTCACCTTCTTGAACACTTTGTAAAGCTCTTCCAGATCACTGGTCTCACCTACTGAATAGGTGTACACGCCGCGTTCCGGATCGAAACGTTCCACCACCCTATACAGTTTGCGGACTTCCATGAATTTCGGATCGTCCAAGCTGATCCGATCCTTCGATGCAAAGAGTTCCACGGAGAAGGTAGCATCCGCCATCTCATCCATGGCCATACCCAATTGATCAAAGGGCAATTCTTGGTACTCGAACGTGTGTGTGGCCCCCATGACATCTTGGTAGGTGGCCACCACGGTCAGGTCCTCCTGATCGTGGAAGCGATCCAAGACCACCACGGTTCGGGTGTTGCACTGGTTGGCGATCGCACCGTTGGCATCCGGTTGGGAAAGAATATCCAATTTGACTTCATACACTCCAGGTATCCGGAACGTATGCTGGATCTTCTCGCCTTGAAGGACTGAGCCATTTCCCATATCCCAATGGTATTCCGAGGGTTCCCATTCGGTCAGGTGGCTATTGAATGCATCCAAGGCCATCGCACGTCCAGTGCGCACCGTATCCGGTGATGAGATCCAAGCTTGCTGGGCATCATCGATCACCAACTCGTGCTCCTTGAGTTGATGGAAGACATCCCCGGTCTTGCGATCCACGAGCAAGGAGCGTACGACGTAGGTGCCTGGCTGGTCGTAGCAGTGTTCGGCGACCAAACCGGTGGTGCGGGTACCGTCACCAAGTTCCCAAACGTGGTCAAGCGGGAGTGAACTTGTGGCGGCATGCTTCTTGGCTCGGAAGGCGTAACAGTAATTGTTTCGCTCTTGAGGTGCACAGTCCCGGAATTTCGGAACGGTCCACTTCATGGACATGATCCGATCCGTCCCACTTCGGTTCGAACTGAAGTAACCATTGCGTCCATCGGCGCGGAAGGTGATCCCCATGTCGTTCCCCGGAGAGTTGATCGGGGCTGGCAGGGCGGTCGGATCACTCCAAGTAGGACCGTTGCGCGGAGCCATGTAGAGGTCCAGTTTGCCCATTCCGCCGATCCGGTCGCTGGAGAAGTACAAGGCACTGTTCGGACCGAAGGAGGGAAATACATCGTTGTTCGGGCCATTGATCGCAGCACCGAGATTCTCCGGCGTGGACCAGCCCTCGACGGTTCGAGTACTGCGGTAGAGGTCCATGCCACCAAGGCCCTCTGGCATGTCACTGGCGAATATCAGGGTGTTGCCATCGATGCTGATCGCTGGGTGCATCACCGAGTATTTGGTGCTATTGTGCATGAAAGGGATCGGCAAAGACCAGGTCCCGTTCTCCAGATCGGAGAAGAAGAGTCCGAGTTGGGAATTCGATGCGCGGAGGTTGGATAACTTCTTCGGAAGTGTCACATTCCGGGTGTAGCAGATCGTTTTACCACCGTGTGTGAATGCAGCTGGACCTTCGTTCACCGGTGTTGTTAGGTTCGCACTGAAGAGGACCGGAGTGCCCGGTACATTGTCCATCAGGGGGACCCAGTATAGGTCGGCAAGCGGTCGGCCGGTTTCTGCGTCCTTGAATGCGATGGTGGCTTCGGTCTCCCGGATGGAACTCATAACGAAACCCGAATCCAGAAAGACCGGCGCATAGTCCTCCGTCATGTTGCCAAGTGCTAGGGGCATTACCTCATGGGACTCCTGAGCCACACCAACATTGGCGAGCAACACGAAGGCTATGGAGAGCTTGCGAAGCATTTAGAATGAGCGAGGGTCTTTTACTCGGATACGGTAGCCGAATTCATATTGGAGCATCACCTCATGCGAACCGAAATGAGCTGCACGTAGTTTGGACATTCCCAGATCATACGCATATCCGAGTCTCCACTGGGGTGTGGGCAGCACTTCGAGCGAGGCAACGAAGGCATCTCCGGAGCGGTATGATGCTCCCAACCAGATCCGATCCTGGTAGATCAGGTTCGTGCTAAGGTCGGCTTGAACCCCGGTCGCTGTGCGGTAACGGACCAAGGTGCTCGGTTTCAGTTTCACTTCCCGGGAAAGTTCAAATACGTACCCGCCCGTTAGCATAGGTTGCAGATCTCCACGGCTGTCCGAGAGCTTCCAGCCATCGTTGTTCACCGAGTAACGGTGTACGATCAGGAAAGGAGCGGAGACTCCAACGAACCAATTCTTGGTGTAGTAGAAGGCCCCTGTACTGAAGTTGGGACGAATGGCGCTACGCGTATCCGAGGCGAAGGAAATGTCCGAGGTCTGCTGGATCGCCAAGGTCGACCATTGGCTGCGTAGGAAGGTGAGGCCGGCACCCAGTCCGAAGGAGAGTTTCCCATTTCTGAACCGCACACGGTACGCGTAGTTCGAAAAGAGACCGGTCTCTTGGCTCACGCCGATCTTGTCGTTGTACAATAGGAGTCCCAAACCCACCTTCCGTCGGGCCACTGGAGCATGGATGCTGGCGATCTGGGTCACCGGGGCACCATCGAGACCGGCCCATTGATGACGATAGGTGAGGTTGGCCGCCAATGCATCACGACTGCCAGCATAGGCGGGATTGATCACCAATCCGTTGAACAGGTATTGGCTTGTCAATGGCGTATGTTGACCGGTCATTTGCTTCCCGCAGATCATGGCTACGACAAGGAGGATATGTCCTTTGGTCCTCATCGTTTGATGACTACGAAGCCGTTGTACGCGGTTCCGTCAGATAGGTTCAGCAGGTAGAAATAGGTGTCATTGGGTAGGTCGCTTCCATTCTTGGACCTTCCGCCCCAACCGTTGGCATAGGCTGGGTCGGAGAACACTTCTTGCCCCCAACGGTTGTAGATCATCAGTTCGCTTCCCGGATAGGCCGCCATGCCGGTCACTTCGAACAGGTCGTTGTCGCCATCCCCGTTCGGTGAGAAACCTTGTGGAATGAATAGATCCTTCACCCGCACGACGATCGTATCCGATGTACCGATACATTGACCCAATGACACCGTGGCGATGAATGTATTGGGACCGATACCCAAGCCATGAACGTCGGTTTGAGCCGCGTTCGGCGTTGCGATGGACCCGGATCCATTCAGTAGGGTCCATGTCACATTCGCTCCAGGAGTGGTGGTCGCTTCCAAGAATGTGTTGGTCTCTACCTCCAAGATCTGGTCTTGTCCGGCATCGATGGTCAGGTCGGTGGCCGGGTCGAGGAATGTGATCCGTATCGTGTCCGTGGAAGAGCAAACGTCATTGGAGACCGTCCAGAAGAGGACATACGTTCCGGGACCTGCTCCGGTCACGATCGCGTTCGGGTCGGAGGCATTTGGCAGGAATTGGGCCATGCCATCGGTACTCCATATCCCGGTTCCACCGAAAGCGTTCGCCGATAATTGGTATTCGGGATCACACGTGAATGCATCGGCTCCTCCATTGGCTTGCGGTGCCGGAGTCACAACGATCGTAGCACTGCTGCTCTGTTCGCAGCTACCCGAGCCAACGGTATAGGTCACCAACGAGCTACCCTCTACTACTGCGGGGTCGAACATAGCTGCATTCACGCCCTGTCCACTCCAGATACCGCCACCATCACCGGTGATCAATTCGTCCAAAGAGATGATCGTTGCGTTTGCACAGACCGATTGCGGAGCGGCCCAAGAAGGGTCCAATGCATCATTCACGGTGATCACTTGCATGGAGCTTATCGGACAAGTGCCATCCAACGTGTAGGTGACTTCATAGCTGCCTTGCTCACTGTTGCTCGGATCGATAGCGCCACTACTAGCGTTGATCGCTAGCCCGGTCGGTGCCATGAACGTGCCGCCCGTGGTGGAGGTGGAAGGGGATATGATGGAGCCATCGGAGCAGATCGTGGTGCTCGCGTAGGTGAATGAAGCATCCGGTGTTCCATGGAAGGTCACCTCTACATCGTCCGTCGCCGTGCAGCCTGAAATGCTTACGGTCCAAACAAGTGTATAGGTGCCAGGGACGGTACACGTTATCAAGGACTGCGGAGAGTCGATCTCAGATATGGTCACGAACCCCGGACCACTCCATGAACCTATGCCGCTCGCGTTCAAATTCAATGCTGTTGCACACGTGCTTTGGTCGGCACCTGCATCACTGCTGCACGATACGATCGTTCCGCTACACTGGCAATCTGCGGTCCAGATGTCGTTGATGGTGCCTTCGTTTTGATCGTCACAAGCGGTTCCGGGTGAAGCACTTCCGCCACTAACGCCTTCGCAATCGAAGTTGATCGGTGTTCCGATACACGCGCAGCTTGTGTTCCATGTGTCACCTACCGTGTTGGCATTGTTGTCGTCACAGGTCGTGCCTGGAAGTGCCGTACCGCCGAAGTCACCGTTGCAGTCAGCGGTGCAAGCCACTTCACCGGTGTTGCCACCCACGCAGGTTGCGCAATTGTCGATGAAAGCTGTGCCGCCAAAGTCACCGTTGCAGTCTTGGACACAAGCTACTTCACCGGTGTTGCCACCGACGCAGGTTGCGCAGTTGTCGAGGAATGCTGTTCCGCCGAAGTCACCGTTGCAGTCAGCCACACAAGCTACTTCACCGGTGTTGCCACCGACGCAGGTTGCGCAATTGTCGATGAATGCCGTACCGCCGAAGTCACCGTTGCAGTCTTGGACACAAGCTACTTCACCGGTGTTGCCACCCACGCAAGTTGCGCAGTTGTCAAGGAATGCCGTTCCACCGAAGTCGCCGTTGCAGTCTTGGACACAAGCCACTTCACCGGTGTTGCCGCCCACGCAGGTTGCGCAGTTGTCGATGAATGCTGTTCCGCCGAAGTCACCGTTGCAGTCTTGGATACAAGCTACTTCACCGGTGTTGCCACCCACGCAGGTTGCGCAGTTGTCGATGAATGCTGTTCCGCCGAAGTCACCGTTGCAGTCAGCCACACAAGCTACTTCACCGGTGTTGCCACCGACGCAGGTTGCGCAGTTGTCGAGGAATGCTGTTCCGCCGAAGTCACCGTTGCAGTCAGCCACACAAGCTACTTCACCGGTGTTGCCACCCACGCAAGTTGCGCAGTTGTCAAGGAATGCCGTACCGCCGAAGTCACCGTTGCAGTCAGCCACACAAGCTACTTCACCGGTGTTACCTCCCACGCAGGTTGCGCAGTTGTCGATGAATGCTGTTCCACCGAAGTCGCCGTTGCAGTCTTGGACACAAGCCACTTCACCGGTGTTGCCGCCCACGCAGGTTGCGCAATTGTCGATGAATGCCGTACCGCCGAAGTCACCGTTGCAGTCAGCCACACAAGCTACTTCACCGGTGTTGCCGCCCACGCAAGTTGCGCAGTTGTCAAGGAATGCCGTTCCACCGAAGTCGCCGTTGCAGTCTTGGACACAAGCCA
>Ga0209582_1000074_pt1 | contig 111467 bp, 97 predicted proteins | sample KloWWTmetKNB5Kit_FD_187176 | JGI IMG/M metagenome (GOLD analysis project Ga0209582, IMG submission 187176) | Active sludge microbial communities from Klosterneuburg, Austria, studying microevolution and ecology of nitrifiers - Klosterneuburg... | ecosystem: Engineered > WWTP > Aerobic digester...
GTCATGTGACTCATTGCCTTGTTACAAAGACTTTCATGAATACAAGTTTGACAACAAAAAAAGGCTAATTGAAAAAAGGGAACTGACATATAATTTTGAAACAAAAGACAAAAAATATGAAAAGGGACAATGGCTGTCAGCTAAAATTGGCGACTCAACGTTAACTGAAAAAAATATCCATCAATACACCTACACCGAATTTGACAGCGTGAAGGAGGAGAAAATCATTGTTTGGAGCAAGCACTCGGACAGAGGAGAAAATTCGTGGACAGTTAATTACAAATACGACAAGAACAAGCGGCTAGTTGAAGAGATTCATCCAGGCATTGGACCTATGAAACTTAAGGCTACATGGGACTACGACAATAAAGGAAGGTTGATTAAAATGAATTCAAATTTAATGCATGGGGACAACGAGGTAATGGAGTGGTTTTATGACGACCGAGATAGAGTTTCATCAGTGAAGGATGGAGTCATGACTACAAACTATCAGTACGACAACAACGACAATCTAATACAAGCGAGCACGATTGGAAATAGGTACAAGGACACCGTGACAAAATATTATTATAATGAATTTAAAGACCTTATCAGAGAAGAGGTGTCCTACGCCAATGAACCACCTTATGTAAAGGTCTTCGAATATAGTTACCACCAAGAATAAACTGCGCCCAACAAAATGTTTCTGCAATGGCGGGGCTCGGTGTCCTCATTACTTTCGGTTTCTTTATTTAAATTGTGTCGTGGGACAGATCGCAACTGGTCGGCCTTAGCATTTCGCTTCGCTCCATTGCTAAGACCTCCTATGCCCGCCACTGCAGAAACACAAACGTTAGCAATTAACACTGCGTTAGGATCAGCTGAGCTTCTAAACACCTCGACCGCAACAGGTGTATGACCAAGCGAGTGTAGCACCCAGCCGCCTAACCGGTCGCACTCGAAAACAGGCATCCTCAAGGACGTTATATTTGGCTCCGATCTCCTAAGTTCCTAACTCAAGAACATGAACACAAACTACCTCGTACCAACCATTGCCGCTATTCTATTCAGTTGGAGCGGTTCAGCCCAAACGGTGGTTCCCAATGGTGGTTTTGAGAACTGGGAGAATGTGGGTGCCGCTACGGAAGAACCAACGAATTGGAATTCCAATAAGACCGGTGGAGGCTTGGCACCGGTTGGGCCACAGACCTGTTTCAGGGAAACGGCGGGGGCGCATACGGGTAACTACTGCCTTCGCTTGCAAAATGGTGCGGCCTTTGGCACACCCGTTAACGGATCTGCCACAACAGGGAAGATAGAGGCGCCTACATTCAGTCCAGCTGACGGATACATTCACACACTTACAGCCGACCCGAACTTCAATTCAGCATTCACGGGTCGTCCGGATAGTTTGGTGGGTTGGTTCAAGTTCGAACAAGCCGGAGGTGATATAGGACAGGTCCGTGCATTCCTGCATGATAGTTATGACTTTGAAGAACCGGATCAAGGCGGTTCTGTTACGCACATGATCGCCGATGCCTTGTTCAACGTTCCGAATGGAAGTACTGGAGCTTGGACCCGATTTTCTGTTCCGTTCAATTATGCTTCGGGCGCTATCGGAAGTGCAATTCCCACCCATATTCTGTTGATCTGCACGGCCAGTAATACGCAAGGAAGCGCCAATACAGCCACCACGTTCTGGGTGGATGATCTGGAAGCTGTCTATTGTACCGCCACAACTTCTTCCATTACCGAAACAGCGTGTACTAGCTATACATCACCAAGTGGTCATGTATGGACCACCTCGAATACCTACCAGGACACCATAGCAAATGCGGCTAGTTGCGATTCCATCATCACGATCGACCTGACCATTAACACCGTGGATGTTTCCATAACGCAAGCCGGTGCTACGCTGACCGCGAACGAAGTTGGCGCAACCTATCAGTGGTTGAATTGCCCGGCGCTTACGCCGATCACTGGAGCCACAAGTCAGGTTTACAACGCTACTGCAAGCGGAGACTACGCTGTGATCGTCACCACCAATGGATGTACGGATACGTCGGCCTGTGTTACAGTAGTTGTAACGGGGATCATCGAGAACGACTTTGGCAGCGGGTTGTTGTTCTACCCGAATCCAACGGACGGTGATCTCTCCATTGATCTGGGAGATGTCTTTGGTGACGTTGCCATCACGATGACGGATGTGGTAGGCAAAGTTGTTCGCTCGAGAACGTACACTGAAAGTCAGCGGTTGTATCTACACTTGGATGAACCTGCTGGAGTCTATTTGTTACGGATAGATGCAGGCGACAAGCAAGCGGTAGTAAGATTTGTGAAGGAGTAGGGAGAGGATAACGAGTTGCTAATAAAAGCATCAAGCAACCGGGCTTGATGGTTCACGACCGTTCATGACCACGGGTAGATGCGATCTCCGACGAATATGGTATCGACATGAATCATCCAGCTCGCTTAGCTCTCCTGATCGCTCTTTTTGTATCGTGTTCAACGCGCTCAACGTTCAAGAAGATCGTGGAGACCGGAACCACTGATCCCGCTATTACCAAATTCTCTACGTTGGATGGAGAATTACCATCATTCGATCTCTATGGAATAAATATCAAGAAGGATCCGAGCATTCCTGTCATCCTACTTGTGGGTGGTTCAAAATGCATTCCTTTATTCATGTATCATGAAAAAAAGCAAAGGATCGTTTCAAGCATGATGTTCTATCAGACGCTGATCGACTCCACGTACAACGCGAACGTGATCGGGGTAGAGAAGAGGAACATCAGATCATTCGGGACCTTTACCCCAGCGATATTGGAAAAGGAGTGTTCGGATACGTATGGCCTAATTGAGAAAGGCGATAAAGTTGATGATCTGATCAGTGTGATCGGTTCACTTAGTTCACTAGATCGGGTCGGGGATATTTATCTAATGGGGCATTCGGACGGTGCGGATATCGTGTCCGGAGCTGCACATCGATTAGGCGATAAAAAGCTGAACGATCATCACGTAAAAGCTGTGGCGTTTCTTTCAAGCGGTGGCCCCACGCGAACGTTTGAAAGGATACTGGGCGTAAAAGATTCCGCTGAACTTGTACAGAAGGAATTTGACAAGCTCCTTTGGCTTACGAGCCATAAGAATTCAGGAGACTCCATTGTTGATGGCGACCCGGTGAAGTATCAGACCAGTTTTACGATAGACACAACGCCTTTGGATGAACTGCGGGACCTGAACATCCCGGTATTCATTGCGCACGGGATGAACGATGCAAAGGTCAATATTCTCAGTGATGATCTGCTTGCAGCGGAATTGCTCAGGAACGAAACTAGAAAAGTGAAATATCTACGATTGAAAGGCCTTGATCATTCCTATACTGATGAAAACGGAGAGCCTCATCAAGACCTTGTACTCATCTCCTTCATGAACTGGATCAAAGCAGGATATCCGAGGGAAGTTGAAACCAAATGAACTGCGTTGGTTGGTAGTTGGAAGTGCGTCGCTATGATGTATTAGCAAACGTGTCTTATGAGCGGAACGAAATATTCCGCCCTATTTCAGTTTAATTTCTTGATGCCATTCCAGTTCTTGGGGATCGCTTGTTGCCAGGCGCCAAAGCTTCAGACCAAACTTTATACGAACATCGATAGACCGCTGCGGCGGTTTGCTGAGCCGTGAATAATTAGTCCCAATACTAGCGGTCCGCACCCTACACGCCTGCCCTATTCAGCCACATTTTATAGAGTATCCTGACGATCGTCACCTATTTCGGACATTTTCATCCTTTATTTTGCAACCTAATGATTCGATGTCACTAGGTGAATATCGATCCGATAAACAAAAAACATCCCCGATCATGAAGATCACACTTGACCGTACCATTGGTTCCATTGTAGCAGAAGACTACCGTGCAGCCGCCGTTCTTACATCAAAAGGCATTGACTTCTGCTGCAAAGGCGGACGCAGTGTAGCTGAGGTTTGCGAAAAAAAAGGCCTGGACCCGGCGCTATTGGAAAAGGAGATCCAAGAACTTCTTTCACGCGATACGAAGGAGGGCTCGGATTTCAAGACATGGGCCCTAGCTGACCTCGCGGACCATATTGAAAAAGTACATCACGGCTATATCGAACTACGCGTACCTGTGATCCAGCAATATCTGAACAAGCTCTGTAAAGTGCATGGTGATCGCCACCCGGAACTGTTCGACATTGCGCGTGAATTCAACGAATGCGCTGGTGCCATGGCACAGCATATGAAAAAGGAGGAACTCATGCTGTTCCCGTTCATCAAACAATTGGAGAAAGCGCAACGTAAAGGAACCGTAGCTCCCGCACCTCATTTCGGCACGGTGAACAACCCAGTGCATATGATGATGGAGGATCACGACGCCGAAGGAGAACGCTTCCGCCGGATCGAAGAATTGAGCGGTGGATACATGAATCCGCCGGATGGTTGTGCAACTTATAGCACGGCCATGATGATGCTAAAGGACTTCCAATCCGATCTACATTTGCATATCCACCTGGAGAACAACATCCTCTTCCCCCGCGCAGTGGAACTAGAGACCGTATTGACGACCGCCTAATATGATAAGATCCCTTTTCGGTGTAGCTGGTCTTATTCCTGCTATTGCCTTTGGCCAAGCCATGCTACCAATGGCTATTCCACCTGCACTGGAAACGGACACCTTTCATTTGGATGTGGGCGAACATCAACATCAATTCTATGCTGGTGTAACCACCACCACGTTCGGTGTGAACGGACCCTATTTGGGGCCAACACTGATCATGCACCAAGGTGATTCATCGTGGTTCCGTGTAACCAACAATTTACCCCAGGTAACCAACATGCACTGGCATGGAATGCATGTGCCTGGGGTTGTTGATGGCGGGCCACCGCGAGAGATACTTACCGGAGAATTCTGGGACCTGAAATACAAGGTGGTGAATCCGGCGGGTACCTATTGGTATCATCCACATCCGCACATGATCACCGGAACACAGGCCACCATGGGCATCGCCGGTATGATCATCGTGCAAGATGCCGAGGAAGCCGCACTAAACCTACCCCGCACCTATGGCGTGGATGATTTCCCGGTTGTGGTGCAGGATCGTAGATTCCTTGCGAACGGAAATTTCTCCATAGGCCCATATGGCGATTCGGTACTTGTGAACGGCACACCCCATGCCTACTTGGAATGTCCTGCGCAGGTAGTGCGTTTACGCTTCCTGAACGGATCCAACGCGCGTGTATATCAACTTGGTTTCGAGGATGGGCGTACTTTCCAAGTGATCGCTGGCGACGGCGGTTTGTTGAATGCACCGGTAGAACTGGATCGTATTTCAATGAGCAACGGTGAACGCTGGGAGATCCTCTTGGACCTAAGCGGAATGGAAGGCGATAGCCTTATGCTGAAGAGTTTCGGTAGCGAACTACCATCAACCGTTCCGGGTGGAATGAACATCCTTTGGGAGAGCAGTGCGTTGAATGGTATCGACTTCGATGTACTACGCATTCGAGTTACGGCACCTACTGCAAACCCTATAACAGCTATACCTGCGAGCCTTGGCAACGCAATTCCGATCCCTGAGTCTCAGGCATCGCAAACGCGGATCAAGAACCTTATGGGCAACGGCATGGTAGGTATGGGCATGTTCACGATCAATGGCCAAATGTTCAACGTGGATGTGGTGAACGACACCGTAACGTTGGGTGCCACTGAGATCTGGACCTTCCAGAATTTCTCCAACATGGCGCACCCCATGCATGTACATGGCACGTCGTTCTTCGTGCTGGATGTTGATGGACAACCACCCACTCCGGAACAAACAGGTGCGAAGGATGTTGTACTTGTCGATGTTGGACAAAGCGTTCGCACCATCATGCAATTCAACCACACTACGGAAGGCTGGCCCTACATGTACCATTGCCATAATTTGATGCACGAGGACAACATGATGATGCAACAGTTCATCGTGGTGGACCCAACATTAAGTGTTGATGCATTGCAAGATGGCCTGTCGATCCTTGCATTCCCGAACCCGGTAACTAATACGTTGAACTTCCGGTCATCATTTCCTGTGAGAACTGTAGAGCTCCGAGATAACCTCGGGCGTATCGTACACACTGGCTTCGGGAATTATGGGCAGAACGGATCCATTGATCTCGGCGGGCTTCCAGAAGGGATCTACTCCCTGACGCTTCGCAACGAAGAACAGGTAGCGCGCACGATGGTAGTGCATGAGTGATCGATCGTGATACACATCACGATCCATGTTGATCGTTACTCGGAACTTTGCATGATCACTCAACGCTTTACTTTATCATGAAATACGCCATAACCCGCACGATAGACAACACCGACATGGCCTCCCTGAAGGAGCGCACCATAGAAGCCTTGAAGAGCGAAGGGTTCGGCGTGCTCACTGAGATCGATCTACAAGCCACGTTGAAAGCAAAATTGAACAAGGACCATCTACCGCATCTGATCCTCGGTGCTTGCAATCCGGGCTACGCCGATCAAGTGATCACCTTGGAACCGTTGATCAGCACCATGTTGCCGTGTAACGTCACCATCCGCCAATTACCGAACGGTAAGCACGAAATTGCCGCGATCGATCCGGCAGCTGCCATGGGTGCCGTGGACAACCCAGCAGTAAAGCCAGTTGCTACCGAAGTACGGGATGCTCTGCAGCGTGTGATAGAGAAGGTGTAGATGATCACTGATCGATCAGTTATTCATCGCTCCCTGTTCGATCCAATCGTAGATAAGTTGTAGCTCCTCTGCACTCAATGTGGTTCCATTGGGAGGCATGTTCAATCCGTATGTAGGTGAGCCGGAGACCTTGTGCCACATTACCGATGCTGCGGGATCTCCCGGAACAACACGGATCGCTGGCGCGTGATTAACGCTGGGCACATTCACCAGATTATTGTAAGCCTCTGTGACACCCAGATCCAGTTCGGCCATGGTGGGGTGGCAGTTCCAACAGTGCTCAGTGAATATGGGAAGCACTTCCGTATTGAAGTAGGCGGTATCGATAGGCTCGCCGACAACAGGCGGTGGTCCCGGAACAAAGACAGGCCCTTCGTCCTTGGCACAGCCAACGGTGAATACCAATGCTGCTAACACTAGCCAATGCAATGCGTTCCGCAATTTCATGAGCGCGGTTTCTTAGGTTTTACGTAGAGGGTACGCGCTATGTTGAAGCCGAGCAGAACATAGCCTTCGTCATATGGCGTTACTGGTGTAGTGAATAGGTCCTGTTCAAGGATCTGAGGGCTACTGGCCACTATGATCTGGAATACGTGTCCAAGTGTAGCAACCTCATACGCCAAGGCCACAGGGTTCAACTGATCCACCTGCTGTCCCACCAATACTGGAGTGTATTCGAACAGAATGGAACCCTTGGTGGTGACCTTGATGCGACCACTTATTGGAAAGGCCATGGTGAGGTTGCTCTGGCCCTCGGGCACCAAGTTCCGGTATACCGCAGCAACGGCCAGTTGAGCGGAAAAGACATTGCTGAAACGCCGCGCAACGATCAGTTCCGTGTTGTACGAGAAGCGATGCTTCGTTCTATAGACGAACGGAGTAACCCGGTCTCCAAAGAATCTATTGTCGCCAACAGCCGGAAATTTATCGGTCATAGCGGCCACATTGAAATAACCTGTAAGTGAAATGGGCATGCCTTTATCCACCGTTTGGCGAAGTATCCTGGTCTTGGCCGATAGATCGTAGGTCTTGCCATACTTGCCACGACCGATCTCCAACTGCAACCGGTCTGTGAGCGCGTACTGGAATCCGAATCGGATATTGGCAGGCAGATCGAGACCAAGGAATGAAGTGACCCATTGCTCATCCGGTGGCACTGCCCCGAAACGGTGTTGGATCATGAAACCGAATGAACGTTTGCGCGGTACGACCTCCACGGTCTGCGCATTGATCACTTGTGTCCACGAGAACGTATTCGTGACCAATTCTCTTGCTTCTTGCGCGAATAACGAAGCGCCAATTGCTGCAAACAGCAGACACAGAAGTGCGCGTTGCAATGCGATGAATGTTCGTTTCATTCAACAGGATGTTTGAGTGTGCGCAGGTAATGGACCACGGCCCAGCGCTGTTCCCGAGAGATCACTTGTTCATACGAGGCCATCTCACCACGACCGTGCGTGATCTTCCAATAGATGGCGCCGTTGGTCTGTGCTTGCACAGATGGCGAGCCAAGATCAGCCGGATGTACTTTGAGTGCTTCCGCGTTCGGACCATCGCCTTTACCGATCATACCATGGCATGTCCAGCACAATGAGGTAAAGATCTTTTGCCCTTTCTGCGCCGCTTTCGGATCGTGGGCCAAGGGATCTACCAACGCATCGGCCTCGGGCGGCGCTTTCCACGGGTCGCCTTCCGCTGTCCGTAGCTGAAATGCCAGGATCGGGAACAACAGGAGTAGTAGTGTCAACTTGAGGGTCATGATCCAGATCCGGTTTTTGTTCGTTGCTCCACCAGAAGGTCCAGAGCCTGTTTGGCACGTGCGTGTGTTGGGTCCAAGCGAAGGGCTTGGACCAGGCTTTCCTGTGCGGCCAATGGATCACCGGTGCGCGCTTGGGCCACACCCAACGTATAGCGTACCTGTGCATCGGACGGATGCAATTCCACCAATCGCTGGTATTGCTCCCTTGCTTCGATCCAGCTTCCATCGCGCAGCATGAGACTACCAAGATTATTGCGCACCAGAACTTCATCGGCACCACGTAGCAAGGCTTGTTGAAGCAGCTCAATGGCCTTCTTATCACCACCGGAACGCGCCAACATTCCGGACCATGCCAAGAGCGGTCGCGGGTCGTTCGGGAGACGTGCGGCTGCTTCCTCGTACAACTGTTCCGCTTTCGCTTGATCTCCTTTTCCGGCATGATCATCGGCTACGGCCAACGCGGCCAGTCCGAGCAATTCCTCATCCCTGCTGTGCGGTCGAACTACGCCTAGATCGAGCGTTCGTTCCCACTGTACAAGTGCGGTCTTCCGATCACCCGCTGCGTTCGCTAATTCACCCAAGCGATAGCGTGCCTCCACATGTGCAGGATCATCTGCGATGATGCCGTTCAACAGTTCAACGGACCGCGTATGATCACCCGCAATGAGGTACAAGTTAGCAAGTTCCTTCCGCCGATCGATGGGTGCGATGAGCCCGATCGCTAAAGCGCTTTCGTAATGAGCGATCCCTTCCTGCACATGTTCAGGTGCAGCATTCGCCCCATTAATGGCCGCTAGTTCCGTGAACACGGCTTTGCCTTTCCACGTGTGCCACTGCACGATGCCGCTGTGAAGTATCAAAATGAACAAGACCACCATCGAAACGCTGAAGACCATTCCGCCTGTGCGAACATGCCCAATATCCTTCAGCATGATCCCGCGTAACTGCATGCTCTTGGAGCGAACGAAGCGCCAACTCAAGACCGACAAATAGGCCGTGCAGACCGCGAGGCCCACAGCAAGCAGGAAGGGCACCGCATCATACAGACCACGGAAGATGAAGACCGAGAAAACGAAGAGCACCAACATGAGAAGATCCTCCTTCAATGAGAAGCTGTAGCGTCCGGAGTAACTTCCCATCGGGTGGCCCTTTCGAAAAAGCGGCGGTTTACGGAATCCGTATTGTACCGCTTCCTCAGGGCATGCTGCGATGCAATCGAGATCCTTCAAACAGCGTGGGTTTGTGACCATGCCGTACATGGCGAGTTCTTTATGAACGAGGATATCCGATGAACAAGCCTTGGTGCATAGACCGCACTGGTTGCAATCCTTAGCGAGTACAATGCGGCCTGGCGCGAGTTGATCAGCTATACTGAACAGTGCACCGTACGGGCAAGCTTGGAAACAGAAACCGCGGCTACCAAGCAAGTACACGATAGCAAATCCGCAGATGAAGAAAGTGAAGATCGCAACACCAGGCGGAGGCAGATTACGCCAGAAATTATCCGTGCTGAATGAGGACCATCGCGAACTTCCGGCCTGTACCACTTCGAGCTGTGGACCTTCAATGCCATGGAACAGACCGAGGATCTGCGGCCATATGAAGAGGTAGAACATGACGACCATCGGGATCCACATCAGCGTACGTGAACGGATCGGCTGCCGACGAATGCGCAACTTATCCATGAGCCAACCGCAACTGTCCTGTAGCGCGAGGATATGACATCCCCACGAACAGAAGAAGCGACCGAAGATCAAGGTGGCCACCATCACCAGCGCCATCAGAATGAAACCGGCGGTGACAATACCTTGGTGAATGGTGTACATCACCTCGTTGAACTCAAGTGGCGCGAGCGTGCGCCCCCTGATCTTCCAGTGGACAAAGTGGGCGATGAAAAGAACATGCACACCGATCAGCGTGGCAATGCGCCACTTCTCGAACGATCTGTACTTCTTCACCTCCATCACTCATCAAACATAAATACCGTTCACTGAACCACCAACCTACGCGCGAATCGTCGCCCTTCAAGATCGATGTTCAACGTGTACAGACCTTTGGCAAGCCCTTCAAGCTCCATCGCATGTCTCCAATTACCATTGGTGGCCATCGCATTCTCAGTGTATACCTGTTTACCTAGCGCATCGAACAAGGTGAGTTGCACGCGTGTATCCGCTAAGAGATAAAGAGATACCGTGAATTGCCCTTGATTCGGGTTCGGGTAGACCTCGATCCCACGAAGGGACAAGTTCTCAGTGACCCCTGTGCAGATCTCCACATCCACCACGACCGGAGTTGGGTCGCTTTCGCAAGACCCACCGCCGACCTCTACTTCCCAATCATAGAAGTAGTAGTAATAATTCAGACCCGAAGTTGAGGTCGTAATGGTGGCGACACTTCCAATTTGGTATGGATAGGAAACATCACCGAAGTTCCTCCATAGACCGGTAGTTCCAGTAACCATCAGGCGATAGTTGAGTCCCGGAATAATATCGAAATCAAGCGACACTCTGGATGGACCTGCTGGAACGAAGACCGAACGCGTAGCACGCATCACACCGGTCGCATCCACCAATTCAATGGTCCGTATGGCTGCGCTATCCGCATAGACCTGGACCGAACGCAGTTTGAAAGCCGCAAGTGCATCGAATAAGAGGTACTGATCTCCTGCATGATATACGCCGCCACCGGAATCATTCGGCTTTCCACCATAAAGTATAGTACCCTCCTCCGTGCTGCGGTCCGTTACGTAATACGTGGCATCCGTGTACAGTTGTGGCGTAAAGAATTGGGCATTGGTACCTACCACATTACCAACCGCATCGTACCACACTGGGTCAGCCGCACTCACGCTCACTTCGGCGCTGGCTCCCTCACATATAGTGGTACCAAAAGCAATCGGAGCATCTGGTCGCGTTAGTTCTGTCACGGTAAAGGGTGCCGATGTAGCAGAGCCGCAATAGCTTGTCACCTGTACAGTGTAGGTTCCCGGGCCGGCCATGATGGAACTGGTGGTTTCGCCGGTGGACCAGAGATAGGACGAACCAGCATTCGCATTCAAGCGCACCGGCTGATCGGGACAACGGAAAGCCTGTTCATCCGAAGTGATACGCGCTATTGCCGGATCACTTGTACCCTGCTGCGTCAATGTGATCGGTACTGCGGTCCAGTTGTTCCCTTCGTTCTCTTCGCGGACCACATCGAGTGGATCCACCTCATAGACGATCCAGTAATCACCGTTGCAGGTATTGGAAGGAATGTCGATCCACATACCATCCAAGTACTCGCTATAAATATCGGTATAGCCTGATGAAATGCCTTGTTTGACCATACCACAACCGTAGTTCCCGCCACCCAATCCATAGTTCGGGAAAGCCGGCGCGGTCATGTTATTCCCCGCATTGTAGACGGTGTTGTCATCCTTGCAATGGTTTGTTACGGCTCCATCGGAGCAGCTGTTGTAATCCATCAGGCAGAATCCCAATTTGTAGCCTTCGTTGATGATCGGCCATTGGCGTGGATCACTGACGCCTTGTTCCTGCATGCGCAAACTGTAGATGCCCCATTGATCGAAGTGCGTGTGACCATGCGTTGGATGGTAGGTCATACCCTGCGGCATTACCCGCTCAGAAGAGGTCATGGTCGATCCGTTCTTATGAAAGATGCGTTGGGTGGTGAGTTGCTTGGCCATGCCACCGTTGGGGCAGATGAATTGTTGCTGTGCATTTGGATCGTAAACGGTGAACGTATCGACACCGCAAGTGAAGCGACGATAGCCATTCAGATCCACACCACGTACTTCCAGCGGACCATGCCCGATGTTCGGTGTGGAGCCGGTCAAATAGACCCTTCCATTTTCTTCATTGGGGCCATTCAAGTAATTCAGTATGCCGTACCAGGAAAGAGTCATGTCCGGCAAAAGGTCGCAGTCGGATGTACCGTCAGGGCACTGACAGGACGTTGCATTGCTCGTAGTACACTGTGCAACCACCGATCGCATTGGTAACACCAGCATAATTAGCAAGAAAGGGATCGTAAAGCGTGTCTTCATAAGTTGATCAGTTGATGTGTGGATCGATATGTCAGGCCATCCATCGATGGTGCCTAGGTCCCAAATGTAAAGGATCAGCGCTTCTCTTATATGATACATATCATCTTTTTGTTACATTTGATCGTGAATATTTGCAGAACCCACTGACGCCTTATGACACACCCAACCGTTCCATACTTGACCTTCACACGATCTTTGATCGGCGGAACACTCCTCCTATCAACCCTATTAATAGCCTGCAAAAAGGACGAAACGGTCGACCCTGCACCTGCCCCGGCTACTCCGACCGCTTCCGTAACGTTGCGGATCGAGCCACACATCGACGGTATCGATCTTCGCTTTGATACAATGATGTATATCACACCTAATAGCTTAGCTTACAGTGTGACACATGCGGAGTATTACATCAGCAGGATCGTTCTATATGGTGCCAACTCCACTCCGAATGACACCCTACCGGGACCATTCCATGTATCGGATGCATTGCCTACAGAATTCGCTTTAGGAGCAATGTCCGCAGGCACATACTCCGGAGCTGAACTCTTACTTGGTCTTACACCTGATCTGAATGTAACCGGAGGACTTCCGAATACCTTGGACAACATCAACATGGCTTGGCCGGACCCAATGGGTGGTGGATACCATTTCATCAAATTCGAAGGCCATTTTATCGATGGTGCAACACCCGTCGGGTTCGCTATGCACATCGGGAACAACGCGAATTTGCCGGTTTCCAGCACGACCCAGCCCTTTGATCTGGATGGTGGTTACGGTACCATGTCCTTGCGCTTCAACTTGAATGAACTGTTCCGTACCCCGCATGATTACGACCTTCTGAACGGCAACTACTCCATGGGAAGCATGATGCTGATGACCCAGCTCAAGGAGAACGCAGCGGATGCATTCACCCTTGAATACATACCCTGATGCGCAGCAAGATCCTGTTGTGCATACTCCTATCCATCGCGGTTTTTGCTTGCAAGCGTGATTCGATCGAGGAGCTTGGGTCAGGGATCAGGACTACTCCATTCGATCTACATGCACCGCACTACTTCCCGCTATTGGAAGTACCTGCGGATAACCCGCTCACCGTCGAGGGTATCCAACTGGGAAGGTACTTGTACTACGACACATTACTCTCAACGAACGGTCCATTTGCGGGTCGGTCATGCTCAAGTTGTCATTTCCAATCCAACTCCTTCAGCGTTCCGACCCCCGGCGTTGCTGTATTGCCGCACGTGAACCTGGCATGGAGCCGCAACTTTCTTTGGACCGGAAAAGTGAGCGGCACCTTGGAGGACGTCATGCGTTTCGAAGTGGAGGAATTCTTTGAAGTGGATGTGAACGTGCTACAGTCCAGCCCCGACTATCGAGCGCGTTTTCTTGCCGCTTATGGCCAAGAGATCATTACCCAGGAATTGGTGGCGAAGGCATTGGCCCAATGGTTCCGGCGCATGGTTTCAAGCAACAGTAAGTTCGATAGATACTTGTCGTACACGGAAACACTTACTTCGGAAGAGCTGAACGGCATGTCGATCTTTCTCTCCGAGACCGGTGATTGCTTCCACTGTCATGGTATCCCATTGATGTCGGACAATAACTTCCACAATATCGGTCTGGAAGATGAATTCATTGATGCGGACCAAGGTCGGTTCCTCATAACCGGCGACCCCGCTGACCTAGGAGCATTCAAGGCACCCACCCTTCGGAACATCGCGCTAACAGGACCGTACATGCACGACGGACGCTTCGCGACCTTGGAGGAAGTAGTGGAGCACTACAACTCCGGTGTTCACCCATCACCAAGTCTGGACCCCCTAATGACGAAACCGGGACAATTGACCGTGCTTCAATTGACCAATGTGCAAAAAGCCGATCTGGTCAGTTTCTTACACACGCTAACGGATGACGACTTCGTGAGCGATACCGATCTGGCCAGTCCGTTCCATTGAATGCAAGAGGGGCACTCTGTCCATGGCCAACCTGATATCTTCGCGGACCCTATAACGACTTTGATGAGTCCTGCCACCACCAACCATTCCTTTCGTCTTAACGAGCTGATCGAACAGTACTGTACGCCGGAGTGGCGGGAGTTGATGCGCTCCCGTAATACTCGGCAGACCTTCCGCAAAGGAGAAGCGATCTTCAAACAGGGCGAGGTGGCTGACAAGATGTTCATGATCGAGCACGGTCGGGTAAAGGTGGTGGCGAGCTACGTAAAAGGCCGGGACCGCATCGTGCGCTTGGCAGGCGATGGTGAAGTACTAGGACACCGCGGGATCGGCTCGAACCTGATCTACGCAGCGAACGTGATCGCGCTCTCGGAGACCGAGGTCAATATCATCCCGATGTCCTTGTTCATCAGTGTGCTCAAAGCCAACAATCTGTTCTGCTACCACTTCCTGCTCTTCTTCGTTGATGAATTGCGGTTGTTGGATCAACAAGCGCGCGATATCCTGAATATGACCGTGACCCAGCGTGTAGTAAAAGCGCTGCGGATGAACATGGATGCATTCGGTTTCGATGTCACCGATAAAAAGCGACTGGCGTTGACCATTTCGCGGAAACAGATCGCACAGGTAGCGGATACCACGTACGAATCGGTGATCCGCTCTTTGGCGGAATTGCAAGATTCGGGAATGATCGAACTCGTGGGCAAACAGGTGCGGATCTTGAAGAAGAAGGAGCTTTTGGCGCTGCTCGCCGGGTGAGTTAGAGCAAGAGCGGTAATGCTCACCAAGCACCCCACTCCGCCCAACTCGTAGCGGTTTCTTGTAAGCGGACCCGGTGCAATCGCGCTGCTACCGGTGTCACCTTCTGCAATCGCTCCACGATATCCAACAGCACGTTCTCACACGTGGGTTGCCATGGTGTGAAACGTACACGTGCAAATAATTCGTGGCCTTCGGCAACGGAATTTCGATCCTTATCATGCAACACCAACGCATGGTCGTAATGCGCGATCACTGCGGTATGAACCAACTTCTTCAACTCTGCGAAATCCATGACCATGCCGTCCTTCGGATAGCCGGGAACGTTGCTAGGCGTGCCGATCAGTGTTACATCCAACACGTAGGAATGACCGTGTATCTGTGCACACATTCCATCGTGGCAACGCAGCGCATGGGCCATTTCGAAGGTGAAGCGCTTGGTTACGCGCACATGTTGTCCCGAACTACTGATAATCATTAGAGCGGTTCGAAATGCGCGGTGAAGTGCCGTAGAAAATGCGGTTCCTTCGTGATCTTCACTCCGCGCACATTCTCACGACGCTTCATGATCTCGGCGAATGTTTCGATGACGTATTCGATATGGCTTTGCGTATAGACACGGCGCGGTATGGCCAAGCGCACCAGCTCCATAGGTGCAGGGTTCAATGTTCCGTCGGCGTTGTAGGTGCCGAACATTACCGAGCCGATCTCAACAGTACGGATTCCCGCCAACTCGTAAAGTTCGCATACTAATGCTTGGCCTGGATATTCATGTGGCGGAATATGTGGGTACAACTTCTTGGCATCCACATACACAGCGTGGCCACCGATCGGCAGCATTAACGGCACGCCGAGTTCGTCCATTTTCGTTCCGAGGAACAACGTGCTCTTGATGCGATAATCCAAGTAGTGCGGATCGAAGATCTCCTGTAGGCCGATCGCCAACGCTTCCATATCACGACCTGAGAGACCGCCGTATGTCGCGAACCCTTCGGTGATGATCAATAGATTGACGCATGCTTCCGCGAGGGCTTCATCTTTCAATGCAAGAAATCCGCCCATGTTCACTAGGGCATCCTTCTTCGCGCTCATCACCGCACCATCCGCCAGTGCGAACATGCGTTGTGCGATCTCGCGATAGCTTGAATGTTCCATGCCATCCTCGCGATGCTTGATGAACCAACTATTCTCCGCGATCCGGCAACAATCCAATAGGAACAATACGCCGTGCCGCTTGCAGATCGAAGCAACTCCTTCCGCATTGGCCATGCTCACCGGTTGTCCGCCGCCGCTGTTGTTGGTCACGGTGAGTATCACAGCGCCCATATGACCTTTGTGCTCTTTCAGTAACTGGTCCAACGCGGCTACATCCATGTTGCCTTTGAACGGATGTTGTAGTGAGGTGTCCTTGCCTTCTTTGATCGGGATATCGATCGCTGTTGCACCACTGAATTCGATGTTCGCACGGGTCGTATCAAAGTGTGTATTGCTGATGAACACCTTGCCCGCACCGCCCAAGTGCCCGTAAATGATGCGCTCCGCAGCACGGCCTTGGTGCGTGGGCAGGATGTAGCGCATGTTTGTGAGATCACGCACTTCACGTTCCATGCGCTCCCAACTACGCGAACCCGCATAGGCTTCATCACCTTCCATCATACCGGCCCATTGCTTGGCGCTCATGGCGCTGGTACCGCTGTCGGTCATGAAGTCGATGATCACATTATCCGAGCGCAATAAGAAGGGATTGTAGTGCGCATCCTTCAAGTATTGCTTGCGCTCCATTTCAGTGCTTACGCTGATCGGCTCAACGCTCTTGATCTTGAAGGGTTCAATTACGGTTTTGTGTTGCATAGGGGGTCTTGATCAGAAAATCAGACGATCAGCACCGGATGATCACTTCGCGCTCTCCGGGTAACTGATCAGAAAATGGAATTCAAAGTTGGTCGATATGCCCTGAAAAGTATTTGCTCAAAGTGATTCGAAGCGCGCTTGGAAGAAACGCAAATACTTCGGTTCGTAGGTCATACGCAGGCCCTTGATGGTAGCACGGCGCTCGTACACGCGCTGCACGCTCTCAGCGATCACATCCATATGCGCTTGCGTGTATACGCGACGTGGAATTGTTAGACGAACGAGCTCGAGTTCGGGGTAGCAGTGGTCACCGGTTTCCTTGTCGCGACCTGCACTAACGATACCGCGTTCCATGGTGCGAACACCGGCATCGAGGTACAATTCCGCAGCGAGTGTTTGAGCCGGGAAAGCGAGTTGCGGCACATGTGGTAAGAACGCTTTCGCATCCAAGAAAACACCGTGCGTACCGATCGGCTTTACCATGGGAATGCCTGCTGCTTGCAACTTTTTCCCGAGGTAGAACACCTGTCCAACGCGTGCGCGGATATGGTCCTCATCCACTGATTCGGAAATGCCGATCGCCATGGCTTCCATATCGCGACCTGCCAATCCACCGTACGTATGCAACCCTTCGAAGATAACCACTTGGTTGCGTGCTTCTTCGTAAACATCCCACTCGTTGGTTGCTAAAAATCCGCCGATGTTCACTAGCGCATCCTTCTTCGCGCTCATGGTAGCGCCATCGGTGAGCGAGCACAATTCCAACACGATCTCCGCAGTCGATCGATGCCCTTGCCCTTCCTCCAACAGCTTGATCATGTATGCGTTCTCCGCAACTCGTGTCATATCGTGGATGATACGGATCTTGTATTTGTTGGTGAGCTCTCGCAACGCTTTCATATTCGCGAGTGAGATCGGCTGGCCGCCTGCCATGTTAACCGTAGTGGCAATACTGACATACGGGATCTTCTCCGCACCGTGTTCATCGATCAAGGCTTGCAGTTTCTTCAGATCAACATTCCCTTTGAACGGGAAGGTGCTGTTGGCATCATGCGCTTCGTCCACGATGATGTCGGCGAAGGTGCCGCCGGCCATTTCCTGATGGAGCTTGGTAGTAGTGAAGTACATGTTGCCCGGCAGGATATCGCCCGGCTTGATCAAGATGCGCGAGATCAAATTCTCCGCGCCTCGGCCTTGGTGCGTTGGGATAATATGTTTGTAACCGTAGTAGCGCTGAATGGCCGCTTCAAGGTTGTAGAAGTTGCGACTGCCTGCGTAGGCTTCATCACCCAGCATCATGCCCGCCCACTGGCGATCGCTCATGGCGCTGGTTCCGCTATCGGTGAGAAGGTCGATGTACACGTGTTCGCTCTTCAGTAGAAAGGTATTGAATCCTGCTTCCTTCAAGGCCACCTCGCGTTGTTCGCGAGTGGTCATAAAGAGCGGTTCCACCATTTTTATCTTATAGGGCTCGGCCCAGGAAGTGTGTTGTTCAGTCATTGGATGAATTGGTTCATAGCGCCGGGAGTCATTAACGTGATCACCAAGGCACATTTTGTTGCACGGCGCTCTTTTCCCGATCCGGGGCCAAGATCGTATCTCATGAGGAGTTAATACCTGCTCACCGTCATGTTCCTCACAGAAATCCTCACTCTGCTTCGGCCGGATCGATCGGCAAAGCCTAGAAGCAAGGACTCAGAAACACTCAGTGGTTAATTCCTTTCTTGCCGGGGAAGTAGCTCCCTGAAGTTCGGATGGCTTTCCGGCTCCAATTCCAGATCACCACTTGATACCCGCGCCAGATATAATCGATCGGTGCTACGAGGAAGTGGATGAAACGGGTGAAGGGAATGATCGCCACGATGAAGAAGGCTGAGAAGATGTGCATTTTCACCGTCCATGGCAAGGCACTGACCGCAGCCACATCAGGATTGAAGGCAAAGAGGCTACGCAGGAAGGGAGTGATCGACGAAGCGAACCAGGAAGAACCCCAGTTATTAGCAACGGCGACGATCAGTCCGCTCAAGATCTGGACTAGAAGGACCACATATACCAGCATGTCCATGCGGTTGGTCACCATCATGACCTTACGGCTACCGAGGCGGCGACGGATCAAGAGCACTAGTCCTAGTAAGGTGGCAAGTCCGAATGCGAAGGCGCTCATTTCCAAGATCAACAACCGCACAGGTTCACCGTTCCATGCAAGGACGCTCGCAGGAAAGAGGAAAGCGATCAGGTGGCCGAAGAAGAGCCACATCAATCCGTAGTGGAATGGCTGGCTGCCCCAAAAAAGTTTTTTGCGCTCCAGGAATTCCGAGGAGAGCGAGGAGACCTGGAACCCCCGATTCATATACCGGTAGATCGATCCGATCAGGAATACGACCAACGCGATGTACGGGAAGGCGACAAGTGTCAGCGTGTTGATGACCGCACCACCGGCATCCCAACCGAGCTTCAATCCGTAGGACACGGCGACCGCCACCCCGAACATGATGAGGAATACCATAGCATAATTCGGCTTGCTGGTGCGCGGTGCGATCCCGAGTTCCTGGATCGCACGCTGTGCCTTGAAGATGGTCGTGATCACATAGTACAGGACCAGAGCTCCAACAATAAGTACGATCGGCAGGAGCTTGCCGTCTAATACGGAAGTGAGCGTCAACATGGTCAGGTCGTTTTTAAGGTCTTAGGATGTGGGGTACTGCAGGTGCCGCAAGTGGCGACACCGTGAATGAATGCTTGTGAGGCTGGGAGTTCGTCCACGTGGTTCTCTACTTCGATATGTTCACTCTGAAGGAGGATGAGTAAAGCATCCAGTGCGTTGCGGTACACGTTACCGTCCATACGTCCTTGCAGGACGATGGCGTTGTGTTTGCGCAAGAGCATTTTCTCCCGCAGCGCCATGCGAGCCGTCTCGAATTCCTTGAGCATGATGCGAAGTGCGGGCATCACGATACGTACGCACAGTTCATCGCGAATGGCATGGTCCTTCATCAAGGGCAACAGGGTCAATACGTTGACCAAGTTGTCCGGTAGTTCGCCTTCGCAGTCGTTTTTTGCTTCGGTCTGCTCGCGCTTCATGTTCACGAGGAACTCGCCGCGTTTGTAATCCTCCCCAAAGATCACATACCCGAGATCGGGGAAGCAGATGGCCTGCACGTGGAAGGTCCGTGTAAAGATCTCCTCCTGGTCATATAGCGAGGTCTCGTCCACCCAGGCCGCGAACCGCTCGATATCCGGCACAGCATCCGGACAGGTGGCCTTCAACATTTCACGGCATGCCCGCACAGCACCGGGCAACCCAGAAGTGGGATACCGGAAAAGGTCGGCCATCAGGGTGTAGCGTTCGGCTTGCATGGTCACAGGCCGCGTGCGGGCTTCATTTTGAATCCGAATCCGGTCTCGCCTTTCACATCTGCGGTGGCCTCGATCATTTCAATGCTCTCTTCGCGGTGTGCGGGCGGGATCACGAAACGCTCGTTGAAGGTGGCCAGTGAGGTCAGCCGGAAGATCGCATCCGCTTGGGCCGGATCGGTATGGCCGATCTGCATTGCCTCCTCGACCTCCTCTTTGGGGAGGTCGCCTACGGTGGCATCACGGCGATGGATCTTCACAGCAAGCAATTTGCGCAATACGTTCCGCACCTTCTCCTCATCACCTGCGGTGAACAGGCTGGCGAGGTATTTCATGGGCAGGCGTGAGGTTTCCACCCCACCCCATAAGGACTTAGTGGTGGAATCATATACGCCATCGCTATCCACACTTGCCATGGCCGGAAGCATCGGCGGCACGTAGAATAAATTCGGTAACGTGCGATACTCAGGGTGTAAAGGCAATGCGATACCCCACTCCTTCACGAACTTATACACCGGTGACTGTTGTGCCGAGCGGATCGTGGAATCCGCGATACCATTGGCTTTTGCTGCGGCGATCACTAGTGGGTCGTTCGGGTCCAGGTAGATCGCCATCTGGCGGTCCACAAGTTCGTTCTCCGGACATGAGGCCACGGCTTCGATCTGGTCCGCATCATATAGCATCACACCCAAGTATCGGATGCGTCCTACACAGGAATGCATGCAGGCGGGTGCCTGTCCCGATTCAAGGCGTGGATAGCAGAGGATGCACTTCTCGGATTTCCCGGTGTTCCAATTGTAGTAGCTCTTCTTGTAAGGGCAGGCTGTAACGCACATACGCCATGCACGGCACCGTTCCTGATTGATCAAAACGATGCCATCTTCGCCGCGCTTGTACAGGGCACCCGATGGGCAGGAACCCACACAGGCCGGGTTAAGACAATGGTTGCAGATGCGTGGCAGATAGAACATCATCATCCGTTCCAACTGGAACATGCTCTCCTGCTCCACCGGAGAAAGGTCCTTGAAGTTCACATCCTTGCGAGCGTAGTCCTGCGACCCGCCAAGGTCATCGTCCCAGTTCGGACCGGACTTTACGTCGATGTGCTCGCCAGTCACCAAGGACACGGGGCGCGCCGTAGGCTGGTCATCCCCCTCCGGTGCGGTGAACAGGTCGGAATACTTGTAGGTCCATGGCTCGTAGTAATCCTCCAGCACGGGCATGTTCGGGTTGTGGAAGATGTTCTTCAGCCCCTTCCACTTCCCTGCCCCGCGCAGTGATACGGAGTTGCCGTCCTTCACCCAGCCGCCCTTGTAGACGTCCTGATCCTCCCATTTAGTGGGGTAACCGGTGCCGGGCTTGGTCTCCACGTTGTTCCACCACATGTATTCCGCACCTCGACGATCGGTCCAGATGTTCTTGCAGGCGATCGAACAGGTATGGCACCCGATACACTTATCGAGGTGGAACACCATTGTGATCTGTGATCTAACGTTCATGGTCTTGGCTATTATCGTTGTTCAGAATTCGACCTTATCCATTTTGCGCACCAGCACGTGGGTGTCACGGTTGGCGCCCACAGGACCCCAGTAATTGAAGTGGTAGGAGAACTGGCCATAGCCTCCCATCAGCAGGTTTGGCTTAAGATGTACGCGTGTGAAACTATTGTGTCCACCGGCTCTGCGCCCACCGCGTACCTGCGATTTCGGTACGGAATAGGTGCGTTCAGGTGAGTGGTACACGATGCAGACCCCACGCGGGATCCGCGAACTAACGCAGGACCTCGTGCAGTACACCCCGTGGTCATTGTACACCTCCACCCAGTCGTTGTCCTTGATGCCCAGTTCCTCCGCATCCTTCTCATTGATCCAGCAGGGTTCCATACCGCGCGAGAGGGTGAGCATCCGCAGTGTATCCCCGTAGGTGGAGTGGATGTGCCACTTTCCGTGCGGGGTGAGACAATTGAGCATCCTGGCCTTGCCGTCATTCACCGTTTTGCGTAAGTCGCCATACACCTGAGGTGTCGGTGAAGGCTTGTATGTGGTGAAGTGCTCACCGAACATGATGTAGCCGTCATGGTCGAGGTAGGTGTGCTGCCGCCCGGTCATCGTGCGCCAAGGCATCAATCGATCCACGTTATAGGTGTAGGCTGCATAGGCACGACCATCATTCATGAGGCCGGACCACAATGGTGAGGTATTGTATCGCCGGGGCTGGGCCTGCAGGTCCTTGTAATCGATCCGCACGTCCTTACTGCCTTCACCGAGATCGGCCAACACCATGCCGGCCTTAACCTCCATGTTCTTGTAAGCGCGGTCGTTCAGCATTCCGTTGGTGAGCGTGGAGAGCCTCAATACAGCGTTCACCGCTTCCACATCCTCCTTCAAGGAAGGTAGGTCATGGCCGTCGATCCGCTGCACGTGCCGCTTGTCCTCCTTCATCTCCGCATACACGTCATCGGCCATGTACGAGTTACCGTGCGCGCCCAACGACTTGGTCTTCATATTCCCGCCGAGCGAGATGTACTTGTCATAGATCTTGGTGTAGTCGCGCTCCACCGTCACGATCTTGTGCATCGTCTTGCCGGGGATCGGTTCGCATTCGCCCTTGCTCCAGTCCTGGATATGGGTCTGCGTGATCTCGTCGGCACTGTCGTGTTGCAGTGGTACGTTCACGATATCCGTAACTGGTGTTGGAAGGTGGTGCTTAGCCATTTCGCTGACCTTCTGCGCGATGATCTGGAAGATCTGCCAATCGGTCTTCGCCTCCCATACTGGTGGCACTGCCTCGGAGAGCGGATGGATGAAGGAGTGCATGTCCGTGCTGTTGATGTCCGCCTTCTCATACCAGGAAGCGGTGGACAGCACGATGTCCGAATACAGCGCGGAGGTGTCCATCCGGAAGTTGATGTCTACCACCAGATCCATCTTGCCCGATGGCGATTTGTCGCGATAGACGATGTCCTTTACCATAGGGCCAGCAACCTCATCGGCGATGTCGTTGTGGTGCGTGCCCAAGTAGTGGTTCAGCATGTACTCATGGCCCTTGGCGCTTGACATCAGGGCGTTGCCGCGCCAGATGAACCAATTGCGCGGGAAGTTCACTGGATCATCAGGGTCCACCACGGAATGCAGCAGGTCACCGGACTTCAGACGGGACACCACATGGTCCGCGATCTCTTTGTCCGTGTTCGCACCGGCGGCCTTCGCCTCCTTGGCGATCTCCAAGTTGCTCTTGTTGTATTGCGGGTAGTAGGGCATCCATCCGTTGCGCACGGATTTCACGATCCAGTCCGCCGAGTGCATCCGCGCCAGCGGGTTGGCATCATCGGGGATGCTGTTGTAATCGGCCTGACAGCCGTCATAACGCCATTGGCTCGAATTGATGTAGTGCCAGATGGGACCCTGCTGGAGCCGGTTGGCACCGACCCAATCCTTGGCCGCCATGATGGTACCCCAGGAATCCACGGGTGCGAGTTTCTCTTGACCCACGTAGTGGTTCATGCCACCACCGTTCTTTCCGTTGCATCCGGTGAGCATCTGCGCCATGATGGACGCGCGGTACATCAGGTTGCCGTGGAACCAGTGGTTGATGGCCGCGCCCACGATCACCATACACTTGCCTTCGGTAGCTTCGGCCGTGGAGGCCCACTCGCGGGCGAACTTGATCACTGTCTTCTTGCCGATACCGGTGAAGATCTCCTGCCATGCGGGTGTGTAGGCCTGCTCCTTGTCGTCGTAATCCTTCGGGTACTCACCTGCAAGACCGCGGCCTACGCCATACTGACCCATGGTGAGGTCATAGATCGTGGCCACAGGGATGCGCTTTCCATCCGCACCGGTGAGGTATTTCACCGGGATACCGCGGAGAACTTTCTTCTTCAATCCGTACTCTACGAACTCCACTTGGAGCACCTCTTCGGAATTCTCCAAGAAGGTCAGTTCGGGATCATAGGGTTTGCTGTCCGGGCCGTTCTCGTACTTAAGGTTCCAGTTTCCTGGTTCTTTGTCCCAACGGTAGCCCATAGTGCCCTTTGGTGTCACTGGTTCGCCAGTGCTGGAATCGAGGCAAAGGAATTTCCAGTCGCCGTTGCTGATGTCCTTGAACTTATCCAAGCGATTGGCACGCACCATTTTCATGGGCTTGAAATGCTCGCCGTTCGGCTCAAGTTCTACTAGGAACGGGCAGTCCGTGTAGCGCTTCACATACTCATGGAAGTACGGTGTGCGTTTGTCCGAGTGCCACTCCTTCAGGATCACGTGGGTGACGGCCATCCAGAATGCGCCGTCACTGCCGGCGTGGCAAGGGATCCACTGGTCGGCGTGTTTGGCCACCATGCTGAAGTCCGGCGACATCACCACGGTCTTGGTGCCGTTGTGCCGTGCTTCAGAAAAGAAGTGGATATCGGGCGTCCGGGTCATGCCCAGGTTGGCGCCCATGCTCACGCAGAACTTGGAGTTGAACCAATCGGCACTTTCACAGACATCGGTCTGCTCGCCCCACACTTCTGGGAACGCGCACGGCAGGTCGCAGTACCAATCGTAGAAGCTAAGGTTCACCCCGCCCATGAGCTGCAAGTAGCGTGCGCCGGAAGCGTAGCTCATCATGGACATTGCCGGGATGGGCGAGAACCCGATGATCCGGTCCGGACCGTACTTCTGCACCGTATGGATGTTGGCCGCAGCGATGAGCTCGAGGACCTCGTCCCAGTGCGCCCTGCGGAAGCCGCCCTTGCCACGGGCGCGTTGATAGCGTTGGCGTTTCACCGGGTCGTTCTGGATGTTGGCCCAGGCCTGTACCGGGTCATTCCCAGTCAACTCTTTCTCCTTGCGGAAGAGGTCCATCAAGGCACCACGCATCAGTGGATACTTCACACGGATCGGGCTGTACAAATACCAGGAGTAGGAGATACCCCGTTGGCAACCGCGTGGCTCGTAAGGCGGCAAGCCCTCCTCCAGCAGCGGGTAATCAAGGGCCTGCATCTCCCATACGACGATACCATCCTTCACGTGGATGTTCCAGGAACAGCCCCCTGTGCAGTTCACGCCGTGTGTGCTACGCACCACCTTGTCATACTGCCAGCGGTTGCGGTAGAACTCCTCCCACTGTCGGGACTTGGGCGAAATAATGTCTTCTATCCAGCTCATGGTATTCCGTTTTTTTTCAGATGGATCGCAGTTGCCGATCGTAGATGTCCTTCTTTATTGTATTCTTGATCCGACCGCGCCAGTGGAAGCCGAGCAAGACCAGGAAAGCAAGCAAACCACCGCCGCCATACACTGCGAAAGGCATGTAAGCTGATTTGGTTGTCTGTTGCGCGCTCACCTTATCCGCATTCTCCAGAAATGCTGCAAGCGAAAGGATCTCTTGCTCGGTAAGGGGTGCATTGGCGTATGCCGTCGCCATGGCTGGGAAAGGCGGTGCCCCTAGGATGCCTGCCACACCAGCGTGCCCCATACGACCGAACACACCGGTAAGGTCCTTTGCGAATGCTCCTCCCAATATCAACTGATCATTGGTCACATTATGACATGAAATGCACGCGGCCCCTTTGTTAGAGAATCGTGTCTTACCAACGAACAAAGCCTGTCCTGTTTCGCGATCAGCATCGGTGTATTCAACGGGCACTTCCTCCACTACAGCTACCTCAGCACCGGCAACAGGCGCTGCTACACTGAAACTTTGGATGTACGTAAGGATCTGGTCCACATCTCCGGCACTGAGACTTTGGTCCGGCATTACCATACCGTTGAAAGCTTCGGATAAGGCCACTGCATCCGCATCGCCCGACTTAATGACGGTTTGTGAGGACTTAACAAAGGCGTGGATCCATTCATTCGTACGCCGATCGGTGACGCCTGTGAGATCCGGTCCTACCAACCTCTTACCCATTTGATGACACGATGCACAATTCTGACGGAACAATTGGTTGCCATCTTGTGCCACTGCCGGTAGATGGACCAGCGGTAAGATCAGTAAGAACCAAAGGATCTTGATGAGGTGTCGCATTGGAGGAGTTGATTGATGTTCGGTTGCACGATGTTAGCAGGTCGTCACGATGGCAAATCTTAGAGACCTATGTCGAAACAAATATGATATGCATCATGTATTTACCAAAAGAAGTGATCGACAGGCCAAGAGGTCGATGGAATATCATCGATCCGTTACTTCGTTCTGATCAAGAAATGATCATTTCAGATCTCGCCGAACGCTATCGAGATCAGCTTGAAAGCGGCCATTCAAAAGGTCATTGGCGACATTTACGATCTGGATGACGACATTAGAGCTTGACCATTTTCACCGTACTCAATGAGCCTTGAGGTTATATTGCACCGTTATACCCGATCGACCATGACGCCCCCACGAAAAACATCCAGATCAACTTTTGCCGTGATGGGCAGCATATGGATCGTAAGCGACGGCCACGCTTTCTTGGGCCAAGGGCGGGTCGCACTGCTCGAAGAGATAGGCTCTTCTGGTTCAATAAGTGAAGCTGCTAGAAATATGGGTATGTCCTATAAGAAAGCCTGGCGCTTGGTGGAGGCCATGAACGCAATGGCAGAAGTTCCATTGGTGGTGCGCACCAGCGGCGGGCAGGGCGGTGGTGGTACATTGCTGACGGACAAAGGCCGCCATATGATCCATTCCTTCCGGTTGATCGAATCTGAATTCCGGACTTTTTTGGATGAGATGACGAAACGTACCGAGCTCAGGCAGCCAGCTTCGGCCAAGTGATCTGCAACGGTCGTAGCCCGATCATTTTTTTATGGACCGGACGGTGATCGATGCTTGCATGTTTACATTTGAAAGCGTTAAGGCCCATGTGTCGATCTTTGACTTGGAGCTAATGCAGGTAGTTATTGATGGATACGGTCACTTTCGGTAGTTCGCAGAAACCATGATCGACCTGCACATCGGCATACGCCACAACTGAACGGTTAGATCCCGACCGGACCATGTTCCAATACAACAGCTCACATAAGATCATCACCGGGATCATCATCGTCCTTTGGGCGGCATTCCACTTCACCGCGCGCGACAAGGACCCCAGCCGCTACGAGAACGGTCAGGTCAAGTACAGCGGCAGTGTTGTGAACGACCTGAACCACGGCCGATGGACCTGGTATTATGAAAACGGCAATCGCCGCATGGAAGGTCAATTCAGTAAGGGCAAGCGCCAAGGGATATGGACCACGTGGGGCAACGATGGGACGAAGCTTACGGAAGGCATGTACGTGAACGACCGGCTCAACGGCGATTACGCTCAGTGGAACGCCCAAGGGAGCGAAGTCTCGCGGATCCGGTATTTGAATGACGTGCCGGTGAGCGTGGACACAAGCTTGATACACTGATCACAAAAGCGATCAAGGCAATTCAAACCGAGTGCTCCACTCCTTGCTTGAACCGGTCTCCCGCGCAAGAACCATAAGGAAGCCATCCTTACCTTCCTTCTCTATCTTCCGTGCGATCACCTTGGACTCTGCGCCATCCGATGATGTGATCGGGTCTCCTGGTCTTGGCATGAAGGGATAACGGATGGTGATGCGCTGCTCGACATCGGTCACCAATTCCATAGCGCACGCAAAGATGATCTCCTCGATCTTCTCACCGATCACCTCATCGTCCACTTCGCCCTTGGCCTTTGGATCAAGCAGGTTAACCCATTTGTGGAATTGAACTGCGGCCTTTTCCGTCAATTCCTCTCGGATCTCCGGTGGGAACGGCGATCTCAAATGATCACGATCCGAGAACCAGAACGCTATCGTCTCGTGTAACGCTGGACTCTTACGAATGACCTCCAGGGGAACGTTCTCTTTTATTTCTGTCATGGATGGGTGTTTAGACAATGAATATTCAACCCGAATTTATGCGATAGGGTTCAATGTTAACCACAATTGGTCAGGAACGACCCGACCAAGAATGACACCTGTCGATCGCGTAATCCATTCGGCCCCGAAAGGTACCTCTATTCTAATTTCAATATATGATACACATCATATTATTTCATATCAACACAAATATATTTGCTCCGGAATATGGGATGGTATTACACCGGTCCGACCTAATACCCGACTGGGGGAGCCTTGAACATTGATCCCGCGCCCATTCACTAAATCACTACACGTTATCCCTGCTTTCACTTTGGACTCAACAGAATAATGATCAACTACGCAGAACGATGAACATGATGGAGAAAGCCACGGGCAAATCGCACCGCATGTTGACCTTGAACACGATCGCGTTCACTCTGTGCTTCGCGGCGTGGATGATGAACGGCGTACTGGTCACTTTTCTGGTGGACCATTCGGTATTCCATTGGTCCTCGGTGCAGGTAGGCTGGCTGCTGGGCATACCGGTGCTCACGGGTTCCATTTTCCGACTACCCTTAGGTATTCTCACGGACCGCTTTGGAGGCAAATGGGTATTCATCTTGCTGTTGGTGGTGGCCGCCATTCCATTATTCTTACTATCCTATATGAACTCCTTCGCAGGGTTTGCATTGATGAGTTTCGGCTTCGGCCTCTCGGGAGCCAGTTTTGCAGTGGGGATCGCCAGTGCCTCGGTATGGTATCCTAAAAAACAGCAGGGCCTTGCCATGGGCATCTTCGGAGCCGGCAATGCAGGCGCTGCACTCACCACCCTCTTCGCCCCCACGCTCTTACTTTACTTGACCCATGACGGAGCTGATCTGGAGGGATGGCGCCTGTTGCCCCAACTCTATGCTGCCGTGCTGGTGGGCATGGCCGTCCTCATGGTACTGTTCACCGAGAACCGCAAGCTGGGCGGACCGCCGCGCACTTTAGCTGCACTACTCAAGCCCATGCGGGTTACACGCATGTGGCGCTTTGGCCTGTATTATTTTTTAGTGTTCGGCTGTTTTGTGGCCTTCGCCCAGTGGCTGGTACCGTATTATGTGAACGTGTACGGCACCTCGTTGGTGACGGCTGGTCTGTTCGCGTCCATGTTCAGCCTTCCAGCTGGGCTGACACGGGCCGTGGGCGGCTGGTTCAGCGACAAGTGGGGAGCACGCCGGGTACTATATGGTGTTCTGGGCGCCTCGATCCTGATCAGCCTGTGTCTGATAGTGCCCAAGATGATGGTGGTATCGCCCGGTCGCGGGGTCATGGCCGCAAAAGCAGGCGTGGTGGAGCAGGTGAACGACAGCTTGGTAACGGTAGGTGGAATAGACTATCCGCTCACACGGATACGCCATGACTTTGAAAAGTTGGACAGTAGACAACTCGTTATGCCCACCAAGGCCAGCTGGCAACAGCCGATGGTGAAGATAGGGGACCAAGTGGGAAAGCGACAGCTTCTGGCAAGAGGTATCACGCAGATCTATTTCCAGGCCAATATGCGGGTCTTCACCATCCTAGTGATCCTCATCGGTCTCGTCTGGGGCATCGGCATGGCCGCTGTGTACAAGCACATCTCTGAGTACTTCCCTTCAGAAGTGGGCGTCGTTGGCGGCATGGTCGGGGTTATCGGTGGCCTCGGCGGCTTCTTCTGCCCCATCCTCTTCGGCTACCTGCTGGATGGCTCCGGTCTTTGGACCAGCTCTTGGATGCTCATGCTTGTGCTCTCGATCATGTGCTACTGGTGGATGAGCCGAGTAGTTAGCCGCATGATCCATTGGAACGAATGAACACATCCGGAATAAAACGCCTGATCGGTAAGGTGCGTGCAAATGCGCGTAAGCTTCCTATCAAGTGTGAATTAGTGGGCGGGGTGTTCCTGATCTGTTCCGTTCATGTCATGTAACGCAAAGAACTGGTCGGATCGGATCCATGCGCTTTGCCTGTCCGGTCTGATCACCATACTAATACCTCAACTTGCGTTCCCGCAATTCACCTGGGGCGGACAACTGCTGCAACGCAGTGAGTTCCGCAACGGCTACGGAAAGCTCATGGACACGATCCAGGATCCGGCGTTCTTCATTAGCCACCGCGCCCGCTTGCATGCCTCATTCACCCATAATAAAGTGAGCTTCTTCATGAGCGTACAGGATGTGCGCACATGGGGAAGTACCGCCCAAGCAAACGCCAGTGACGACTTCCTTTCGGTACACGAAGCCTGGTCGGAGATCAAGCTTGATACGAGCTGGACCCTGAAGCTCGGACTTCAGGAACTCAACTATGACAACGCCCGCTTCCTCGGCAATTTGGACTGGGCTCTTCAAGCACGGTCACATGACATCGCATTGCTGAAGTTCGAGAAGAACAAGACGAAGCTGCATGTTGGTGCAGCGTTCAATGCGGCACAGGAATCACTCACCCATTCGCCTTACGCCGTAGCCAACCAGTACAAAGTGGCGCAGATGCTGTGGATCGAACAAGGTTGGACCAAGTTCAAGTTCAGCGCACTGCTATGGAACAACGGGCTGCAGTACACCACTACGGATAGCCTCGGTGCACTGACCGAGCAAGGCGTGCGCTATACGCAGACCATCGGCCTACCGACAATTCGCTATGAGAACGGCGGGCTAACCCTTTCCGGCTTCTACTACCAACAGATCGGCGAGGATGTAGGGAAGCGTGAAGTAGAAGCCTACGACGCCAATGTGCAAGCCTCATACAAATTCGAATTCAACAAGGAAAAGGGATCAGCACTGCTCGTGACACTGGGTGGCGAGTTGCTTTCTGGCACCGCACAGGATGCCACCGACAAAGTGAACCGGTCCTACGCTCCGATGTACGGGACCAACCATGCGCATAATGGCTACATGGATCACTTCTATGTAGGTGGTCGTGGTGCGAACTCGGTTGGCTTGATGGACGTGTACGTACGTGTGAAATACGACCTGAACAAGCGCACCTTCCTTTCAATGAACATCCATGAACTACAGGCTCCTGCCGACGTAGTGAAGGACGGAAAGAAGATGGACAACAGGCTCGGCAACGAGATCGACCTGACCATGGGCCGGATCGTGAACGATGTGGTCTCTGTGCAGGTGGGCTATTCCCAATTATTCGTCACGAAGACATTACAACACTTGGAAGGCGTGCCTGCCATGGCGAATATCCAGAATTGGGCCTATATCGCCATTCTGTACCGACCGAACATCAAAAAACGGTTCACAGGTCTACAGTTCTGATCGGCCGAGTACGGGACCGCCGCACCGGCACCTTGAGTCGCACTTTCGTTCCGTCCACTATCGAAAAAACTGAATTATGACCTGTATCATTTTCTACCTACTCAAGCTTCGCTTAATTCGCGCTATATCCTGCCATACATAACGCTATCATGCATCCTTGCACACGACCGATCCCCACTATCGCCATGGTGCTAATGAGCCTCACGGCTTTAGCCCAGGCCACCACGGACAGCACTTCCACTGTTCAGCCCGGCCGTGTGTATGAACTCGGCGTCGTCACCATTGTAGGCAACTCGAAGCAGGATTCGCTCACCACGGTCACACCAAGAGACATCGAATTGTACAACAGGTTCAATGTGGCCGACGCCGTGAACCTGCTTCCCGGTGTCACGCTGGCCGCATCAGGCTCACGGAATGAAACCATGGTGAATGTGCGCGGATTCGACCTGCGGCAAGTACCCGTGTTCCTGGACGGCATACCGATCTACGTGCCCTACGATGGCTATGTGGACCTGGCTCGCTTCGCCACCATGGACCTCTCGCGGATCGACATTTCCAAGGGTTTTACTTCCATCCTGTACGGTCCTAACACCATGGGCGGAGCCATCAACATGTTAACGCGCAAGCCGGTGGGCAAGTTGGACTACAATGGCAGTCTCGCATTGATCAACACGAACGGGGGCACTGGAAACGTCAACCTCGGAGGGTGGCGCGGTAAGTTCTTTGCGCAGGGCGGGATCGCGTACATGCAACGCGGGGACTACAGCCTATCCAAGGACTTTGTGCCCACCAAGCACGAGAACGGAGGCCAGCGGGATGGTTCGGGCTTCACGGACCAGCGCATCAATATCAAGGCCGGATATGCACCGAACGCGAACACCGAATACGTGGTGGGCTATGTGCAGCAACACGGCGAGAAGGGCGTGCCGATCTATGGCGGCACTGATGAACGTAATCCCTTACTGAAGAAACCGCGCTTCTGGGAGTGGCCTTCGTGGGATAAGCAGAACGTGTACTTCATGTCGCGCAACCGCTTCCGTGGCTCCAAGGACGAGTTGAACGCCAAGGTATACCTGGACCGCTTCCAGAACGCATTGAACAGCTATGACGATAGTACAATGAGCACGATGACGAAGCCCTATGCCTTCGAGAGCCGCTATAACGACCAAGCCTACGGCGGCTCTGTAGAGTACGTGGCACAGGCCGTGAAGAACAATCTTACCAAGGTGGCAGCGACCTACCGTTATGATGAACACCAGGAGCACAACGTGGGAGATCCTGTACAGACATTTCGTGACCGAACGTACTCCATCGGCTTGGAGAACATCCTTTACATCAAGGAGAAATGGCAAGTAACCCCGGGCATCAGCTACAATGCACGTGGGAACATTCAGGCCGATAACATTGACCCGGCCACTGAGCAGATCGTACCCTTCGGCAGTGCCCCCGCGAACGAGGCGGTCAACGCCCAGCTGCTGCTCCAATACAAGCTGCACCCCATGCATTTCCTACGCCTAGCCGGTTCCCGCAAGAGCCGATTCGCTACGGTGAAGGACCGCTATTCCTACCGCATGGGTGCGGCGGTGCCTAACCCCGGCCTCGCCTCGGAGTTCAGCTACAACACCGAGTTCAGCTATACGGGCACATTCGGCAGCAAGCTCCAAGTGGATGCCGCATTGTTCTACAACAGCTTGGACGATGTGATCCAGCAGGTGGACAATGCGGTGGGCAGCAAATGGCAGATGCAGAATACGGGCCGCGCGGAGTTCCTTGGAGGAGAGCTCGCCGTGGCTTATGCTCCGCATGCCAACGTGCGCGTCGGTGCGAACTATTCGTACATCCAGCGGAAGAACCAGGACCGGCCCGAGATCCACTTCACCGATGTGCCGGCCAACAAGGTGTTCGCATACGTGGACTTCCGCCCGTCCAAACTGCTGTACCTGAACGCCAGCACGGAGTACGATGATTTCCGGTATTCCACGAGCTACGGCACGCGCACGGATCCATACACCTTGGTCAATGCGAAGGTCGGCTTCAACATCGGTCCGCGATTCTCCATGGAGGGCAGTGCGAACAACCTACTTGACACCAACTACGCTATCGTGGAAGGCTACCCTTGCGAAGGGCGGAACTTCATGGTGCGCCTGTTGTTCCGTTCCATTGATCCCACCAAACGCAAAACAGTACCAACACCATGAACACGACCATGAAGCACCTACCCATCTTGATACTTTTTGCTCTATTGGCACCTACTCAGGCTTGCCAGCAGGCAGGATCCACAGCTCCTCCGCCGGAACCCATGGCACAGGAGGACCACGCAGACCATACGGCACCGGGACACGTTTGTATGAAGCGTATCGCCCCGGAGGATACTGCGGACCACCGTAGCCACAGTGTTGAGATATACGGGGATGTGATACACCCGATGAAGTTCATGATGAACGACTTGAAGACCCTACCCATGCATGAGGGCGCGGCCTTCGATGTGGTATGCCAGACCGGTACGAAGATGAGTTCCACGAAGGGTTACAAGGGGGTGTTGCTCCGCGACGTTCTGGACAAGGCGGAATTGGCACAGGACGATCACAAGGACCGTAACTTCTACTTCGTGGCCCAAGCCACTGACGACTATATGGCCACCTTCTCCTGGGGCGAATTGTACAACCACGAGATCGGCGACAGCACCTTCATCCTGTTCGAGGAGGATGGCGCACCCATCGGTGCCAAGGGCGAGTTCGTGCTGATCACCGCCACGGACAAAAAAACCGGTCCACGGCATGTATTCTGGCTCAACGGTGTGGGCGTGCATAAAGTGCGCATACCTTCCTGAGTGCGATGACCTGGATGCACACATACATGGGTTCATGCACTGGAGAGGGCTGCTTCCCAATGAGAACGGGGGATACATTCCATGATAAAGATCATGTTCCTTTCTTCCAGAACTTGCGTTCTTTCGCACAAGACGGATCCGCACTGGGATCCCTTTCGCACACGATACCGCAGAACATCGAGTTCATCATCATACCCAGCAGCACATAACGCCATGAAGATCATTGACCCTGTAACCAAGAAACGATTGGATAATAAAGGCCCCAAGCTGGACCCGAGCCTGAAGAAGACCGACCCGCTCCAGAGGAACGTGGAGAAAGGCTTGGAGGACGAGGAGAACTCACCCATGGATCCGCCGGATGCTTACGGTGGCGCAGTGATCGAGGACGTACCTTATGAAGCAATGCATGCCTTGCTCCGGCGCTATATGGACGATCACAAGAATGCGGTGGAAATGATCGAGCGCTTCGATAAGGCGCTAGCGAAATATAAGGACCAGCAATATCGGATGGACGAGACGATCAGCACGGACTTCCATGACTTCTTTGAATACTTCGACGATGGATTGCTCGATCACAACCGTCGCGAGGAAAGACAATTATTTCCGCTGCTGCACAGCAAGCTCGTCGCCTCTGGTGAGCACAGCATCGATAAGACCCCGCGCACAGCGATCGACCTGATGGAGGATGACCATGTGAAATTCATCCAGCTCGGAGCCTTGTGTTTCAACATGCTTGGCCTTGCGGCACACCTTCATGATGCCCGCTCGGCCGCGTTCGTGCTGGACACGGCATGCAACACGGGCCGGGAGCTCACGGAATTACTCCGCCTGCATATCCATCGTGAGGACAACATCCTATTCCCGCTTGCACACAAGCTGATCACCACCAACGAGTTCGATGGCATCGCGAACTGACCGAGCGATGAACGAACAGGGCACGCTGTTGACGGACACTTTCGGAAGAAGGCACGACTATCTCCGGATCTCTCTGACGGAGCGGTGCAACATGCGGTGTTTCTACTGCATGCCGGAGGAGGGGATCGAACTTCGGCCACGGGAAGAGTTCATGCGGCAGGAGGAATTGCTTGCAATTGCCAGCACGTTCGTTTCCATGGGTGTGCGCAAGATCCGCCTTACCGGTGGTGAACCCTTGGTGCGCCGCGATGCCGCAGATCTCATTGAAGGTCTGGCCCGACTCCCCGTGGAGTTGGCGATCACAACCAACGGCGTACTGGTGGACCGGTTCATTGATGTATTCGATCGAGCTGGTGTCCGCAATGTGAACGTAAGCTTGGACACACTGAACGCCGAACGGATGCAACGGATCACGCGACGCGACTATTTCAAGGAGGTGAAGACCAACATCAGCTTACTGATGGAAAAGGGTTACGATGTGAAAGTGAACACGGTGCTGATCCGCGGAACGAACGACGATGAGATCTGTGATTTCGTTCAATGGACAATGGATGAAGGCATCCGGGTCCGCTTCATCGAGTTCATGCCCTTCGACGGGAACAAGTGGGACTGGAGCAAGGGTGTCTCCTTGCAGGAAGTCCTTGACATGGTGGGGACCCGCTTCGGAGCGGACAACATCGAACGGCTCCAGGACGGCCCACATGACACGGCCAAGCACTACCGGATCAAAGGACACAAAGGTTCGTTCGCGGTCATCAGTACGGTGACCAATCCGTTCTGCGATTCGTGCAACCGGCTACGCCTTACGGCGGATGGCCGGATGAAGAACTGCCTGTTCTCGGGCACCGAGACCGACCTGTTGAGCGCCTACCGCAAAGGAGAGGACATCACCGAGTTGATCCGTAGCACCGTACTCCACAAGAAAAAGGCACGCGGAGGGATGGATACCATGGAAGCGTTCAGCGATCCGGTCAACCACACCGGAAATAGAACGATGCAGTCCATTGGCGGCTGAGTCGGGGTGATCCAAGCTTGTTCAAAGCGATCGACCTCGACTTGATATGTGCGTTGGATCCGTATTATTCACCAGAGTTTCTCTTTCCGTTCCCGTTATTGTGCTCCAGCGTAAAAGAGGTCATTCACCAGTTTACGGATCAACCCGATGAACGCCGTGGACCAAGCAAGCAGGGCCACATAGATGAAGTACTTAGGGATCGGCATCAAGAACTCAAGATCCATGGCTTTCGCCGCCATGAACGTGCACGCCGTGTACATGCCCAAGGGGAAGACCGCGCCCCAATAGAGCGGGTCATACGTGAGCGGGAATTTCTTGTAGATATGCCTCCAATAGGCAAGGATGATCAGCATCGGGATCCACCAAGTACCGGTGGCCCAGTAGAAGATCGAGAAGCCCTTGAGGAAGGCCAGTGTTGAGAACAGGAAGGGCGCGTGGGGAGAATTCATAATGAGCAGCGACCCAGCTAGGGTGGAGATCGCCATGGCGCCCATGTTGATCCAATACGGCGGTGAAAGATCGCTCGGGGAGAATTTGAAAAAAGTATACCGGTAGAAGATCAGCGAGATCATCCAGATGTACTGCATGCCGCCCCAAAGCCACATGGAGAACGCGAAGAAATTAATGATCAGCTTGTGCGCTTCGAAGTGCATGGACAGCTGCGCACTGAGGACGGCCAAGGCTTGCGTGGACACCACTGCGAGCAACCACGCACCGTTGATCCCGACCTCCAGTGGAGGCTTGTCCTCCTTGATGGTGAAGGTGATGAACACGGTGTAGGTGACGATCAGCCACAGAACGATCCCGACCACCCATAGGATCAGCGCCATCCCATAATCTCCATTCAGCAACACGGACTGGGAACCTAGCACACAGGTGGCGGTGACCAACGTAAAGAACCCGACGCCGTTGGTATGGCTGAACAGGTCCTTGAAGAACTCAGGCCTATATAAAATGAAGCGCAGGATCGTACACGCCAGCAGGACCGCATAGGCGAAGATGTTCAACATGAACATGGCCCTGGCGATGCCGGTCATCCCCAACAACTGGGATGCGATGGAGACAATACCGGTCGCCATCACCATAGCGAAATAGGCGGGGGACAAGCCTTTGATCATCTCTAGGATACGAGGTGATAGTTTATCCATTGCGTCCTTGCCTTATACTTTATTTCACTTCATTCGGATGAATGCACTTGTAAAAACATTAGGGGAGCAGCATTACAGAGATCCCCAACATGACGGTGGAACCGATCAAACCTGCACAGCCAATGGGATCATTAGCGAACGCAGGTCCTGCGCATGACGGTTCAATTCCGCAGTGAATCCTTCCATATTCGGGAGTCCATGCTCGCGCAGCTTAGGTACCAAGTCCTCGTAGTACTGGATTCCGATCAGCAGATTTGCACGGAACTTCTCGAAGAATTTATGTTGCTTCTCGGTGATGTCTTCCTTCACCTGATCGATCTCACGTTGCAAATACTTCACGTACAGCACCAATTCGTTCACGAACATGTGCGAACGCAGGTTGTCGTTCAGTAGCGATAGGCGACCGTAGATATGATCCACCATGGTTGATAACGGCACAACTTGCGAGAAATATGCCGTGTTCGGACCTGGACAAATGGCCACGGCCTCCATCTTGTGGGCGGGTGTTAAGCCCTCTTTCAGTAATGCACTTGCACCCAGTCCTTCACAGAGACAGTCCTTGGCAGTAATGCGTTCGAGTTCGCGTGCATGACGCTCTTTGCCATACCCCATTGAATCAAGTTGTTTGATCTTCAGGTTCTGGTACTGGCGTGACGCGGTGCAGATCGGGGTGTCAGTGAACTCGGTGTCGGTGGAAAGAAAGTCCTTGTAGCACGGACTGCCCGGACGGTTCTTCTCGATGCGCATCTTCCGCTGCGCCTCAGACGTGCTTGGTCGGAAGTTGTTGAAGGGGATCCCGAGCGGTGATGCCCAGCTCAAGAAGTAATCATCGGGCTTCGCTTTCGTAAGCTGCTCAAGTGTCCTGTCTTCCACGTTGGTGGCTTCTGGCACTAACAGAAATGGACTTCCCCAACCGGTGCCATCCATTTCGTAATATGTGCGTAGGAAATGATCTTCGTATACCGTTCCAATGCCACCTTGCACGGTAACGCGCACCGAAGGCAGAACCGTGAATTCCCGTTGCCCACTTTCCAATAGTGCTTTGTTGCACATCGTTGCGATCTCTTCGCCCATCGCTACGCGTTCGTTCTTGAATTCTTCCAGGATCGGACCCAGCAGAATGCCATCCGTTGCGAAGGCATGACCGCCACAATTCAATCCGCTCTCGATCCGGTACTCCGAGACCCACACGCCTTTCTTCGCGAGGATCTTGCCTTGTACTTTCGCGGAACGCAGATCGCTCACTTTCAGGATCACTTTCTTTTTCAGGCGCCCTTGCGCATCGGGGAGAAAATCCGGGAACTCCGCGATGTAGGCATATAGCCGTGGGTTATAGCCTGCACTGAGCACAACGGAACCTGAAAGCGTGCTCTTCGCGAATCCACGGAATGCGGCCATCGCATCGGCGTACTCAGCGGGAAGTGCTTCGCCCTCTTTGGTATACCGTTGTGGATCGATCTTCGCCATGATGTTCACGTCGATCGCACCTGCGCGTACGGTACGGCGAAGTTCATCTTGATAGCCCTGCTTTTTCGGCCCTTCCTCCATTTGCATCATTTCCTCGTACATCGCTTTTTCAAGGCTGCCCATGGGCAGCATCTCGAAGTACTTGGTGAGATCGGAACCGGGTTCGTAGGGTGCTTTTCGCAGTTGTTCCACATTGCGATCCACGATGCGTTGCATCAGGTCCAAGTATGCCGTGATCCGCAATGCGCGATGGTCAAGCTCCTTTTTCGGGATCGGAACGTATGCTTCACCGAAATTTCCACAATGGAATTCGCGCATGCGTTCCACGAGTTCATCCTCGATGATGGATACTACGGAACTAATGCCGAAGTGTGCCACCTTGACCGGTGTATCTATGGTATAGCCCAGACCCATCACAGGTATGTGAAAGGTGTGGGGCGTGTAGGGAATGGTCGATCGGTTCATTTGTTCAATTATTCTCCATTCAGCGTGGTCATGAAGCACTGAATGTTGTGTCTGTTCGTATGTGTTGAAGCGGCGCAAAGTCGTTGTTCCAATGCGTGCCGGCATTGCGCGGTTCGGCAATGGCTTGTTCGCAAATGGCCCGGCCGACCGAAACCATATCGCGGAGTTCATAGAATGAAAGAGAGCGTTCACCTTCCTTCCAAGCTCGTTCCATTTGTGCGCTCATCGATAACAAAACATGATGGGCGCTGCGCAAACCGGCGTGATCTCGCATGATGCCCACTTGGTCCGTCATCATATCGCGCAATTCAACGACCATGGTATCGATCGCGGAAGAATGTTCCGTATCCACGTAACGCCCCAGCTCGATGTCCTCGAGCATTGAACCTGGCCATTCAGCGATCATGACCGCAGCGGCTGCATGGCGTGGGATCACTAGAGCCTCCAACAATGAATTGCTTGCCAAACGATCGGCACCATGCAATCCGCTGGAAGCACATTCGCCGAGCGCATATAATCCTTGTAACGCGGTACACCCCTTCGCATCGGTTCGAATACCACCGCACAAATAATGCGCGGCCGGCATTACAGGAATGGGTTCCTTGGTGGGATCAATTCCGATCGCTTTGCAATGTGCTAGGATCCTCGGGAACTCGCGTGCAAAACGTTGACCACCGATGCGCGTTGCATCCAGCCAAACATGGGGTACACTTTGTTCGCGCATAACGGTATGGATGGCGCGTGCCACTATGTTGCGTGGTGCCAGATCGGCCATCGGGTGCAACCCTTGCATCAAACGCGTGCCATCGGGATGTAAAAGTACCGCACCAGCACCGCGCACGGCTTCGCTGATCAGGAAAACTCCCTTCCGCCGTGGATCGAATAAGGCTGTGGGATGGAATTGCACAAAGGCCATATCGCGTAACGGCACGCCGGCACGCACGGCCATGGCCACACCACTACCCGTGGCACCAACAGGATTGGTCGTATGCCGATAGACCTGGCCCGCGCCGCCCGTTGCCAGCACTACCACATCTGCGAAATGCTCGCGCACTTGATGGGAATGAATATCGACGGTGCGCACACCGTGACAGCGACGGCCTCGATGATCTTCAGCGATCAGCAGGTCCAGCGCTACGAGTGTTTCCGTGATCGAAATATCTTGTGCGTTACGCACCTTATGTTGCAACACGCGCACGATCTCCGCGCCCGTATGATCGCTATGATGGACCACCCGTGGAGCATGGTGCCCTCCTTCCGAAGCCGCATCCAATCGTCCTTGAGGATCTTTATCGAATCGCGCTCCAATATCCATTAGCTCTTGGATGCACGCAGGTCCTTCACGCACCACACGTTCCACTACTTCCACGTCACATCTGCCGGCACCAACAGCGATCGTATCATCACGATGCTGTTCCCATGAATCGCCCGGATGGATCACAGCCGCTACACCACCTTGGGCTGCATGGGAATTGCTGGTTTCTACGGGTGCTTTGGAGATCAAACGGATATCCACTTCACCCCGGCCCATTAAGTCGATGAGTCGAAGTGCGAATGACATGCCTGCGACACCACCACCAACAACGATAACTTTCAAAGGCCGCTTCATCCCAGTTGCATCATATTCCGCAACGCCAACTCTGCACGTTGACGGACCTGTTCATTCAACACGATCTCCGGCGATCCGTTCAACAAAGCAGAATAGACCTTTTCCACCGTGTTCATTTTCATGTATGGGCATTCGCTACACGCGCAGGTGTTGTTCGCATGAGCCGGTGCCGGGATCAATTCCTTATCCGGTGCCGCAGCGCGCATCTTATGAAGGATACCAGCTTCGGTGGCCACAATAAAGGTACGGGCCGGATCACTCTGCACGAATTCCAGTAATGAGGATGTGGACCCTACATGATCCGCTTCGGCCAAGATCTCCGGCGGACATTCAGGATGTGCGATCAGCTTTGCATCGGGATGTTTACCAAGTAACAACTTCAGTTTGTCTATGCTGATCTCCACATGCACTTCGCATACGCCGTCCCACAGCAGTAGTTCCCGTCCTGTAACGCGTTGTACATAGGCACCTAAATGTTTGTCCGGCGCGAAGATGATCGGCTTTTCCGATGGGATACTGTTCACCACACGCACCGCATTGCTGCTGGTGCAGATGATATCGCTCATCGCCTTCACCTCAGCACTGCAGTTGATGTAGCTCACAACAACATGATCCGGATGGGCATCGATGAACGCCTTGAATTTCTCCGGTGGTGCAGAATCGGCGAGGGAACATCCGGCATCGAGATCAGGTAGTAGAACCGTTCGTTGCGGATTAAGGATCTTAGCGGTTTCCGCCATGAAATGCACACCGGCAAAAAGGATCACATCGGCACCGGTCTTGTCGGCAGCTTTGGCCAACGCTAGGCTATCGCCAACGAAATCCGCCAATTCCTGAATGTCCGGTGTTTGGTAATAGTGCGCTAGGATAATGGCGTTCCTTTCCTTCTTCAGACGCTGGATACCCTCTACGAGCTCGTAGGGGCTAAGGCCCAGCACCTCCGCTCCGGCTATGTTCCGCTCAACGTTCATCGCTGATGTACCGGTGTTTTCGATTCTCCATTCCGTCGGCTCGCATCCACCTTGGCAAGATCAATCCCAATGGTCCCGTTCAAACGTGCTTCTTCCGTGGGACCGGGAGCCAACAACGCCTCCAATGCACCCCATACCAACATGCTCAAGCCCGTGAACAATCCGATCCCGCTTACCGCGAAACCCGCAATGAAGGGCCACGCCTTCTCCATGATAATTTGGAATGGCAGGTCGGTCATCACCGTGAAGTAGCCCTTTACCAAACCGGCGCCGATCAAGCAAAGCCAGAACACGAGCAGCGAGATATTGAAAGTCCAGAACCCTGTGCGAAGTGCACTCGAATACTGTTTGCGTGTGATGAAGAACACCGATGCAAAGAGGATCGTGGTGTTAATTCCGATGGTGCTTCCCATGGCATGTGCTACCGTGATGTGTGTGCCGTGGGTGAAGAGATTTATCGCGGGTATGGAGATGAGTAAAGCGAGTCCAAGATTCAAGAACACCCACGCTTCGCTGGCGAAAAGAAAGCGACCGAAGAGCGTGGAACTACCGCGCTTTCCTTCATCGATCGTAGCTCGCCATTGATGGATCATACGGGCAAGGATGATCCATTCCGTCATGCTGATCGCATAGGCCAGGATGCGGATCCACAACGCCGATGGGACCGGATAGATATGATGCGCCCAACCGAAAAGCAGGTTGGTGAAGCCGAGACCGAACAAAAGGTAAGCGATCTTCGACCGGGCTATAACGGTGTTGCCGGTGCTGCGCTCCATCACCACCATTGCGGTGCCGTACACCAGGAGGTTCCATGAACCCGTGAGCGCTCCATAGGCTTTCCACTGCACGGTGAGCTCGCGCACCATATTGCCCGTGAAGTGCGGAAAGAGGTAAAGGTTCGCTTCGGCAAAGGTGACCAGGAAGAAGACCACACCTGTGGCCCACATCCACAAATACGCAGGCCATGGACCATTGTGCTTTTTCGCTGTTCGGAAGAAGTTGTAGATCAACAGACCCCAAGACAAGGCGATCGGAATACCTAAAGCAGGCGGAAATTCCCAGTATTCTCTACCACCGAAGCGGCCCATGAAGTACGATACAATAACGGCGAAGCCTGTTCCAACGAACACGGCTAAATGCAACCACGCCAGACGCGTAGAATGCAACGGTGCACCAACGATCTTTGGCAGATAGTGGTACACACCACCTACTGCGGTGAGGAAGATCCACGCGATCACTAACGACACATGCAACGGCCTTGACTTCACGAATGGTATGGCATCGATCACGTTCGGCACAACATGTTGCCATGATCCTATGACACCGAACAGCGCGCCGCACCACAAGGCCAGGAGACCAGCAACAATAAATCCCTTGGCGGGTGTGAACTCACTTCGCATTGCTGTGCATTTCGCGGTAGGTGCCCCATGGTGTAAGGTCCACATTCCGGATAGGATAAGTACCTGTAGCAGCCACCGCTTCGAGGAAAGCGACCAGGTCATCGGCCTGCTCCTTCGATACACCTAACGCAGGCATGCGCCCAGAGCCATGGATGATGAAGGCACGTGCGTACTCCGGTCCTTTCCCTTTTGTAATAGTAACATTGGTCAGGTCGGGGCCCATATATCCACCTAGACCGTAGAACTGGTGACAGGCCGTGCAGTTGAATTCGCGGTAAAGCGATTCACCCCGTTGGGCAGATGCGTTGAGTTCAGCCGCAGGTATTGGCGCTTCCGTAGAGACGGTGTAGGTGAGCCCAGTTTGCAGGATGAACAGACCGATCAACACAAAATAGACCGTACGGCGCTGGCGTACACCAACTCCACTCGGGTTATTCGACCCGTTCGGCACAACTTGCTTTTCGGACATTCTAGCTTATACAAACGTACCGGACCATCTTATCCTATTTCATGACATAGGTCATATATTTTGGACTATGACATTCTCCTGACCCGGCACCTTGACATGAAGCCCGGAATTTGGCGGGGTATAAGGACAAGAGGGGGTGTTCGGGTATTGGAATCCAAAGGGCTTACTGGATTGATAATGGGCAGGAAAACATAAGGACGGCAGGACTAAAGGATCAACAGGATTGACATGCGACGTATCCCAAACTTGGTCAAACAAGTAATTCAACAAGAACGAATCCTGTTGATCCTGTAATCCTGTCAAAAGAACCTTCATACAATACCATCAAATAACAACTCAATCCTTCATCATGTGGAACCTCCGGTACTTGCGTTTGAAACCAAGACTGTCCGCTCCGAAATTCAATAGAAGCCCAACGTCGATCCCTGTTGCGGTGAGGTAATTCACCACTTGTACTTCGTGCTTAAGATGGAACACCTGAACCGCCTTGTTCTCGATAAGGACCATCTCATTCACCAACATATCCGCAATGAAATTTCCAACGATAACAGTATCATATTGCACTTGGATACGTTGCTCGCAAGCCACGCGAAATCCTAGTTTCTGCAGCTCATGCGCCAATGCATTCTGATAAACAGACTCCTGAAATCCTGGCCCCAACGCTCGATGCACTGTCATTGCGCATCCGATAAGATTCTCAGTAAGTTCTTTGTGCTGAATCGTTGTCTTGGCGGCAGTCAAAATTCAACGGCCAATGTAATTGACAAGATCCGCATTCCGCCAAAGAGCCGACCAACACTTACGTGTCGTGTCGATCCAAACTCCTATCAAGACAATCCAAAACGATAACGAGTCAATCCTGCTGATCCTGTGATCCTGTCAAATTACCCGCCAACTACCCGCACTTTGAACCACCACAGCTCTTGCACTTCAGGCAGCCTTCTTCATAGTACAAGCCGTCCTTGTCCCCACAATCAACGCACTGGCGGCCCGTTGCTTGCGTACCATCTGCTATGTAGCGTTGCAGGGCTCGTGCCACACCGTTCTTCCATGTGTTCAGGGTGGCGTCATATAGGTTCAAGTTGGTCACCACATCAACCACTTGCGGTAGCGGCATACCTTGGCGCATCATGCCACTGATCAGGATCGCGTAGTTCCAATACTCCTTCTCGAAACTGCGGCTCAACCCTTGCACCGATGCGCGGAATCCTTCGGCATCCGCGTACTCCAGATCGTACACGTTCTTCTTGTTGTTTGGATCGCGTCGCTTTACGACCCAGCCGTTCTTCACCCAACGTGGTAGTTCGAAAACACCTTCCGCCTTTCCGGTGAAGATCTCGTATGGCCTGCCATCCAACTTTCCCACAACAGCCAACCACGGCTCTGTTTCGTTGTTGAACCGCAGGATGTCGGCTTCCAACCGCTCGGGGCGCTTACCGTGGTGTGCGTTCGTCTCGTCTTTCTTTTCAGTTGTCGCCACCAGAACACCGCTTCGGCTTCCATCGCGATACACGGTGATGCCTTTCAACCCATTCTGCCAAGCATCCAAATAGATGTTCCCAACTTCTTCGACCGTGGCCGTGCTTGGAAGGTTGATGGTGCTGCTAATTGAATGTGTAGTGTACTTCTGCACCACAGCCTGCATGCGCACGCGCCGCTTGTGATCAATGTCGTTCGCGGTAGATCCTTGGTATGGACTTTCCGAGGTATTGGTCTTCCCTGTAACCTTCATCCACTCCAACAAACGCGGGTGGTGTACGGTAAATTCCTCCCACTGATCACCTTGCGCATCGGTGAAGTTGGCCTCGACGCTTGGATCGTTGCCCATGATCTTGCGTCTACGGGTATAGCTCAACATGTAAACGGGTTCAATGCCACTGCTGGTGCGCGTAAGCAGGCTCAACGAACCGGTAGGTGCAACCGTGCTCAAACTGATGTTGCGGCGACCATACTTCATCATGCGATCATGCACTTCGGGTAGTTCCTCGCTCAACATCTGTACGAATTCCGAAGTGCGTTCAACAGCCGGATCAAAGGCTTGGAACGCGCCACGTTCGATCGCCATATCGATGCTGCTGTCGAATTCCGCGCGGCATTTGGTCTTCATAATATCCTCCACAGCCTCCCGTGCACCGTCGCTGTCGTACTTTAGACCTAGCGCAGCAATGGCATCCGCAAGACCGGTAAAACCGAGGCCTGTTCGACGCCCTTTCTTACCCGTATCACGTAACAGTTGCCAGGTAGAGCGCTCAACAAGTTTCACATCATCGGGTTCGGGATCGCTATCGATCTTGGCCAGGATCCGGTCCACGGCTTCCAATTCAAGGTCCACCAGGTCATCCATCAAACGCTGCGCTTCATAGGATACTTCAGCGAAACGATCATGATCGAACCAAGGGTTGGATGTGAATGGATCCTTGACGAAACTGTGCATATTGATCGCGATCAACCGGCAGCTGTCACCGCCTTGCATGGCGATCTCGCTACATGGATTGGTGCTCGCATTCCGGAAATCCGGATAAACCGATGAAGTGGAATAGTGATGTTGACGATCCCAAAAAATGATACCCGGTTCTGCGGTGTTGTGAGCGCAAGTGACCAACGTGTTCCACAGTTCGCGCGCCTTTATGGTCTTGGTGATCTTCGGGTCCTTGGAGTCCACCGGCCACTGCTGGGTGAACTCGGTATCTTCCTCTACTGCTTTCAGGAACGCATCGCTCACGCGCACGCTCACATTCGCTCCGGTGACCTTCTGTAGATCCTGTTTCATGGTGATGAACTCCTCCACATCCGGATGAGCGATGTCCATGGTCAACATCAACGCACCTCTCCTACCCTTCTGTGCAACTTCCCGCGTGGTGTTGCTGAAGCGTTCCATGAACGAAACGGCACCCGTGCTGGTACGTGCTGCATTGCTCACCGCCGCGCCGGCTGGCCGCAGGGTGCTCAGATCAAAACCCACGCCACACCGCCGTTTGAAGAGCTGCGCGAGTTGTTGATCGTTCCGGAAAATACCTCCATAAGAATCCTGTGGCGACGGAAGTACAACGCAATTACTCAACGATGCTAGGCGATATGGATCACCCAATGAAGCCATTACGCTACCCTGCGGAACGACGTCCCGAAAACCATCGAAAAGTTGGAAAATGTGCTCTTCGGCCATTGGCTTGCGCTTTTGACCATAAGCCGAAAGTTGCGCACGTTGTATTGGTTCCACTTTCGGGTACTTCGCTTCAATGCGGGCGAATTCCTTGGCCATCCTGCGGTGCATATCAATTGGTGAAGATTCCACCAGATCGCCTGTTACATTGCGCAAGGCATACTTGTTCATCCAGGTGGTCGCAGCCAACTCATCACCATGGAAATACTCCATCGCATTGGCCAGTACCTCATCCTTACCAAAGACCAGAGGACGTTTCTTCGTTTCGCTATTCGTTTGGTTCTTCACGTTGGTCTCGAACAAGGTAAGTGCTGACATGCTGATCTGTTTTTAGAGATCGCAAATCTTCCTTTTGTGACTCCTCATTTTTATGACTTAAATCATTTTTGATACCTAACGATCAACGATCTTATTAACCATTCCAAGGAAGGTGCGACAGTTGCGCCTTTGGTGATGGGCTTATGCGATCGTGCATAAAAAAAAAGAGATTCTGTGGTTACCGTCTGGTCGATCGGCAGCACGGAAATTATGCTCTCGGCACATTACACTCAGCGATGGGTCCAAGACGTTGAACTCCTCCAACACATCGCTCCAAACCTGTGCTAAATTTGAACACCTCTGGTTCATGACTTCACCCCTGCAAAAGTGATCAGCTCCAATGCCGGCGACCTTTCTCTTCAGAATATCACAAACCGAATGGTTCCTCCCAACAGCTGACTATCCATGCTGAAAAAGCTGAACAATAAGTATTTCCTCCTTGCGGGTATCGTGTTACTAACGTTGACCCACATGACCATCAATATCGGGTACTTCGCGTGGATAGCGTACACACCCTTTCTTGTTTATTTGAAAAGAACCGATGGTTTCCGGGCACAGGTTTGGTTGTTGCTGGCACTGATCATTGGATGGTCGTTGGTCGTTGCAAAGATCATTACACCGCCGATGCTCTATGCCTTTGTTTTCATGTATTCTGTGCCTATTGCGTTGATCCATTTACCCGCATTTCTTCTGTGGAATAAGTACAGTACTAAGAAATGGGCGTTCTTCGTATTTCCCGCGGTCCTTACGACCATGGAGTGGCTGCAATACACCTTTACTCCCTTTGCCAGCTGGGGCGTGGCCGCCTATACGCAAGGCGAATTCACGTCGATCATTCAGGTAGTATCACTCTTCGGAATGCCCGGCCTTAGTTTTCTGATCTATTGGGTGAATGTGAGCGTGGCCGATGTGATCACCGATCCTTCAACTGGAATAAGAAGGTTGTACGCACCTTTCCTTTTGCTGACGCTCACCGTCATCTACGGAGAAGTTCGACTGGACCTGAACAAAGCTACCGGTAAAGAAACGGTCAAGGTCGCTGCTGTTGGAACCGACTCTGAAGTGAGTGGCTTACCACTTCCTAGTAAAGACGAAGCGCAAAAAGTAACGGATCAGCTATTTACGCGCACTGCCGCTGTTGCCAATTCTGGAGCCAAAATTGTCGTGTGGAACGAAGCTGCCAATTTTGTTTTACCGGATGATGAAGATCAATGGTTGGGATCGATCAAAACCCTTGCATTGGAGAACCAGATCTTTCTGTTTGGGTCTTATGTTATGCCGACCTCGATGGAACCATTCCGTTACGCGAACAAGTATGTTATCGCAGATCCCTCCGGAGCAATTCCATACACCTATTACAAACATCAGCCTGTCCCGGGTGAACCTGCACTAAAAGGAACGGAAGCGTTGCAAACGTTTGATATGTTCGGATCACAGGTCGGTGGTGCCATTTGCTATGATTATGACTTTCCATACTTGGCAGCAGGCTTCGGCAAACTGAAGGCAGATATTGTGGCCGTACCCTCTTCCGACTGGCGGGGCATAGATCCGATACACACAGAAATGGCCGCATTCAGGGCGGTCGAACAAGGGCAATCCGTCATTCGCTCAACACGGTTCGGCCTTTCCGCAGCAATAACACCCTACGGAGAAATGGTCGCCAAACTGAGCAGCTTCGACACCAACGACAAAATGATGATCGCTACTTTACCAATGAAAGGCACCACCACTGTTTACTCCAACATCGGCGACCTTTTCATCTACCTCTGCATGGGGTATGTGTTGGTCTTTTTGATAATGATCGTGAAGGTGAATGAGACCTAGCTCCTGGCACAATGCTTCCATCACAACTGGCTCAGTTACCTATCCATGTCCGCGTACACGAAGGCCGTAACCCAGACCAACGCGACACAGGTTCCGTAACTCTGTATTATGTCTTGCTATGACTTGGCCCAAGGAAACAGGCAACTGTATAATGCTGCATTATGCAGACCTTTGCAACGGAAACCCCTGCTAAAGGGATAAAGCACAACACCATCTACAAAATTGATCAGTGTATACCCGCCAATTAGGCCGAGCTACGGTAGAGAAGGAACATGAACGCATAAAGGCTATCTACCCATGAACCCCAAAAAAGCCTTATTGATCATTGATATGCAGAACGGCTGCTTTACGCCTGACGCTCCCAAGCTTGATGCTGATGGAGTTCTTGAACGGATCAATTCACTCTCCACGCAATTCAGGGCGATCGATGCGCCTGTGATACTGATCCAACAAGACAGTTCGAAATGGAAGCGGTTTGTCCCGAATACACCCGAATGGGAGACCATCCCGGAACTAGAAGTTAGTCCGAATGATATTTCGATCAATAAAACAGCCAATGATGCCTTCTACCGCTCAACCCTACACGCAACGCTAAAGAAGCTCAAGGTCAAGGAACTCTACATAACCGGATCTGCAACTGAGTTTTGTGTGAATGCAACTGTGCTCTCGGCATTGACTAAAGACTATTCAGTAACTGTTGTGAAAGATGGCCACACAACCGGTGATAAACCGCATATCGATGCCAAGCGAATTGTCGAACATTACAACTGGGTTTGGCAGCATATGATCCCGACAAAAGGAAGCATAAAAGTGCTGGATTTTGAAGCGTTGGACAGATCAACACCACTACTTTAGCGGCAAGAAATTCGAGAGCACGCTACAAAACAACCAACCTACTATCAGCATGAAAAACCAATCGAATTGGAAACAAAAAATAGGTTCATGGCCCCTGATCCTAGTGGTACCTGCATTGCCTTTTGCGCTGTGTACCTCGTCATGTAGATCGCCAACAGAAAGCGAAGAACAAACAACGGCTCTCAGCGCAACCGAGCAGGAGTCGCTAAAACTCGAGCCTGACTCGATCGAAAATTTACTCCGATCGGTGATCGACATTTCGGCTAAGGATTTTAACGCGAATCAAAAGCCACTGCCTACCGCATTTAGAAACGTTCAGTTCAAGTATATTATAAAACCGAACAACGAAACCTTGTACATTCTATGTGGCCAATTTCAAGTAGCCAACGAAGGCAAATGGACACCGTTTACTACCATTAAGAACTATGACTACGAGCAGTGGATCGGCAACAGTGGCTTGCATTTCTGCCAAGATGCTATCGAAATTCCGCACAATGAAACAGACCTTTCACTGGCGCTGAAACAGAAACTTAGTTCTCTCGGAAATTAGCACTGCGATGGCGGTGGCAGTTCAATGGACCGTTCCTACATGCTTCTTCACCCCCTAATACCTCCATCTATTCGCCAATGCAACCAGCGAAAGCATAACGGGGACCTCGATCAACACCCCTACTACGGTTGCTAATGATGCGCCGGAATTCAGTCCAAATAATGAAATGGCAACTGCTACGGCCAGCTCAAAGAAGTTGCTCGCGCCGATCATTGCAGATGGTGCGCAGATGCTGTGCTGCAGCCTCAAGTAGCGACCGATGAACCAGGTCAAAAAGAAAATGAAATAGGTCTGGATGGTCAGCGGAACGGCGATCAGTAAAATGTCCAACGGCTTGTCGACGATCTTGTCTCCTTGGAACGCGAAGAGCAATACCAACGTGGTCAGGAGTGCGGCGATCGAAACGGGTTTGAGTCGGGTGAGGAATTCATCTTTGAACCATTGTTCCCCTTTGCTTTTGATGAGGTACTTATTGCTCAAGTAACCCGCTGTTAACGGGATCACCACGAAGATGATCACTGATGAAACCAGGACATCATACGGGATGTGGATATCGGTAACGCCGAGTAGGAAACGGACGATCGGAATGAATGCGACCAACAGGATCAGGTCGTTGACGGACACCTGGACCAAGGTGTAGTTGGCATCGCCTTTGGTCAAATACGACCACACGAAAACCATTGCGGTACAGGGCGCGGCACCTAGTAAGATGGCACCAGCAAGGTACTGCTGCGCTTGTTCAGGATCCAGCCACGCTTGAAAGATCTTCGTGAAGAAGATCCACGCAAAAAAGGCCATGGTAAACGGCTTTACAACCCAATTGATAAAAACGGTCAAGCCCAGACCCTTCCAGTTGCTGGACACATTCTTGATCGACGAAAAATCGATCTGCACCATCATGGGATAGATCATTAACCATACCAAAATGGCGACAGGTACATTCACGGATGCTATTTCCCACGTACTTAAGAACAGGATCGAATCCCCAGCAAATTTTCCGATCGCGATCCCCACCAGAATGCACGCGAACACCCAAACGCTCAGATACCTTTCAAATTTTCCCATTATGATCTTATTCTATCAAGTGTCGCTATTCAACCAAATAGGTCCATAAACCTTGCCTCTTGTATTGATCAGAAATACGTTCGAGCAAAAAGGAGCACGTAGTAAAACCCTACCGCGATGAATACCACGCCCACGGAAGTGCGCATCACTTTTTCGAACTTGCTCACTGTGGTGAACACGCCGCCGATCCGCGAAACTGCGAACGCCAATAAGTACGTGAAGACCATCACCGGAAGTCCTGTTCCAATGGCGAACACCACCGGCAAGTACAACCCCGATGTACTTGAAATGGTCATCGGTATCAGGACCCCGAAATAAAGCGCGCCGCTATATGGACAGAACGCCAGTGCAAAGATCACACCGAGCAGGAACGAACCCAATAACCCTTTGTCCTTGAACCGCTCCGCAAGACGATCCTGTACGCTGCTACCCTCAAGGAATTTCAACCGGATCACATTGAGCATCATCAAGCCGATAATGATGAGCAACGGCCCGAGATACTTCTCACCGTTCTGCTGAAAGAACCGGGCAACATGGAATTTGCTCGCCCCGAAATACAGCATCAGTCCGATGACCGTGTAGCTGAATGCGCGGCCCAACGAGTAGAGCAGACCGCTCAACAACACCTTCGGCTTACTTTGAATATTCTTAGCAATGAAGGCCGTTGCCGTGATGTTTGTTGCCAATGGACACGGGCTGATGGCGGTCATCAGTCCGAGAATGAATGCCGAAAGTATCGGCAGTTCATAGTTGTCCAATATGGCTTGCAAATACTCGATCACAACATTCCGAGTTGTTCTTCCAACTTCGCTTTCAACTCCGTGGAAAAGGCTTCCTTATCTTTCCCTTTCGCGAATGCGAATTCGGTGAGGTCGATGTGATGCTCGGTGCCGTCCTTGATCACGTTGATGAACAAGGCAGTTCCCGTGGCTTCGAATTTCTCGGCCATGTCGTAGTTCTTTTCTTCATCCACATTCACCGTTTTAAAACTGAGTTTTCCAGCGCTGACGGCTTCACTGAAAAAGTGTTCTACGGTATACTTTGCGTTGGTCTCAATGGCTTCGCAGGTTACACAGCGATGCGCGCCGTAGAAATCGATCAACTCCACTGTGTTCGTTGTGGCCGTATTCACTGGCGTTTTAGCCGTTTCTGGTTGTGTGCAGGCCGATAAGGACAAGAGTCCGGCGGCTAGAAAAATGAGCGCTCTCATGGTTGTTCACGTGTTGAATTATTCTACTTTTTTGTTCCACTACAGCAAGCTTTTTCCTTGGCCTTTGCTCCGGGCTTACACGTGCCATCGGGGTTGCAGTCCTTGCTTTTCGGGTCTGCGCAACAGGCTTTTTTATCCGACTTTCCGTCTGCGATCACTTCTAGCCCCTTTTCTTGCCATGCATTCATGCCACCCTCCATGTTCACCAGATCGGTATAGCCATTTTCCAAGAGGATCATCGACGCTTGTTCGCTCCGACTTCCACTTTGGCAAGCGATCACCAAGGGTTTGTCTTTGGGTACTTCGCTCATCCGCGCTTGCAATTGGCTAAGCGGGATATTGATCACATTCTCCACATCATATGCCACTTCGGCTACCTCTTCCTTCTCGCGCACGTCGATCATGGTAGAGCCGTTGCGGAGCATGAGCTTCGCACGGATCACGCTCACATCCTTTGGTGTTGCGTCTTGGGCGCTGCTGCTTAATGGTGCTATAGCAAGCAGTAAAAAAGCCAGTGTTGTAAACTTCAGGTAGTTCATTGTTGGTAGGTTGTTTTTAGCGTTCCGTTCAATTGAGTTGATCTTGCAAGCGTATTGGTTATCGTGCCGAATTTCAGAATGTTCCGATGGAGCAGATCCTTTGTCCGCTCTTCCATATCGGAGGTTATTGTGAGTGTGTAGGTGATCTCGGAGATGAAGGGTGGTGAGTCGTTGCGCACACCGTAGATCTCAATATCAGCGGTCTCGTAATCGAATTTGAGGATCTCTGAAAAACGTTCTACGTTCTTCAGCATACAGGCTGCCAACGCGGTCAACAGCAATTCGGTCGGGTTCGGTAAACCGTCCTGCCCACTAACGGAAGCATCGAATCGCACCGCGCCGTTATTTGCAACTCCATGCGCTTCTCCTCCTTTTGCACTGTGCGCCGTTATGGTGTAGTTGAGCATGCGGTTACAAGATCAAGTTGAATACGTAGCCAGAGATGATGATGCAAAGCGTGACCACTCCAAAGAAGATCCCGATCAATTTCACCGTCATTACCTTTTTAAGGAGCATCGCTTCGGGCAATGAAAGACCGACCACACCCATCATGAATGCGATGGCCGTACCCAGCGGAATTCCTTTGGCGACCAGCACTTGTACCACGGGTAGAATTCCAGCTGCATTGCTGTACATCGGTACCGCAAGAATGGTCGCGATCGGCACGGCGAAAAGGTTTTCTTTGGCCATGTACTGCTCAAAGAATCCCTCTGGAATGTAGCCATGCATAAGGCCGCCAATGGCAATGCCCACGATCACGTAAGGGGTTACACCTTTCAGGATCATCATCACTTCTGCCCAAATAACAGGCAACCGCTGCATCAGTGTTTGATTCTCGGCTTGGAATACTTCTTGGTCCCGTTGCGCAGATGCCAGCACCTCTTTCACCCAAGGAGTAAGCAGGCCTTCCAGCTTCAAGCGTTGTAGTATGTATCCACCAACAGAACCCAGAATAATTCCGCTGATCACATAAATGATCGTCGTCTTTGCGCCGAAAAGACCAATGAATAAACCGATCGCGATCTCATTCACCAGTGGCGATGTGATCAAAAACGAAAACGTAACGCCGAGCGGAATACCGCCGCGGACGAAGCCAATGAAGAGCGGAACGGAAGAGCACGAACAGAACGGCGTGATCACTCCGAAAATACTTGCCATCAGGTATTCCGCGCCGTAGAGCTTGTTGCGCGAAAGGAAATTTCTCACCTTCTCGATCGGAAAATAACTATTCACGATCCCCATCAAAAAGATCACTATGAACAGCAGGATCAGGATCTTCACCGAATCGTAAATGAAGAAATTCAGCGCTTCGGCCAGGTGCTCACCTCGCTCCAATGCGAAAAGTTCAAAGACCAAATAGTCCGCTATATTCTGGATCCAATCGAACATCTAGTCCCTCACGATCACTTGATCTCGTTCCGGTAATAAGCGTAAAAACCCACAAGGATCTCATCCCGGATCCGCTCGAATTCGGCACGTATTTCTGCAACTGTTCCCGTGGCATGCGCAGGATCTTCGAAACCGATGTGCGTGCGCTTACGCACCTGTCCAGTAAACATCGGACAACTCTCCTTGGCCCCGCCACACACGGTAATTACGTGGTCGAACGAACGATCCAAATAGTCATCTACCGATCGCGGCCTGTGCGTGCTGATGTCGATGTTGTACGCCTTCATCACCTCGATCGCCATGGAATGAACCGCCTTTGCGGGCTCCGTTCCGGCCGAAACAACTTCGAGCGTAGGATCGAACGCATTCAAGAAACCATGGGCCATCTGGCTCCGACAGGAATTGCCTGTGCAGAGGATCAGGATTCTCCGCTTGCTCATCTTAGGCCGTGGTCCTGGTCAAAAGATCAAGCACCTCCGCCTTGGATGGTACCCTGCCTTTAACGCATATCTGTTCATCAATGACAAGCACAGGAGTGGATATGACATTGTACTCCATGATCTTCATGATGTCTTCCACCTTTTCGACCGAAGCATCAAGTCCGTTCTCTTGGATCACTTGTTCTACAATGGCAGTGGTCTGTTTGCATTTGGGGCATCCTGTACCAAGGATCTTCACGTGTTTGCTCATGGTTCCATATGTTGATCGAAGAAGACATTGAACAGTGTCTTAGCCTTCTTCCAATTTTCCTTGTTCACACAGTACTTGATCCGAGGAGGGTTCAGCTCACCTTGAATAAGTCCAGCATTCTTCAGCTCTTTCAAGTGCTGAGAGATGGTCGATTGCGCCAACGGGATGACTTCGACCAGGTCTCCGGTGTAGCAGCATGACTGCTTTTCCAAATAATTCAGAATTGCTATGCGGGTCGGATGCCCCAATGCCTTCGCGAAGACCGCCAATTGCTCAGCATCCTCATCATGTACCTGTTGTTCAAGCGTTCTCTTCATTGTTCATCGCAAATGTACGATTGATATTGGAACGCGTAACTGATCGTTCGAGTTATGTGACGAAAGTCACGTAAGGAGGGGTTTATAAAATGCGTTAGAAAGAAAGTCAATCCATTCTATTGGTTTTGGGCGTTCCCCGGTTGTTCCCGCTTGAAACAGCGGGAACAACCGGGGCGGGCTTGGAATTTACCCTGAGCGGAGTCGAAGGGCTCCAAGTCCTCACTCGTACCTCGCTCCGGGCCTGCCTACCGGACAGGCAGGCTTTCCGTTACAATCCCTAACGCGCTAGCGCATGGTCAAATGATCACGAACTAACTCTGGAAATTGTTCAACTACGTATTGAGTTGGCTACTGACCAAGGTTGGTTGGATCCAGATATGCGCCAAATCATGAACTAGTGTGAAGAGCTGCGCCGTGGTCCAATCCTCTTTGTTGATGGATACGAAGGGCGCATCCACAATACCAGACCTTGGAACTCGTCGCTGTCCAACTTCATATGCGAGTGAATAACGCTGCTGCGGGATATGAGGATCCGTTCACAGCGGCCCCGGAACCGCGCTATATTTGAACCAGGCCGGGTCGCTAATTCCTTATTTGCCGTTTCAAAATCTCTTGTGGCATATCGACCTTGACCTTCTTACAACATTACCCATACTATGTACAAATTAGTCCTTTGCTATCCCTCGTTCGATAAAGAGAATGAAGGAACGGAGATGCTTTACAGTCCATTGGCACTCGCTTATTTGGCTACACACACACCAGGCCATTGTGAGATTCCTTGTGGATATTATACACGGCAAATACTTATTCAACGTTGAACTTCCCTTTCATCATTGAATAGTGCCCAGGGAATGAACAGATGAAATCATACGTGCCCTTTTCGGGAGCCTGAAAGGTGATCGTGGTGCTTTCTCCGCCACCGACCAATTTTGTATGTGCTATCACGTTGCTTTGGTCTTCCGGTATGTAATCGGTCGCTTTGGCTTTAAGTGCTTCTTCAGCAAACACGGAAACGGTCGTCCCTTTGGCCAAGAGCACAAAATTGTGTCCCATAGCATCAACTGGCATTTTTCCAGTATGGGTCAAGGTCAGCACAACTGTTTGGCCTTCCAATACATCAATTTCTGATATGTCATACTGCATCTGATCGTTTCCGCTTATCGCGACCTTCATAGTATCCTGCTTTGGCACTGTTTCCGGAACATCAGTATTTATGACAGTCTCCTTAGCTGGTTTCTTGGGTTCACTTGTGCATGAAGTGATAGCTGTTATGCCGAATGCGAACATCAGCAGAAAGGAATATAGTCGGATCTGTTTCATCGTTCTGTGGATTTACTACAAAGGTAGTCCCTCAAGCTCGCAACATCAAAGGACGGATCAGCCAAGACCATGGTAGATCGATCATTTGCGAAGTGCTGCTGTTCGGCATGTGAGCAAATGATCTTGGGCATTAGTTTTCGTGCGAATCACCTTTGGGTTGAATTTTTATTCAAACCCAGAACATAAGTCGAAACCTGATACCCGCGTGAGGGATAGAAGCGGCACCCCGCATCCGCCGCTTGGCGGAGTGGAGTACAGCGCATAGCCCGACCTCGGCTGCATTTGAGCCGGGGACACGCCCCAATCCATATTCAAGAACCAGTTAGAACGATCTCTCCTTCTACCACTTTCGGTTTCGTGAACCGCTCCTTCACCGCATCCACTGCATAGTAAACCACAGGTACTAGGAATACGGTTAGGAACATGCTGCTTGTGAGGCCGCCGATGAGGGCCCAGGCGAGGCCGTTTTTCCATTCCGCGGCGGTGCCGGTGGCGAGGGCGATGGGTAGCATGCCGAAGACCATGGCCACTGTTGTCATGAGGATGGGGCGCAGGCGTGTGGTGCCGGCTTCGAGGAGGGCATCGCGGTAGTGCATGCCTTGTTCTTTGAGCTGGTTGGTGCGGTCTACGATGAGGATGGCGTTCTTACTGACGAGGCCGAGCAGCATGATCATGCCGAGCAACGTGAAGAGGCTGAGTGTCGACATGGTGAGGTTGAGCGCGAGGAATGCGCCGATGATGGCGACGACGATGCTGAACAGGACTACGAAGGGATAGATGAAACTGTCGTAGAGCGCAACCATGATGAGGTATACGAGGATGAGGCTTGCGAGGAGTGCGCCGCCCAACGAGCCGAAGCTGTCGTTCTGCCGTTTGATGTCGCTGCCCCAGGCCATGTAAACGCCATCGGGCAACGGGTTCTGCTTTACGTAGGCCACGACTTCATCCGCCACGGTACCACTGCCTCTGCCGAGCGCATCGGCGGTGAGGGTTACTGCGTTCATGCGGTCCATGCGTTCTACCATGGCCGGTGGTTCGCGGCGCACTACGGTGGCGAATTGATCGAGCTGTACGGCCAGACCGGCGGGTGTTACGAAGCGTGTGCGCGCAACGTCCTCCGCGCTCCTACGATCAACATCATCCAGCCGAATGCGGATGGGATATTCGGTGCCGTTCTCGTACAAGAGGCCATCGTCGTTACCGGCCAATGCATTGCGCAAGGTGGCACCGACAGCGGCGGTGTTCAAGCCATACATCGCCATGCGATCACGGTCCAACTCTACTTGCAGTTCGGGGCTTCCGGCTTCGATGCTTAGGCGCACGTTATTGGCGCCCGGTACGCCCATTAGTGTGTCTTTCAGCAGTTGTGCGGTGTGCATAACGAGTGCGTGATCGGCACCGCTGAGTGTGATCTCAACGGGTGCTGTGCGTGGGATCAAACCGATGGCGGCCATGGTGAAGTCGATGGCCGGAAAACTGTCTTGCAAGGCTTGGCGCACGTGCTTCATGTACGCATCGGTGCTGATGCCGTTGCGCTGGTCTTTGGGCAGGAGCGCGATGGTGAGTTCGGTCTTGTTCTCTGAGCCCACACCCATGCTACCAATACCGGTGCTGGGGCCGCCAACGTTGGCGAATACGCTATTTACTTCGTGTTGCGCGAGCAGGAAACGTTCCACTTCGAGGGAGCGCAGATTGTTCTCTTTTAGCGCGGTGTTCTTGTCGAATTCCAACGCGAGACGGAACTTTCCTTGGTCGCCCGTGGCGATCAGTTCTTTGCCCATGATGCCTTGTTTCATCATGATCCCGGTGCCCGCGAAAAGTGCGAGCAATATGCCGACGAACGCGAGCTTGTGGCTGAGCACCCAACGCAGCGCGCCGGTGTACCAGTTGGTAAGTCCTTCGAGCCAATGTTCAAAACGGATCAGACTGCGCGTGTAGATATTCGTGGGTTTCAGATCTTCTTTCTTGCCCAAGCGTGAGGCGAGCCAGGGCGTTAATGTGAAGCTGACGAACAGCGACATCAACGTGCTGACGACCACGACCACACTGAATTGTTTGAGCAGGTCGGCGACGAATACTTGCAGGAAAATGATGGGGAGGAACACCACGACATCGACCAGTGTGATGGACAATGCACTGAAGCCGATCTCTGCGCGGCCTTCGATAGCAGCGGTGACTTTGTCGTGCCCTTTGTCGAGGTACCGTTGGATGCTTTCCAGCACTACGATCGAGTCGTCCACGAGGATGCCGATGATCAACGACATGGCGAGCAACGTCATCAAATTGAGGGTGTATCCGAAGAGGCCCATGGCCACGAATGCACTCACCAACGATGCGGGTATCGCCACCAGAATGATCAGCGAATTGCGCAGGCTGTGCAAGAAGAGCAGCATGATGAACGATACGAGCAGCACGGCCAATCCGAGGTCTATGAGCACACCGTTCACGGCTTCGATGGTGATGTCGGTGCTGTCGTCCGCGAGGATGAAGCGCGTGTTGTTCGCCTGGTCTTCCTTTTCGATCCGGGCGAACTCTGCACGCAAGGCGCGGCTCACTTCCACTGCGTTGGCATCGCCCTGCTTCTTGATCAATAGACCGATACCGCTTTCGCCATTGTACCGGCTCACGGAACTGATCTCTGCAATGCCATCAACGACGGTTGCGACATCTTTAACACGCACTACGGAACCTGGCGCGGGTTGCGCTACCACAACGTTCGCCAACTCGGGTAACGTGGTGATCTTGCCTGCCAATTTCACGGTGGTCCGCTCGTGTTCGGTGCGCACATCGCCAGCGGGGATCTCCCGGCCAGCGCGGAGAATGGCTTCGGTTACCTGCGGAAGTGGAACGCGGTGATGCACCAGTTTTGCTTGATCGACTTTTACTTGGATCTCGCGTTGTTCACCACCGAGCAAAGTGATCTCGGCCACGCCTTTTAGTTGTTGGAAACGCGGCAAGAGTTCGTCTTGCATGCGTTGGTAGAATTCTGGTGCGGGTAGATCGCTCAACGCACTTACGCTGATGATGGGCAAGTCATTCGGGGAAACTTTCGACATCACCGGTGGCTGCAGTCCTTCGGGTAGATCTTTTCGGATGTTGTCGATCTGGCGTTGAGCATCCTGCATAGCCAGATCCAAGTTCGCACCGTACTTGAAGTTGACGATGATGATGGACGCGTTGGCCAACGATCGGCTTGCGATGTAATCCACATGCTCCAGCGAACTGAGCGCATCTTCAACGGGACGTGTAACACTGTTCGCCACTTCTTCCGGTGCCGCGCCGGGATACATGGTGCGCACGGTGATCACTGGCTGATTGAAATCGGGCATCAGCTCCACACCAAGACCGCGATAGGCCACAATGCCGCCCAAGAGCAGTACACCGAAGATCACAATGATCAGCGATGGGCGTTTGATGGCGATCTCCGTGATGGTCATTTTGCCGGTTCGTTCTACTATTCGATGTTCAGGTTACTTGGTCTTCACGGATACGCCGTCACTGAGATTGATGAAGCCGCTGGTGACGACGATATCGCCCACATTCAATCCATCGACAACTGCAACTTGTTCCGCGTTTCCGGCACCGGTGGTGATCCGTTTGCGCATTGCACGACCGTTCTGTAACACGTACACTTCGGGTTCCAACGAGGATCCGATGATCGCATTTGCGGGGATGGTCGGTGCCGTAGCAGCATCGGCAGGAACGGAGCGCACAGTGGCGGCCATACCGGGCTTGAGTCCCTTGGTATCCGCACCGTTCAGCGCAATACGTACGGGGAAATTATGTGACATGTCGCCGCGGCTTCCTACGCTGGTGATGATGCCCTTGATGCGCATGCCACTGCCGGATGCAAGCACATCAACGTGTTGATCTTTTCTGAAGCGCTCTAACTCGGATCCGGGTACGGCGATCGCGAGTTCCAATGTGCGATCATCGCTGATCATGGCCACGGGCATCGATGGGTTCAACACCGTACCGACGTCCACGAAAAGTTGTGCTATGTAACCACCTATCGGCGCGGAGATCTCCGTACGTTGTACTTGTTCTTGCAAGGTGCCTAGTTGGACCTTCGCGGCTTGTAATGCGAGTTCTGTTTTCTCCAGTTGAACGCCTTGCACGGCATCTTGCGCCGCCAAAATTGAGTAGCGTTCTTGGTCTTTTTCCAAGCCATCCACCTGTACTTGTGCGGCGCTCAATTGCCTGCGTAATAGATCGCCGTCCAAGCGTGCGATCACCTTGCCCTTTTCCACCCACTGTCCCTCCTGCACCGGCACTGCGACCACACGCCCGGGTACTTCGGCCATCACTTTTCCTTCGCTAACAGCCTCGATCGTTCCGCTATAACGCACGCCTTCGGATAGTGCGATGGAGCGCACGGTATCCACCACTACATGCACAGGCGTATTGCGATCGAACCGGTACACCCGTTCTTCTTGGATGCGCTTGTTGCCGGCCAATTTCCATACGGTCAACGCCAGCAAAGCGGCAATCACGAACCAAGGGATGTAGCGTTTCATGGCTGTTCGGTTTTGAGCAGGACACCGTTGAGGCGCTGCAGTTCAAGTTGTGCTTTGCGCAGGTTCACCAGTGCGTTGAGATAGTTCATCTGCGCTTCGTGTTCGCTTTGTTCCGCGAGGATCAGATCTGGCACGGTGGCCAAACCCTGTGCGTGTTGCGCCATGGTGCTCCGCCGGATACGTTCGGCCAGCGCCAATTGCGCGGTGTTGTTCGTGATCACTTGTTCAGCGATCGTGAGTTGCCGTTGTACACCGCGGCGTTCCACATTCTCCTTGTCCAGCAGTGCATCGCGTTGCAATTCGGTGCGTTGCAGTTCGAACTTTTTGGACTTGATGCGATGGGCCAGAATGGTTCCTTGAAAGATCGGTACTTGCAGTTGAAGACCGAGGTATCCGATGGGATAGAAGTTGAAGTGATCGTCGGCTTCCAACGGTCCGAAACCAGTTGTTCCGTACATGCCTTGGCCGCTGATCCCGGGTAGTCGCGCACGTTTCATGGTGCGTAATTCGGCGTTCTTTAAACGCAAGGCTTGATCGGCCATGCGCCGTTGCGTGGTGGTGCCCGTAACGGTGTTGGTCATTTCTTTTTTTTCGGGTGCTGTGGTGTCCACGGAAAGTGATGCATCCAAAGGCATTCCGGTCAAGACTTTCAAGCCATCCAATACCTGTTCATATTGACCTTGCACTTGGGTCCGTTGCGTGGTGAGTTGGTCCAGCTGTAGTGCGATGCGATCCACATCGGTGCGGCGTGCGAGCGCTTGTTCGTGCAGCAATTCCAATGTCCTGACCAGCGCTGCGGCATTCACCACGTTGCTGTCCAAAAAGGCCAAACGGCTTTGGAGGATCTGCACGTTGTAGTAAACGGCACTTACTTCCATTACGACATCTTCGCGGGTGCGTTCGTGCTGGATCGCTGCCATGGCCGCAGCTTCCTTGCCCACTTGCACGGCACTGAACGATGCCGGATCGTACAAAGGAATTTGCAACGCCAAGTTGGCCGCAATGTTCTGCGGCGTACCGAATTGGATATCGCGGTACGTTCCAGCTGGTCCTCCGAAAATAGAAGCCGGCATTAGCTGATACGGCAGGTCGGTGTAGTACTTGTAGTCCACCATGCCACGCAACTTCGGTAGTAGCGCGCCGCGCAATTCACCCGTGCGTTCATCGGCGATCTGCATATCGATCTCGGCCATACACACACGGCGCTCGTTCACCATCGCGGAATCGATGCATTGTTGCAACGACATCACTTGGGCATGCACTGGCGTAAGGGTCAGCAGCAACGCGACCATACTTAGCCAACGGCGGTAGGAAGGTGGTGTGTATGGCGACCGATGCATCCTGCTAATTCATTTCCACTGGACTACTCGAAGTAGTTGCCGTACGTACCGAGATAAGTTTTCATCTCTGCCAACTGCTTTGCATTTCCCGCGTCAAAACCACTGAATTGTTGGTGGATCGGGATCAGGTAATTGTGCAGTTGGTTGTGCGCTTCACCGGTCATGGTGCAACGCTCGAAGATCAATCCGAACTCCTTTTCCAGAGAGGCTTTCGCTGCCTTGGCATCACCCTTTTCTGCGATCTGCTTATCGACAAGCACGATCATGTTCGCGATGCCCGATGTGGTCTCGGGGTTGGCTTTCCAGCGCTTTCCGTTATCAAGCGTTACGGTTGGTTCAGACTCAACTGCCTTTGTTTCCGCCTTTTCATGTTTGGCGTGATCGTGGCCATCCTGTGCAGTGCAGCCTAAAGTGAAGAATGAGAGCGCAACGGTGGTAATAGCAAATTTGTAGTTCATGTTGGTATGTTTGTTGAAATGGTTCGTGTTTGTGGTTGATGTGCGCGACCGACCCGAATGGCCGTTGCGTAAAAAACGATAGTGAGTAGTGTACGGAAGATCATTGCGACGATCGTTCGTTGTTCATGGACACCGCCTTGGTAGATGTACCAGCCAAAGGCCAGAGAAGTAACAAGAAGCACAACACTGGCCATCCACAGTGGATAGCGCGCCCACCATTTGTGTGCGAGCAGTCCGATAGCCGCAGCGAAGTAGAGAATGGATGCGAAGAAATTCGCCAGCACAACGAACTGGACGTAGTTACCTTCCTTCTCACGCATACCAAAGAGATCCAGCAAGATGGAGCTGCTCAGGAACAACGTAACGCCACCGAAAAGCAGCAGCACCGCGATCAATGTCCAGCGTATCCATGAAGTATTTCGTGCGTTGCTCATCGTGCAGTGATCAAGGTTAGTATAGTGTCGATCAACTTGTTTCCGGCCCGTTTCACGTCGGTCCGTTTACCCGACATACGCCATTGCAACATGTGCAATCGGAAGGTCCCCATGACGATCTGCACCAGCATGTCAGTGGGTATCTTCTGAGTGAAGGTGCCTGCTATCTGGCCAGCACTTACAACTGCGCGCAGATGAACACGCATTACCTCCATCAAGTTCTTTATCGCCGTATCGATCACCAGCGAGGACTCCATGAAGTTGGTGGCGAAAATGGCCATCAGGTATTCCGGATGCGCTTTGAAATAGGTAAAGTGGCTATCGAACATCGCGCGCAGTCGCAGGTCCGGCTGATCTTCCTGGCTGGCCACCTCCTCCATGCGTTCCTGTACCGAAGCAGTAAGCAGTTGCAGCATCTTCAACAGGATATCTTCCTTGCTGCTGAAGTGCCGGTAAAGCGCGGCTTCACTAAAATGCATGCGCTCCGCCAAGCGCTTCGTGGTCAAACGTGCATAGCCGTCCTCGCTGATCAGCTGCCCTGCGGCGGAGATGATCTCGATCTGGCGTGGTGTGATTGGGGAGGGCATGGGTGATCGAATGAAACGCTGATCACGCTGAAAGAGTTGATCAACGCGGATCAAATAAGCGGGTTGAGAATTCAGAAGTTGTTAGCAGCTGTTGGACTGTAGATCGGTGAATTAGTTCTTCAGGAATGAAGAGTACATCCACACCAATTTCTCTTGCTCGCGGATGTAGTCGGACATCAGCGCGTTGGTGCCTTCGTCGTTCGCTTTGCTGCTCAGATCCAGGATCTCTCGTTGTAATACGATCAGCTCTTTGAATGACTCGAGGATGTGTTCCACAGCCTTTATACCGTCACTGACCTTCGGACTTTCTTTGATACTGGCCAGTTTGGCATAGGCGGAATAGGTGTGCTCCGGTGTGGATCCGAGCGTAAGGATGCGCTCTGCAACCTCGTCCACTTTCAGTAGAAGGTCGTTGTATAGCTCTTCGAATTTCACGTGAAGTTCGAAGAATTTTTCACCCTTGATATTCCAATGGAAGCCACGGGTATTCTGGTAAAAAATGGAATAGTCCGCAAGCAACACGTTGAGCTTTTCACTAAGCTTCTTTGCTTTCTTGGGGTCGAGGCCGATGTGATTGGTTTTCATGTTTTGTTGGGTTTGATGCGATGGATCACGCGTTCGTATGATCTATTTGTAACGTTTAACAGCAAGTGGGTTCATGGTTTAGGAGGAATTGTAGACCCACTTACTATTCTTGAAACGATTCCCTTTTGGTCCGTGAACTCGGCCCACAACACACCGGCTAAGTGGATCGTGATGAATGCCACTAAGTAGTAAACGCCGAGTTCGTGAACCTCCTCCAGTGAACCTTTCCATTCCTTCGGTCCCCAAACAATAAGCAGCCCGGTGATCAAAGAGACAACGACGAACCCGTAGAACAAGAGGTAGGTCCACTTCTTGAATTTCTCCGTTGTGGATAGAGCTTTTTCCATCGGGTTCTGGAACTTCATCTTTCCGAAAGCCGGAAGCATGAAGCGGATCGCGAACAAGCCTACGAGCACATAGCCTGTGTAGATATGCCAGTCCCACATCGGCTGCCGGATCTTTTTTGCCAAAGCGATGGCCTGATCCTCCGAAACATGCTGCTCCGTGTTGGCAAGCTGGTCCTGGATGATGGTCGCCACATTGTACTTGTTCATCCACGTCAACCGCAGAAAGATCGTAAACAGCAACAAAACGAACGACACCGCAATGGCCCAATGAACAATGCGGTATAGGGCGGGGTAGTTTTTCGATTTCATGGTGAACGGATCCTTTATGCTGCTTCCTTTATGGTGAGCTTCATGGTGTAGAACGAGATACCTAGCCATACAACCGATACGGTCATGGCGACAGCACCAACGAGCACCAGTGCTGGCGGTACGCCGAAGTAGACTTCAGCCAGAATGCCGATGGGCATCAACAAGCCGGCCATGGCCAACCACGAGATCGCTTTGGAATTATTCAACGTTCCGTGGAAGTGGAGCAGCAGATAACCGATGATCACATTCAGCACAGCGAAGAGATTGCCATGTACATGCGCCAAACGAGATTCGAAGTGCTTGCCGGTAGAATAGGTATCCACCCATGCCTGCTTATCGGGTGCGAAGTCACGCAGGTAGATCAGTAGGAAACCATAGAGCATGAAGCCGCCCATGATCAGGAAACCGATGGCTATGTTGTTCTTGCCGTGCATGGTGTTGGTTGTTAATGGAACGCTGATGACGCAGAAAGAAATGATCAACGCGGATAATGGTTTGTTGCTTCTGTAGTGCAAAGTTAGTTAGTGTTCACTAACCTAATGTGACCAATGTCACCTTTATGCCCTTTCGACCTTGAATTGTGGCCGTTGGAAAAGTTCATCGCACAAAAAAGCCAAGCAATGAAACGTGATCACGATCCGTTGCCCGGCCATAGCTTGCAGGTATTTACGCCACAGCGGCTACGGTCTCTTTGTTGTTGAAGCGCTCCACACCATTGTAGGTCACTTCCCAGGTAACGGGTAACGCACGTTTCATCATTGCGCTTACACCACAGAGTTCGTTCTGGGAACGGTCCACCACGCGCAATGCGTCCTCCTCATGTGCGGCATCACCGTGCATTTCGTAGATCAGGTGTACGCTTGTGTATTGGATCGGGGCCTGCTTGCTTATCTCGCCCGATACGTGAACCTCGAAACGGTCGAGCGGTTTGTCGGCTTTGCGTAAAAGCGCTATAACGTCCATGCCGGTACACCCGGCCAGCGCTGTAAGCATAAAGGGCTTGGGTATGGAGCCTTGGTCCTCACCACCTGCGCGCTCCGGCGCATCCATTACCACCGTGTGGCCTCCCACCAGTGCGTTGAACTGCATCTTCCCCATCCATACTGCTTCTACGTCGTGTGTCATTTTTGTTTTGTTTTGTGGTCCGGAACAGTTGTAGACCGCGGGCAAAGTTCTTGATAAAAAGGAGTGTGGAATGTGAGCAAAGTCACTGTTCGACATGATGGACCGGGGCAACACGCGGGACGTGACGTTTTGATCTTTACAAATGTCAATTGTTAAACGCAACATCTATTTTCGGACGTTAATATCTTATTTGAACTCTTCACAATATATTTGCACCCTCGATGTTCTCCAAGACCTGTGAATATGCCTTCCGGGCTACCACGTTGATCGCTGCTGCAAGCGCAGCCGGTGAACGACTCAGTTTGGATGCTATTGCCGAACGCACGGATTCGCCGAAGGCGTTTACCGCAAAAGTGCTTCAGCAATTAGCAAAAGCAGGCATTCTGGCATCGAACAAAGGTCCCAAGGGTGGCTTCGACCTACCCCCCTACGCAGCGAAAAAACTGAAGTTGAGCCACATCGTAAAAGCGCTCGACGACGACACCGTTTATCGCGGATGCGGCATGGGACTGAAAGAATGCAATGCCCTCAAACCGTGTCCGCTGCACGATCATTTCGAGCGCATACGGGAAGACCTACGGACCATGTTGGAGAATACGACGATACATAGCCTAATTGTTGGATTAGAAGATGGCGCAACATTTTTGAAGCGATGAAGTTATATTCATATTTCGGACACTTTTATCCTTTATTGCGCGGATCAGTTCTGTTGGGCGGACTACTCACCACCCGGATCACCTTCGCGCAAAGCACACGTACCGACGGTTGGGTCACTAGCCCCGGCGTGTTGGGGACGTTGCTCCTGATCGGTGTGGTCATGTTCATTGCCGTGCTGATTATTTCCGCCAAGGTGGATCGGGTCCTGAAAGCCACTAAAAAACGCAAGCTGCGCGAACTTCAAATTCCGGATGACGAACTGCTTTCACTGGACCCATCCGCATTAACACCGGAACAGCTGCAACGCAGAGACGCATTGCATTTCAAACTGAAAGGCCATGAATTGGGTGGCACCTTTCCCGCATTTGATGAGAAGGCTCTGATCACGCGATCCACCAGTGAACCGGACAATCCGTTGGTGGACGAAAAGATCTATTCTGGCACGCGACTAGCCGTGCCACCAGAGCTCACCAAACTCGTGCTTTGGTACCTCGGCGCTGCAACGTTCTGGTTGTTCTTCGGCACGTTGGTCGGGGAATACCTCGGATTGAAATTCGTTTGGCCGGACCTGGATGAAGTTTCGTGGCTCTCATTCGGCAGGTTGCGGCCCGTGCATACGAACACCGTGTTCTGGGGCTGGGCTTCCTTGGGCATGATCGGCCTTGCCTACTTCGTTATTGCGCGTACCTCCAACACGGTCATCCACAGTTATCGACAAGGCTGGTGGGCTTGGGGATTGATCAACGCATCGGTGCTGATCGGCAACCTGTGCCTGATGGGCGGCATCAACAACGGTGGTGGCGAATACCGCGAATATATCTGGCCGGTCGCTTTGCTTTTCGCACTCGCGTTGATCATCACGTTCCGCAATTTCTACGCCACCGTAAAACGCCGAAAGATCGCCGAGATCTATGTGAGCAATTGGTACATTCTGGCCTCATTGATCTGGACGATCGTGCTCGCCACGATCGGCTACCTGCCATGGTACCAGAACGGTTTAGGCGAAACGATCATTCAAGGCTACTACATGCACCAAGGTGTGGGTATGTGGTTCATGACCTTCACGCTGGGCCTCATTTATTACTACCTACCCTCCGCATTGAACAAGCCGATCTACTCTTACTCGCTGGGTGTTCTCGCTTTCTGGACACAGATGCTTTTCTACACGATGATCGGCACACACCACTTCGTATTCTCGCCTCTGCCTTGGTGGATGCAGACCGTCGCTATCGTGTTCAGTGTGGGCATGTTCATTCCTGTGATCGCGGGTAGCACGAACTTCCTGATGACCATGCGCGGGAGTTGGAGCGCGATCGGACGCAGCTATGTACTACCCTTTTTTCTTGTGGGTGTGATCTACTACTTCGTTGGTAGTTCGCAAGGCAGCTTGCAAGCATTCCGCTTCACCAACCACGTTTGGCACTTTACGGATTTCAACGTGGCGCACTCGCACATGACCATGTACGGCATCATCACGTTCATCCTGTGGGCTTGTATGTATGCGATCATCCCCAAGATCACCGGTCACGAACCTCCGCAAGTGCTGGTTGGAGCACACTTTTGGTTAGCCTTCATCGGACTGTTCGCCTACACGGTTTCACTCATGGCGGGTGGCACGGCGAAGGGGATGGCCTGGATCGAAGGTGTACCCTTCATCGAAACTGTCGTGAACACCCGAGGTTATTGGACATGGCGTGCGATCGGGGGCACACTGATGTTCGTATCGCACCTGATCTTCGTCTGGAATTTCTACACCATGTCGCGCCGCACCCGACCTGTTCCTGCACTAACCACTAATGCCGCTTGAGCCATGATCAACTTCCACAAGGACCATGCGAATCTGGTGAACGTAGCCCTGCTGGTGTTCGTTGTATTGAGCGTCGGCATTGCCGTTATGCCTGCAGAAGATCTTCAGAATACACAGCCGTTACCGGGCATGCCGATGATGACCGAAGCGGAACAACGTGGCCTATCCGTTTATATTTCTGAAGGATGCGTAGCCTGCCATACACAACAGGTACGCAACATCGAAATGGATAGAACATGGGGATCACGCCCATCGATCCCGAGCGATTACCACTACAGCAAGCAACGCATGAACGTATGGCAACAATCGCCTTCGTTGCTTGGCAGTGAACGTACCGGTCCGGACCTTACGAACGTGGGCCAACGCCAACCCGGCGCACAGTGGCATTTGCTGCACTTGTACGATCCGCGCATGGTGGTAAATGGATCCATTATGCCACGCTACGGTTGGCTTTTTCAGGAAGTGGATTCCGCAAGCGTGAATGAAGGTGATGTGGTGGTGCCGATCCCCGCCGATCGCTTGAGCGGTCCCGGTAGAAAGGTGATCGCTTCACCGGAAATGAACGATCTGGTGGCCTACTTATCTTCATTGAAACAGGCACCATTACCCACTGGTGTAGAACCGGGCATTTTCCTACCCTCCCCCGGCGCCGATGGCAAAGCTGTAAAACTCACTGAAGCGGATGCCCTGCCCGATGGTAGTGCGATCTTCTCCCAAACCTGTTCTGCATGCCACCAAGCAGATGGTAAAGGATTGGCAGGAGCATTCCCACCATTGGCCGGTAGCGTGATCGTGAATGATAAGGATCCTACACAAATGATCAGTATTGTTCTTGGTGGATACGATGCACGTGCGGATTTTGGCGTAATGCCCGCACAGGCCGAGAACCTCACCGATGCACAGATCACGGCAGTGGTGAACTATGTGCGATCCAACTTCAGCAATGAAGCACCACCAACAACCGAAGAGGTGGTGAAAAGCACCCGATTCACTGTTTCCCCTGAAACCGCACTACCATGATGCGCGCATTCCTATTCTTTTGCACCATGCTGCTCACCATGCCTTCGTGGGCCTGTGATGTCTGCCAGAAACAACAGCCGAAAGTATTGCAAGGCATTAGCCACGGAACGGGCCCCCAAAGTAGTTGGGACATGCCGATCATCACGGTGTCGGCGATCATCGTATTGTTCACTTTATTCTTCGCTGTAAAGTTCATGGTGCGACCGAACGAAGGCGACCCGGATCACATCAAGCGTTCCATCCTCAACACCTCTACACACCATGGCTGAAGAACGCAGTATCAAGCTCTTTCTCGACGAGGACCATAGTCCGTTCGCTGAATTCGCGCCGCCGGTAAAGTTCCTTTTCGATACCACGAAGTTACCCGATGGTCCGCATACTTTGCGTATTGTGGCACGCAGCACCAATGGCGTTGAAGGCATGCGTACTATCCCTTTCGAAGTACGCAACGGCCCAGCGATCACCGTGCTCGGGTTAAAGCCCAACGAAGTGGTGGAGGATCGCATCCCGATCACCATCAACGCTTATGGTAGTGAACGTAGCGATGTGTTCATGATCACCGGCTCGGAAACGCCGAAGGCAGTTCCTTCCTGGGTGTGGGCCTTGCTGATCGCGTTCGTAGGCTTTGCTGCATTCTATTTCACGCTCTACTGGGATCCAGCTTCACAATGAGAACGCTTAACGATATTTCCACGCACGACCATATTTGTCTTCTCGTGGATACCTTCTACGGTAAAGTGCGCGTAGACCCATTGCTGGGTGGCATTTTCAACGACGTGATCCAGGACCGCTGGCCGGAACATTTAGCAAAGATGTACCGTTTCTGGGGCACCGTTCTGATCAATGAGGGATCTTACAGTGGCGTGCCATTCCGTCCGCACGCAGGCCTGCCCGTATCCGAGGAGCATTTTGCACGTTGGCTCACCCACTTCCACGCAACGGTGAACGAACTCTTCATAGGACCCGTTGCGGATCTCGCTCACATGAATGCAGAACGCATGGCGGAGATGTTCATGATGCGGATCGATCGGTTACGAAAAGATCCGCGTACTTTTATCCAGTAGAACGCCATGACAACAGAAACAACTCCCATCAAAAGGCACCCTTCACTGAAGCCATTGAGCCGCGATCACCACCGCGGCCTTTTGCTCTGCTGGAAATTACGAACAGGTCTACAGAAGAACATAGACCCTGAGCGTATGATGGCGTACTGCCAGCGTTTCCACGCGGAACATCTGGTGCCACACTTCGGCTTGGAAGAAGAAGCGATCTTCCCGGTGCTTGGCAACGACCACGAGCTTGTGAAACGCGCTCTTGCGGAGCACCGTAGATTAACACGGCTATTCACGGAGAAAGAAGATCCCATTACCCGCATCTCGCAAATAGAAGAGGAGCTGGAAGCCCATATCCGTTTCGAGGAACGTGTACTCTTCAAGGAGATAGAAGCCGTTGCCACTGAGAAGGAATTGGATCGAATTGATGCAATACACGGTTCATTGGCCCCGAAGGGAGCGGATGCTTTGGAGGAAGATGTGTTCTGGGAGTGAAAACGTGTTCGTTGCCACCGCACAAGTTCAACCAATACATTTTTCGTTCCGTGCCATTTATTCCGCTGCGATATGCTGGTTCCGCAAACTAACCGTTGAACACCCCTGTGTGATCAAGCACCAACCCACTGCCGCAGGTATCTTTGCGTAGAGAACGTGAATATGCCATTACTGAATTCGGAACGGAAGCTGACCGAACGGGTCAAGGAATTAGCTTGTTTATATGCGGTGGCCCGTATTGCGCAAAAACAGGACACATCGCTTTCTGAACTTATTGATGGGATCGTTACCATCATTCCACAAGGGTTCCAGTTCCCGGATATTGCAGAAGCAATAGTGCGGTTCGATGATCGGGTGTTCGGTAAGGAAACCGACTCCCATGAACTATTGGATGCGGAATTATCCGTTGACGGCATTCGCCGTGGAAGCATTGCCGTGTCCTACCCGAACGGTACGGATACGAAAGACATGCCACTTTTTCTACCGGAAGAACAACAGTTGTTGGACAAACTGGCCCAGGAACTTGCTTTGATCATAGAACGAAAAGAACACCGCGAACAACAGACGCTCGTGCAGACTCACTTGCGAAACAATGATCGGCTGGCCATTCTTGGGGAACTGACCGCTGGTATCGCTCACGAATTGAACACTCCATTAGGCAACGTGCTAGGCTACGCTGAATTGCTGCAACAAAATGAAACGCGGCCAGAACGTAAGAATGATCTGCAGCGGATCATCGACTCCGCGCTTATTGGGCGTGAGATCGTAAAGAAACTGATGTACTTCTCATGCGAAATGCCCGCACAGTTCCAACTTACCGATCCAGAGCAAGCCATACGTGGAACCGTAGGATTGATCGAATACCGCTTGAACGAACATCACGTTTGCGTGGATTGGAATATTGCCCCCAACCTGCCTGAACTACGTTTGGATGCGATCCAATTCGCACAGGTGATCACCAATGTCATGCTGAACGCTCTAGCTGCTATGCCCAACCATGGCAATATCACCATCGCAGCATACAAGGAAGGTAGTTCCGTAAATGTTGCGATCACGGATAATGGCAAGGGTATAGCGAATGAGAACTTGAAAAAGATCTTTCAGCCCTTCTTTACGACCAAGGCGGTAGGCGAAGGAACAGGACTGGGCTTAGCGGTCGTGCACGGCATCATGAAAGCCCACCAAGGCGATGTAACAGTTAGGTCCAAGGTAGGTGATGGTACCACGTTCACGCTCACATTTCCCATACCATGAAAGAACAACCGTCCGTGCTGCTTGTGGATGACTCCCGCGATATGTTGGAACTGCTGCGGCGGTACATGAACAACATGGGGCTAACACCATTTACCACCAACAATGTGGTGGACGCGATCGCTGTGCTCGAACAAGGCCCAGTGGATCTCGTGATCACGGACCTGAACATGCCCGATGTACACGGCACCCAATTGGTGCGCTACGTTGCACAGCACTTTCCGAAAGTGCCTATACTCGTGTTGACCGGATACCCCGAAGTGCAGGTGGCCGTGGATGTAATGAAACTGGGCGCCGTGGAATTCCTAGTGAAACCGGTAACGCAGGATGAGCTCCGTGTCGCTGTTGAGAAGGCGCTTGGCAATGCGACATTGGGATCCATCAATACCCCCTCGGCAACGATAGAAATTCCGGGAATTATTGGCCGCTCACAGACCATGCAGGATGTGTTCCGGGTGATCGAACGTACACGGAACAACCAAGCAACAGTGCTGGTAACCGGAGAAAGTGGCACGGGCAAAGAAATTGTTGCACGTGCGATCCATTACAACAGTGATCGATCATCTGCACCGTTCCTAGCAGTGAATTGCGGGGCCATCCCGGACCAGTTGCTGGAAAGCGAACTTTTTGGACATACCAAGGGTGCATTCACCGGAGCCACCACCAACCGAGCGGGTTTCTTCCAAGCGGCCGATGGCGGAACCCTATTCCTGGATGAGATCGGCAATGCTTCCGCAGCCGTACAAGCCAAGCTGTTGCGTGCGATCCAGGACAAGGAGATAACCATGTTGGGTGCCACGAAATCCCAACGCGTAAGTGTTAGACTGATCTCTGCCAGCAACTCAAATTTGCTGGATATGGTGAGGAACGGATCATTCCGCGAGGATTTGTACTACCGGTTGAACTTGATCAACATCCACTTGCCAGCACTGCGTGATCGCGCAACGGACATTCCCTTATTGATCAATCATTTCAACACCAAATACTGCAAGGAAATGGGCAAGAGATCGTTGCGCATTTCGGCTGCGGTACTGGATGCGCTACAGGAATATGCATGGCCGGGGAACGTACGGGAACTCGAAAATTTCATTCACCGCTCAGTGATCATGAAGGACAGCTCCATCACAATGGATGACCTACCGGAAGCCATGAAGACCAGCGCTCCAAAACGTTCCTCGAGCACTGAACTTCACTCCCTCGCCGACATGGAAAAGCACCATATTCAGCGCGTGATGGAAGCAACCGGGAATAACAAGACCAAAGCGGCGGAGATCTTGGGGATCGATCGGAAAACCTTGCGGGAAAAATTGAAGTAGTACCGGTACATTCCGTACCAACCGGGGAATTACACCCCACTTTTACGGTGCTAACGATCCGTGTTCGGTGGTTCTATGACAACGATCAAAATTTTCTAAAATCCTTTATTGACAGTACTTTCCGAAGGATACATCCGAACCTAGCCCGTGACGATCACCCGCTTGGCATAGCCCTTGACCTTGGATGGGCAATGAACAAGATCCCGTCACAACCTGGAATTAGGTCCTCTGCGTCGCATTCGATCTGTCCATCGTGTGTACATGATGGCGACTGCGTATTTCAACGCAACGCGGCAACTCCTATTCTATTCTGTCTAGAACATGAGGTAAAACCAACGCCAACGCTGATGACAGTAGTTGATAGCCGCGTAATTCCGAAGACAAGCATTCCCGGATTATGCGGATCTTGCGATCATGTTGAATACTGTGCGTTACGAAACATGGATCACATCACGTATCATTGTGAGCATTATAAATGAACCCCGTCAAACCTGAAATGACAACAGAAGCCATAAAAAAAGCCGAACGAAAGGAAGGCATGTACGAGGTGGTCATGGAGCAATTCGCCCATGCCGCCGATATCATGGATCTGGACCCCGGTGTCCGCAAGATCCTTGCAAAGACCAATAGCGAGATCGTGGTCCACTTCCCGGTGAAGTTGGACAACGGTAAGATCGAGGTCTTCACCGGCTACCGCGTGCAGCACAACAATGCGCTCGGGCCCTACAAAGGCGGCTTGCGTTACCACCAAACGGTGGACATCGACTCCGCACGCGCCTTGGCCATCTGGATGACGTGGAAGACGGCGCTGGCCGGCCTGCCGTACGGTGGTGCCAAGGGAGGGATCCAGATCGACCCGAAGGTGTACTCGCAGAACGAACTGGAGCGGATCACACGTCGCTTCACCTACGCATTGGGAGATAACATCGGGCCTGACTTGGACATTCCTGCGCCGGACATCAATACCAATGCGCAGATCATGGCGTGGATCGCGGACACGTATTCCTCCACGAAATCTCCTGCCACACGTTTCGCCAACCTGCACGTAGTGACCGGAAAACCATTGGGTGCCGGTGGCTTGGAAGGACGTGATCGTGCTACAGGTTTCGGTGTAGTGGTGAACTTGAAAGCGTGGGCAAAGCGACGCAACAAGTCTTTGAACGGGATGAAATATATCGTGCAAGGATTCGGCAATGTGGGCTATTGGACCGCGCACTTCCTACTGAAAGAGGGTGCCACCTTGATCGCCGTTCAGGATGCTACGGCCACCTTGTATGACCCGAAGGGTATCGATCCCGAGGCACTGCTGACGCATAGTGATGCGAGTGGACGCAACATCAAGGGATTCGCTGGTGCGAAAGAAATGGAACCAAAGGATTTCTTCGGATTGGATTGTGAGATCGTGGTGCCAGCAGCACTGGGAAATCAGATCACCGGTGAGAACGCAGGAGCAATTAAAGCAATGGTGATCGCCGAGGGAGCCAATGGACCAACGAACACCGAAGGCGAACGGATCCTGAGAGAAAAGAACATCGACATAATTCCGGACATCCTTTGCAATTCCGGCGGTGTGATCGGCAGCTATTACGAGTGGCTCCAGAACAAACGAAGCGAGATCTGGAAGATCGCAGAAGTACTGGAAATGCTCGAAGAAAAACTGGAGGACGCATTCACGAAAGTGGCGGATACTGCCACGGAATTCAACGTGGATTGGCGTACCAGCGCATACATCGTGGCACTTCGTCGATTGGAAAAGGCATATAAGGAGCGTGGTATATTTCCATAAGTATGGTGTCCATAGGGATCTTGAAGGAACGGGCGGACCGCCGGGTGGTGGTGCTGTCACCTGCCGGAGTCGAACGCCTAGGCGGAAAAGCCACCGTACTCGTACAGCGTGATGCTGGACGTGCGGCCGGTTTCACCAACGAAGCGTACACAGCAGCAGGGGCACAGGTCGTAGAGAGAGAGGAGGAAGTGATCAATGGCGCTAACGTGCTAGTAAGCTATGACCATCACTACTTGGGCGGGCCGCTCAATGGAGCAAAGACCTTCATCGGTTTCTTCAATTTCCTAGGCATGCCTTCCAAGCTGGACCTATACCAACGTCAAGGAGTTTCGGCATACAGCTTGGACCTCATGCCAAGAACGACCCTAGCGCAAGCCATGGACGTACTCTCGTCGGTGGGGTCGATCTCCGGATATCAGGCCGTACTACTGGCTGCTGAACGATCATTGGCTACCGTGCCAATGATCACCAGTGCTGGTGGAACATTGAGACCAGCGAACTTTCTGATCATGGGTGCGGGCGTGGCCGGCCTCCAAGCCATTGCTACAGCACGCAGATTGGGTGCGGTGGTAAAAGCCTATGATGTACGCAGTGCATCCAAGGAAGAGGTGGAAAGCCTAGGGGCGGAATTCATCGAGGTTGAAGGAGCCGTGAACGATCGTGGCGCTGGCGGTTATGCCGTGGAACAATCTGAAGCCTTTCTGCAACAGGTGCGTGAACGCATCTCCTTGGAAGCGGCAAGGGCTGATGTGATCATCACCACCGCAAGGATCCCCGGAAAGAAAGCACCGATATTGATCACTGACGATATGGTGATGGGCATGAAACCCGGCGCAGTGATCGTGGACCTCGCGGCGGCATCAGGTGGCAACTGCACGGTGACACAACCCGACCGGACGGTGATGCATAACGAGGTCACCATCCTCGGTCCCACATCGATCGAATGCAGTTGTGCCCACAGCACCTCCTTCCTGCTCTCCAACAATTACAGCACCTTCATTGAATACTACCTGGCACACCGCGAGAACATCACCAATGATGAGATCTTGCGTTCTACGCTGGTTGTGCAGAACGGCGAATTGGTGAATGAGCGTGTACGTGCACTCACAGCCGCAACTCTTTAACTTATGGAATTCAGCTACACGATCACGTCGATCGACGGTCTCTTCGTTGTTGCTCTTAGCCTACTGGTAGGCTTTGAGGTAATAAAGAACATACCTGCGGTCCTTCACACACCCTTGATGTCCGGATCCAATGCCATCAGTGGCATTATCCTCATCGGCGGCATTATACAGTTGCTCAACACTACACCGGATAGTCCATGGACCATGGCGGCGGCATCACTCGCAGTGCTTCTCGGCACCATTAATATCGCGGGTGGCTTCTTCGTCACGCACCGCATGCTTTCCATGTTCGTTGTGAAACGTAAACCAGCTAAAGGTCAAAAACCATGAACATGGAATTGATCTATCTGGCAGCAGCTATAGGGTTGGTGCAAGGCTTGAAGTTCATGGGCGATCCAGCTCGAGCAAAACTGGGCAATACCGTCGCAGCAGGCAGTGTCATTGTGGCACTTATCGCAGTGGCGATCGCCCATAGTAACCCGGGAACAAGCATGATCAGCATAGCCCTGTTACTCGGGCTTATCCTGATCGGCACGGTGATCGGAAAGGTGTGGAGCGATCGTGTGGCCATGACCGCAATGCCCCAGTTGGTGAGTATTTTCAATGCCTTAGGTGGTGCATGCGCAGTAGTTCTAGGGTTGAATGCTGTGTATAGCGAGGCACCAGTGGAAAATAATTTCCTTGCCGTTGTGCTCATTCTCGGTGGTGTATTCGGTGGTGCTGCATTTACCGGGAGTATGGTGGCCTACATGAAACTGGATGGACGCAAACTACCCCGTCCGGTAAAAGCGCACAAATACATAGCGCAAGCCCTTTTGTTGATCATGAGCGTCCTCACGCTTGCCTATCTTATAGTGCCCAGCATGTCTCCGTCGTTCCCAACGGTTCTGCTCATGATCTCCATGGCTGCATTGCTCTACGGGATCTTCTTCACCTTGCCAATTGGTGGCGCTGATATGCCTGTGTTGATCTCGTTGCTGAACGCCTTAACGGGTGTGGCCACATTAATGGCTGGCCTCATCTTCCACGATCCGGTGATGCTCATCGGTGGTATCCTCGTAGGAGCTACCGGTCTATTACTGACCACCCAGATGTGTACGGCCATGAACCGATCGTTGGGCAGTGTCCTTGCGGGTAGTTTCCGCTCCTCTGGCGCAGCTACTGACGAGGCTGAACAAGAGATCAAACCGATCACCGCTGTGGAAACGGCATCTTTGTTGGCGTTCAGCAGACAAGTGGCAGTTGTGCCAGGTTATGGCATGGCCGTGGCACAAGCGCAACGCGAATGTTTCGCATTGCAAGAGCAATTGCGACAGAATGGGGTGGAGCTTCATTTCATCATTCACCCTGTAGCAGGCAGAATGCCCGGACACATGAACGTGTTGCTGGCCGAAGCGAATATTCCTTACGCATCGGTCCTGGACATAGCTGCGGTGAATGGAAAGATGGAATACTACGATGCGGTGCTCGTGATCGGTGCAAATGATGTAGTGAACCCCGCAGCCGAGAACGACCCTACCAGCAGTATTTACGGAATGCCGATCATTCGCGCTTACAAAGCCAAACAAGTGATCGTCATGAAACGTGGCATGGCCAAAGGCTATTCCGGAGTTACCAATACCCTTTTCGATCGTGCTAACTGCAAGATCCTTTTCGGGGATGCCAAGGAAAGTTTGGAAACAATAATCAATGAACTGAAACGAATTTGACATGGAAAACCCACGCTTGATCATCTGCGCTAAAGAACGCGATCTAATTATGGCTTGGATCATTGGTGGCACGCCGCCCGATATCACCATACGCCAGAGTTTGGATAAACTCTACTCGGAACTCGAACAAGCAGATATCCGAAAGGCCGAAGAATTGCCGCACGATGTAGTGCGCGTTGGGAGCATTGTTACCATACAAGCTCCATCCGGAAGAAAAGAAGGTCTGGAACTGGTGATGCCGCGTGATGCTGACCTGAAAGCCAATAAACTATCTGTATTTACCGTAATGGGTTCGGCGTTGGTCGGTTACAGAGAAGGAACTTCCATTACTTGGAAATTGCCCAAGGGCGAAGAAATGATCTACTTGGAGAAAGTGGACAACACCAAGATCCATACGCAAGTGAGTGACTGATCGGTAACGAGCGGAAGGTCCCAAAACCTTATACTTTTGTCAACCAGCGATCCGTACGTTCCATAACGTGCGGATCGTTGCGTATTGGATCCCACCTGTATGAACAACTTTTTCATCCCCATTGTTGTGGCCATCGGCATTACTGCGTGCAGTACCACGGAACTCACCACGCATGACCGAACTTCGGGATATGATCTGAACAAGCCATCAGCGATCGCCGTACTGCCCGATACCCTCCACGAGGTTTCCGGCCTTACCGATATCGATGATCATACCGTAGCCTGCATCCAGGACGAGAACGGTGTATTGTTCTTCTACGATCTGCTGACCAACTCCATAAAAGAGCAGTTCCAATTCCACATTGATGGCGACTATGAGGGCGTAACGCGTGTTGGAGATGCCATGTTCATTCTGCGTAGCGATGCGACCTTGTTCAAGGTGGATCACTACAGACAGAACGAGTTCACGTTGTACACTTACCCTACCGGGATCCCGGCAAAGAATAACGAAGGGCTTTGCTACGATGAAGCGAACAACAGGCTTCTTATCGCCTGCAAAAGCAAACTAGGGAAAGGTTCGATATTCAAGGATAAACGGGCGATCTATGCGTTCGATGTGGCAAGCAGCACATTACTGCCCGACCCCGTTTTCGAGTTCGATCTACAAGTGATCAAGGACTTCGCTATCGCCAAAAAGATCGACCTACCCGTACGCACCAAAAAAAGTAAGGAATGCGCGGTGGAAGTACCCGTGCTGAAATTCAGCTCCTCAGCGATCAGCGTACACCCCATCCGGAACGAGCTGTACGTTCTTTCCGCTGCCGATCATTTGTTCTTCATTTTTGATATGCAAGGAAAGATCATTCACATGGAGGCCATTGATCCCAACGTGTTCAATAAAGCAGAAGGCATTACATTCCTTGCCAATGGCGATATGCTGATCAGCAATGAAGGGCAGGACGGCAATCCCACTTTACTACGCTTCAACTACCGTTGAAGACCCCGTTGCACGGGCACTAAGCGCAGATCATCCCAATGAGAGGATCGCGATCAAGGACATTACGCTGATCAGGACCCACAACAGGATCCCCAACACCATCGGCTTAACACCTACGGCGCGCATGGTTTCCAACGTAAGACTGGCACCAACAAGAAAGAGTGTGAGCGTTAATCCACGTTTTGCGGCCAGTGCTAACCAACCATACACCGTGGCATATTCCGGAAAGTAGCTGCTGAACACCATGGCGGCAATGAACGATCCAATGAACCACGGCAAGGTGACCTTGCCCCCACCCTTCATAGCCAACGCGGTGATCAACGACAGCGGAATGATCCAGAGCGCACGTTGCAACTTAACCGTGGTCGCAATTTGCAGGGCTTCTTCACCATAAGCCGCGCCGGCGCCGACCACCGAGCTTGTATCGTGTATGGCAATGGCGCACCATAGACCGAATTGATGCTGGCTCATGTCCAACAAATGACCCAGCAAAGGAAAGATGAGCAGGGCCACCGAATTCAAGATGAACACCGTGCCTAATGCTACGGTCATCTGTTTACCATTTGCTCTAACAATTGGCGAAACCGCTGCAATAGCACTGCCTCCGCAGATCGCTGTGCCGCTGGAGATGAGAAAGGCGGAGATCCCATCGACCCGTAGCCACTTGGCAAGGATCCAACCCAACATCAACGTGAGAACGATCGAGAATACGGTGAAGACCAAACCGTCCTTGCCTGCAGCGATGGCGTGTTGCAGGTTCATCCCAAAACCCAGACCCACCACGGAAGCCTTCAGCAGCCAGTTGGTAGCCTGCCGGTTCCATGCCGCGAACGGATCACCGATGGTAAGTGCCAGCACTAGACCAAGCAACAGTGCCAATGGCGGCCCCATCGCCGGACTTAGACAGAGCAACATGGCCACAACGAAGATGCCTTGACGTGTACGCGGCTCAACGTGCAAGGGAGGTACTCCTACTACCATGTCATCATTCTGCACGGTTTCTTCGGGTCCTGACTTCGGCCCTTTCATGGATCAAAATTCGCCAATAAACACCATTACGCAAATTAATGTTCGGCACGATCGGTCCTCAGTTGAGTATTGCGCAACTTTTGTTTCCGGATCATACCACAACGCCCGTCTTTGTGATCTACCAGGTACCGTATAAAGATGAAACACATCCGTTGGACCATGTCCGGTGCGATCCCGAATAGCGATCACTGTATGATCATAAGCAAAAGTGCATGACTTCGCTGGTAGATGAGACCCGACCATGCTCAAAGTGGATATTGTTCCAGATCATGAATTGAGGATCGACAATTTCAAATGACCGCGAGCGATACATGGACTTGTGATACGGCTGATCGAAGGGGGACCGTGATCATGTGTTCTTCACAATATTTACAGATCGCCTCGTTGGATCCTTCTTATCTTGTCAACAAGGGGTCCAGTACAAGGCAATCGTTGCATGAACGAAGTAGATCGGCTCCGAAACTTGAAATGATCAACCCAAAGGCCCAATAGGATAATGAAGAATATGAGCGCGATAGGTCTGGACAAGACCCGATCAAAGGAATTGGCAGAAAAACTGAACGAACTGCTTGCTGATTATTCGATATTCTATCAGAATACACGAGGTTATCATTGGAATATCAAAGGACCGGAATTCTTCGAGCTGCACTTAAAGTTCGAAGAGTTGTACAACGACCTTCTCATCAAGATCGACGAGGTGGCTGAGCGGATCCTCACGCTTGGTCATACACCACATCATAAATACTCGGACTATACGATGATCTCGCGTATTGCGGAGAGCAAAGAGATCTCCGATGGCGCTAAGGCCGTAGCGGAGGTCCTTGATTCCTTCAAGGTATTGATCGAGCTACAAAGGGAGTTGCTTTCACTTTCCGCCGAGGCGAACGACGAAGGAACCAACGCACTGATGAGCGACTATATCCGTGAGCAGGAGAAATCGGTATGGATGTATTCTTCATACCTAGGCAAATAATGAAACAGAACCGTAATGAACGAAAAACATGAAGCATACGACACATTAGTGGAGGCGATCAATGGTCTTCGAAAGCAGGGCTATGTGGAAGACTTCAACCTGAAAGAACAATGCATTGAGTGTAGGAGTCGCGATTTCATTTTGTTCCACCATGAATTCGAAATTGACAAATACTTCCGGTTCGAAGGAGCTTCGAATCCTTCCGATAATTCCATTCTCTATGCTATTTCCAGCAAGACGTCCGACCACAAGGGTGTTCTGGTGAACGGCTACGGCATATACTCTGACGAAATGAGTGATGAGATGATGGAAAAGCTCGGATCCTAATGGTACAACGTTGTCGAATATGACACGGCCTGATGGCTTAGAGCAACAGTTATCCAGCGGTAGGATCAAGTTTTTAGTATGTTCTGTATAAACGATGCATTGCCATCCGTTCGAATGTGACAGGACATCAGAACCGATTGCGGAACCGATCAACGCTGGTATATGCTTCATCAACGCATTCAGAAGCGGGAGCATTACTTTGTACATTAAGACGCACGATCAATTTTCTGCTTCCATCAAATCACCCCGACCGCGCAATTGCCTAGAGCATGAATGTAATTTTCATAGTTGTTCTGACAGTACTACTGGTACCGCACGACTATTTCATTTCCATTCTGACCATGCGCCACGACCCGGTAGCGCATACCATTGATATGACCTGGCATATGACCGCGCATGATGTAGAACACGCATTGGCTAATGTTGCGGACCTTAAATTGGGGTCGCAGCATGAGCACCCGAAAGCGGATAGTTTGTTGAATGCCTACTTCGTGGACCATCTGCATTTGAGCAAGGATAACAGCGAACTGCAATGGCAATGGATCGGTAAAGAGCTGGAAGGCGAGAATTTGTTCTGTTACATGCAAGTGCAGCACATGAATAGCCTTGTTGGCCTGCGCATATCGAATACGCTTTTGCACGATGTGTTCGCGGAACAACAGAATAAAGTGATCGTTGAGGGGATCGGCGGAGGAGGTCCTGTTTGGACCTACACGTTCAACTTGGGCGATGGGCCGGTAGTGCATGGAGAATGAACAGGTGGATACTGACCATACCGTTGTTGTTACCGTTCATCTACGCACATGCGCTTTCGACAACACAGATACACCATAGTACTAGAGCGGATATGGTGGGGTTCGCGGCCGAATTACGCGTGATCGAGAACCATTTAGGAGAGCTCGGCTCCGGGATCCGGGATCAATTGGTACCGATCGAAGTACAGTATTATTCATTCACGGATAACACGTGTAACAAGATCGATACGACACGGTTGTACGCTGGGATCTTGATCGTACACAGTTGTTTGGTTGACGATGTGAAAGCCATATTCAACGAAATGAAACGTGATCGATTCCCCATTGCGAAAGTGATCCCTATCAATTGCTACGGATTGAATGCGGACAGCACCGGTTGGAACGATGCTGCATCCATGGCCGATAACAATACATCAGCATTCAATTACCGCAGTCGGCCGACTTCGCCGAATATCAGCAAGCACACACAAGGCATAGCGATCGACATCAACCCATTATTGAATCCCTGCACAACCGCTGGTCCCAACGGTACGATAGTGGAACCTCCAAGTGGAACGTATGTACCGGGGCGTCGCGGAACACTTATCGCAAATGAGATACTGGCGATCATCGGCAAGTACGGCTGGTCCTGGGGCGGACTGTGGCCGAAACCGAAGGACCTCCAGCACATCGAAAAGACCAAGGGGAGGTGCGAGCATATGGAATTCAGTAATGTCCTGCGTCAATGACCAAGCAAGAAAAAGCCGCCTTCGTGCAGGAAACATTGGAACGGCTTTATCCCGAACCGGCCATTCCACTTGACCATAGGGATCCTTACACCTTGCTGGTATCCGTGTTATTGAGCGCGCAATGCACAGATAAGAAAGTGAACGAGATCACCCCACTCCTTTTCGCAAAAGCGGATACACCGGAAAAAATGATGCGGCTTGACGTTGACGAGATCCGCGAGATCATAAAGCCATGTGGATTATCGCCTATGAAATCGAAAGGTATTTGGGGGTTAAGCCGCATCATTCTCGAAGAGCACGATGGCCAAGTACCCGCTGATATGGCAGCCTTGGAACGTATGCCGGGCGTAGGACACAAGACCGCAAGCGTTGTTATGTCCCAAGCCTTTGATATACCTGCTTTTCCTGTGGATACGCACATCCACCGCTTGGCATGGCGATGGACCTTGAGCACAGGTAAGAACGTGGAACGCACAGAAGCCGATCTGAAGAAATTATTTGCGCGAGAAACATGGAACGCCTTGCATTTGCAGATCATCTACTTTGGTAGAGAACATTGTCCGGCCAAGAAGCACGACCCGCGCGTTTGTCCGATCTGTAGTGTGATCGGTAGGCGATCAATATTCGATTAGATCAAAGGTGACAAGTGTCATGATCGGATCAGGAAAGTATGCGTACTTTCCTTGCATATCTAAGAAACCATGAGCACAACGACATTACTTCACAACGAATTGATACACCGTTTGATGGCCGATCGCGAAGGTCCATGCATAAGCCTATTGTTCCCGACACACCGGACCATACCGGATTCGGATCAGGACGAGCTCATCCTACGGCGTCTCGCGAAAGAAGCCGAGGAGCGCATATTGGAACTCGGTGACAAACGCTCCATGGCCGCCATTTTGGAGCGACTAGGTGCCGTAGCTGGGGCCATCGACCACCGCCACAACGAGGAAGGTATGGCCATTTTCATTGCCTCGGATATCACCGAAGTGGTGCGGCTTCCGTTCCCTGTGGATGAACGCGCTGCGGTCGACGACACCTTCGTTACTCGAGAGGTCATCCGTTGGAAATTGGGCGGAGTGGATCACCATGTTCTGGTGCTTGGCACTAAAGGAGCAAACCTGTACCATGCCTCGAACGATCGACTCGTAGGTGAGGCACACGGTACATTCCCGATGCGCAACAAACGCTCTGCGGCCAATTCCCATGCGGCGAGTCATTCGACAGGTCAGACGAACCTACTGCGTGAGTTCAATTTGGACGTGGATCGGGCGGTGAGGAAAGTGGTCGGCATAAAGGGCCGAGTGGTGGTGGCGTGCACCCATGAACAATACCCGCATTTGGTAGCCGCTGCCGAGGATGCATCCATCTACATCGGGAATCTGCACGGCAGTTACGATGAAACCGCTCCTGCGGCAGTAGTGAAGGCGGCATGGACGCTGGCCTACGAAGATCAAAAGAAGCGTCATCTCGCGGACCTTGAGGTCTTGCGAAAAGCACCGGCCACGATGCACAGCACATCGATCATCGACATCTGGAGGCAGGTCCGTGAAGGCAGTGGAATGACGTTGTTGGTGGAACGCGACCTACGCATAGCGGCCAAAGTGAACGGAGAACACATTGAACTTGTGAAAGATCCGAAGGCTCCGGGCGTAGTGGATGACATCGTGGACGACATCATCGAAGAACAGATCCGAATGGGTGGCGAGGTACGTATCCTACCGAATGGGCTGTTAGCCGAATACAAGGGTATAGCATTGCTGCTTCGGTACTGAGCCGGATGAACCGTGGACCCTCGCGACTTAACTTCGCGCCGGTCCATGGGTACCATTGGTTACTACATAGCGCTTCCGTTCATTTATGGCATATCGATGCTACCGTTCCGATTGCTTTATGTGCTTTCGGACCTGATGAATTTTGTCCTATTCGGCGTTATCGGCTATAGGAAACAGGTGGTCATGACCAATCTGCGCAACAGTTTTCCCGAAAAGAGCGAGACAGAGCTCCAGGCCATAGCGAAACGATTCTACAGTTGGTTCTGTGATCTGACGTTAGAAACGTTGAAAACATTGACCATTTCGCCCGAAGCGCTAAAGGAACGGGTGACGTTGCACGGGATAGAGATCCTAAAGAATTATGCACAGCGGGATCAGAGCATTATCATTGTGTTAGGTCATTTTGGGAATTGGGAATTGGCGGGTGCCAGATACAGCCACGAACCCGGTCTACCACAACTGTATGTGATCTACCATCCCTTACAGAACAAGCATTTCGATGCGTTGATCCTTAAAATGAGAACACGCCATGGAACACGTCTTTATTCCATGCGGGAAGCCAGCAAAAGCATGCTTCGGGATCGGCACTTATTAACAGCAACTGCGTTCATAGCCGATCAGACACCATCTCCGGAACGGGCATTTTGGCTTACCTTTATGAATCAGGAAACACCAGTATTTCAAGGCACGGAGAATTTAGCCAAGAAGCTGGGATATCCTGTAGTGTACATTTCGATCACTCGACCGCGACGTGGGCACTACAACATGAAAGTGGAGACTTTAGTGGAAACACCGACCAACACTCAGGAAGGTGAGATCACGAAGATCCATACGCAACGATTGGAACAAGATATAAAAGAGAATAGCGATATATGGCTGTGGACACACAAACGATGGAAGCACCGAGGGCCTTTGCACCAAGCATGAAAGTGCGCACGGAGAAGGAATTGATCCTTGCCACGAAGCAATTCGCACAGGAAATACGTGCGAAAAGCTGGTGGCATTTGGTAAGTACGAGCATGCTTATGGCAACGTTCTATTTCGTCATATTTTGGCCAACAACACCCATTTGGCTAAAAGCGATCGCGAGCGTACTTACAGGACTGACGATCGCGCGGATGTTCATCATCTATCACGATCATCAACACAAGGCCATCCTGCAAAAATCGAAGATCGCCGATGCGTTCATGACGCTTTTTGGGCTCTACATTCTGGCACCTACCAGCATCTGGAAACGGAGCCACGACCACCACCACACACACAACAGTAAACTCTACACCAGTAGCATTGGATCCTACCCTATCGTTACAACGGAAAAGTTCAAGTCCTTCACCAAAAAGGAACGTGCGGTCTACCTGTTCATTCGCCACCCGATCACGATTGCCTTCGGATACATTTTCGTGTTCCTGTTCGGCATGTGCGTGCGTTCTTTCATCAACAATCGCGCAAAGCACTGGGACTCATTGCTTGCCTTGATATTGCACGTAGGTGTAGGCACAACGATCGTTCTGACCCTTGGCTGGACGGCGTTCTGGCTGGGCTTTATTGCTCCTGCTGTTATTTCTCTTGGTCTTGGCGCATACTTGTTCTACGCACAGCATAACTTCCCAACAGCAACATTCAGCGATAAAGAAGGTTGGAGTTACGTGAATGCAGCACTAGGGAGCAGCAGCTACATGCGTATGAGCAAGATCATGCATTGGTTCACTGGCAACATCGGTTTCCACCATGTACACCACCTCAATGCTCGCATCCCATTCTACCGCCTTCCAGAAGCACACAAGGCCATCCCGGAATTGAAGAACGCGAAGACGACTTCTTTGATGCCTGGTGAAATGATCCGGTGTCTTCGGTTGAAGGTTTGGGATCCCGTTAAAGGGAGAATGATCGGCTTCAAGGAGATGAACTGGAAGAGTTCGAAGGTGTAGCAATCCCTTGCTTTGGTTGTTGGTTGAACGTAAATGGCATTGCTGTGCGTTTAGAATCGTTTGTCGCTTATACGACTAATGATTCTAAAAGCGTAAAGCCAAGAACTAGTTCAACACAATATCGATCTTTCCTACTGGAGGTGCATCGACAACGCGAAGTGCGCGGGAGTAGCCTAGAATAAGTTGGATGGTGTTGGCGCGTGGACCCATACTCAGGTGGTTCTTCGGGGTCTTTGGTGTGTTGCGCGAGTTCTTCTTACGAAGGGTAGAGTGGGCCATAAACTAGAGGGTTAAGTTTCTTTCAATGATGCTCTAACGCCGACCCGGTTCCGCGTATTGCATGGGTACCACAAAAAAATAGCGGCGGACCCACTATTTGTGCCCGCCGCCTTGGAATCTTAACTTCTACCTATGCGCGTTCGAGCACCAGGTCCCTTTCCTTGATCATTCTCCGCATATTGATCAGGGCATAACGCATACGACCCAATGCCGTATTGATGCTCACGTCCGTTTGCTCGGAGATCTCTTTGAAACTCATGCTCAAGTAGGTCCGCATGATAACCACCTCCCTTTGTTCATCGGGGAGTGATTCAATGAGCTTCCGTACATCCGCATCGATCTGCACATTCACCATGCGCTGCTCCACGTTCTTGCCGGGTTGTGCAATGGTGGCAAACACATCATGGTCCTCATTGCTACGCACAAGTTTCATTTTCTTATTGCGGCGGAAGTGGTCGATCACCAAGTTGTGGGCAATGCGAATGACCCAAGGCAGGAACTTACCTTCCTCGTTGTACTTACCGTTCTTCAGGGTATTCACCACTTTGATGAATGCCTCTTGGAAGATATCCTCAGTAAGTTCACGGTCGCGTACAAGCAAGTACACATGCGACCACACTTTGCGTTTGTGGCGCAACAGCAATGTTTCGAAGGCGGCTTCACTGCCCTCCAAATATGCACGCACAAGTTGTTGGTCCGTAGACACCTCCGCAGTAGCGGTCCTTTGACTTTTTGATAGCATGGCCTTGCCCTTTTTTGGTCCGTTGTGGATCGAAAAATGTAGAGGGTAGAGGTCTTGCTATCTGGTCTAGGTTTTGGTGTATGACCCTCTGCTAAGTGCAGTGGGTGTGTTGGTCATTGGTTTACAGACGTGATTCGGTACAAGGAACGTTGCCTGTCATATGGATATTGTGTAGTGCCTTAAAAAAATTGTTTTTCAGCCTTACATAGGCAAAGATAATGCCTTGAACTCATAAAAGGCAAACCGATAACTGCTTTTGGGCTAACGTTCCTTGCTCCTTCAGCATTATTTTATGGTCATAGCGCTAGTTCGTTCACCTGAGGGCAATGCATGTTCGCTGGTGCAGTGATTTCTTTCTGGATTCATGAATTTTGAGATCTAAATAAAAATTCCATTTGCACCGCTAAGTAATATTCACCTCTGGTCGACCCTCCCGGCTCAAGGCCGGGATGACAGGATCGACGCTAAGGATGCGTATTGGCGGTTGCGGTGCTTTCTATCTCTCTTTAATTCTTTCTATCTGTATCACCTCTCATTATTACTTATTCATTTTCTACTTCAACCCGGATCCATAAGGTTAAATTTGCGCCGCTCAATCCTCCCTATCCCATCGAAAAGACCACAACAGCGGCAAAAAACCCTTCGACACCTATGCGACCGAAAGCACATGGTTTCATCCGTGTCCAAGGCGCAAGGGTGCATAACCTGAAGAACATCAATGTGGATATTCCGCGGGGCAAATTGGTGGTGGTAACCGGTCTGAGCGGTAGTGGCAAGAGCAGCTTGGCGTTCGATACCCTCTATGCTGAAGGGCAACGGCGTTATGTGGAGAGCCTCAGCAGCTACGCACGTCAGTTCTTGGGACGTCTGGAAAAGCCGGATGTGGATCGCATCATCGGAATAAGCCCGGCCATTGCCATTGAGCAAAAGGTGATGACCAGCAACCCGCGTAGTACAGTGGGAACCAGCACCGAGGTATATGACCATATGAAACTGCTCTTCGCACGAGCAGGTCACACCATCAGCCCGGCAAGCGGCCAAGAAGTGAAGCGGAATACCATTGAAGATGTGGTGGCTGGCGTTAACAGCTACCCAAAGGACGGTGTAGTGCTAATGCTGTCCCCCATCCATAGGCCAGAGGGTCGGAAACTGCATGAACACCTCGATATTCTGCAACAACAAGGATTCGCACGTGTTCACGATGGAACGGATGTTCACCGGATCGAGGATCTTCTGAAAGCCAAGACGGAACCCACAGGCACATGGTTCCTGGTCTTGGATCGATTGACCGTTGACCCTGGCAATGAAGAAAGCGAAAGCCGCATTGCGGATAGTGCAGAGGGTGCCTTTTTCGAAGGCCAAGGTGAATTGATCCTGTTGGGTGATGATGCCAAAGGCAAACAGCGCCAAATGGGCTTCAGCGATAAATTCGAACTGGACGGGATCACGTTCGAGGAACCTATTCCGAACCTGTTCAGTTTCAATGATCCGGTAGGGGCCTGTCCGAAATGTGAGGGATATGGCAATGTGATCGGAATTGATGCGGACCTGGTGATACCGAACAAGACCCTGAGCGTGTACGACGAGGCCGTTGCACCTTGGCGCGGGGAAAAATTGAGCGAGTGGAAAGAGAAGTTCATTGTCGCCAGCGAAGCATATGATTTCCCGATCCACCGTCCGATCCATGAACTTTCCAAGGAACAGTTGGACCTGCTTTGGAAGGGAGGAAAAGGCGTGAATGGGATCGATCGGTTCTTCAAATATGTTGAAGAGAAAAGCTACAAGATCCAATACCGTGTGCTCGGTAGTAGATACAAGGGCAAGACCACCTGCCCGCTTTGCGAGGGTTCGCGATTGAAACCCGAAGCACGTTACGTAAAAGTAGCCGGCAAGGACATCACGGAACTGGTGGCTTTGCCGATCCGCGAATGCTACGAATTCTTCCGAACGGTAGAATTGAATGAACAGGATCAACGCATCGCCTCACGCTTGTTAAAGGAGATCACGAATCGCCTTCAGTATCTTAATGAAGTTGGCGTGGGGTATCTCACATTGGAACGGCGCAGCAATACGTTGAGTGGAGGTGAAACGCAGCGGATCGATCTGGCCACTTCGCTTGGTAGCAGCTTGGTCGGAAGCATGTATATTCTGGATGAACCGAGCATCGGGTTGCACCCACGGGACACACTGGCGTTGATCGAAGTGCTGAAGAAATTACGCGACCTTGGTAACACGGTGATCGTTGTTGAACATGATGAAGAGGTCATGCGTGCAGCCGATCACATCATTGATATGGGCCCGATGGCCGGCAGTCATGGAGGTGAAGTGGTCTTCTCCGGTACCCATGCCGACCTTATCAAAAGCGATGGTCTAACGGCGAAGTACCTGACCGGCCGTGAGCAAATTCCGACCCCGACCAAACGAAGACCCGTTAAGGACAAATTGATATTGAACGGAGCACGTGAACACAACTTGAAGGGCATCGATGTGGCCTTTCCGTTGAACATGCTCACCGTGATCACAGGGGTAAGTGGCAGTGGCAAGACGACCTTGGTAAAGCGCATCCTCTACCCCGCTCTGAAGCGGGAGTTGGAAGGATACAGCGAACGTCCGGGCGAACACAAGGCATTGTTGGGTGACATCAAGCGGTTAAAGGCCGTTGAAATGATCGACCAGAACCCGATCGGGCGCAGTAGCCGCAGTAATCCGGTTACCTATGTGAAGGCATGGGATGAGATCCGCACACTTTATAGTGAGATCGATGTGGCGAAAATGCGCGGTTACAAGCCTGCCTACTTCAGTTTCAATGTGGATGGCGGGCGGTGTGATGTGTGCCAAGGCGAAGGCGAAGTACACATTGAAATGCAGTTCATGGCGAACATCAATCTGAAGTGTGAAGCGTGCAATGGAAAGCGGTTCAAGGAAGAGATCCTGGATGTGAAATTCGCCGCTACCGATGTAGCTGAATTGCTCGACATGACCGTGGATGATGCGATCGGCTTCTTCCAGGAACATGGCAACTCCAACGCATGTACACGCATTGTGAACAAGCTGTTACCGTTGCAAGAAACCGGTCTAGGTTACGTGAAGTTGGGACAGAGCAGCAGCACGCTTTCGGGCGGTGAGGCGCAACGTATCAAGCTGGCCAGTTTCCTAGCGAAAGGTCAGGATGAAAAACCAACGCTCTTCATTTTTGATGAACCTACAACGGGTCTGCATTTCCATGACATCGCTAAATTGTTGAAGGCATTCGACATGCTGATCAGCAACGGCCACAGCGTGTTGGTGATCGAGCATAATGTCGAAGTGATCAAATGTGCGGACCACGTAATAGACCTCGGCCCTGAAGGCGGAGATGGCGGTGGCCAACTCGTATTTGAAGGCACACCAGAGGAATTGAAAACCGCGAAGGGATCGTATACGGCGCAGTTCTTAGCGTGATCGCACTAGACTTGCTTTGGTATATAGGCGTTATCGCACCACCATCACGTGTCCCAACTTGGTCACTTGCTCAGTCGGTGTGCATTCGGCGTTGTATTCCAAGCGATAAACGTACACATCGTTCTTTACCGGAGTGCCTTTGAATGTACCATCCCATGGTCTGATCGGTGAACCGGTTTCGTAGATCTTCTCACCCCAACGGTTAAAAATGAGCAGCTCGGTAATCCCTTCACCATACCCTGTAATTATGAACGTATCATTTCTTCCATCATCATCCGGTGTGAATGCATTAGGAGCGAATAAAAACGCATCCGGGTCTTTTGGCAGAACGGTTATCGTATCCAGGTGTGGGCAGTTGAGCTCATCCCAAACCGTAAACGGGTAAGCGCCTTCACCGTACACAAGTTGTGTTCTATTGGTCCCTCCCATTACCCATTGATAGGCCGTTCCCTCTATCGGTATGGATAGAAGAACCTCAGCACGAGGACAAGCGATCAATGAATCCGAAAGATCAAATTCCACCGCTTGTAGAACTTCAACGGTATCACGGCCCGTACATGTTCCGGCAACTACTTCAACAAAATAGATCCCCCCTTCTGCAACGGTGATGGTCGGTGTGGTTTCACCAGTGTTCCACGAATAAGTGTCAACATCCGCAGTGGCGTCGAGCACGGTGGTCTCACCAAGGCAGATCACTGCTTGTGGAACAAGACTGGTTGGTAGATCATTGATCAACGTCACTGGCAAGGAATATTCATCGCTTTGTCCACAATCAAGATCGGCAATTGAAAGGGTAACGGTGTATGTTCCGGGCTCATCGTAGGCATGTGTGGGTTCGAACGTATCGTAGATCGTACCGTCGCCCATATCCCAATTATAACTCACATTACCTATGCTGGAATTCGTGGTTGAAACCAGCAGTAACGTGCAGCTATCGGTTTGTTGAACGGTAAAAGCCGCAGTTACCGGAACCAATGGATCGATGATCACCTGGATGTTGGAAGTAACGTCCGGTACGCATCCCCATAGATCGGTAATGACCAACGTTATATCGTACGTACCCGGTCCGGAAAAAGTATGGACCACATTCGTGTCATTGTACTGTGTGCCGTCGCTCATGTTCCACTCGAATGCCATATTGGATCCGGAACTAAGATTTGTAGTAGTCACAACCAATTCCTCACAATCAAGGACCTGATCGATAGTGAAATCAGCGACAATTTGGATCAACGGATCAATGATCACCTGTACCGAAACCGTATCGGCGATATTGCACGTGGTGCTATCCACAGCTATCAATTCAACGGTGTACGTACCAGCACCGGAGAACACATGCGTAATATCGGTTCCTGTCAGCTGAGTACCATCACCCATGATCCATGTGTACACAGGAGCGTTACCTATCGAAGTATTGGTCGTTGAAACCAATAGATCATCACAATCCGGAAGTTGCTCAATAGTGAAGGCGGCTTCCAACAGAATGGGTTCAGCTATTACGATGGTAGAAACAACCGTATCCGGTTGGGCACAGCCTACCGGGTCGTAGGCGATCAGCTGCACGTCATACGTACCAGCGGTCGCGTAGTTATGTACCACATTGGTATCGGTGTAAGTAGTACCATCACCCATATTCCATTGAAATGAAACACCAGAGCCTGTGGTCGTGTTGGTGGTTTGAACTTGAAAGACGGAACAATCAACGGTTTGGCTGATCGTAAAACCTGCTGTAAGTACCTGGGCCGTATTGATCGTTATTGGAAAAGTAATTGTATCGGCTACGGTACAGGTAAGCGAATCATAGGCAATAAGCATAACGGTATATGAACCTTGAGTGGTGTAGGTATATGTAGGTTCAAATATGGAAACGGTGGGGCTACCATCACCGAAATCCCAGATCCATTGGTCCCCGGTACTGGTGTTGGAGAATTCGATCTCAACAGGGGCACACCCTTCATTGATATTGCTTCCTCCGGCGGCATTCACAGCTGCTACTTGAAAATCGATCTTAAAAACGCCTATGTCGTACCCAAAAGGATAGGTACTGGAGAAGGCGTTGGCAGTTGTGTTGAAACCAAAGTCAGTACACACTCCTTGATACACGATACCATCCTTATCGAATCGGCTAGTACCACCATCCACATGATCGCCATCACCTCCATAATAGGATCCGAAAAGGAGACTGGTCAGATCCGCGTCGAACGCGGCCAAGTAAAAACCGCCGGTGGCTTGTAACGCATTCGCAGTAATGGGCATGCCAAACCCCATTGCATAAGGTCCAGCATGCATAGAAATGTAGATATGGCCACACACATCCACCAAAAAGGCTATGGGAGCAAGGTCCGTACCGTCGCCCATTTCCGTGGTAATGAGTGTTGCGGAAAGATCGGGTTCAAGTTTTGCAACGAAAACATCACCTGGTGTACCATAGGTTCCTGCAGGAGTGATGGGAATTGTCCCGGCGCTTTCCCCGTAGATATAGACAAAACCGTCCTGGTCCGTATCCACGAAAAATGCTTGATCGAGTGAGGTAGTGCCGAAAAAAGTGGACTGGGCCATAACAGAACCATTTCCGGAAATATGGGCTACGAAGGCATCATTGGCCCCACCGGAATATGCTGGCGCGAATACCCCTGGCGTTATAGGGAAGCCTTGCCCTTCTGCGGCTCCGCATACAAAATAGCCACCGGTACCGTCCGGCGTAAGTCCATATCCGGCATCCATACCAGCGCCGCCAATATACGTACTGAACAGCAATATGCTTAAAGCAGGATCCAATGATACCAGCACGGCATCTTGTTGCCCTGCGTTGGCAGCCTGCAAGGCACCTGGCGTAACAGGGAAATCCGTGGAGGATGTCGAAGCCGCAACGACACAATTCCCGGCAGCTTCGAGAACGATCTCACCTCTGAAGTTATCGCCGTAATTATATGCGATCTGATTGAACCCATCCATATCCGCACCACCGAGATAAGTAGATCCGATGATAGCGGATCCATTGGAATTGAGGTGGGTAATTACAATATCAGTGATCCCAAAACCTGGTCCATTTAGACTTGTATCATAGGCACCCATACTAACTGGGTAATCGAATGAGGAGCTTGAACCTAGAACAAAAAGTTCTTCATTGGCATTTACCACCATGCTATGCGGGAGGTCATCATCATTACCCCCCAAATAGGTAGCATACATCAGCGCAGAACCATCTGCACTGAGCTTACTAATTACAATATCGGTAAAGCCACCACCGAAATTCAGCTGGAATGAACCAACGTTAGTTGGGTATCCTTGCCCAAACGATCTTGCTCCCGTATAGATATGGCCCTGTTCATCAAATGTTGAGGCATGACCATAATTTTCAGAAGTACCTATATCACCTGTTCCGCTGAGTGTACTTGCCAACAGTAATGGATCGATCACAATAGGCCGCGAATGATCCACCTCTGCTCCGAAGCTGAAACCAACAGAGTTTCCGTTCACCACGAAGTTGCAATCCAGCTTTTCCTTGGCACCATCCGCATACCATGCAACCGGTTTCATTTCGATCACCTCTCCTACGCTTGTTCCAAGCACTAGCGCACCATCGTTGCGCAAGTGGATACCATCCAGGCCTTCATAGGCTAGATCGATCTGATGATGATCCGCTCCGGCATCCAACAGAATATCATACTTGTACATACCGTCTTCGGAATACCAATGCATATTGACTTCGGGCCATAGATCGGTATAGGCAATATCGTAGAAACACGGGACCTCCCCTGCCCATTTGGACGGATCGTTCCCTAGAAAATAATTCAAGTGATGTTGTTTTCTTCGACCCGCTTCCAGTCTCGGGTTGATGTTCGCACCCACGAATTTCATTCTCCAAGCATGACCATGCACTGTTGGTTGATCACTTGTCCTATTCAAATGTACCTCGTGCAAAAGATCTCCCGCGTCTTCCTGAAGTTTCGAGAATGTTATGCCATCCAACTCAGCGAACAACGCCAACCCGTTGACTTCCGCTCGATATAGCACTTTGGAAAGCCATTGGCCTTTGTTAGCAATGAAACTCACACCGGTACTTGCATGTCCCTGAATGACGTGAGAGTCGGCGGGGTCGTGTTCATGTCCGTCCTTCGCACTGGAAGAAAGGATCAACCCTGCAAAAAACATAACACACCACGACCGAATGAGAGAGATATTCATGTGTTCAATTCTTTTTACCCATTACAACTATTCCGCTAAAAATCGGGGTATGATCAGAACCAACCAAATTAGATACTAAATGTACATCGCAATATCCATAAGTAGCTCACCAATGTTCAGTTTCCAGCGATGCATAGCTACATATTTCATTATTACCCGCGTATCTACTCTGATACCAGATAAACCCAGAACCATCCAATTATGCCCTACCGCACCAAAGTCACATGCCCATGATGCTCGGCGAATTCATCCGAGGCGCAACGATCCTTGAACGAGATGATATAGAAATACGTACCATCGGGAACTCCTGATTCCGTGGCATTATCCTTTCCACCGTTCCAACCTTTTTGGATCGAAGTGGTCTCGTACATCTTCAATCCCCAACGATCGTAGACCTCCATTCTGAAATCCTGGAATCCGATCCCATCGACCCCGAAAATATCGTTCTTCTGATCGCCGTTCGGTGAGAACACGTTCGGAATGAAATTATGTGCGCGGATCGGTGAAATGTGGAATACATCGATGGTATCCAGAACGGCACATCCTTGCAGATCAGTTGCGATGAAGGAGTAGGTATTTCCACCTTCAACTGGAATAGCCTCCTCTGTACTTCCGGTATTCCACAAGATGTTCGAAACACCGTAATTCGGTGATAAGGACCCAATATCCGCACCACAGATGAAGATATCCTCCATCGGAGGCGGCAGTGTGGCCAAGAACACATCAATGGAATCCGTTGCCGTGCAGAACCCGTCTGTAACGGTCACTGTGTAATTACCGACCTCAGTCACTGTGATCGTGGCATTCAATGAACCCGTTTCCCACAAATACGTATCGAACCCTGTACCAGCACTGATCTGCGTTGTGCCGTTCGGGCACAGATAACCGGGTGAATCAGGGTCAAAAGCCAATGATGGCGTAGTGAACGTAACAGGCATCGTTGTGGAGTCCGCTGAAATGCAGATGCCATCCACGGCGAGCAGACCAACTTGATACGTACCAGGCCCAGCATATTCATGGGTCGGAGCTGTTCCTGAGGACGTGGCCCCATCACCAAAGGTCCAAGTGAATTGATTAGCACCAATGGATGTATTGTTCAGTTGAAGGAAATAACCATCGCATGTGCTTAGGGGAGTTGCCTCGAATGCCGCAAGTGTCGAAGCAGGATCGTACACATACAATGTGATATAGGTCGTATCGGCGATGTTGCAGGAATTCGGGTCATTCCCGATCAGTGTTACGAGATAAGTTCCCACGGAATCATAGGTAACCGTAACGTTAGTGCCGGTCTGTTGGGGTGAGCCGTCTCCGAGGTCCCAAATAAATTCAGGAGCGATCCCTGTTGCCGTGAGATTGAATGTGGCCGGAACGCACCCCGTAATGGCATCCGAAGAAACATTGGCTTGCACACCTGCCGTCTCGAAATCGATCTTGAATACAGCGATATCCCAACCAACCTGATTTACGGGGGCGTATGCCCACGTGGTGGACTGCATGCTTTGACCTCCGCTACAGACGCCCTGGTATACGATCCCGTTCTTATCGAATCGGCTTGTTCCACCATCAACGTGGCTACCACCATAATGCGTACCGAACAAAATATCCGAAAGTCCAACATCGAATGAAGCGAGATAGAAGCTACCGGTATTATACAGAGCGTCCCCCGTAACAGGTAATGCACCACTTGAGTTATAGCCTGAGATATAAACGTGATCGCAAACATCCACCAAGAATGCAACCGGAGCAACATCGCCAGGGATCATGGTCGTGATCGGAGCGCTCGTCAGATCAGCTTGCAGTTTAGCGATGAAGATATTCCCTTGACCGGTAGCCCCGTAAGTTCCGGCCGGTGCAACGGGAACGGTGCCATCCGTTTGGCCATAGATCCATACATCGTCCGAGCTATCCAGATCGATGAAATACGCTCCGTCACCGTTGGTAGTTCCAAAAAACGTACCAGCGATCTGCGTGGTCAGGTCACTGCTGAAACGCATAACATACCCATCGCGATCGCCGCCGATATAAGTTGTTTGGTAACCGCCGGCCGGGATGGGTAGATCAGTGCTTTCGGTAATACCGGCAATTAGGATCTCGCCATTAGCGGCAATGCGAAGACCCATGGCATTGTCATCCGATGTTCCACCTACGAAAGTTGATGCAAGAACTTGACCACACGTTGGATCCAACACGACGATAACGGCATCTTGACCGCCTGCTAGCGATGTTTGGAAAGCACCGGCGGTAGTAGAAAAATCAGCGGAGCTGGAAAAGCTGGAAACAAGAATATTGCCAACAGGATCAACGATCACTTCACCGCGATAGGCCTCTCCGTAATTCGCGTACATGGTATTGTAACCATCCGATCCAGAGCCACCCACGAAAGTTGAGCCTTCCAAAGCCGATCCATCGAACGAGAAATGTGTTACACTGATATCCAGATCAGCGTTGGTGTTATCGAAAGCCCCGACTGTGACAGGGAAATCTGAAGAACTGGTGGATCCCAGCACGATCAATTCACCAACAGCATTCGTAACAAGACTATGTGGGTTCTCACCATCGGAACCACCCAGATAGGATGCCCAGATCAAGATACTTCCGTCGGGAGAATATTTGCTCAGACTGATATCCGTTCCACCACCTCCCATTGCGGTCTGAAATGCACCGACCGTTGCCGGATATGTAGGCCCGAAATTGCGGCCAGCGGTAAATATGTTTCCCGCATTATCGAAGGTTGCGCAATGCCCATAGTTACTGGCACCTGTTGCACCGGAATACGTACCTGCGATCAGCACAGGATCTATCACGATCGTCCGCGACGGGTCCACAGGTTGATCAAATTTGAACTTCACGGTAGTTCCATCAAGAATGAATGAGCAAGGGATGGCTCCACCTTTTTCGTCGCCGTAAAAAGCAACCGGAGCCAACTCGGTAACATCACCAACAGTGGTCGTAAGGATCAACTCCCCTTCTTTTCCAATGCTCATGGCGTTCAATCCATCATACGTAAGGGCCACTTTCGAATGGTCCGCGCCTGGTTCCAGAACCACATCGTATTTGAAGTTGCCGTTCACTTTGGAAAGCATGACATCGATCCCTGGCCAAACATTTTGCTGGACCAGACCACCGAAAACGGGCACATGGCCTTTCCATTTGGACCGATCATTGCCAAGGAAAAAGTTCTCGTAATGTGCGCCCTTGTCCGTTCCTATGGTCCTATCCGAACGACCATCAACGAAACGCATACGCCATGCATGTCCGTTGAATACCAGCGAATTTTGTTCCTCATTCGATAAGAGTGCGATATCGTGCATCCGATCAGCAGCGCTGTCCTCCAACTTGGACCATGTCCAACTGTTCTGTTCAACGAACATCATTGCACCATTCACACCGGTCCTGTAAAGCACCTTATCCGACCATTGTCCAAGATTCTGAACGAATGTCTGTTGGACGTTCGCTGTAATGGTCGCATTAGTTCCATGATCATGTTCATGCTCGTTACCGGCTTGTACGGTGAACGCTAACGATAGGATCAATGCGGAAGAGATCAATTTTTTCATTGTGTAGTAGATCATGTTTGGTGTTCGACCAAGGCGTATTGTCAGCGTACGACCATGATATGGCCCAATTTTGTTGCCTGTTCGGAACGTGCACATTCAGCGTTGTATTCCAATCGGTAGACGTACATGTCATTCTTTACTGGTGTGCCTTTATATGTACCATCCCATGGTTTGATGGGTGAACCGGTCTCATAGACCTTCTCGCCCCAGCGATCGAAGATGAGCAGTTCGGTAGTGCCTTCTCCGTATCCGGTAATGATGAACGTATCATTCTTTCCATCACCATCCGGTGTAAATGCGTTCGGAGCGAACAACAATGCGTCCGGATCCAACGCGATGACCGTGATGGTATCCATGTGCGGGCAGTTCAGGTCATCCCATACGGTATATGGATAAACTCCTGCACCATACACGGTCTCCGTTCTACTTGTACTTCCAGTTTCCCACTGATAGGCCGTTCCCGCCATGGGCACCGAAAGAACAACTTCCGCATGTGGACATGCATTCAATGAATCAGTAAGATCCAATAGCAATCCTTCGAATACTTCAACTGAATCTTGACCAAAGCATGTTCCGGTATACACGTTCACGACAAATATTCCGCCATGATCCACCGTGATGGTCGGTGTTGTTTCACCAGTGCTCCAGACATAGGAATCCACATTCGATGTTGCATCCAGCACAGTCGTTTCTCCAAAGCAAATGATCGCGGTCGGAACGAGCGCCGTAGGCAGCTCATTGATCAGTGTCACCGGCAAGGTCATTTGATCGTTCTGACCGCACCCTAGATCGGTGATGGTGAGGGTTACGTTGTAGGTACCAGGATCCGTATATGTGTGCGAAGGATCGAACGTATCGTACACCGTACCGTCTCCCATGTCCCACGAATAGCTCAAACTATCTCCGGTACTCAGGTTGTTGGTTGTAACAAGCAATAGTGTGCAGCTATCGGTCTGTTGAATCACAAAGTCGGCGACCACGGGGTCAATGGGGTCAATGGTGACCTGTGTATAGCTTGTATCATTCGGCACACAACCCCAGAGATCCACGACGACCAATGTGATATCGAATGTTCCTGGTGTGGTATACGTATGTGTTGCATTGGAATCGGTATACAGGGTGCCATCGCCCATGTTCCATTCAAACGCCATGTTGGATCCAACGCTTTGATTATCCGTGGTCGCTATCATCTGCGCACAATCAAAAACTTGATCAATGGTGAAGGCCGCAGCGATCGGTACCAATGGATCAATGGTGATCTGCACTTCGGTGGAGTCGATGATATTACAGGTTGAACTATCGACCGCAATGAGTTGGATGGTGTAGGTGCCTGGTCCGGAGAACGTATGGGTAACATCCGTTCCGGTCAATTGTGTCCCATCACCCATGTTCCATGTGTACGTTGGAGCATTTCCGCTCGACGCATTCGTTGTGGAAACCACAACGTCATCACAGTTCGGCACTTGATCAATAGTAAACACCGCACCCACTGTATCCGGAGCGGCCATGAATACTTGCTGGAGCAACGTATCCGGTTGGGAGCAACCCGTAGGATCATACGTAATCAGTTGAATATCGTACGTACCGGCAAGATCATAATTGTGTGTCACGTTGGTATCGGTGTATTGCGTACCGTCGCCCATATCCCATTCAAAAGCAATCGGCGATCCCGTACTCGTATTCGTGGTAATGATCTGGAACGTGGAGCAGTCAGAATTCTGCGTGTAGGTGAATGATCCTGTAAGTGTTTGCGCTTGCCCGATGGTGACCGGAAAAGTTATTGTATCGGCCATGTTGCATGCGAGGGAATCGTAGGCGATCAGCGTAACGGTATAAGCACCTGGCGTCGTATAGGTATATGAAGGTTCAAAGGCATTGACCGGAAGGCTGCCGTCGCCAAAATCCCAGATCCATCCATCACCGGTACTGTTATTCACGAAGTCGATCTGGATGGGTGCGCAACCTTCGTTCAACGTACCCGCACCTGCCGCATTTACACCAGCAACTTGAAAATCGATCTTGAATACGCCGATATCCCAACCAATGGTCTGGTTCGTCGCCCATGCCCAAGGGGTGGTCTGCAAGCTTCCCATGCCACTGCACACCCCTTGATAGATAACGCCATTCTTATCGAACCGGCTTGTACCACCATCTACGTGGGATCCTCCGTAATAGGTACCAAAAAGCAGGTCGGCCATATCCACATCAAAGGCGGCGAGATAGAAAGAGCCGGTCTGATAGAGTGAGTTGGCGGTCATTGGTTGATCTGACGGAGAGTTATATCCTGAAATGTAAATGTTGTCGCAAACGTCCACCAAAAAGGCGACCGGAGCCATTGTACCCCATCCGCCGCCGCCAATGGGACCTATTGTTGTGGTAATAGGAAGAGAGGTAAGGTCTCCGGAAAATTTGGCAATGAAAATCCCAGCGTTTGCTTGGCCATATGTTCCGACGGGCGAAATAGGTATGATCCCTTCCGTTTGCCCATAGATCCACACATCCTCGTTCAAGTCGATATCAAGAAAGTACGAGGTATCCTCCTCATCAGTCCCGAAGAACGTGCCCGCGATCATTGAAGTCAGATCACTGGTCAATCGCACTACATAGCCATCTCGTGTACCTCCCATATATGAAGGGGTGACCGACCCCGGAGTGGTTGGAAAATTGGAACTTTCCGTACCACCAGTTACGAACACATCACCATTTGCGGCGATCCTCAATCCTAGGCCACTGTCATTGGCCGTACCACCTAAATAAGTGCTGTACAATAATGAGCTACAGTTCGGTTGTATGGCAAGCACAACGGCATCTTGTGCTCCACCGAGCCCAGCTTGAAGGCATCCTGCAGTGGTCGGGAAATTCGAAGAACTCGTGAAGCTCGCTACAAGTATGTTGTTCGCACCATCCAGGAAGATCTCCCCACGATAGGTTTCGCCATAATTGCCCCACATTGAGTTGACGCCGTCTTCTGCGGTACCACCGACGTATGTAGACCCGATCACTGAAGAGCAATCCGCACTGAAGTGGGTAATGACCATATCCGTGCCACCTCCATTGGATGAAGACATTGCTGCACTGGAAACAGGGTAATTGCTGGAGCTTGTTGAGCCGAGGATGCACAATTCACCAAGGGAGTTCACGATCATACTGTGGGGGTTCTCACCAGAAGAACCACCGAGGTATGTCGCCCAGATCAAGTTGCTACCATCCGGGTTGTACTTACTGAAGGACATATCCGTACCACCACCACCGTTCGCAATTTGGAACGCACCCACAGTAGCCGGATACCCGGATCCAAAATTACGCGCGCCTGAATAGATATTCTCACTGTTATCATATGTAGCACAGTGACCATAATTATCACTGCCTACTGCTCCGCTCAACGTACTAGCAATGAGCACCGGGTCGATCGTGATAGGCCGATCATGGTCATACCCTTCCTCCAAAAGGAAACGAAGCATACCATGCCGAACTTGGAAATCGCACTTCAACGGCTCTTTCGTTCCATCGCTATAGAATGCGATCGGCTTCAATTCCACCACATTACCGACCGAGGTTAACATGATGAGCTGTCCATCGGCATTAACAGCGATCCCATCCAATCCATCAAAGTAGAAAGCCACATCATTCGGATCGGAATTTGCCTTTAACAGCACATCATATTTCAAATTACCATCGACCGCGTGATACCGAACATCAATGCCTTCCCATACATTGTTATAGATCACTTCGCTGAAAGCCGGGACATGGTGTTTCCATTTCGAAGGTTCATTACCAAGGAAATAGTTCTCATATCCGGGTTGAATATCCTCCGCGCTTACGGAAAGGTCTTGGGACGGCTGAAAAAAGCGCATCCGCCATGCGTGTCCTTTGATGACCATAGCGTCGCGTTCTGCTTTGCTCAATTCGGCGCTATTATGGATCTTTTCACTTGTACCATCTTCATATTTCACCCAAGAGATACCGTTCCGTTCCATGAAGACCGTAGCACCGTTCACCCCCGACTTGTAAAGTACAGGTTGGTCCCATTGACCAAGGTTACGGGAAAATCGTACGGACCTGGATCCGTGATCGTGCTCCGCAAAAGTGCTTATCGGCAACAGCGCTGCCAAAAAGATCAAGTTGCGTAGCGACCTGTGTAGTGTAATGTCCATACGTTCAAAGTATTGAATACCAGTTAAGGGACGTTGCCAAGTCACGATCCGTTGCCCGATCGTAAATGGACTGATGCTCTGAAACGGTAAGAACAACGGATGGAACCGATAATCCGTTCGCCGCGTTCACTCGTTGATGCTATAAGCCCCTAACATGAAAATTGAATTTACTATCGCACCAAGGTCACATGGCCTTTATGTGTCGTTAATGGCTCAGTATCACACCGATCCTTGAAAGAGATGATGTAGAAATACGTACCATCCGGAACTTTGTTGGAACTGTTATCCAGACCACCATTCCAACCCGCCGAAGGGTTGCTAGCACTGTACATCTCTTGCCCCCAACGGTTGAAGACCTGCATGTTGAATTGATCCACGGCTAGTCCTGTGACCTGGAATGTATCATTCTTGCTATCTCCGTTCGGAGAGAACACGTTCGGAACGAAAGCCAAGCCATCAGCCAGAGCCACCAGTGTCACATTCACCGTATCGCGAACAACGCAGCCATACTCGTCCGTTGCTGTAAAGGAATAATCACCAGAACCAGTTGCAAGGATCGTCGCAGAGGTATCACCGGTATTCCAGACAACACTACTAGTAAGGAACGGTACACTCAACAACGGACTGTCCCCTGGACAAGTTAACACATCACCTGCGCTTGGATGAGTCGGTTGTGCAAACACTTGGATCGTATCCGAACCAAGGCAGATCCCATCGGTCACATTTACCCAATACTCTCCCGGTTGGGTTACGGTGATCGTGCTAGTTGTACTTCCTGTTGACCATGCATAGGTATCGAAACCGGGTCCGGCGGATAGTTGAACGGAGCTTCCGTTGCAGATCGCGATCGGAGATGGTAGGTCGATCACCATGAATGGAGGATCAAGCGTAATGCGTTGTGTGAGGAAGACGGTATCCAAACAGACCAGATCTATCGCTGCAAGAACAACGTCATAATCGCCAGGCCCACTGTATGTATGAACGGGGTTGGTGCTGGTACTCGTTTGTCCATCACCGAAATCCCAATGGTAGGCTAGATCGCCGACAGTGGTATTAAAGAATTCAGCGGAAAATCCTTGGCAATCGCTATTCGGGATGCCAGCGAATTCCGGTAGTTGATCAAATGGTTCGATTATATTCACAGAGACGTAGGCCGTATCCGCTCCATTGCACGAAGCACTATCGGAACCAATTAGCATTACATTATAAACGCCAACAGCAGAATACGTATGGACCACTACATCACCGAATTGTATGCCGCTGCCATCACCGAGGTCCCACGTCCACAACTCGGCATTCCCATTAGCGGTAAAGGTGATCGGCGAACCCAAACAACCGGAGAGTCCATTTGCACTTACCTCTATGTTTGCGCTCACGCCTTGTTCAAAATCGATCTTGAATACACCTAGGTTACAATTCTGCCCCATATCGGTACTACTCCATGCTCCTGGAGTTGTGGGAAAACTCCCACTACCACAACCAGCGCAAACAGCTTGGTAGACAACCCCATCCTTATCGAACCGTGATGTACCGCCATCCACATGTTCTGCTGCAGTACCTCCAAAGAAAGTAGCGTAGGCCAAAGAGACCGCTTCCTGGTTCAGTACCATCAAGTAGAAATCACTTCCATCAGTCGTCTGTTGATAAGCATCAGTTGTAACAGGAAGCCCGACGGTGGAACTTGTGGAAACTCCCCCACCTGCAGGATTGGTGGAACCACCCCATCCACTGAAGTAGATCTGACCACAGATACTGACCAGAAATGCAGAAGGACTGATGTTCTCAACACCGGTACTTCCGATGCGTGTGGACCAGATCGATGTACTCAGGTCAGTCGAGAATTTCTGAATGAACTGCGAACCATTCGCGTTGTTGTATTTGCCCGGTGTGATCGGAAAGTTCCCAGCTGTCTGACCAACAACGTATACATCATCCTGCGTATCCAATTGCACAAAGTAGCTCTGATCGAATTCCGTTGTGCCGAGGTAAGTGGATGAAAGCAACGTGGATCCATCCGCAGAGAATCGCGCGATAAAACCGTCTACTTGTCCTGCCAAAGCACCTGAAGCAGGAGTCCCGGCCATTAATAGATCCGCGCTTTGCGTACCACCTGTTGCATAGATCTCACCGGTGGATGATATCTGCACACCAAATCCTGCATCATTTCCTGATCCCCCATAATATGTAGCCCACGACATGGTAGTCAGCAGTGGATCCAAGCGGAATAAATAAGCATCCAAGCCACCGCCGAACGTACTCTGAACTGCACCTGGTGTAGTGAAAAGGTTTGTACTTGTTGTACTCGTGATCACGATCGGGTTCTCCGCTTGATCCATAATGATCTCACCCCGGAATGGATCGCCATAATTGCGCAACAACGGTGTAAATTGATTCAACCCATCGTTCCCGGAACCACCAACGTAGGTTCCCCCGATCAGCGATGTTGCTGATGCATCCAAATGGATCACGGCAATATCACAACCCGCTGTATACGTGAAACCATATGACCCACCAAATGGAGGAGACGTACCACCGTTGAAAATGGTCTCGAACGCCCCGGCGCTCAACGGAAGATCGGTCGAGGATGTGGTACCAAGAATGTACAGTTCATCTGCACTGTTCACGACCATACTGTGCGGAATATCGTTTCCGGTCCCACCGATGTACGTGCTCCATACCTGAGCCGTTCCTGTAGGATTGAATTTCGTGATACCCATATCCACGGTTCCACCACCGAATCCTGGTTGTTGCACCCCCAAGGTCGTCGGGTAACCTATCCCAAAAGCACTTCCTCCGCCATAGAGGTTTCCGCTTTCATCATAGGTTGCTGTAAGTCCGAAATTATCGGCATTACTACCGGAGTAGGTACTGAACGATACCACCGGATCAATGACAAGTGGATAGTTTGGATCAATACCATCAGGGAATTCGAACTGAACACGGTCGTTCTTCAGAACATAACATGCGGCAACAGACCGTTCCGTTCCGTGTACCACCTGCCACGCGACCGGACGTTGCTCCACCACCCTGCCAGCAGAAGTTTCAATGAACAACATCCCCCCTTCAACATGGATCTTATCCTGCCCTTGGTAATGCATCACTATCAACGAAGCGTCGGCCCCTGGCGCCACCAACCAATCGTACTTCATTCCACCTTTCCCCGATACACGAAGATCGATACCGGGATACATGTCCTTCAACATGGCTCCTTCAAAAGCTCCAGCACCTGTGCCCCATTTCGAAGGATCATTGCCCAAAAAGTAATTAACGTAATGTGGCATGCGGCCAATTCCTTCTTGCCCAACCATTGCAGCTCCATCGAACTGTACGGAATAAGCGTGCATGCGCAACGGCTCTGCGTCTTCGGTTTTACCGCCATGGATCCGGTATTCACCGCCGGAAGTGATCACATAGGTGAATGCTCCTTTTTCAACGAACACAGCACCACCTTCGGTAAGGGCACGATAGAGCACCTGATCCGGCCATTGCCCTTTGTTCTCGTGGAATTCCAACCCGTCGTAACCCGCACTGGGAATGCGAACGTGCTCGTGTGCCAACAATGAAGAACACCAGAAGGCAAAGCTGATGAGGAGGAAATTTCGGATCATAGGAGTGGAATTGATTGCACAATATAACGACGCACTTCCACTCAATGTAGTTGTATGGGTCCCGGTTCAGCCTCCGGACCATTCCTAGGAACCTAAAACCACTGTGGTCCCGGATCAAGCAAACTGCAGATCGTACAACTTCCGGTAGGAGCCGTTGAGTGCCAAGAGTTCTTGATGGTCGCCCTGCTCAATTATCCTGCCTTTCTCAAGAACAATGATGCGATCGGCTTTTTGAATAGTGCTTAACCGATGCGCTATCACAATACTTGTACGCCCTTTGGTGATATGTTCCGTTGCTTCCTGGATCAGTTGCTCGCTGATGCTATCCACGCTGCTTGTTGCTTCATCAAGAACGAGAACTTGAGGTTCATGCACCGCGGCACGAATGAATGCGATCAATTGGCGTTGGCCAACACTAAGAATACCACCACGTTCAGCAACTTCCGTATCATATCCATTGGGCAAGCGTTCAATAAAATCGTGCGCACCGACGGCTTTCGCGGCGCCGATCACATGCTGACGGGTTATCCGGTGGTCATTCAATGTAATATTGTTATGTACGGTATCACTGAACAAGAACACATCCTGTAACACCACGGAAACACTCTTACGGAGTTCGGACAGACCGTATTCACGGATATCCTTTCCGTCCAACAGAACCCGTCCCTTTTGGTACTCGTACGCACGACTGAGCACGTTAACGATCGAGCTTTTACCCGAACCGGTAGCTCCTACCAATGCGATCATCTCCCCTGCCTTCGCCTCGAATTGTATGTCCTTCAGAACGTGATCATCCTCCTCATAGGCGAACCAAACGTGTTCAAAGCGGATGTCGCCTTTCAAGCCTGTAGTCGAAGCAGTACCAGTATCCATAAGGGCTGCATCGGTATCCAGGATATTGAACACCCGTTCACTTCCGACCATTCCCATTTGCAAGACATTGAACCGATCAGCCAATTGCCTGATGGGTCTGTACATCATATTGATGAACATGAGATAGACGAACACATCGCCCACCGTTGCAGTACCTTGCAATGAATCCTTCACACCCCACCAGACCAGAAAAGCCAATGATACTGCACTTAGGATCTCAACGACCGGAAAGAATACACTGTACGCCAATATGCTTCGGATGTGTGCTTTCCGATGCTCGCGATTGATCGCTTGGAATTTGGTGAATTCCTGTTTCTCACGTCCGAAGAGTTGCACGATGGACATCCCTTGAATATGTTCCTGAACGAATGCGTTCAAACGCGAAACCTGCGTGCGTACATCCTGAAAGCTTTTCTGGATGGAATTCTTGAAGATGTTGGTACTCCATAAGAGCACTGGTACCGGTATCATGCAGAGCAATGCCAATTTCCAGTTCACTACAAACATGACCACGACGACGACCGTCAATTTCAGAATATCACCCATGATCATCAGCAGACCTTGGGAAAAAATATCGTCAATGGTCTCAATATCGCTGATCACGCGGGTAACCAGCGTTCCTATCGGGGTACGATCGAAATACCGCATTTTGAATCCCATGACCTTGGTGTAGAGTTTTTGTCGCAGATCGAACGTAACCGCCTGCCCGAGCCATGCTGTCCAATAACTCTGATAGAACTGGATCACCGTTTCGGCCACCAATAATCCACAAACGATCAGTGCTACGGAAAGCAGTCCTTGCGCATCACCGGTCAATGCGTAGTCATCGATCATATCGCCCATCAGCAACGGCCTGACAACGCCCATTCCGGCCAATAGAATGGTGAGCGCGAATGATAACCAGAACAACCTTCTGTATGGTTGTACGAATTGGAACACGCGAGCGAAAAGCTTACGGTCGAATGCTTTTCCTTTCGTTGTGGAACTCATCGGTTGAAATCCACTTGAAGATTAGGATCCTCCGGAATGATGAACGGGTACAGGACATGTTCCAAATAGAGACCACGCGCAGGTACACTTTTTCCAGCGGCGCTGCGATCCATCGCCGCCAACACCGCCTTCATTGAGTCGGCAGTTGCTTCGCCTTTTCCGATCCGGATACAAGTACCAACGCAGGCCCGCACCATGTTGCGCAGAAATCGATCAGCCTTGATCCGGAATACATAGCCTTCCTTGGTTTCTTTCCAGATCGCCTCACGCACATCGCAGATCATGGTCTTGTTGTCTGCACCTGCTTTGCAGAAGCTACTGAAGTCCTGTTTCCCGATCAAATAGGAACATGCTTTGTTCATCGCTTCAATGTCCAACGCAGGGAAAAGCATGTACGACCTGTTAGCCAAGAACGGGTCCTTACGGCGATTGATCAAGTATTTGTAACCACGTTCGGTGGCACTGAAACGAGCATGGGCATCATCGGGCACTATGATCATACGCCGAACAGCAATACTTTCCGGAAGCATGCTACTGATACGATGTGCGAAACGCTCGTTGATGATGCGGTCCGTAGGTGCTTCGAAATGCAGATAATACTCCGTGGCGTGAACACCGGTATCCGTGCGTCCGCAGCCTACCACGTGGAGTGCAGGAAGTCGCAACGCTTTACGCAACGCTAGTTCGACGGTTTCCTGAACACTAGGATCCGCAGGTTGCCTTTGCCAGCCGCGGTATGGTGTACCGTCATACGTAACTTCCAGAAAATATCGGGGCATGATCTCCATGTGCCACTAAGGCCAAAAGGGCTGCAAAGGTATCCAGTACTCAGAACAACACATTCAGGGTATCGCGAACTTGAATAATTGACGAGCTACGTTCAAGATAGCATGTTTCTTTGCACCTATGCGTATCGGTCTATTAAGCGACACACATAGCTGGCTGGATCCGCGAATAAGAACGCATTTCACGGAGTGTGATGAGATCTGGCATGCGGGTGATATTGGAACGGAAGCGGTTGCGGATGAGCTCGAGAGTTGGAAACCGGTTCGTGCCATCACTAGCGTTTCTTACTCTACCATAACCTTCAACGTAGCATGTTCAAGCACCACGAAATAAGTACCTGCATTCACGTGAGTTAGGTCGATCTCTGTCCGCTTTTCGGTCGTAATTCCACTTAATACCAACCGTCCCGTAACATCACGGATCTGGTATGCATCATTGGAAAGCGTCCCTAGAATAGCGAACTCACCGGTAGATGGGTTCGGGGCTATGGAAAACAATTGCTTTTCCGCGAATGTAGTTTCAAGTAAAATATCATTGCATATTGCATAGGCTACTTGGTTACTGTCTAAATAGTTTCCGCAGAACGTATAAACGGGATCACTGCATCCTAGCGGCGTTGTCCAATATGGGCGACGAATTCCTTCTAGACTGCCAATGCCTTCGACCCAGACATCTTCATTAGACAAGAATAACCTTTTCCTTGTACGCCCATCCAAATCAACGGTATCTGTGGATAGCACGACCGTATGTCCAAAATCATAGTAGTAGTCGTAATAGGCAGTATCGCTAACGGCGAGGCTAAAGTCATACAATACAGTTACTGTATCCTGTTGTTCTAGAAGCCATCTCAAAAATAACTTTTGAGAATTATCATTACGCAAGCCAACTGCACCATGCCTAAGAAGAGGTCTGCATGGTATTCATACCGAACGAATGTACGGCGCGAGTTAAACAACCACGCGA
>Ga0209582_1000075_pt1 | contig 109629 bp, 88 predicted proteins | sample KloWWTmetKNB5Kit_FD_187176 | JGI IMG/M metagenome (GOLD analysis project Ga0209582, IMG submission 187176) | Active sludge microbial communities from Klosterneuburg, Austria, studying microevolution and ecology of nitrifiers - Klosterneuburg... | ecosystem: Engineered > WWTP > Aerobic digester...
GGCGACAAAGCAAAGGGAGATGATGGCGCGGTGCGAAGGGGTGGTGGTGCGGTACATGGTCGGTGAATTGGGAGAGTGAATCTACCTGTACCCCCCCCCGGTTATCCTAATTTTCTCGTGCCAAGTTGTGAACAAGATATACAGCCCTGATCAATATTCATCCATTCCTGATCCCGCGATGCTATGCCGGAGGATCACCGGACTGAAATGGCTCCAGGATCAAGCGTATCGTTAGGTTACCTCCCGTGTGTTCCAATGCTGAATTGCATTCGGGCGGTGTCCTTTTTCCAGTATCCACTCTTCATCGCATGCCATCCGTATCAGGAACGCCATCCGTAACGATCCGGTCGATGCAAATCGAGGAACCCAGTGTCCATTCTCGCTATTCCAACTCGATCTAGGCCACATCCACATAGGGCGGAACGTCACTGGCAACCGCGACGTCGCGGTTGGCGACCCATTCGCACCCAACCCTTCGGACTCTCGACAGGTTGCAACTTCTTCACCCTGCGACCTACTCTACTATTCTGACGAACGCACACCAGCCATCCGCCTCGTTCTACAAGAGGGTGTTCCACACAGTGAACGCTTCACTTGTGGCGCGCTTCGTTGCTTTCTTGAATGCCTTGTTCATGGCTTCGCCCTCGGAACTGAGCTTTCTTGAAATGGTGATCTTCTCCCTGCGCTTGGTCATTACACCAAAGGTAGCGGTTGAAACACCCCCCAACACTCCCCTGTGAACGAACAGCACGGCTTTTGCCGTTAACGGTTTGAACCCCGGGATACCTTGGCGACCTTACCCATGCTACGCCGCCTCCGCACCGCATTCCTTGTGCTCGCCTCTTTCGTGGTGGTGGGTTTCGGCGCCTTGGTGGTGCTGGCCAGCGTGTACGAAACGGAGGTGAAGGTGAAACTGGTGGGGGCCTTGAACCAACAGCTCAATGCTCCAGTGACCGTGAGCGACATGGACCTCACACTGGTGGCTCGATTCCCGCAGGCCAGCATGCGGTTGCACGATGTGCTGGCCAAAGAGGTCCGCACCGACGGCGTGGAGCCGGATACATTGCTTTATGCCAAGGAACTCTTTCTGGAATTCAGTCTCTGGGATCTGTTCCAAGGCAGCTATACCGTGCAGCAGGTCCATGGCGTGCAGGTGAGCCTGTACCCCGCGCTGGATGGCAACGGCAATGGGAACTACTTGGTGTGGAAGACCGACAGTACGGCGACCGGATCATCACCGATCAACTTGGATAAGGTGAGTTTCGATGGTCTCCACGTTCGCTTTCGCGATGACCGTTCCCGACTAGCCGTAACCACAACGAGCAAGCAGCTCACGCTCAGCGGTCGCTTCAGTGAGCAACTGAACGAATTGACCCTGAATGGGGACGCCCACTTGCTCACCTGGATGAATGCGGATGAGCTGGTGTTGGCCGATCGTCGAGCCGACCTGCGTTTGAACTTGTCCTTCGGCGCTGCCGATGCGCTGTTCCGCATCACCAAGGGCGAGGTGCTGAGTGGCAAAGTGCCCCTGGAGGTGACCCTGTCCGTGACGGAGAACCCCAAGGGTCCTTTTCTGGACCTCCGTGCCAACGGACTGGGCTTGGGTCTGGGCGATGCCATGGCCTTGTTACCAGAACGGATGACCAAGACACTGGAACGATACACCATGCGTGGTGAGGTGGATCTGGCGATACACTACGCTGGACCGATCCAAAGTGGTCCTTCATTGTCGGTCGGTGCCAAGGTCATCAAGGGCACGTTGAAGGAGGCCCGCAGTGGTGCATCCTTCACCGATGTGTTCGGTGAGCTGGCCTTGGAATTGACACCCAGCGGCACACCGAGCAAGTTGGTGGTGAAGGGCTTCGCTGCGAGGAGCGCAGGAGGGACCATCAGTGGCAACTGGCAGAGCAACGGCCTCATCAATGCAGCGGTGAAAGCCGACCTGAAAGCGGACATCGGTCTGGCCGAACTCTTGCGTTTCGCACAAGTGGATACGCTGGAGCAGGTGAGCGGTCGGCTACGGACCGACCTGCACCTGTCGGGAAAACTCCGCGACGTGGGCGATATCCAACCCAAGGACTTGCGGGCCATGGATGTGGGTGGGGCGATCGCCCTGCGCGATGCCACCTTGAAATTGAAGGGCGTGCGCCACCGTATCGAGCACATGGATGCCGACCTTGCCGTGCATGGGAACGATGCCACGGTGCAAGGCTTGAAGCTGGAGTTCCAGGACAGTCACATCGAGTTGAGCGGTACCCTGCGCAATTTGATGCCCTACTTGCTCTTCGACGACCAGCGATTGGTGATCGAAGCAAAAGCCTCCTCACCGCACATCGACCTAGCGGCCTTGGTCCGCAGTGAAGATGCTTCGGCCAACGCCAAGGACTATAGCCTTCGACTGCCGGGAGCCATCGAGATGGACTTGCAGGTGAAGGTGGATAAACTCGTGTTCGAGGAATTCGTGGCCGATGATATCCGCGGAACGGTGCGCATGAAGGACCGTGTGCTGCGTGTCGCGCCGGTGAGCTTCCGCAGCGCGTCCGGCGAAGTGAACGGCAACTTGGAGCTGGATGCACGCGGACAAGGACATGCCTATCCACTCACGATCAACGCCACGTTAGCGGGGATCGACCTCACACAGCTCTTCCGCGAGTTCCAGGACTTCGGTCAGGACTTCATCGGCAGCAAGCACTTGAGCGGCCGTACGCATGCCGAGATCGCCTTCAAAGCGCCGCTTTCCCCCAGCATGCAATTGGACATGCAACGGCTGGTGTGCGTGATCGACATTGGCGTGGAGAATGGCGCGATCAAGGGCCATGCGCCTTTGTTGGAAGTGGCGGACCACCTACAGAAGAACAAATTGGTAGCGCCCTTCGTGGACATTCCACAACTGCGACAACGCCTCGGCGATGTGCGCTTTGCGAAGCTGGAGAACCAGATCGAGATCCATGACGGGGCGGTACACATTCCGCAGATGCTGGTAAGCAGCACGGTGATGGACATTGAACTCAGCGGTACGCATTGGTTCGACGACCGCATCGATCACCACCTGAGTTTTCGCTTGAGCGACCTTTTCCGCAAGGCGACCAGCCAAGACGAATTCGGTCCTGTGGTGGACGATGGCACTGGTATGCGGATCTATTTGCACATGTACGGCACCGCCAACGACCCGCAGTTCGGGAACGATGGGGCCATGGCCGCCGCCAAGCGGAAACAGCAATTCCAAGTTGAGAAGCAAGAGTTGAAGCAGATCCTGCGGGAAGAACTCGGCTTGTTCAAAGGCAGGACCATACCGACCACCGAACCACCAAAAAGGGATCCGACCGCACCGCGCTTCGAAGTGGTACCTACCGGCACCGACACCCTATCTACTGCGGGTGCGCAAGGGCCCAACGGCCGAGAAAAGAAAGGCCTCGGACGCTTGCTCAAGGAACCGGAACCGGAAGAACAAGCCACCTTCGAGCTGGAGCAATGAACCGTTCAAAGGGGACCGTGAATGGACGGGGATGAACGGCAATTCTGAGCCGGTACAAAATGCGATCCCCTCTTTATCCTTTGGTGGGGAGGTGAAAGAGTGGCGCACTTCTTCACCTCATCACAGCTATCGACTCCCTCATCATTCCATGAACAGGTGCATTGAAGTCGTTTCATTTCCGTGCATTCACGTCCATTTCCGGTAGAAATCCCCCGCCATCCACGAACTTCACCCCGACGCATGGATCTGTACTCCCGCAAACAGCGCTGGAAATTGGCCTTGGCCGTGGTGGCCATGCTGATCGTGGGCGCGTCCTTGTGGTATAGCAACCGCATCGTGGATCGTGTGCGTTTCGAAGAACGGCGCAAGGTGCAGTTGTGGGCGGAAGCGGTACAGAACCGTGCAGAGTTGGTGAACTATACCGAGAAACTCTTCGATCGATTGCGCGATGAAGAGCGCAAGAAAGTGCAATTGCTGGCCGAAGCCATGCAGCGACTCGGGAGCAGCGACAACATCGACTTCTCCTTCTACCTGCGCGTGGTGAGTGACAACACCACGGTGCCCGTGATCATCACTGACCTTCAAGGACGGAGACGATTCGAACGCAACGTGGATACCACCATCACGAACCGACCGGAGCGGTTAGCGCAGGAGATCGCGGCAATGGCGGCACTGCACCCACCTATTGAGATCGCCATACCGGGCGTGGAGAAGCAACTGCTCTACTACAAGGACTCCAATGTCGTGACCGAATTGCAAGATGTGATGGATGGCATCATCCGCTCCTTCATTTCCGAAACGGTGATGAGCACCGCTGCTGTACCGGTGATCTACACGGATAGCACGCGCACACGGATCATTGAATTCGGCCACATCGAACCACATGTGGCACGAGACAGTTCGGCCATGCAAGCCCGCATCCGCACCATGGAACAAGCGAACCGGCCGATCGCGATCGACCTACCGGGCAAGGGGCGCAACTACATCTTCTACGAGGAGTCCTTGGTGATCACCCAGCTCCGTTACTTTCCGTACGTGCAACTCGTGATCCTGGGCCTCTTCCTGATCGTGGCGTACGCGCTCTTCAGCATCTTCCGGAACGCAGAACAGAACCAGGTGTGGGTGGGCATGGCGAAGGAGACCGCGCACCAATTGGGCACGCCGCTCAGTTCCTTGATGGCGTGGATGGAATTGCTGAAGGACCAGAACCCCGAAGCCATCACCGAAATGCGCAAGGACGTGGACCGCTTGGAGGTGATCACCGAGCGCTTCAGCAAGATCGGTTCCTCGCCCGACCTCACCTCGGAAAAGCTGTACCACACGTTGCGCGCCACTGTGCTTTATCTACGACCGAGATTACCGGGTCGTGTGCGGATCGAGGTCATTCCACCTGCAGACCCCGATATGCAAGTGCCGCTGAACCGCGCACTTTTCAGCTGGGTCTTCGAGAACCTGATCCGCAACGCGATCGATGCCATGGAAGGCGAAGGCTCCATCGAACTGGAGATCATCCCCGAAGGCAACCAAGTACACGTGGACGTCACCGACAGCGGAAAGGGCATACCACCCTCCCAACATCGAACTGTTTTCCAACCCGGCTTCACCACCAAGAAACGTGGCTGGGGGCTCGGGCTCTCGCTCAGCAAACGCATCATCGAGCAGTATCACGGCGGGAAGATCTTCGTGAAGCGCAGTGCTCCGGGGAAAGGGACCACGTTCCGGATCACGTTGAATAAGGGGGTGTTGAGTTCGGCGTTGGTGAGTGAGTGAGGTGCTACTCCAACACCACCCGTTCGTAGCAAACGCCATCCCGATCCGTAAAGCGCAACACGTACGTGCCGGGCGAGAACCCGGTTAGATCCATTTCCTCTTGGGTAGCACCAGTTGGTAGCCTGCGTTGGAAAAGCAACTTGCCCATGGTGTCGTATACGCTGTAGTAGCTCTCGGCTTGTAGTGGGTCTTGGAATTGAACGGTGAAATGGCCTGTGGTGGGGTTGGGGTACACGCGCATCTTGGTGCTGAATGTGTACGTAACGGTGTTGAGAATGATCTCGCAGGCATCGTACACCGCGAACGGATCGAATATGCTGTCGTTCAGGTATGCGGGTGAACGGGTGGCACCATCTACAGACGTAAGCACGAAGCTGCTGTCCGTCGGAAAGAGGTCCACGATCTGCACGGGGTAAGGGCGCTCTACACAGGATAAGTACCCTTCGTTGTCCGTTTTAAAGACGAACGCCAGACTGGAGTTGAGATCCGGGAGCGTGCCCCAAACACTGCCCGTAAAGGCAAATCCACCGTCCGAATGAGCGATCAAGTCCCTTGTGCGGAGCGCGTAATTGTCCGCGGCCATTGAGCGCGTCCAGAGCGAATCCCCGTTCTGGTCGGTCTTCATCAGGAAGGGACGGTAGAAGAAGTTCGAATTCGGCTGACCCAAGGTAGCAAGCAGCACGAAGTTCCCGTCCAGCGTTGGCTGGATCCTTGACCATTGCCTTGTGTACCAACGGTTCGTATTGCTGGCAAACCCACGACACCATTGCACCTCTCCCATCCCGTCCAATTTCATCATGAAGAGCTTAGGTTGAAAGGTCCCAGGCAAGGGGTCGAAAAGGCTGATATTGATGCTGTCCGTATAGCCTGTTATGATGAAGTCATCGTCCGACAGGATCACCGCGTCATGGATCATCCCCTTGGGTCGGATGTAGGACTTGCACCAAAGGAATTCACCATTGGCATCCATGCGAGCCACCACGGCACCCGCTGTGTCCATGTTGATGCCTGCCAATAGATCGCCACTAGGGAGTTCCTTAATGAACTGAAAGCCTCCATTGTTCGCGAAATGCCGTGCCCAGACCGGCATCATCGCTGCATCAACTTTGAACGCAAAGAAATCGCTCCGGTAGCCCCAAGTAACCGCACCCCCGTCACTAGTGACCGATACATCACCACACGTATTCTGGCACCCATCATTGAGTACATATTGATGCAACTCGATCACATTCCCCATCGAGTCCATCTTACCGAGAACTGGACTGAACGACAAGGTGGAGTTGGTTCCGGGATCCGCACAGGTATCACCACGCGCGCCTCCTGTAAAGAGGTATTCGTTATCCGCGTACCTCCGAATTGCACCAAGCCCAGTGAGCGGGGAGGTTTGATCCGCCCAGTATGAATGCGTCCCAATGACAAAGCCTTGCGCGTCCAAGCGGGTTACAGCACGGGTACGCCCAAGTCCAACAAAGAGGTTGCCACCCTCCAGTTCGGTCAAGTTGTACATGAAGGACGTGACTCCGTCGTACAGATGGGCAAACGTTTGCTGTCCATGGGAATATCCGACCGAACAGGTGAAAGCCAAGATCAAGAGGGAGTTCTTCATCGGTCAATGAATGATCAGTTTCTTGGTCTTCGAATGATTTCCGTCAGTGACTCGAACATGATACGAACCTTTCGCCATGTCGCCGATGGAGATTTGTACTATGCCTCCACCAACATTATTCCATGTCGAAATAAGTCTACCTGATATATCATAAAGTGCGATGTCATTCGCGCCTTCGTTCTGCAGCCGAACGAAGAGCTCGCTTCGGGTAGGGTTTGGAAACAGGGAGTAATCCCACTCCGGTTCAATGACAGCATCTTCGTAACTGGACTGCACCATGCTTTTAACAAAGGGAAGGGGTGATACAATAAATGCAAAATCCGTACGAAGTGTGTCCATGTAGTTGTCAACAATGTCCCCGAACTGATCTGTCAAGTCCAAGATGAGATCACCGGTCGCTGTAGATTCCAATTCCATCTGAGCCGGGTGTTCGGTACTATTAACACGTGTAGGAAACCACGAAACATAGAACTGTGTCTCCTGAGCAAAGCCGGCCAAAGTAATTGAGTTGGAACCAGGGGCAACGCAACCAAGGAAGTTCTGGTCAACACTTGAAAGGAAATAGTTATTTCTAACCCAAGCGTTCCGATTATGAACCCATCCAATAGCGAGGTTCTGCTCTACGTTCTTGAGAAAGTATGCCTCGATGTCGTTTCCGTTGTCAAAAGCCTTTTCAGTTGTGAAATCATGGTCGAAGAAGTTATAGACCACCCAACTTGGGTGTTCAAGTAAACTTCGTAAAGGAGCAAAATGATGGTTCAGTCGACGATTTGTAATGCTCTTATACGTGCTTCCGATATTGATCACATTCGACTCTCCCAATTGGCTCGTAAAGCCGTTTGGGTTATTGATTGAGTATAGAATGTCATTGTCATCGTCAGGAGGCGGTGGTATTCCATCCATCCATCCGAACACGCGTTCCCAATTCCAGGTCATGCCAGCAGCAAACGATCCAGAAAAGGCGGAAGCCCAGAGTTCGTTGTGCAAAGAGACATCGTAGTTATGGAAGAACTTGTCGACACCGATACCCGACACTCCGGTATCATAGTTAAATTCACCAATGACGAAGGGTTTTCGCACTTGTTCATTCTGTTCATCCGGAAAGAAATCGTCCAAGAATCCGTGCGTATTATTCACAGCCCCGTGGAGCCCAACGTCCGGTTGATTCTCATCAGCATCATCCGATTGAATATAGAGGTGCGCGTCGATCAGGTCGACCGCATCGTTGTAATATGGGGTGTAGTAGGTTTCGCGATCTTGTTTCTGAGGGTCGTTCCATGCATAACTCATCAGGAACAACTTCTTCGATTCACCAAGCGGCGAGGAAACAGGGTTTGATAGGACAACGTCACCTCGCACAAAGCCAATGATATCGGACAACCAATCATCGATCGTGGAAGGTAGTAAAGGGTCAATGGGCCAAACCAGCTTATTCTCGTTACATACAGCCGAACCAGCACCGGTCAGGTCGTGATAATCATAGGTCAGCATTTGGTCGACCTCATTGAAAGGTTCGATAGCGGCAATATTGACGGAGTATCCCCAGCGGGACATTAGGTATTTGTATTTGCGTTTCCAGTAATAGTAGGCTCCATCTTCGTAATCGCGTTCACCCGTGATGTCATCCGGCGTATAGAAGAATTCCTTTAGATCATACCGGCCTGTTACGGGATCACGATTCGGCTCCAATAGGTTTGGTACGTACGCGTGCTGGCCCCAGATGATACGTTCGAAAGCGAACCCAGGTGGGTATGGGTCGACGCACATTTGAATATATATGCCATTGGCATGGGCTTGCTCCAGCATTTTGTCAAAGGCCCAGCAATGAAATTGGCAATTGCTGGTGTTGGAATAAGAGCCAGCCGTGCCAACAGCACACGGTGGCGCGGCATAATACGCATCGTAAACTCCCAAATTCACCCATTCCGGCGCAAATATGTGCCGCATGAGGTACATGCGCATGTAATTGCCGCCCACGTCGTGCATCTCTTCCATCGTCTGGAGCATCACATTGAAGTCACGTTGATGGAGTCCCGAACCGTATCCTGTCGTCCCACGCCGTATGTCTGCCATGTTCACCCCCAAGCCTAAGAATGTTTCATGGGTCTCGAACTTCAATGTGCGGTTGTTCGCTTCATTCACGCTCAAATGTCCTTTGTTCTCTGGCAGCGGTGGGTCACACACGAAGCTGAAGTTAATGAAGTCCCACGGCGGCAGTGCAGTCTCGCTCAGATCCGAGATGTGTGGTGCCTTTAGAGCAATAGAATACCGCCAAACACCTTCCATATCAGGAGATATTCGAAATCGAAGTCGGTAAATGTCCAATGGGTTGTTGGTATCATCCGTAAGCTCGGCGATATCATCCGCGCTTTGCCATTTCGCTTCTCTCATATAGAAGCCCCATTTGAGCGTCTGACTTTCATCAGGTTTGGTCATGGTCATTACCACCTGCAATGAATCGTCCGCGTACGGATTGAGATCATGAATAGGGTCGATAAGGTTCGTTGTAGCAAGTTGGTCCACACCATTGGAATAGTAATGCTCGAAGAATCGTTGGATGGCATCCTGATATTCCTGTGGAAGCACCAAACCGATCTCCAACTTCTCCCATTTCTCCACATGCAGCACGTTGTCAATGACATGGGAGGCATCCGGAGCAATGATCGCGATATCCGCATTGCTTCCAATGCCATCATCAATGTAGGCATGGAACTGACCCTCTCCGCTATGGTCCCCGGCATGGAAGCCGTCGGTGAGGTGAACGGTCACTCCTGAAACGAAGTCGGTCGTGCTAGTGCCGGTGGTGGACACGGGCAAGCTTGCATCGCCGGGCGAGATGACCGGTTGGGAATGGCGTTCGTTGTGGATGCCGTCGGTCCAGTCCACATCCTGAATGAGATGTGGCGGATAGGGACTTTGCCCCAATACCGAAACGGGGATCAACATGGCGAAGAGGTGCGCGGGCCGAAACATGGTGCGCTAGTGTTGAGACGCTTCCATGCCCGCCAAACGCTGCTCCACACGGCCCAACCGTTCTTCCAACTGCAGGATGTACAAGGCCTGTTCCTCTACCACCTTGAGCATGTCGGTTTGCATTTTGCCCAACTCTACACCTCCCTTCTCCTCCACCTCGGCAGCGCTAGGTATGCCCGGCAAGTGGCTGTTGGCCTGGAGGTAGTTCCTCAGTTCCGCCAAGGGCATCAAGCCGTAATTCGGTTGGAACACGAAGTCCGGCCATGCACCGTGTTTCACCAGAACGTCGCGGCAAACGATGCCATCCTCCACGAAGAGGCGGTAGTTCGCGGCCGAGGTGGGATAGGTGCCGATCCCGACCTTGCCATCCGTACCGACATGGATCCGGTCGGTATTGTTGGTGATGATCCGAAGTGCTGTGTTATCCAGCGTTCCGATCTTGGGCCTTTCGGAGAGCGTGCATAAGTTGGTGAAGTCGTTCCCAGTGGTCAGCCAAAAGCGCTGAAAGCCTTGGAGGTAGAAGCAGCGCGCAGGGTCCGTAGGTGCATCTGGGAAGTCGCCAAGCCCCAAGGACCCGTCTTCCAGCCTGAACAGGGGGCCTTCCAGTGTGGAATTGCCGAAGAGGCGAATATCCCCATTGGCTTTCAACCGAAAGCTCTCCTGCCCGTTCGCCTTCATTACCACATCGGTGTTGTTGCTGGTGCCGATATAGTGCGTTCCGGGGTCGGTATTCGAATTGCCTTCCATACCCCAGGTCGCCTTTTCAGGCTGTTCCAGCTTCGCACCATGCTCCTCTTGGCAGGAGTTGGCGTCGGTGACTTGCACATCGTATTGCATCGCACCAAGGCCCGATCGATCTTGCGTGGTGATGTCATCCGCCTAACTGTAGCTGTATGGCCCCACGCCTCCGGTCACTTCCAAGTCGATGCTGCCATTGAAACATTCGTAGCAACTGATGTTCTTGCCACTTGGGAATTTGAATGGGGTGAGGGCGAGCTTCATCGGATCCGGCTCCTTCAAGGTGAACTCCGCCTCGGCACCGTTGCCGTGGGATCTCCAACCCTCACCTTGATATACCCCGGCGCGAGTTCCGTGACGCTCGCAGTCGTTGCTCCGGTGGTCCAGTCGTAGGTGTACGGGGGTGCCCCACCGGTCACTTGCACCGTGGCTGAACCGTCCTTCATACCGAAACACGAAACATGGTAACCGTTGTAGTTGGTGGATACGATCGTAGCTGTCATCTCCTGCCCGAAGGCAGCGCTAGCTGAGGCAACGCAGCAGGCGACGATGAAGGCCTGACGCAGGGTGGTTGATGGGGTCATGGTCGTTGGTTGGGAGAGTGAAACTAGCTCCGATACCCCCCCCCTTACAACTATTTTCGACTCGACCTATGAACACATTACCAACCGGATATGAACCACGGTGTGCGGAAGTGGATCCAAATGCCGTTATACCATTTCGCATTCAGGCATAGGCGAGAGATGCGAAGTGATCTTTGCGCAGGGCGATACGGCGAGGTCGTTGCATAGCCAGAGCTATGGAACGATCTCGACGGAGAAGCCATGCGGAGAAAGCGCGAGCAGATTGGCCTATGCCTGAATGCGAATTGGTATTAAACATCGATCGCGTTCATTCCACACCTTTACCGCACATGTCCGGCCTCTACTTCCACATCCCATTTTGTCGCCAAGCCTGTACGTACTGCGACTTCCATTTCAGCACGAACAAGACGCACCAAGCTGCTGTGTTGGATGCGATGGAATTGGAATTGATCCGCAGAAACAAGGAGTTGGGGGATGCCACTGTATCGACCATCTACTTCGGAGGTGGGACACCCAGCCTATTGGAACCCGAACGCATTGCTGCATTCATCCAACAGGCGCGCGACCTCTTTCGCGTGGATCGCGATGCGGAGGTGACCCTCGAAGCCAACCCGGACGACATCACCGCTGAACGGTTGGCGGAATGGAAGTCCGCGGGCATCACGCGCATCAGTTTGGGTACGCAAAGCTTTCGGGACGATCGACTGCGGTTCATGGGGCGTACACACAACGCCGCGCACGCATTGAAGAGCATCAACCTCATTGCCAATGCCGGGTTCAAGACCTGGACCATCGACCTGATCTATGGTCTGCCGGAAATGGAACTTGCCGAGTGGGACGAGCAACTCCGCATCGCATTGGATCATGGGATGCCGCACCTCAGCGCGTATTGCCTCACCGTAGAACCCCGGACCGCATTGGCGCACCAGGTCAAGAAAGGACTCGTACACATGCCGGAGGACGATGCCCAAAGCGCGCAATTCGATCGCTTGATGGAACGCATGGACGAAGCTGGATTGGACCATTACGAGATCAGCAACTTCGGTCGGCCCGGACACTATGCGCGCCACAATACGAGTTACTGGGAAGGAGCATCCTACCTCGGCATAGGGCCATCCGCCCACTCGTTCTTTGGCAACTCGCGCCGGTGGAACGTGGCGAACAACGCGGGCTATGCAAAGGCGTTGAAAGAAGGGACCACCTACTGGGAAGGTGAAACGCTCACCCCTGTGCAGCGGACCAACGAACGGCTGATGACAGGTCTCCGAACCCAGTGGGGCGTGGAGATCGAGGCCTTGGAGGTGGATGCGTTGCGGATCAACTCGTCGGCCTTGGAGCGGTATGTGTCGAAGGGTCAAGCCATGGTGAGGGATGGTCGATTAGTTTTGACCAAAGCCGGTCGGCACTTCGCGGACCGCATCGCATCGGACCTCTTCGTCACAGACGATGATCGCTGAGATCACCCACCACGGTCGCACCTTCAAGGTGGACCTCGCCAAACCACTGGACCTTTCCGTACCCCTGCAAGCGGGCGAACCGCAATTGCGCGCTTGGTGGGTAGACCCCGTGCGGATGGAGCCGGTGCGATCGGACGACAAGGTGTACGCGGTCAGCCAAGGCAGCCCGGTGAACTTCCGCAACATCTTCTTCAACCCGCATGGCCACGGCACGCATACTGAAAGTGTGGGCCACATCGCGCCGGAGGTCTTCTCGGTGGGCGATCAATTCAAGCGGTACTTCTTCACCGCACAAGTGATCAGCGTTCGGCCCGAGGACCGACGTGCACCGGACACCAAGACCGACTTGGTGATCACCTTGGAACAGTTGCGTGGCGTGGTGAATGAACGGCCTCCGGAAGCCTTGGTGATACGCACCCTTCCTGTGAGCGATAATGCACCGCACGATTGGAGCGGAACGAATCCTCCCTACTTGCAAAGCACAGCTTGTGCGTGGTTGCGCAGCATCGGTGTGAAACATCTGTTGGTGGACCTGCCGAGCGTGGACCGCGAGGAGGACGGCGGTGTATTGGCCGCCCATCACGCTTTCTGGGATTACCCGAACCAACTGGACCGTGTGCGCACCATCAGCGAATTGCTGCACGTACCGACCGATGTGCGCGACGGCGAATACCTCTTGGAATTGCAACTCCCCCACTTCATGAATGACGCGGCACCCAGCCGTCCCATTCTATACGCACTGCTGTCATGACCCTGGAGGAATTCCGTGCGCACTGCATGCAAAAGCCCGGCTTCAGCGAAGACTTCCCGTTCGGACCGGAAACGCTGGTCTTCCGGGTGGCGGGAAAGATGTTCGCGCTCATGGGTGCTGACACCTTCGCCAGTGTGAATCTGAAGTGCGATCCGGAGTACGCCATCGAATTGCGGGATCGGTATGAAGGGATCATCCCCGGCTATCACATGAACAAGCAGCATTGGAATACCGTTGCAACGGATGGCAGCGTTCCGGGCAAATTGATCTTGGAACTCGCAGACGGATCCTACGACCTGGTGCGCGCCTCGTTGCCGAAAAAGATCCAGGACGGGCTCTGAACCTCCACGGACTAGCTTTGCGCCGAGTCCTCCCAAACCCATGCGCCCGCTAGGAGCCACCATCTTGAGTTTCTTCTTCCGTGGACTGCTCCTCTTGGTCCCGGTAACCCTCATCCTCTGGGCCAGTTGGCAGGCACTCACCTTTCTGGATGGCATCATACCGTTGGACATACCCGGTCTCGGACTGCTATCACTGTTGGTCATCATCACGGTGGTGGGTTGGTTGGGTAGTTCGATCCTGTACACACCGATCGCCGCAATGGGCGAGGAGTTGCTGCAACGGATCCCCTTCCTGAAAACGCTGTACGGTGCGCTGAAGGATCTCGTGGAAGCGCTGGTCGGGCAAAAGAAGAAATTCGATCGACCGGTCTTAGTGCGCATCGGGCCTGGCGTGGAAGCAGAACGGGTGGGTTTCCTCACCCAGTCCGACTTGGAACACTTGGGGATCGGTGATGACAAAGTTGCCGTGTACCTGCCGCATGCATTCGCGTGGAGCGGCAACCTCGTGATCGTACCTGCCAAGAACGTGACGATCTTGGACGCAAGGGCTGCGGATATCATGAAGTTCGTAGTGAGCGGTGGCGTTTCGAAGGTGGATGACGAAGAATGATCGGCCCTTGTTCGGCATGACCCTTGCTTGATCCGTGAACCGATGACCGCCCGTTCCCTTCTTTTCCTCCCGCTGATCCTATCCATCAGCGGTGCCGCGCAGAACATGGTGCAGCCCTCCTCCTTCGCTTTCAGTGACGGAGTTCTACCCACGCTCAGTTTCACGTTCGAAGGCACGGATGTCCGATCCGTGGAAAGCTATTGGAAGGACGAATTGAAGAAGATGAGTGCTTCGGTCAGCTCAAAAAAGGAGTTGATCGCCGCCGCTGCATTGATCCCGCAGGTCTCCACGGATACGGTCCGGATCCTGATGAAGGCCGAGCAACACAAGGGAAGTCCACTGACCGTGGCCCATGTTGCGATCCTCACTACCGCTGGTGCGTTATCCCCCAACAGCGAACCGAAGACCTATGATGCGGGTGTCGCATTCGTGCAGCGCCACAGCACCTTGATCCGCCATCAACTCGCTACACGGGAACTTACTTTGGCCGAACGTGGTCTGGACAAGTTGAAGGGTGAACTTCGAGAGCTCCAACGCGCCAAGGAACGCGCCGAAGCAGGCATCGAAAAGAGCAACCAGAAAGCGGCGGAAGCCGTGCAAGACCGGGAGCGATACCGAGTTGAAGCCGAAGCCAATGGACCGCGCATCACCGAATTGCAGAGCGACGTGACCCTGACCACGGACGAAGCCATGGCCAAGGAATTGGCGGACCTCGAAAAGCAGCGGGACAAGGCCCTGGACAAGCAGCGTAAAGCGGAGAACGACGAACGCAACATGACCAAGAAAGCGGACGACCTCACGTGGGACATCAAGAAGAACGTGGAGGACCAAGCACGTAAAAGCGAGGCCATCGCTCAACAGGAAACACTTGTGGAGAGCCTGCGCGAGAAGCTGAAGACCATTCGTTGACCGGACCATTCGGCCACCTACCTTTCGGTGCCCATGCACGCGCGCCGCAATGCCCTGTTGTTGTTGCACCTTACGGTGTTCATCTGGGGTTTCACGGGCATCTTGGGCAAGTTGATCCAGCAGAGTCCCGTCCACATGGTGTACACCCGGACGGCCATCGCAGCGGCCGGCCTAGCCGTTGTGGCCTTGTGGAAACGCAGAAGCCTCTCGCCCTTCACGCCGGATATCGGTCAGTACCTGCTCACCAGCTTGCTCATCACGGCGCATTGGTTCACCTTCTTCCTCGCGATCAAGATCAGCACGGCCTCCATTGCGGCCGCGTGTCTCAGTACCAGCACGGTGTTCACCGCATTGCTGGAGCCACTTTGGTTCAAGCGGAAGCTGCGGCTATATGAAGTGGTGCTCGGCGTGATCGTGGTAGCTGCCTTGGTGTTGATCTTCGGCTTGGAGAGCGGTTATCGGGAAGGCATTCTCGTGGCCACCTTGAGCGCCTTGTTGAGCGCATGGTTCAACATCGTGAATGGAGTACTGGTGAACCGCGATAGCGCATTGCGGATCGGGTTCTACGAAATGGTCGGGGCGGTGCTTGTTCTCGGCGCGTACCTCCTATTCATCAACGACCTTCCGCCGCCGCTTTGGGAATTGCCCACGAGCGACATCGTCTATCACCTCATCCTCGGATCGGTCTGCACCTCGTTCGCCTTCGTAGCAGGTATCGCCGTGATGCGACAGCTCTCACCATTCACTGTTGTCCTCACAGTGAATCTCGAACCCGTTTACACCATTCTCATCGCCTTGCTCATCTGGGGTTCCGAAGAGCAACTACGCACGGGCTCCTACCTCGGCATCGCGTTGATACTCGCCTGTTTGCTGGTGAATGGCTGGTATCAGAAACGACGAAAGCGAAATGAAGTGATCGAACCCGATCCACTTTCTCACGGTTAGAGGGCACCTCAAGACCATCCTTCGGGCTACGCGAGGGCCTCGTGCGCCGATATTTCGTTGCTTAAAGCCTCACGTAGCTCATGCTATGCTCGGCTTTCGCGCCTCATCTGGTCACATGATCCATCTCGCTCGCTTCCAAAAACGATCTTGAGGTGCTCTCAAATCCGACCTTTGCACCATGAACAGGATCAAAGGTCTCATCATCCTTGTCGCCGTCGCATTGTTGGTGTACTTCATCACGCGGCAGGTGTACGAGCCCGAGGCACGATCGGAGACCATTAGTTCCACCATCCTCTTGGAACGCGTCCGACCAGTCCTGAAGTTGATCACGGTGGAAGGTGAATTCAACGAGATCTACGATAGCCGGTCCAGCGCATCCATGTTCGAAATACTGAAGAGCTTTACGCCCTTTCAGAAGCGCGCATTGTTGCGGATCAAGGCACGCGTGAGTGTCGGTTACGATATGGAAAGCATGGACCTGTCCGTGGATGACGCGACCCGGACCGTGTCATTGAAAGGGAAAGCCTTGCCCGAAATACTTTCCATCGAACACCAAGTGGATTATTACAACATCGACCAAGGGCTCTTCAACTCATTCACTGCTGCTGAGATCAACCGGATCGAGCAGGATGCCCAGTTGAAGATCCGGCAGCAGATCCCGAAAAGCGGTTTGTTCGAAGAAGCGGTAGCGCGGCGTTCCGAGGTGATCGGTGTGATCCGCGCTCTGGTGGAAGGTGCAGGTTGGACATTCGCGGATACCAGCGGCCCCCATGGAGCGCCAGTGCCCATCAAGCAGTAGGGCACAGGCAAATAGCGCAGGGCCAGCCCGGTATCTTTGCCCCGCTCCAAGACCATGGCCGAGACCACATTTGCTCCTTGGGTGTATTGCCCCAGCCTGACGCGCTACGAGCGTTGGAAGACCCGTGCTGTGCGCATCGGCGACATCGGCATCGGTGGCGACAACCCGATCCGGGTGCAAAGCATGACCACCACGGATACGATGGACACTGCGGGAACCGTGGCGCAGAGCATCCGCATGATCGAAGCGGGTTGTGAGCTGGTGCGGATCACCGCTCCGAGCAAGAAGGAAGCGGAGAACCTGGCCGAGATCAAAAAGAAATTGGTGGCCGCAGGGTACAAAACACCCTTGGTCGCCGACATCCATTTCACCCCGAATGCAGCGGAGATCGCGGCACGCATCGTGGAGAAGGTGCGCGTGAACCCCGGGAACTACGCGGACAAGAAGAAGTTCGATGTACGCGAATACAGCGACGTCCAATACGAAGCTGAGTTGGAACGCATCCGTGAACGCTTCACGCCGCTGGTGCGCATCTGCAAAGAACATGGTACGGCCATGCGCATCGGCACGAACCATGGGAGCCTGAGTGATCGCATCTTGAATCGGTATGGCGACACGCCCGAAGGCATGGTGGAAAGCGCCTTCGAATTCCTGCGGATCTGTCGCGACGAGAATTACCACGAGATCGTGCTGAGCATGAAGTCCAGCAACGTACAAGTGATGGTGCAGGCGTACCGCTTGTTGGTGCATCGCATGATGGCCCAGAGCTGGGACTACCCGTTGCACCTCGGTGTCACCGAAGCCGGCGATGGAGAGGATGGGCGCGTGAAGAGTGCAGCGGGCATCGGAGCGTTGTTGGAAGATGGACTTGGTGATACCGTGCGTGTGAGCTTGACCGAAGAGCCCGAGTTCGAGATCCCCGTCGCGCGCGCATTGGTGGATCGCTACGCAACACGTTACGGCCACAGACATATTCCTGACGTGAGCTCCTCCCCTCTCCTCGGGAGAGGGGCCGGGGGTGAAGCCTTGGATCCGTTCTCGCATGTCCGTCGTCACACGCATGAGGTGCTCAACATGGGTGCACGACATGTACCGGTGGTGATGGCCGACCTCAGTGCAAAGGAGAAGATCACGCCGGCCACCTTCTTCGCTTGGGGCTATCGCTACAGCGTTCCTCTGGACAAGTGGAACATCACGGATCAGGCCTGCGACTACGCATACATCGGCACCAACACGATCGACTTCGAGATCCCCGGAACGCTCGGCGTCGTGCAGGACCATGCCACGTGGTTGTTGAACACGAGCAAGGATCGTCACTACCCATTCATACAGCCGAACGATTACTTAAATGGTGTCGAACAGCACCCGCAATTCAACTTGGTGTATGCCACACTTCCGGATCTCGACGCTGCATTCATCGCGAAATTGAAAAGCGACCCTTCCGCCGTGTTGCTCATCGACACGTACAACGCGCACGGCATGGCGGAGCAACGGCGCTTGTTCTTGGAGTTGATGGAACGTGGCTGCGAGACACCTGTGATCATCGGTCACGCGTATGGCGGCATCACCAAAGATGAACTCGTCCTGCATAGCAGCACCGATATGGGACCACTCTTCCTCGATGGTTTCGGGGATGGCGTCTTCGTTGCCGATGAAGACGGAGGTCGAGAAGACCTTGTTTGCCGCACCGCCTTCGGAATCCTACAAGCCACGCGCACACGCACCAGCAAGACCGAGTACATCAGTTGTCCAAGCTGCGGCCGCACCCTCTTCGACCTGCAAGAAACCACCGCAAGGATCCGAGCGCGCACCAGCCACTTGAAAGGCATCAAGATCGGTATCATGGGCTGCATCGTAAATGGTCCCGGCGAAATGGCCGATGCCGATTACGGCTATGTAGGAACGGGCGTAGGCGTGATCACCCTCTACAAGGAAAAGGAAGTGGTAAAGCGCAATGTTCCGAGTGAACACGCCGTGGATGAGCTGATCGAATTGATCCGCCAGCACGGAGATTGGGTGGAGGTCACGAATTGAATGAAGCGTAGAACCAGACAGGTCATGAAACCCCTCTTGATCCTTCTCGCTTTTGCGACCTTCCCTTTTGTTGTCAATGCCCAGCGCACCCGCTCCCTCGAAGCACTCGCCACGACCATGATCGGCAGTTATTCCAGTGCCGCTCAAGCCACCGAGGACACGAGCTACTTCAACATCGAATTGGAGATGGTGCGCATCTGGCCCAAGCGCAAGGATGGGGTTTGGCTCTACGTGGAGCAAGCTGTAGCAACGAGCAAGGAGAAGCCGTACCGTCAACGTGTGTACCATGTGCAGGAGTTGAACGACAGCACCTTCACCAGTAACATCCTTACCATCAAAGGGGGCGATGCATTGTTCGGAGCCTACAAGGATCCATTGCTCTTGGAGCAGCTCCAAAAAGATTCAGTGGAAGTACTGGATGGCTGCACGATCACACTGCGCACACAAGGGAAGAGCTACGTGGGTAGCACCGATGGGCGGAAGTGTTCGAATGCATGGGGGGAAGCAACTTACGCTACGAGCGAGGTCACGATCGCATCTTGCATGATGGTGAGTTGGGACCGTGGCTACAACGACGAAGGTGAGCAGGTCTGGGGGGCAGAGAAAGGCGGTTATCGCTTCGTGAAGCGGCCCCCCTGAACACGATACCGCCGGATCGACACCTTGCCGACCCGACGGTATGCTGTTGCGAACGTGTTCTTAGCGCGCAGCGGATGCCACTTGTGCGGTGTCTTGATCGGCCTCTTTGCCGTGGACGTGCACAACAAAGGCCAATACGACGAGTAGAACTGCGGCTTGGAGGAGGGTGCGATACTTGGGTTCCATGGTGTTCGGATTGCGTGGTTACAGACCAGTGAACGGACCATTTCCGCAGTGGTTCCACCTCTTCGACATAAAGCAGCCGATCTTCGACGAATGCCTTCCGGCCGACCGCCGGATCTGCTAATCCCATTTCGCATGAGAAGAGCGTCCAAAGGTGCGCCGCCAATTTTTCGAAGGACGATCCGAGGGCAGTGTTGCGTAGTGGTGCCTACGGAACTGTGCCCTCGGAGAAGTCATGCGGAAAATTGGCAAGCAGACCGGGTGTTCTTCTCATGCGAAATGGTATAACTACCTTTCTTGCATGCAGCGAACGCTCCTCATCGCCGGCGCTACCGGATCGGTCGGCACCGCGGTTACGGAACTGGCCGCTGCCGACGGGCGCTTCGGTCGCGTGATCACCTGGGGACGCAGGCCGGTACCGGGCACGAATGCCCGCGTGGAGCACTGGGGCCCCTTGGAGGGCGATCTCATCAAAGGTCTTCGCCCTGTACCTGTGGACGCAGTGATCTGCTGTTTGGGGACCACGATCAGGCAAGTGGGTGGGGACAAAGCCGCGTTCATCCATGTGGATCAAGAACTCGTGCTTGCGCTCGGTCAATGGGCCAGCAGCAGAGGTGCCCGCATGTGTGTGGTGACCGCCATGGCCGCCGATCCGAAGAGCCGCATCTTTTATAACCGGGTGAAGGGCACGGTGGAACAAGAACTCCAGCAAATGGCATTCCCTGCCCTGCACCTCTTCCGGCCCTCGATCCTTGATGGACCACGCAAGCAGAACCGAACCGGAGAAAAGATCGCCCTTGTGGTGATGAAAGCACTTCGTCCGCTGTTACCTACGGACTACCGGCCCATGCCGCACGATACGCTCGCTAAGGCGTTGATCAATGCTGCGCTGAAGTCGGATACAGGAACGCATGTACATACGTACCGTTCCATTCTGGAACTTGCCAAAGGAGCCTAACTAGAAGTTGACCACACGACCGCGCGCCACCTTCTCCGCAGCGAATAACTCCTCGCGAATGGGCTCGCGATAGGCGTTGAAGGCAGGCATCAGTTCTTCCGCCAGTGGGTTGGTGTTCGGGAACTCCTCCTTCCGATGGTCCACTTGCACGCCGTTCTTCCAGAAGCGGAAACACACGTGTGGTCCCGTGGCCAAGCCGGTGCTTCCGACCTCTCCGATCACCTGTCCTTGCTGTACGGCTGCTCCCTGTTTCACGAGGACCTTCCGCATGTGCAGGTATTGCGTACTATAGGTCCCATTGTGGCGGATCTTCACGTAGTTGCCATTTCCACCGGTGCGACCGGCCTTTTCCACAATGCCATCGCCCACGGCCTGGATCGGTGTGCCATAGGGTGCGGCGTAGTCGGTACCGAGATGTGCTTTCATGACGCGTTGCACCGGATGCATACGCCGTTTGCTGTACCCCGAGGAGATCCGACTGAACTTGATCGGAGCTTGAAGGAAGGCCTTCTTCAAGCTCCGACCTTCGTCATCGAAATACTGTTCGGTGCCATCGTCCTGTGCGAAGCGATAGGCAGCACGCACCGTCCTACCACTGATGTACCGCGCACCCACGATCTCTGGGGTTCCAAAGGGCACGCCGTCCACCGATCTCTCATTGTACACCACCGAGAACACATCATCCTTCTGGATCCGGTAGAAATCCACGGTCCAAGCGAAGACATCGGCGAGTTGCATGGCCAGTTGCGGGTCGCCTCCAACGCTGGCCAGATCATTGTACAAGGCACCGGTCACCAAGCAAGCGATGCTGTGCGCGGTGGACTTCACCGCTCGTTCGCCCACGTGGACCGAAACACCATCGCGTAGGCGGAAGACCACATACCGCACCGGGTCCGCTTCGTAGATGAAGTAATCCGGGTGAAGCGTATCGTCCTCCTTGAAGATGAAGGCATAGGGATATCCCGCCCGCATCTTCCGCACATCGAAGTGGTCGGAGGCCAGTTCCACCAGACCTTGGATACTACTCATGTCCACCCCACGCGATGTCAAGAGGCCACCGAACGTATCACCGGGCCGCACCTTGCCTTGTTCCATGGAATAACCGGACATCGGTATTCCGTACGCATCTGGCGGCAATGGAGTGGTATCCGCTGCGGAGATCGCTATGGGTTCGGGAACGTATTCTTCGCGTGGGCGAACGTCCACCGAGAAAAAGAAGAACACCACGGTTCCCGTAGCGGCCACCGCCGCAAGTCCTTTCTGCCACAGCCTCATCAATGGTGCAAGGAACGGCAAGCGCGCTTCATCCGGACGATCGGACGAGAATTCCTTTCCACGCTAGGTTGTTCACCTCGCGGTGATCCGGATCCCCTATTGCTTGGCAACCGGGTGCGCAAGTCCTTCGTAACCGCTCAATTCCATCTTGATGGAACCCACGAGCACCTTGGCTTGGGCGAGCACCGGGATGCGGTTGCCGTCATCGGTGATCCACACGTTCAGGTCGTCGTTGCCCTTGAAGATGCGGCCTTCCTGGACCACGGGTTGGAATTTCAAGCACCGGTATTTCCCATTGCGCAGTTTGATCGTCTCCCTGCCAACGAACTTCATGCGCAACGGCCAGAGTTCATCGTCCATGAAGGTCTCGATGGTGAAGATGTCCCCCGGCTTGGCATTGCCGAGATCCAAGGTGCGGGCGAAATAGAACGCACTGAGCATGTCCTGCACATTGGTCGGCACCTTGTGGGTCTTGTCCTTTTGGGTCTTCACCTCCCCCTTGAGCGGGTTGTACACGTAATCCTGACTGAAGTTGTAGCCCCCTTCGCTCACCCGGCGGATGAAGGCATAGGGGAAAACACCCGAAGCGTCGAAGTGGGTCTCGTACAGGTCGTCCACCTTGTAGAAGGCATTGAACGCTCCCAAGCTCCGGCCTTTACCGGTGGCCACCCAGACCTTGCGGCCGAGGATCTCGCGTGCGCTCTCCTTCAATTCAACGGTGGCTTCTCCGGCATTCACCCAGCCGTAGTGGATGACGTAAGTGAGTTTCTCGCCGGGCTTGAACGCATTGTGTTCCAAGGTGCGCAAAGAGGCACCATCCTTCATGGTCCCTTCGGAGCCATGTGGACGGTTGCTTTGGCTGAAGCCCATGGTGAGCAGGGCCAGACCAGTGATTACGACGGTGGTTGAGCGTGCCATACCCCGGGTAACGCAAAAGGAGTGCCGATCGGTGCGCTCAACGGCACACGAGCTTACATACTTGTTGCGGGTTGAAGGGTGGCGTGTTGCGCATTCACGTGACCGAAGACCAACACGTAACACGTAACTCCCTAACGCGCAACGCATCTAAACAACAATATTGACGATCCGTTTCGGCACCACGATCACCTTCTTCGGAGCCTTCCCTTCCAACCGTTGTTGCACTTCGGGGTTGGCGAGTACTTGGGCTTCTACTTCCTCCTTGCTGAGCGCGATGGGGAATTCCAGCTGCATGCGTGTCTTCCCGTTGAAGCTGATCGGGTAGCTGAAGTTGTCCTCCACAAGGTATTGCGCATCCCACTTCGGCCAAGGTGCGGTGGTGATGCTCTCGGTATGGTCGAGCTGCTGCCACAACTCCTCGGCGATGTGTGGCGCGAAGGGTGCCAATGCGATGGTGAGCGGCTCCAGCACATCGCGCTTGTGGCATTTCAGCGCGGCGAGTTCGTTCACTGCGATCATGAACTGGCTCACGCTGGTGTTGAAGCTCATCTTCTCGATATCCTCAGTCACTTTCTTCAAGGTGGCGTGCAGCACCTTGAACTCGGCCTTGGTCGGGGCTTCGTCGCTTACGCTGAACACATCGCTCTCGTAGAACAGATTCCAGAATTTGCGCAGGAAGCGGAAGGTGCCTTCGATGCCGTTGGTGTCCCAGGGCTTGCTCTGCTCCAAGGGGCCGAGGAACATCTCGTAGAGGCGCAGGGTGTCGGCGCCGTACTTCGAAATGATGTCGTCGGGGTTGACCACGTTGAACTTCGACTTGGACATCTTCTCGACTTCCCTACTACAGATGAATGTCCCATCATTTTCCGCAATGAACCTGACATTCAATTCCGAACCGTTCTTCTCCCGATCTCTCTTGAAGGCATCCGTATCGAGCTCATCATTCATCCCAACAAAACGAACATCGGCATACAATCGTGTAACCGTGATTTCAGTCACCACCCCATCAAACCCTTTGTTCAACTCGGCAAGTACCTGTTTAACCAAACTGTAGTCTCCCGATTGGTTCATTGCCGTGAAAGCCCGAGAAGAGATGTACAAGCTTGGGACATTCTTAATATTCGTCTCGAAGGACGCCGCTGCGACAGAAAGCACTTTCGCCGACACCCCTTGAATCATCCCCTGGTTCACCAACTTCTTCGCTGGTTCATCAAAAGGCAACCAACCGCGGTCGTGCAGGAACTTGGTCCAGAAGCGGAAGTAGAGCAGGTGGCCGGTGGCGTGTTCGCTGCCGCCCATGTACAGGTCGATCTGTTGCCAGTACGTGATGGCTTCGGGTGAGGCGAAACGGCCCTCGTTCGTCGGGTCCATGTAGCGCAGGAAGTACCAGCTGCTGCCGGCCCAACCGGGCATGGTGGTCGTTTCCAACGGGTTGCCCTCGTAGCTCCAATTCTTCGCGCGGGCTAGCGGTGGTTCGCCATCCTCGGTGGGTAGGAATTTGTCCACTTCGGGCAGCACCAAGGGTAGCGCACTTTCCGGCAGTGGATATGGGATACCATCCTTGTAGTAGATCGGGATCGGTTCGCCCCAGTACCGTTGGCGACCGAATGCTGCATCGCGCAAGCGGAAGTTGATACGGCCTTCACCGGCGTTCAGTTTCTCCAATTCTTGGATCGCACGTGTGATCGCTTCGGGCACTTTCATGCCCTTCAGAAATCCTTCGCTACAGATGGTGGCATCCTTGCGTTCGTCGGCTTCCTTGTCGATCTCCGCTCCTTCCGTGACTGCGACAATGGGCAGGCCGAAATGCTTCGCGAAGCGCCAGTCGCGCTGATCGCCTCCGGGAACTGCCATCACGGCACCGGTACCGTAGCCGGACAACACGTAGTCACCCACCCAGATCGGCACATCGGCTCCTGTGAACGGATGTTTTGCATAGGATCCGGTGAACACACCACTCACCTTGTCGACCTCGGCTTGGCGCTCGCGCTCGCTGCGGTTGCTGGCGGTCTTCACGTAGGCTTCGACCTCGGGACGGCGATCGTCGGTGGTGTACTTGCCGACCAACACATGCTCCGGCGCAAGGGTGATGAAGGACACACCGAACAAGGTATCCGGCCGCGTTGTGAAGACCTCGATGAAGTCATTGCCGACGGCGAAACGTACGGTAGCGCCTTCACTTCGCCCGATCCAGTTCCGTTGCGATTCCTTCAATGAGGTGCTCCAATCTAGGTCATCCAAACTATCAAGCAACCGTTGTGCATACGCGGTGATGCGCATGCTCCACTGCCGCATCTTCTTGCGTTCCACAGGATGTCCGCCGCGCTCGCTTACACCGTCCTTCACCTCGTCATTGGCGAGCACCGTGCCCAAGGCGGGACACCAGTTCACCCACGCATCGCTCAGGTAGGCCAAGCGGAAGTACTGCAACACCAACTGCTTGGTGCGCTCATCGAAAGCCTTCCATTCGGCTGCATCGAATTCGCCCATGAACTCCTCGATGTCGCCGGTGAGCACGCTGGCATCCTGACCCTTGCATCCTCGCTCCTCGAAGCGTGCGATCAATTCCGAGATGGGGCGCGCTTTATCCTGATCCGGATCGTACCAGCTATCGAAGAGTTGCAGGAAGATCCACTGTGTCCACTTGTAGTAGTTCGGGTCGCTGGTGCGCACCTCGCGGCTCCAATCGAAGGAGAATCCAATGCGGTCCAATTGCTCCCTGTAGCGCGCTAAATTGATCTCGGTGGTCTTCACCGGATGCTGTCCGGTCTGGATCGCGTACTGTTCCGCAGGCAGTCCGAAACTGTCGTAGCCCATGGGGTGCAATACGTTGAACCCACTGTGCCGCTTGTAACGTGCCACGATATCGCTGGCGATGTATCCGAGCGGATGCCCCACATGCAACCCGGCACCGCTGGGGTACGGGAACATATCGAGGACATAATACTTGGGCTTGGCGGTGTCGTTCTCCACGCGGTAGGTGCTGCGCTTGCGCCATTCATCCTGCCACTTCTTCTCGATCTCCGTGTGTTCGTACTGCATCTTGGTCGCTCGTGGCCAAAGGTAGAAGGCACTGAAGGCCGGGAAGCTACATTTGCGGCCATCGCCTTTGCCAATTTGCGTCGGCGGACCGAAGAATGGGTGTGGATCGACATTACAAGGCCCGAACGCGCACTGCAGGTGTGAGTACCGTGGTCGGGATCGGCTTGGTCCTGTTCATGCTTGGCGTGTTGGGCTTCCTGGTCCTGAATGCCCAAGCTCTGGAGCGCTATTTCAAGGAGAACGTACGCGTAGAGCTCTTCCTGAAACGCGACCTGAAAGAGGTGGATGTGATGCGCTTCCGGAAGGAATTGGACACCGAACCCTATTCGCACGAAACACGCTACGTCACGGCGGACGAGGCGGCGGAACAGCTCAAGCAGGAATTGGGAGAGGACTTTCTGGGCGTACTGGGGAGCAACCCGTTGCTGCCTTCCGTGGAGTTGCGGTTGAATGCCGATCATGCACAAACGGACAGTCTGAAATGGATCGTGGCCCAGCTGGAGCGCGACCCACGGGTGCAGGAGGTGGCCTATAACGCGGCGGTGGTGGAGAACATCGACGCCAATGTGAAGAAGCTCGGTCTATTGGTCCTCGGCTTCACCGCCTTGTTGTTGATCATCGCCATCGCGCTCATCAACAACACCATCCGACTGGCGATCTACAGCAAGCGCTTCTTGATCCGCACCATGCACTTGGTGGGTGCCACCCAATGGTTCATCAAGAAACCCTTCCTCGGACAGAGTTTGTGGCAAGGGATCCTAGGCGGTGTGCTGGCCATCGGCCTGCTCGTTGGTCTGCTTCAATTGACGCAGCGCTACATGCCCGACCTGCTCGCCTTCACGGACATGCCCACCTTGGCCATGTTGTTCGGTGGTGTGCTTGCCGTGGGCCTTGTGATCTCCTTGCTTTCCACCTGGTTCGCGGTGGGCCGCTACCTTCGCATGAACTCCGAGGACCTGCACTGGAGCTGAATATTCCCTGAACGATGGCCAAGCCCGAATTGAACAACGACCTCGCCTTCACAAGCATCAACTACCGTCTGCTGCTGATCGGTTTGGCAGTAGTGTTACTGGGTTTCCTGCTGATGACCGGTGGTGGCAATGGCGATCCGAACGCATTCGATGAAGCCGAGATCTTCAGTGCGCGCCGCATCACCGTGGCACCGATCGTGGTGTTGGCCGGATACCTCTTCGTTGTCTACGCCATCCTGAAGAAAGGGAAAGTGGATCAATGACGATCCTGCAAGCGATCATCCTCGCGATCATCGAGGGGATCACTGAATTCTTGCCCGTTTCCAGCACGGGGCACATGATCATCGGGTCCACCATCATGGGGATCCAGCAGGACGAATTCGTCAAACTCTTCACGGTCGCCATCCAATTCGGGACCATCCTGAGCGTGGTGGTGCTCTACTGGAAGCGGTTCTTCCAAAGCATCGATTTCTACCTGAAGCTGCTCGCTGGCTTCATCCCTGCGGTGATCGCTGGCCTGTTGTTCAAGGACTACATCGACATGCTCTTGGAGAACGTGCTTGTGGTGGGCATCATGCTCTTCTTGGGTGGTATCGTCTTCCTTTTCATCGATCGGCTCGCACTTGGCGATACGCAGAAGGAGGATCAACCGCTATCATACAAGCAAGCCTTCACCATCGGTGTATGGCAATGTCTCGCCATGGTTCCGGGAGTTTCGCGTAGTGCCGCCACGATCATCGGAGGCATGACCCAAAGACTTACCCGAAAACATGCGGCGGAATTCAGCTTCTTCCTAGCGGTGCCTACCATGTTCGGGGCCACGGTGAAATCCATCTACGACTACATGAAGGATGGGTACACCATAACCAGCGAGCACTACACCCTCTTTGCGATCGGTAATGTAGTGGCCTTCTTGGTCGCTTTGGTGGCCATTCGGTCGTTCATCACGTTCCTCACCAAACGCGGGTTCAGCGCATTCGGCTGGTACCGCATCGCGGTGGGCGGACTCATCATCGTCCTGCACTTCGCGGGTGTTTCGATGCAGATGTATTAAGCGTGAAGGATCTACGATTCGATCCGGAGACAGGCGGCTTTCTGCTGGTGGACAAGCCCTTGACATGGACCAGCTTCGACGTGGTGGGCAAGATCCGGATCGCCATCCGCATCGCTGCGGGTCGAAAGATGAAGGTGGGCCACGCCGGTACACTGGACCCCCTTGCTACCGGGCTCCTGATCTTGGCCTATGGCAAATTCACCAAGCAGTTACCCCACATCACCGGACACGACAAGACCTATGCCGGCACCCTCACGTTGGGCAGTGTAACACCCAGCTACGATCTGGAGACCGAACCGGAACAGCACCACCCGTGGGAGCAAGTGGACGAGACCATGATCCGTACAGCCTTTGCCCAATTCACCGGCGAATTCCTGCAGCGACCACCCAACTTCTCGGCGAAACGTTTCAAAGGAGAACGGGCTTACTGGCTGGCGCGTGACGAAGAGCGCGCACATTTGGTGGAATTGCCACCTCGCAGCGTACGGGTCGATCGGTTGGAAGTGACCGCTATTCGAGGTGCCGAAGTGGATTTCGTGGTAGACGTGAGCAAAGGCACGTACATCCGCTCATTGGCACATGACATTGGCCAAGCTTTGGGCTGCGGGGCGCACCTTTCGGCCTTGCGGCGCACGCGGATCGGTGAATTCAACGTAGCCGATTCGATGACCCCCGAGGAGTGGTCCGAGCGGCTGGCCCAGGAGGAACGGTAAGTATTTCACAGCGCTAACGAGGCCCGCAAGGGCGGTCCGGTCGAAAAGGCTTGACCTAACACGCTGTCTTACAGTAAACTTAACGTTCGGGTCCCGATCATACTATCTTCGGCGCCCCTTAAAGCACGGCACGGGCCCGTAAGCCCCATTTCCATGAAACTGACCTCGTTCAAATTCGAACTGCCCAAAGAGCAGATCGCCCTTTACCCCACCAAAGATCGTGACGGCAGCAAATTGATGGTGCTCCACAGAAAGGACGGGAAGATCGAGCACAAGAAATTCAAGAACGTTCTGGACTATTTCGATGAAGGCGACACCTTCATCCTGAACAATACCAAGGTGTTCCCCGCCCGCATGTGGGGCAACAAGGAGAAGACCGGCGCGAAGATCGAGGTCTTCATGCTCCGCGAATTGAACCGCGACAGCCTGTTGTGGGATGTGATCGTGGACCCTGCCCGCAAGATCCGGATCGGCAACAAACTGTACTTCGGCAAGGACGATGAGTTGGTCGCCGAGGTGATCGACAACACCACGAGCCGGGGTCGCACATTGCGTTTCTTGTTCGACGGCACGTACGAAGAATTCAAGACGGCCATCACCGAGATGGGCGAAACGCCACTGCCGCGCTACATCAAAAGGGAGACCGAAGCAAGTGATGCCGAGCGCTACCAGACCATCTTCGCCAAGCACGAAGGAGCGGTTGCAGCACCAACGGCCGGCCTGCACTTCAGCCGTGAACTGATGAAGCGGATGGAACTGAAGGGCATCGAGTTCGCCGAGGTGACGCTCCACGTGGGACTGGGCACCTTCCGTCCGGTGGAAGTGGAGGACCTCACCAAGCACAAGACCGATAGCGAGCAAGTGATCATCGATCGTGAGGCATGCAACATCGTGAATGCTGCGAAGGATGCGAAGAAGCGTGTGTGCGCCGTGGGCACCACCACCATGCGTGCCATAGAAAGCAGCGTGAGCACGGAGAACCACATGAAGCCCTACAACGGGTGGACGAACAAGTTCATCTTCCCACCCTACGACTTCAGTATCGCCGACAGCATGATCACCAATTTCCACATGCCAGAGAGCACCTTGTTGATGCAAGTGGCGGCTTTCGGTGGTTACGACCACGTGTGGAACGCGTACAAAGTGGCCATGAAGGAGAAGTACCGCTTCTTCAGCTACGGGGATGCGATGTTGATCATCTGAGCTAGAGAACCGCATAGACGCAGAAACGCGAATAGAGCCGCAGGCAACCCTGCGGCTTTATTATTCCACTTTGCGCCTTCGCGTCATTGCAGTTAATTCACCGTTCCATGCAACACTTCACCATCATCGTAGCGGGCGGCAGCGGTAAGCGCATGGGTAGTGCGGTGCCGAAGCAATTCCTGTTGTTGAAAGGCAAGCCTTTGCTCTGCTGGACCATTGACGCATTCCGCGCTTATGATCCGCAGATGCCCATCATCGTGGTGCTGCCCGAAGCACAGATCCCGATATGGAAAGCGCTCTGCATCGGTCATGGGTTCCATACGGAGCATAGTGTGGTCGCTGGTGGTGAAGAGCGTTTCCATAGTGTGCGCAACGGACTGGCGGCGGTGACGCAGGATGGACTCGTTGCCGTGCATGATGGTGTGCGTCCGCTGGTGAGCAAGGAACTGATAGCACGCTGTTTCGAATCCGCCGAGGCGCATGGATCCGGCATTCCCGTCGTGCCTATCAGTTCTTCTGTGCGCGAGGTGCAAGGCGATAGTAGCCGGGCGCTGGATCGCAGCGCATTACGTAGCGTGCAAACGCCGCAATGCTTCAACACGGGCCTGTTGCGCAAGGCCTTCTCACAGCCCTATGATCCTGCATTCACGGACGAAGCCTCCACGGTAGAGCGGCTCGGTGTGAAAGTGAACTTGGTTGAAGGCGAGGAGCACAACATCAAGGTGACCACACCGCTGGATATGCAGTTGGCGGAGTTCCTGCTGTGAACCGGGGTACTTTTACGACATGGCACCAGCTACCACCGACATCCGCACACTCGACCTCGAGGAGGTCAAAGCCCTTGTCCAGGAGTTGGGGGAGAAGCCCTACCGTGCCAAGCAGCTTTGGGAGTGGCTGTGGAAGAAGAAGGCACGCACTTGGGATGATATGAGCGACCTGCCCAAGGCCTTCCGCGAACGATTGGCGGAGCGAGCACTGTTCCGTCCGTTGGTGCTGGCCGAAGAGCAACGCAGCGAAGATGGCACCGTGAAGTGCGCATTCAAGACCTGGGATGGGCACGTGGTGGAAGGCGTGCTGATCCCCACCGAGAAACGACTTACGGCCTGCATCAGCAGCCAGATCGGGTGCAGCCTCACGTGCAGCTTTTGTGCGACCGGGAAACTGAAACGCGTCCGCAACTTGGATACGGCGGAGATCGTGGACCAGGTGACCTTGATCGATGACCTCGCGCTGAAATACTTCCAGAAAGGGGTGACCAACATCGTGTACATGGGGATGGGGGAACCCTTGCTCAACTACGCGAACACCTTGAGCAGTGCCGAGCGCATCACCGCACCGGATGGCCTCGCCATGGGAGCGCGGCGCTTAACGGTCAGTACCGCAGGCATCGCCAAGATGATCCGGAAGTTGGCGGACGATGGAGCCAAATTCAACTTGGCCTTGAGCCTACATGCGGCGAACGACGCAAAACGTGGCCGGATCATGCCGATCAACGAACAGAATACCCTGAGCGAGTTGAAGGATGCCCTGCGCTACTACACCCGGGTGAGCCGCAAGGAGATCACCTTCGAGTACATCCTATTGAAGGGCTTCAACGATTCCTTGGCCGATGCGCAGGAGTTGGTGCGCTATGCCAGCGATGTTCATGCGAAAGTGAATCTGATCGAGAACAATCCCATCGACGGAGGTGAATTCGGACGGACCGATACCAAGGATGCGATCGCATTCATGCACTACTTGGAGAACAAAGGCATCGTGACGCGCATCCGGCGCAGTCGAGGGCGCGACATCGATGCGGCCTGCGGACAACTGGCGAATAAGAATCAACCGGCCGTGAAGGACGGCGAGCGTGTCATGAAGTAGCGCCGATCAGAATCCGATCCCGAACTTCACACCGAGGAAGATGGCCACGGTCTGGTCCTTGCTTTCCTCCACGCTGTAGGTGAATTGGTCGGTGGTGAAGTCGATGCGTTCCTGCACCTTCACATTGAGACGGTCGCGGTAACCCACACCACCATACACATCGAAGAGCCAGTTGCTGTTCGAGCTCAATTGCTGGTAACCGAATAGCACGCGCACATCGTTGTAGGTCCGATCATCGCGCAACTTGTCATCGGTGAACGCGCCCGTCGGACCCTTCAGCCGAATGTCCTTGGTGTAGTTGAGGTGCGCGAAGGAGGTCTGCACGTACGAACCATTCGGTTCGATGTCATCCACGAGGTAGTACCGGAAACCCGCTTGGAAGCTGGGCCTTGGAATGATCTCGGTACCGGCACCGAACTCGTCCGCATCATCTCCGGCGTATGCCATGACCAAGTAATTCCGGAGGGTAACGCCAACACCGACCTCGAGGCTGAGGCGCGGCGATAAGGCCCGTTCGAAATACACCGGGATCTCTCCGCGGAAAAAGGCCAATGGATTGAATTTGACCACGTTCTTCACACAATCCACCGTATCGAAGGCTGCGGCGAGCCGATCCTTGTACAACACCACCTTGGTCTTTCCCGGTTGAGCAAAGACCCCAATGCCCGACCAGAGCGCGACAACGAGCAGCAAGGTGCGCAAGAGGGAGGGCCTCGAATTCATGAGCAGCGAAGGTAGGCGGGAGATGTCACTCGTTGTAGGACGCAGGAAACGGGCAACGGTTGTCCCCTCGGCAACGCTGCGGTGCGCATCTTTGCCCCCAGCCCATGCCCACGCTCGAAGAGATCCAGCGCCCCATCGCCGCCGAGATGAAGGCCTTCGAGCCGCACTTCCGCGAAGCGATGCGGAGCAAGACGGCGTTGTTGGATCGCATCATGCATTACATCGTGAAGCGCAAGGGCAAGCAGATGCGGCCGATGTTCACGCTGCTGAGTGCCCGCCAATTCGGGCCGGTGAACGAGAGCACCTTCGTTGCGGCCAGCCTCATTGAATTGCTGCACACTGCCACCTTGGTACACGACGACGTGGTGGACGATTCGAACATGCGCCGGGGTTTCTTCAGCATCAACGCATTGTGGAAGAACAAGATCGCGGTGTTGGTAGGCGACTACCTCCTGAGCCGCGGCCTGTTACTGGCCATCGACAAAGGCGAGTTCGAGCTCCTGCGCATCGTGAGCTCCGCCGTGCGGGAAATGAGCGAAGGCGAGTTGTTGCAGTTGGAGAAGACCCGTGGCCTCAACTTCAGTGAAGAGGTCTACTTCGATATCATCCGGAAAAAGACCGCCAGCCTCATCGCCGCGTGTTGCGCCAGTGGGGCCAGTGCCGCTGGTCGTCCGGCCGAAGAGGTCGAGCGCATGCGGCTGTTCGGCGAATACACGGGCATCGCGTTCCAGATCAAGGACGACCTGTTCGACTATGGGAGTGGACAGGACATCGGCAAACCGACCGGCTTGGACATCAAGGAAAAGAAATTGACGCTGCCCTTGATCCATGCCTTGCAGCAGGTAAGCAAGAGCGACCGGCGGTGGATGGTGGACGTGGTGAAGAACAAGAACGAGGACAGCAAAGCCGTGGCCCGTTTGGTCGAAGCCGTGACCCAAGCAGGGGGGATCACCCATGCAAGCAAATGCATGTATAGCTATCGGGACAAGGCCCTGAAGGTGTTACGCGGATTCCCGGCCAGCGAGGCTCGGGATTCCTTGGAAGGATTGGTACAATTGACGGTCGAACGAACGAAATAGCAATGATCCGGATCGCAGCCCTGGTATTGATCACTGCTTGTGTAACCCCGGCTCCAGAAGGCCAGAAGGTGGTAGTGGACACATCAGCGATACCCCCGAGCGCAGATGGCTCCCGCGTGATCCACCTACCGGATGGAGGGCGCATGGAGGGGGAATTGGCGAACGGGGAGCGTACGGGGACCTGGTCCTCCTTCTTCGCGGACAGCACCTTGCGGAGCCGTTCCGAGTATGTGGAAGGCCTGGAAGAAGGCCCCACCACGGTGTATCACCCGAATGGCCAGCGGATGTACACGGGCAGCTACCTGCACGGCCAACCCTTTGGGGAGTGGATCTATTACGGGCCCGGTGGCAAGGAACTGAAGCGCGTGGTCCACGACAGCACGGGCGTAGTGGTCCGGTGATCTTGGATGGGCGGTGGATGCGGCCCGTGTGGTGCTTCGTCCACATCGGCCGGAACTCCTGTCCTTTCGCGGTAAATTCACGCCCCCGATGATCGCCCCGCACGCCATTCAGCAAGTGAAGGAAGCCGCCCGAGTGGAGGAGGTGGTGGGCGAATTCGTGGCGTTGAAACGCAAGGGACCACGCTTCCTTGGATTGTGCCCCTTCCACAACGAGAAGACACCGAGCTTCAACGTCAGTCCCAACCTCGGCATCTACAAATGCTTCGGTTGCGGGGAAGCTGGGGACAGCATCACCTTCCTCACCAAACACGAGCACCTCAGCTACGTAGAGTCGATCCGGTGGTTGGCCAAGCGGTACAACATCGATCTGCCCGAAGAAGAGCAGAGTCCAGAACAAGAGCTCGAACAGACCGAACGAGAGAGTATCGCCGTGGTGCAGCAATGGGCGCTCAATTGGAGCGTGGAGCATCTGTGGACCACCGATGAAGGCAAGCGCATCGCCCTCTCCTATTTCCATGAACGCGGGTTCACCGATGCCACGATCAAGACCTTTCAACTGGGTTACGTCCCGGATCAGGGCAACGCCTTCGCCACCGCAGCGATCGCCAACGGCTTCAACCCGGACATGCTGGAGAAGGCGGGCTGGATCAAGCGACGCGAAGATGGAACGCCCTGGGACTTCTTCGCTGGGCGCGTCACCTTCCCGATCCTTGGTCTTAGCGGACAGCCCATCGGTTTTGGTGCACGCACACTCAAGAGTGACAAGAAGCTACCGAAGTACTTCAACAGTCCGGAGAGCATCCTCTACAACAAGAGTCGATCGCTCTACGGCATCTACCACGCGAAGAAGTCCATCGTGGAGCAAGGGCTCTGCTACTTGGTGGAAGGCTACACCGATGTGATCAGCTTGCATCAAGCGGGCATCACCAATGTGGTGGCCAGCAGTGGGACCAGCCTTACGGAGGATCAGGTACGGTTGATCAAGCGTTACGCACCCACGGTGAGCATCCTGTACGATGGCGATGCGGCAGGCATGAAGGCCAGTTTGCGCGGCATCGACCTGGTGCTGAAGGAGGGCCTCAATGTGAAGGTGGTGACCTTCCCGGAAGGAGAGGATCCGGACAGCTACGCCAAGGGACACAGCAGCAGCGAGGTCAAGGCCCACCTCACCGAGAACGCAAAGGACTTCCTCGCGTTCAAGGCGGAACTCCTCATGGCCGACAGCGGCAATGACCCCGTGAAGAAGGCCGCCGCCATCCACGAGATCGTGGAGAGCGTATCACTCGTGCCGGATCTGGTCTTGCGCTCGTTGTACATCCAGCAATGCAGCAGCTTGTTGCAGGTGAACGAGCAAGCCCTGATCAGCGAGATGAACAAGGTGCTGCGCAAGCAGTACCGCAAGAAACTGGGTGGAGATGCCGCACCCACGGAAGAACGCTTGGCTGCGGACATCGCCGCACCGCAACCCACCGTGGAGGATCTGGGTACCACCCCCCAAGAACGCGACCTCTTACGGATGCTGCTGAGCTACGGACACGAGCGCATCATGGTGCCGATCCAGGCTGAGGACGGAAGCACTACCGAAGAGGAATCAAGTGTCGCGGAACTCATGTTCGAATTGCTCGCCGTGGACGATATCCTCTTCGACGATGTCCTCTTCCGCGAGATCTACTTGGATTACCGCCACGCCAGCAACCTCGGCACCACCGTGGATGCGCAGCGCTACGTCGGTCATGAACAGGAAGGTTGGCGCACCACCGCGATCGACCTGCTCACGGAGAAGCACGTATTGAGTGCCAACTGGAAGGACCGCCACAAGATCCACGTGAAACGCGAAAGCGAAGCACTCTACGATGCCTTGGAAGAAGCCGTGGACATCCTGAAAGAACGGCGCGTGGACCGCATGATCCGCGAGCGCCAAGAGAAACTGAAGGATGCCGACGAACTCGGTATCATGGCCTTGCTCCAAGAGATCATGCTCCTCACCGAAGCGAAAAAGAAGTTGGCGAAGAAGACGGGGCGGGTGGTGGTGGGGTGAGCGGCAAATGGCCGGTGCGCAACTTGACGCTTCGAGTCCTTCACACGGCACAGTTCATACATCGACGTAATGATCCTGACAGCAGACGGGGTCATTAGTATTTGCGCGAAATGCTGGAACCGCATCCGGATCGCACTTCCGGATCCAGATCCGTTAACCTATAGGACCAGTTCGACTTCAATGATCGACCAAAATTCCGGTGTCACTTGAACACCATGCCCTTGGGCTACCAACTCTATGATCTGATCAAGGATAGTTTCCCTTTCGTGGAGGCTGCGATGAGGGAGGATCGCCGCACGAGCAAGTTAGGAATGCGCTACCTCTCTAAAACGGACCTTCACAAAACACCAGTGCGTGTTGAAAAATGAGCATAAGAGTGTGTCGGAACCGCTCCGGCACAAATGATCATTTGTACTTCCGAACGCGGAACATGCACGCCACATTGCGATACATCATGACAAAGACGACCGACCTGGTCGCCATGTCGGGCGTGGTGCGTCGCATGTTCCGCGATGACCAGCCTGTGTTCGGCAACACACGAGCAAAGGCGAACGACGTTTTTCGGATGACGCGCGACATGGACCCACTGTCGGACGACATGCTCCCTATGTCGCGAAATATGGTCGGCATGTCGGACAACAACGCGGGTATGTCGCCTGACATGAGCGCTATGTCGTGCGACTTGGCCTTCGTGCCGGACGACATGGAGGCAATGACGGAGAACTATGTCGCCTTGTCGCTGGTATCCTTGCTTAGGTCGTTGAACCCGCTACTCTTGTTGCGCGACCTTGTCGCGAAGTTGCGGCATGAACTGAGCGAATGGTATTGGCGTATGCTGGGTCTGTCCGATCCTGTACAGCGCAAGATCTATCAGGAAACCGATTTCGATGACCTGTTCACGGTGGAGTACATCACGGGTGAGGGTGAGGTTGATGTCGACCATGCCTACTATGTGAAGCACTTCTCTCAACCAAGGCCGGTGCACCCCCTGCTGGAGTTCCTTGTCGTGGACAAGGAGGTCAAACGCGATGCAATGCGCATGCTTGCTGTACTCCGCATTGCCGACCGAAAGGTGCTCAATCGTACAGACCAGCAACGGTTCTGGTCGCTATCGTGGCTGTTCGCGTTGCTCGACGATAGTAGCTGTAGACCGCTCAGCCCGCGCCCACCTCCTTTCGCTGCCTGCTGACGGCATCCGTTCCAGTTCGTAGGCCCATGGTGGCCGCGCCCCGGAACCTCCCTGCACTGGACCGATCGACCACGGTGCAATGCGATGCCGCACGGAATGGTCCGCCCTTGGACCTGTCATGGTGTACCCTTCTGGGCAGCACCGGCCGATCTAACCAACTTTTCAGTAACCGGTGGATCCCTGCATAGCAGGAACACCACAAGACCATACGGTAATGACAAAACTCGTAAAGGCCATTTCACGCTTGAATGCTGTGCAACTGGTCGCTCGTTCACTCTTCATTGAAGAGCGACTTCAGGCCAATCCTGACTTCCCAACCCTTTCACCTTCGCTTGCGGAGATCGCCACCAAGCGCGAAGCCTTGCAACAAGCGATCACCGAAGCCGCCGATGGTGGCCGCACGGCGACTGCCAAGCGCGAGCTGCGCAGACGCGAACTGAAGCTTGCGCTCGATGCGCTGGCCGGTGACGTGATCAGTCAGGCCGGTGACGACGCAGAGAAGATCCTCGGTGGAGGTTTCTTCGTGCGCAGCAACAGCCGATCGCAGGAAGGGCTTCTCACGCCCTTGAAATTGCGAGCACGGATCAGCGAGCACGTAGGTGAAGCCCGGTTGGATTGGGGCACCACACGCGGCGCCGCGCTGTACGTAGTGGAGCACAACGCCGTGTCGCCGGACGATGCCGAAGCTTGGGAACAAGTAGCGGAGACCACCCGCATCAGGCACGTTGTGACCGGGCTGACCAGTGCGAAGGAGCATTGGTTCCGGGTACGTGCCATCGGTACGGTAGGCAGGAGCCCCTGGAGCGATGTAGCGCGCACGCTGGTGCGCTGAGCGCACCATAACAAGACTGCCTTCCCGGCAGACGTACAGTGACCAAGGTGCGGCCCCGCTTCGGCGGGGCTGCATCGTTCATGGTGGTCTACTACCTTAATTGATCATCTCCTGCCGCACAGGCACGAGCTATCGGCCATGGAGTCCTATGCGTTCGCTCCAAGTCGAACGCCCTTTGGGTGCGTGTGCCGGGTGCTCTCAGGCATGATGCCGTTGTACCCCCACACCAGCAGCCCGCGACGGCTTGGCAGCCTGAGCTATCAACCGAACACCGCGTTATGGGTCTCCCATGGACCCCTCATTTCAACACCAACAACCACATTAACATGTGACCTGCACCTGTCCTGAACGAGTAAACCACCTCAGGTAGTGGTGGGTTCGATCACTCGATCAACACCCGACCCACCTGTTGCTCGTTCTGTGTGGTGGCGATCACCGTGTAGAGGCCGCTCTCAAGAAACCTAATATCGATGGGCGTGCGGGGTTGAACGTTGGGGACGGAAAGTGAGACACGTCCCGCAGCATCAATGAATTGAACGTTCCCTTCGTATTGACCGTTGATAGTAACGAAGGTAGTTGCGGGGGAAGGATAGACCTGTAGGGTTGGTATGTCAGACTCCAGTAGATCAATGGAAGTACACAAGGATACTTCGATGAGCTGGCTTTCAATGACAGGGCACCCACTTGCCGTATCCACGACCGTATAATACACGGTGTATGCTCCCGTATCCGCCACCGTGAACACATTGTTCACCACTCCAATACCGGACCAACTCCCTTCTGGTGTAACCACGTTGTCGAATAGCATCGCGGGGGTTCCTAAGCACATTGTTTCGAACGGAATGGTCTGGGGTGGTGCGAGGATGTTCCGATACCACGAGATGATCGAGTCCGTATGCCAGAGGATCAGGTCTTCGCGGCCATCACCGTCCAGATCTCCGCTGTGGATCGCTTCTGGCGAAGGAAGGGCACTCAAAGACTGGACCGGGGCAAAGCCGCTACCGACCAAGAATGAAGACCATTGCAATGTTGCACCAATTGTGTCGCGCCAGAAGAAGCTGACACCCGGACCACAACCCAATACTGAGGCCCAGCCTAGTCTTTCAGCGGACAAGGGTATCTCTGATATTTCGTGGGGAATAAAGTTGCCAATGAACCCTTCTTCAAAATCGTGTTCCAATATTCTCACCCAAGGCTGACTGACTACTACATCCTGATCACCATCTCCATCTGCATCCAAGAGTTGGATCTGGCCCCAAACGCTAGACCCATCGAGAGAAATCAAATTCCATGGCTCCCCAGAATTACCAGGATTCAAACCGATACGCGTATCATCGCCCAACCCGATTCCGACCAAAAAGTCTTGGTCACCATCGCCATCAATATCCCAAAAAACAGGTCCTCTAGTTAAGGCAACTCCAAAGGTATAGTGCTGAGCTAGAATAAAACCACCGTTATCATTCTCCAACCAATATATACCATAGAATGTCGTGTACACAACCTCCGGCAACGAGTCACTGACCAAGTCAAACCCCTTCAGTATACGGACAACATCACCTTCAATACTTTCTAGTAACTCTGGTGGCCCGAATTGCCCCAACCCATTATTTACCAGCATCAGGATGGCCGTGTCCCGTTCAACGATCAACAGATCGACGGCGCTATCACTTTGCATATCCGCAAAGTCGAACGCACCCAGCCAACCGTCGGTCGAATAGATCGTTTCCAAGGGCGAGAAGTTACCCTCCCCCTCGTTCGCGAACCATCCGATCGAGTTGGATTGCAGTACGATCAAGTCCAGATTCTGGTCTCCATTCAAGTCAACTACATGAAGTTCCCGCACATCGGGAACATCGCTTGCAATTTCGATGCCCGGTGCGAACTGGGCAGAAAGGGACGTTGCACAAGTAGTGAATAATAAGGTCGTAACAATGGCGGTCTTCATCGGGTAGGCTTTTGGGTTTCTTCTGTGACATGCTCCTGGCTTCGGTCGGCTGGACGGTTCTCGTCCGGCTTCTGCTGGGATCCGCGTTGAAAATACGTAGTTCCATTCGGAACGAGCTGGTACGATCGAGCATTCGGCGGTGCGCAATGCGTAATTGGATGGAATGCTCTATCCGGCGCACGACCATCACCACGAACCGTTCCTACCTGGAGGCCAACAGCACATACCGGCGCTACCTACCATCCTCTCGACCGAACCCACCACCCACTCGTTGGGGCTGGCGACGCGAGGTCGTTCAGCGGAGTTTTGGCATCGACAAGCACAGGACCACGACCAAACCCCACTCTTAAACACCCCCTGAACCATGAACCCGTTCGCCACCCTCCGCAACACCATCCTCATCTGCACGATACTGATCCACGGTGCCGTCTCTGCACAACAGATCCTCACCAACCAGGACCTGATCCAAATGGCCCAACTCGATATGGGTGAAGCCATCATCCTCAGCTCGATCGACAATTCGAACAATGACTTCGATGTCTCTACCCCGGCGTTGCTGCAAATGAAAGCGGCCGGACTCGGCGATGCTGTTCTCGCCAAAGTGATCCAAGCCGGAAGCAGCACCACACACAAGGTCGTCGACGCCAATGACCCACTTGCTCCCCATCGGCCGGGCATCTACTTCTTCGATGACAATGGTAACATGGTCGAATTGCTACCAAGCGTTACCTCCCAGAGCAAAACAAAAGGAGCGTTGGCCAATCGCCTATCCTATGGCATTGCAAAAGCGCGGGTAGTGTCCCGCGTATCTGGCCCAGCAGCGCGCGAGCAATTCACCGTACCCCAGGAATTCTACTTCTATTTCAATCAGCAGCTCTCCGCGTTCGATGATAACGCCATCGCCTTCTACGGATTCCAGCAGGCCATGAGCCCGAATGAGTTCCTGCTCGCGGAATTGGACGTGCAGGACGACGTGCGCGAGTTAGAGACCGGATCAGCGAACAACTACACGTCGGAAGCCGGTATCGATGAGAAGCACTCGCGGTCATTCGAGATCGAACGACTCGCCTCAGGCGTATTCAAGGTGACCGCCGCGAGTCTTCCTTCTGGACAATACTGCTTCGTGTACTCCGGCGCCGCGCCCTACGGTCATACCCAGCAAAAGGTGTACGACTTTGGGGTGCAGTAGAAGAACTAACACAATACATGAACGAGAACCTTACTAACGACCTAACAACGAACGACCATGAACCATCCAACTGTAAAGTCCGCAATACTGCAGACAACATCCCGAACAGCACCTTCGCAACACTGCACTCCAGGTGCGGGCCGGGCCAATATGACTCGGAGTAGCAATTCACGAACTAGCTCTTTAGCTGACTCTAGTACCTATACACTTCAGAAAGCGGAACTGTCCTCTCCAATGCGGTACTTGGTCTTCACCTTCATCTCACTCTTCCTTATACAAGGAACCACCGCACAGGTGATCACCCGACTTAGCGGTGGAACGTCATACTTCTACTACTTGCCACCACTGGGTACGGACAACCTCGCCGGCGTGGTTTCGGTAGCAGCACCGAATGACACCATCATCCTTCCAGGGGGGATCATCACACCTCACTATGGAATCTCCATAACCAAGCCATTGACCATCGTTGGTGCAGGAACCTTCCCATCTGGAACTCCGGTTACAGGCAGGACCGTTATCCCTTCCGCCAATCCCGGTTCGTTCGCTATCGATGCAACTGGATCGGGATCATCGTTCCATGGGATCTCTTTCGAGGACAATATCGGAGTCGGAGCTGGCACCACCAATATTTCATTCACAAGATGCGAGTTCAGCAGCATCTCATTGGCACCTAATCCCGGTACTGATCCGAACGGAGTTCAGTTCAAGCAATGCAACTTCCGCTTCGGCTTGGTGCTAGGTGAATCACAAAACGTTTCCGTTGATAATTGCATTATTCAAACGTCGGGTATCTCAATGTACTCGACGGCATCCAATATTTCCATTTCCCAATGCATATATCTCTTCCCCAATACAAACGCCTTGACTGGCGGTGCACCGAACGCCACGTGGATGAACAACATCTTCGTTCTCGAAAATACAAGCGCTGTGGACTTCAGCTTCGCCGGTACTGTTCAGTCTAATCTCTTCGCGCTTTCTGGCACGCCTGTACTAACCAATACAGGAACCGCTCTGTACACAGGCAATCAGGTTATCCCTCTGGGACCCTTGGGTGCATCAAATCCCAACTTCATGAACATCTCAAGTATCGACGCCTTCAACATGAACGTGGATGATTATCAACTCAAGCCGACCGGACAGGCCAATACAATGACAGGGGTCGGAGGCTACAAAGTGGGCATCTTCTCAGGCGCTCCAGGCAACCCTTGGAAGCCGAACGCGATCCCTTTCAATCCTCTTTGGGTCGACCTGTTACCCAGTGGCCTGAATCTCGGAACCACCAATGGCGGCACCGTCAATGTAACCATCCAGGGCGCTGCCCAGCAGAACTAAGTAGCTATGATACGCACCATTCACCTTTGGGTGTCCATGGCCTTGGCTCTGGTACTCCATGCCCAATCGCCCACCATTAGGGGCTATCAATACTGGTTTGACCAGTTCGACCAGAACGATGCGAACGCATTCTTCGAAGCGGTAGCACCGGCCACAACAGTGAACCTCAACAACGTACCACTCAATACGGAATCACTGTCTATTGGCAGCCACAACGTACACTTGCGTTTGAAGGACCAAGCTTCTGATGGTACCGTGCGGTGGAGCAGCGTGGTAACGCGCACCTTCAAAAAGTTCCATACAGGCCCGTGGGAGATCGTAGCGGTCCGCTACTGGGTAGGCACACCGATCAACGAGTTCGACCCCTTGGTCCGAACCAAGGTCTTCGATACACCAGAGCAACAGTTCGAACTTGAAGACGGTCCGCTCGACCTGTGTGGATACCCCACCGGTAACCAAACGCTTAAACTTCAGCTCAAGGACAACCATGGACAATGGAGTTCTATTGTTTCCAGAAGTGTGAATGTTACATCGGCCGGAACCCTAGGTCTACCGACCATTGCAGCATCTGCACCCAATGGTTTTTGCCCTGGAACGGTCGTAACGTTCACGGCCACACCACCGTCAGGCCCGAATATCGCTCTACCTGGAGCGTACACCTGGACCGTTCCGACCGGACCGGGTTGGAACCATGTGCCAAGTACAGGAAATACTATCATGGTGACGATAGGTAGTGCAGGTGGTACGGTAGAAGTGTTCTCGACCAACCATTGCGGCACAAGCTCCACAGCTTCTCTCCAAGTTGTTATCCCGACCACCCCGCAACAGCCAAGCGAGATCACGGGTCCGATACAGGCGTGCGCTGGTGAAACAGTAGAGTACGCGGTCACTGAGGTACCTGGCGTCACATACGATTGGGACATTACAGGTGGTTGGCCGGACGAGGGCGGACCCGGCAATACCATCACAACGACCATCGGGAATACGGATGCGATGATCACTGTTACACCGACGAATGCATGCGGAGTCGACGGTCCTGAGCGAACGGCGAACATTACGGTGTCGTCGCCTCCGGATGCTGGGGAAGATGCTTCGCTGGTGCTCTGTACCAATGCACCTCCATATCTCCTGCTGAATGCGCTGAATGGAACACCGGACCTCAATGGCTCATGGACGGGTCCATTCGGACCAGACACAGGGATCTTCATTCCAGGGTCCAGCCCAGAAGGCGAATACACATACACCGTAGTCGGAAACGGAGCTTGTGACGATGCAATAGCTACCGTGACCGTGAATGTGATGGATCTTGTTCTTGACGGGATCACAGGACCAAGCACAGTGGACGAACCGGGTACGGTTCTATTCACTGCGACGCCCACACTCGTTGATGCCGATTCGATCGTTTGGTCGATCCCCGATGGGTGGAGTTGGGCCGACAATGACCTCGACCCGTACGATGCGGAAGCCTATTTGGACTCGCCTGATGAAGCAGTCATCGACACCATCTGTGCGAAGGCATATGGTGGCGGGTGCATAGGCGACACCGAGTGCCTTGTTACGGAGTTGACCGTTGGGGTATCTCAAGTGAACAACGAAGGTGGCCGTTATTCGGTGTACCCCAACCCGAACAACGGGCACTTCATCATCACTATAGGTGGAACACCAACCAATGGAGCGCTGGTCGTAGTCGATGCGCTAGGACAACGGGTCCACCATCAACCTCTGGCCATTGGGAATAGAACTCTTCAATTGGACTTGGACCATCTTGCATCCGGCGTATACCACATCCGGATCCGTTCTGGAAGTGACATGCTGAACATCCCTGTGATGATCCAGCGGTAGCGCGCTGTCACTCTGGATCATCCACGAAAGCCCGTTTCGGCATATGCCGGGACGGGCTTTGTTCAGGCCAACAACAAGGGTAGATCGACCTCCACACGCGTGCCTTGTGGTAGGTCGATGTACCTGAATCCAGCCGTGCCCCCGTACTGCCTTTCGACAAGATCCAATCTGGCACGAGTGATCGCTGTGCCGAGTGAAGTCTTCTTCGTAGCCGTGTTCTGATCCTCCGCTGCAGGTTCTGTTGCCTTGGTCCCATTCCGCCCTATGCCATCGTCTTCGATGGTCCACACCAATTGGCCTTCGCGACGATCGACCCTCAGGGAAATATGACCCTTGCCTTCTTTACCGGACATGCCATGCCAGATCGCATTCTCAACGAAGGGTTGTACCACAAGAGGGGGTACCAGCACTTCTTCAGAGTCCAGGTTCGAAGCCACTTCGATGGAGAAGTCGAACTTGTTTTGCATGCGCATGCGTTCCAGTTCCATGTATCCCCGCAAGGCGTCCAGATCCTCTTTCAGAGATACTTCTGTGTGCCTACTGTTCTCAAGGACCGCTCGCATCACCCTTGCGAACTTTATCAGATAAGTGGACGCGCTATCCTGATCGTTCTCCTGAACGTATGCGTTGATCGAGTTCAGCGCATTGAAAATGAAGTGGGGATTCATCTGACTGCGTAACGCCTGCGTCTCAAGCTGGGCAGACTCCCGATCATGCCGCTCTCGGCGTCGCTTGCGGTCCGTGACGAACCAGAAACCTGATCCCGCAAGCAATACCAAACCGACCCCAGCGGAGGCCCACGCCAAGGTCCGGTTGCTCTTCGCTTCGAGCTGTGCGTTCCGACGCTCCAACTGCTCACGCCCGTACGCCTCGGCCATTTGCAAGCTATCATCACGAACCTCGTACAGGACTTGCTTCTTTTGAAGGGCCAATGCGAAGGCAGAGCCCCCGATCGAATCGGTCCATGACCTGGCCAGTTCCGACATGGCCAACGCCTTGCTCATGTCTCCTCGTTCTTTATTCGCTCGATAAAGTAGTATGGCCGCATTCCGTATCCCGTCCGGATCTGTCTTGGCACGTGCTTGGTCCAAGCCCCTCTGACCTTGGTCCATGGCCTCTGCCATGTTACCTTCTTGAAAGGCCAGTTCACCTAGTTCTACATATGGTGCCTCCACCATGCCTACAAGAGGCCCGTTCGCCAAGGAAAGCGCTTCGAAATATGCGGTCTTTGCATCCCCTAACCTGTCCGTGGCGAGGAATGCAGCGCCCATCTTATGGCGAATGCGTTGGCGCAGGAGTAGTTGGTCGCGGATGGTAAGCAAGCGTGGGGCTTTTCGTAAGGCGCTATTTTCTTCGGAAGTCCGTTCTCCATTCCGCTCGTCAGAGCGCGCTGGATCCACTCCCCGTTCCCACAATGTATCGCGCACCGTTCCGGAATACTCGAGACTATTCAGTAGTGCCATACCTGCCTCGAACGTGGACAATGCCTCGCGGTATTTCTTCTGCCTCACGTACAGATCACCGGCACGATCCAACAATTCACCTGTCCACAACGGATCGTTCTCCTTTTGGGCCTTGACCAGCGCATTCTGAAGCAGAATACTGCACTCCTCTAGCTCTCCCGTCAGGTCGTACGTATTTACCAGAAGATCGGTGGCTTGGAACATCATCGGGGAACGCGACTTCAAGGAGTCCAGTTCAAGGAACACGTCCTTCGCGAGATCAAAAGAACGGGGACTGCCCAACTCGAAATAGGCTTGAGCCAGTTTGAACTTGACACGAACCCGCTGGTCAGTGGACAAGTAGCGCTCCAGGGACAAGAGCCGTTGACCGATCCGGATGACCTGATCGATCGCTGCTGCGTTGCCCTCTTGGTCGAACTGCTCCCACAGCAGCCGCCACTCACAGTTGGGTGGCGGGTTAGCCCCCAATGTTTCAAGCGCAGCGCTATATATGGAATCCTTCGCAGCAGGTGTTGTCAGAAGGTCCGCTTGTTCGATCGCTCCCCGAACGAGATCCCGACAGTCCTCTCCACTCGTTGCAACCACACCCTCAGGCCTTTCCGTGCAACTCGCAAATGTGCATACGACCAAGAAAGCGCAAGCAACTGCACGAGCCATTCCTTCGCTATTTTGCACGGCAACGGTCATAACATGGTCCTGATCCATTCAATCTACCGATCCCGAGGCCGGGCATTGCGTGTAAATATCCGGCAAATCGAACATTGGACCGGATGAATAGAACGCGTTGGACCATATCCGTGCTCGCAACGACCTCGTTGATCTTCCTAGGTCTCTTCGTTTGGTCCATGATGAAGGCACGGAACGCCGTGCGCGCATTGGTCGCTGCGCGCGCTGAGCTTGTGATAGCGGATAGCCTTGCCCTTGAAGCGGAAGATGCCCAATGGTATGCGGAACGCGAGCGGGATAAGTCGGACGGTGTGCTGGAGGATCTGAAAAGACTTTTCCCCGAATTGGAACGAAAGACCGAGGAGATCTTGATCGAAAAGAACGTGGCCTTGGCCAATGCGGTGGAAGCACGCAAACAAGAGCGCGGTAAGCAGGTTGCTTTGGAAGGGGAACGCTCGGCACGCTTGGACGAAGAGGCGCAACGGAAGATCGCCGAGGCAAAGACGGATTCACTGACCCAGGCAAAACGGAAGACCGATAATCTTAATCTTCAACAACGGGCCAGTGTCCTCGCACAGAACAGCACCACCACGAAAGGACGACCTGAATTTCGTGCAATGATGGCCGTTCTTGCACTTCGGTCCATGGAGCGGTCCGGAGGCGATGTGAACAAGATCGAAGTCGTTCGTGCGTTGCAGGGTGCACTGGAAGAGCTTGAGCGACCGGACCCGGCTCGGGTGACCGGCTTCAAGCGCCCACCGCACCAACTTTCATCCATGGGAGAGGTACATCCGATCCTTGCCCTCGGTCATGACGGCATCCTGTACAGCGTGGACCGTAACACCATGCGAAAGAGCACGATACTGGACTTGAGTAAAGAAATAGAGCCATTAAGCGGGCGTTCGTTCCTGTCATCGGACAACAGCTCGACGATCCTCGTTGATCAACAAGGGAACCTTTCCGCGTATCGTATTCCGGACGGAGAGCTGATCGCGAAGTCGAACGCCAGTGGATCTTCGGCAGGGGTCCGGGCGGTAGTGAGCTGGCCGGGAATGAATACCATAGTGACCGGGGACGCCAAAGGCAATGTTCAACCCTGGCGCAAGGTGGGGAACAAGTTTGAACCCATGACCCCGCATAGGATGCCTGCTGCCGTGAAGGGTATGGTATACGACGCTGGCACTGACCACGTGGTGATCGTCGCCGGTAAAGGGCCGGTGGTCATTTTGGACGAACAAGGCGCATTCGTGGAACTGCCTTTACCCGCCGGCCAACATGCGCGTTGCATCAGCACGGCCGGCAAGGGTTTCGTGGTCATTGGAACGGAGCAAGGAGCCGTGTTCCGAGTAGATCTGAAGAAGAGACAAGTGACCACCTTGGAACCAAGTGGCGGTCGCATGATCGAAACGATCACAGCGCGACAAGATCGGCTCGTTTATGTGAATGCGGTCAAGGAATTGGTGGTGATCGAGGGGGTGGACAATGCCCCCAAGTTGCGTTTGGCTCTGGATGCCGTACCAAGCGCGCTCTTGCTCGGTCCGGATGACGAGCTTTACCTTGCCTACCACGATCGTATGGAACGTGCGTATTGCACAAGTCGATCCATGGCCAACAAAGCATGCGAACTGATCGGACGCACGTGGACAGTTGCGGAGTGGAAGGAGATCGGCGGCATTGGTACACCGGAGGACCCATGTGCAGGTTTCTGACCCTTCTGCTCTTCTGCTGTGTCTTTGACAACATGGCTCGCGCCCAGGACGGAACAGGGTGCGAAACGCTGTACCAAGAAGCCCTGCGCTTGTACAATGAAGCCGTATTGGATCTCGCTGACCGGTCCTTGGATAGCGTTTCGCAGGTATGCCTTAACGACCGGGACCAGATGGCACGTGTCCTCTTCCTTCGCGCGTTGATCGCAGCGCGGGTGGATTCCGTTGCCGCCATGCGCCGTGATGTGGAGTTGCTTTTCCGCAACGACCGGAACTACTTCCTCAAACCCTACGACCCATTGCTCATCGAGTTCCCGCAACCGCGAGATGCGGTATTCACCACCTATCAACAGTTGTTCGGAAGCCGTGAGGCGGGTCCTGGTCTGTTGCGCAAGGACCATGGCCGGTTCCGTGCCGGGTTCTTGGGGGGCGTGGTGACCCCACAATTGGAAGTAACCACGGATCGGACCGTGTTCGCGGAGGACGGTCCTTTCTCGCTTGACGCGACGGTGGGGTGGAATGCTGGCGCTATCGTCGAATACGATGTCTTTCCGAATTGGGCCATCCGCGCAGGGGGCGGGATCACACGGTTCGGATACGAGGCAACGAACAAAGCCCTACAGTATACCGAGGACCTCCAGTTCTATGATCTCAACATGAGCGTACGCAAATCCTTCTGGTTGAAACGTGCGAGTTGGGTGCCCTACCTCTTAGCTGGCGCAGGTCTTGGGATCCTGCAAACGGCAGATGCGAATGTGGATCGCAGTGGTGATGGTGTCCGCTTACTGGGATCGCTCAACTTGGACCGGACCAAGGAGCGGACGCAGCTCCAGTATCGCGGTATAGGAGGTGTTGGGGTCGCGTACAAGGTGGGGCACACAGTACTATCCGTGGAAGGACGGTACGAGTACGCCTTCGTGGACCACACCTTGGACGAAGCGCCCTACACGGAAAGTGAAATGCTCGTGCGCTACTATTACGTGGACAACGACCTGCGGATCTCCAATGTGACCGTGGCTTTGGGCATCCAATACATCATCCGCTACCATCGTCGCAATCGTTTCTACCCATGACGTTCGCGAAGGTCATAAGCTCATGCTCATTCGTGGTCCTGCTGTTCACAGCATGTACCAAAGAGCCCGTTATCGAGACCTTACCACTAACAGACTTCAAGGTCCATGACCTCGTACCTGTACGGGCCGTAGAGATCCCGAGCACAGGTGGCATGGCCCTGTTGTGCAAACGTTCCATCGATGACCCCGTTCTCGCACGTGCCGTCGTTCTCGATGCTCAGGGCGAATTGGTATCGCAGTTGGAGTTCGGGGGACTGCCCAGCACCGTGGAGAACATCACGTTCGGGCCCGAAACATGGTCCATTACCGATCTGGTCCCTCAGATGGATGGCACCTTCCTGCTGCTCGGTATTGGTCGGCAGACGGACATTGCGGATCGACTGCACCTCTTGGTCCATCACGTGGATGCCAACGGAAGTCCATTGTCCACTCCGATCCGTCGGTATGTGACAGACCAAAGCGTCCTTGTTCGCGCGGATGATCTGGACCAACTCTATCGCACCACCGCGTTAGGGGCGATCCGTTCGACCGACCGGTTGGCAGTAACGGTTCGTTACGATCGCGGAGAAGAAGCATTCTACCGCAACTACCAGATCGGCCTCACGGGAGATGCAGGTAGTTACAGCAGCGCACCAGTGGAATTGGCATCCACCGACCACCTGTTGCACAACGTGATGGCCGACGGCGAAGGAGGAACGTACATCCTGCTGGATACCACGAACCCTAGCGGCCCCGACACTTATTTGCTGGTCAACCACATCACGTGGGGAGTGCAGAACATCACCGAAGTCGAGTCCAGCATTCTTCCCTTGCGCGCCGCAGTTCCCCTATCGGTGCAGCGGGCAGGGAACGAACTGGTCATCGCGGGCAATTATCAGACAGAAGCCGATGTGCGTCGGCCATTCTTTTGCCGATCAACATCCATTCAAGGACTCGATGATGGTACCGTATTCCCGGACATCGGGGGTGGTGATCGCTCGGCAAGCATCGCTGCGATCGTAGCGGAACCCAGTGGCTTCACTGCGGTGTGCACCGTGTACGAACAACGTGTGTTATCCCTGCGTGCACTGCGCGATGACCGTTTCTGCGACCTGACCACAGCGACCCTTTCGCCAAACGGGGATCTGCTGGACACTAGGCCGATCATCACCGGAAAAGGGTTACGCGCACTGGGTGCATGGAGCCAAGGCGAGCAGCTCATCGGAGCCTTCCACCCCTTCCTGAACACGGAGTATATGCACGGCTTCGTATTAGAGACAGCAGCCTACTGACGTGCGAGAGGCAGTGTAACGCGCTTGCCGCTCGCCAATTCGCATTGGACGATGTACGATCCGGGCTCCACGTCAACCACATTCCAAGAGAACGTGTTTCCAGTGGTGATCTCCCACGGCCGAACCTCACGACCCACGCTATCGACCATACGAATACGAACCAAGTTGTCCGTCTCTGCACGAATGTGTACCCTCTCGGTGCATGGATTCGGATAGAGGCGTAGGTCGGAACGATCATGCGACGACACGAACACTGGACCTTCGGCATACACGAAGACCGCCCCTGTTATCTCCGCCATGGGTGTCTGCCCTAATAGCCGTGCCCAAGGTGCGCCGATAAGCAACTTATTTCCCGAAAAGGCCAACGAATTCCCGGATCGACTTGCCACACTGACCAACCCCTCTTGTTGCGGGACGATCCTCTGGATGGCGTTCCACACTTCACCGTCCTTGCCGTACACATGGACACTGCCGTCATATCCGCTGCCATTCAATTGATGCTTGGGCGCCCCTATTGCGACCCGATCCGGCCCCAACGCGACAGCATCTCCGAACGACATGTACGCCCCAAGATCACCGATCGGTTCCAAATAGGCCACTTCTCCCCAATTCCCAGGCAACCCGGCATTTTCCTCGTAGAGATAGGCTCCTCCCGCTTGGGTGCCATTCACCGAACGACCCGGAGCTCCAACCAAGCATCGGCCATCCTTAATGGTGACCGACCTACCGAAATGATCACCGGCCATTCCATTCGAAGGCAGCAACTTGCGAACAAGCCCCCAATTCTCGTCACCTCCGTAATCCCGACCATACAGAAAAGCAGCCCCGCAATCTGTTCCTAACTCATCGTCACCAGGTGCTCCAATAACTAGAAGATCACCATCCATGGACAAGGCATGACCGAACGCCACCGTATCACCACTCACGTTTATATCTCCGAACAAAGAATCTAATGGTGCGGTGGACCACTCGGCACCCACGCGGCGATACATGTAAACCACATTTCGTCCTTCTGGACCGTTCGCGATACGACCTCCACCAATTACCAACAAGTCGTCCGACAACGCAATGGCCTTGCCGAAGTTCCCACCCGGTGCCCCGGAAGGTCTCCTGAATCGCCGATGAGCCTGCCAGCTTGACCCTTCGAAATGGAAAAGTGTGACCCAAACAGCACTGCTGCCAATGTACAGGTCACCTCCAAATGGCGAATAATTCCCCACAGCAAGCCAATCCCCCGAAATCGCAGTCGATGCTCCAAAGCGTTGTGCCGCTGGGCTACTTGCGTTCGAGTTGTATGAATCGCTCACATGAACCATTGTGGCAGGGGAGCCAATCGCCTCATCTTGAACGATCGTGACACGACCATAATAGTCATCGTAGAATGGAGCACCTATAACTACCCTTTCGCCGGACTCAGCTATGGCCCAGCCGAATTTTGAGTTGACCGCGTCAAGCTCTCCACTAGGAGCGACACTCGACCAATGTTCATAGGACTGAGCGAACAAGCCAGCCTTCAACAAGACCAATACTGTGACTACCACAACTCGCATATTGGCAAAATAGGTATGTTTCCATAATAAGGGTACCTCGAAGAACCTCACTCCGGCGGCATCGGCCTTTCGGCCACCCCTGCGGGCAAGCACTTCTCGTTTGGTCATCCGGCGTTGCTCCTCAGTCAGTTACATGTGGGTAACTTCCTTTCGTCGCGCCTTGTCTGCCCAGAACGATAAGCGCTTGTGCCATCCGTTCGAGGTTCTTCGAGGTACCCATAAGTTAACGCCTTAAACGCCTGAATCACAACACTACCAATAAAGAGCCCCATTGATATCTGACATTACCAATCAGAGACAACGCTACACAGGCCTTGGTTTCAGGCTCGGGACGTGCAAAACCGTCCAAACCACCTATTTTCGTTCAACCACTTGCCAGTCGATGTTGATTGCAGATCGAGCGCGTTTTCTACTAACCATCCTAGTTTTCACTTGGAAGCTTGCTATATGTCAGTCGCCTTATCCGGTCGAGCTTTATGGTCCACTGAGCAGCGGCTCTACAGGAGATCAATTCGGACGCTCCGTAGCAATTTCAGGCGACTACGCTTTTGTCAGTGCTACGCCAAAAGTGCACGTTTATAACCGGTGGGAAGGCGGACCTAACGCATGGGGGTGGGTACAAAGTATAGAAGCCCCGGACGGCTTTAGTCCCCTCTTTGGGACAGGTGTATATGCCTGGGACGACCATCTCGCTATCTATCGCCCACCTGTTTCAATTGATCTCGTCTGTAGAACAGGCCAAGCGTTCCTGTTCCGGCTAAATGAACGATCAGAGTGGGTTCCCAACGGTTCGATCGGAGGCCAAGCATTTAGTGTTGGAGAGTGTCCTTCCAGTATGCAAGGCAATTTTCGCTATTCCTTCGATGCGGATGGAAATACTCTCACAATGGTCTCTCCCACATATTTGACTGGCCAGTTGAGTGTTTATTCGAATGCAGAGTTGGATACATGGGCGCTGGAACAGTCTACCGAAACCTGCATCTATAATTCAACGATCACTGGTGATACCGTACTGGCCTATTCATGCGAATCAGAGTCTATCATTCCCTACTCAATATCAGGTGATCAGATCGGCGAGAGTATTCCAACAACCATGTACACCTCTTCCTATTTCACGCGAACGATGGATGCCGCTGAGCAATTCCTAGCCGTGGCACAACCAGATGGCGGATCATCTGATTATTCATCGGGAAGAGTTCTTATACGCCGGATGGACCAGATAGACTATCCCGTAGTGGATACGATCGCCGCCCCGGGCACCAGCTATTTCGGTAGTTCCATTCGATTCAATGGCAATGTACTTCTTGTTATTGAAGGTGGGTTCCAGAACCCCTACCCTTCTCGGGTCTTTGTCTATCAACGCAGTAGTGACGTCTCGGAAAGTTGGTCATTTGCAACACAGATCGAAATGACCGACACCGTGCTTTCATGGGGCGATCTACCAACTCTCGACCTTTCCAGTGAAGGGCTGGCAATTCTCTCGACGCCTCATAGCTACAATGGCTTTGGTTTATATACTCGGGTCGTATCTATATGGGACTTCTCATCCACGGAGTCTACATCAATACACAACCAAAACCCCGAGAGTCTGAACATTCGCAGGGTGGGCTCTACCCTTCACCTATGTGACCCATCGGGACGACATTATGAGCGCACTGTGGCTAGCATCCTCGACCTATCCGGTCGAATCGTGCAAAGCATCTCCCTACAAGACCTCTGTGGTAATGGAGTGGAGCTATCAAACCTTCTAGGTGGCATCTACCTCGTTCAGTTGGAAACATCCACGAGTCGTTCAGTTCTCAAGTTGGCATGGTAGACACTTGGAGTCTCTCACTTCTATTGCTCATGGTGAGTAGTGCTGTACAAGCACAAACTTGGACCCGAACAGAAGCACTACCCTTACCCTGGTTCGAAGGGGAGGACACAACACGGAAAGTCCATTTATCCATCAATGTTGACCGCGTAGCAATTGGGGATCCAATGTGGCAGGGCCGCGGCATTGTTGTCATACATGATCGCAACGCAGGAGGGGTGGACAGTTGGGAACTTATCCATTCAATTGAGGGCGAACAATCAAATGGGGCATTCGGGAGGTCTCTTGCTTTACGCGACCCAGTGTTGTTCGTAGCTTGTTCGTACGGCCTTTGGCAGTACGAACTAGGGAGTGAATCATTGGAGGCGGAACACCTGCTCGATACTTCGGCTACATGGAGCCTAGCCGTACATGACAGTGTCCTTATTACTTGTAGTCAAGTGTTAGAAGGGTACAACGCTGGAAGATTGAAACTCTTTGAGTCAAACCAGTACGGCATTCAGAATTCAATAGTCGCGACCAGAGTTTACTTGCCTGCCGGTGATCCGATTTACGGAGCATGTTTTGGATCCGTTGTGGAGTACAATCCACCAAACCTTATTATAGGTGATCCATGTTACCGAACACAGGTGATGGTTGCATACAGTGGTCTGTTTTCCTTCTTTCAAGTCGACACTGAACTAGAAATGTTCATTGGAGCTCCCTATCCATACCAATCAAACTACGAACCAACCCTCGATGGTCAATTGCTTGGAATGGGATTCAGTCGGGCATTGGCACTAAAAGGAGACACCTTATTCGCTGGTTTTGGCCCGGCACAGAATGGCACACAAGCATACATTGTCGTCTTTCGCAAGAATACAGAGTTGGGCTGGGATCGACACACGCAGATTCACCCACCCAGCGATTGGAAAGGCCCGGAGATCGGAGACTATGGAACAGCGATCGAAGTGATAGGCAACGAGCTAGTGATCGGCACGGACCATGGGCTTGCCTTCTACGCCGTCGGCGAGACGGATTGGGTCTTCCAAGACTTTCATGACCTAGGGGGTACGGTTTCTGATATCGATCACGATGGTGATCTCTTGGCTGCTGCGGTACCCGCAGCAGGGTTGGTGTATTTGTATGAGCGAAGTGTTACGTCAATAGCGGACCAGAGATTGACGGTCCAAGAACTTCGTATTGCTCCCAATCCAGCTTCACAATTTGCGACCGTACTACCCTTCCATTCCAAATGTCACGTGCGAACCCTCCTGCACACCGATGCCTTGGGACGCATTCTGGAACGATCACCCTGGGACGGAACGAAGTCCTTGGAATTAGAAGTGGCCCGTGACTTCTCCGGCACCACCTTCATCAAGGCGCTCGATCTACACGGCCGCACCTGTGCAACGGGTCGGTTATCGTGGATCGCACAATGAGCTAGCAGGGCTTGAAGTCCTTGGGATCGGTCGGTCGCACTTCCCCAATCACACCTTCTTTTCCACCACCTTCTCGCCGTATACCACCGAGTGCTCATCGGGGCTGGTGATACATACGTGTCCTCCACAATTTGGCACCGCTGGAGCAGCCCGTTGCTGCTACAGATGCGAACCGAACGACCATGTGGACCAACCTTTACCACCAACGCCACCAGCCCAAGAGGCTCTTTGCCTTTCTCTTATTCGGTGTGCTTGCCAACTCATCCTTCGCCCAAGGAGACCTACTGCCAGCGTATCCGAATGAGATCCGGTTCAACAACGGCATGGCGTACTTCAGTGGCGCGCCCTTCACGGGCATCCTAGTGGAAGAAGGCACCAACACGCGCTTGGGTGAGTACCGCAGTGGAAAACGCGTAGGCCTGCACACCACCTACCACAGTCCCGGTGTGAAGAAGGAAGAAGGTCAATACGACAATGGCCTACGGATGGGGCCCCACTGGTACTGGCACCCGAACGGGCAACGCAAGGTGGAATACACCTACTTCAATGACCGGGTGGCGGATGGCCGGTATACGGTGCTGGATGCCGAAGGGCGGAGGACCGTGGTGGAGATCTATAGCAACGGAAAGAAAGTAGGCGAGGCCACCTACCGGGGGGATGACCTCTACGAACCCGTGACCCGCCACTATTCCGATGGGACCAAGAAAGCAGAAGGACACTTGAAGAACTCCAAGCCCGACGGAACCTGGACCGCGTGGTACGCGGACGGGAAGAAGGAAAAGGAAGAGAACTATGTGGATGGCACCTTGCATGGCACGGTGATGTCCTACTGGCCTACGGGCGAGAAGAAACGTGAAGAAGTCTATGAGCATGGACTGCTGGTCGGCTCCCCGTACATCAACGACGTGGATCCATTGACCTCCGTAGGTCATGCCCTTCGGTCCGGCTCCACCCTGTTCATGGCGCTGTATGGCGACCTTCAGGATACGGTCTTCGTGGTGGTGGACATGTCCCTCCCCTCTGGTCGGAGCATGGCGAATGGACCGATCTTTCGCGCTCAAGCCTTGGGTGCGTTGGAAACCCGCATGGTTCGATTGGAGGGAATGCGGTCGATCCCTTACCTCTCTCGACGCGCCGGGTACAGCATTGAATTCTCAGAACCGCGCTCAGAAGCGGTGTACGACAACGGCCACACGGTGACCACTGGCAAACTGGGTACGATAGAGACCCAGATGCCGGCCGGGTACAGGGGCAAGGCCTCGATCCGCATGAAGATCACGGATCTCACGCATTCCAAGACCCTGTTCAACAAGGTCCTGTCCGGGACCTCACGCATCCATCCCGAAAAGAGCAAGGCCCTGGAAATTGCGCCAGCATTGATCCGCTCGGATGTGATCGACGTTTCCTATTCCGCCTTCCGGATCAAAGCGCAGGTGGTCCGTGTCACGGAATTCGACCGACGCGGAAATGCGAAACGCGTGGAGATCGATCGTGGGTCGGAACTCAATTTGGCAAAAGGCTTCGTGTTCAACGTCCGCCTACAGGGCGACACGATCGTGGAACGGACCATAGCCAGGTTGGAGGTGGTGGAAACCAGCAATGGCTCGGCGATCTGCAAGATCGCCGAAGGCGAAGGAACGATCACACAACAATTGAATTCCGGCGGCCAGCTCATTGCTATTTCCGCATACAAACTCTGAACAACATGCTATCCAAATACTTCACCAAGGTCGAGGACCGCTTCGTCTTCAACATCAGTTTGATCTTCTGGCACTTGCTCGTACTCTTGGCCGGGATCGGCATCGTCGTCGGTATCGCCGTGTTCTTCTGGAGCATGGTTCCTGCAACGCAAAGGCAGGTACAAGCGCGACCGGTGCCGGAAAAGATGGCCTATCCGGATCCCGTGAAAGTGGACCTGAGCGAGTTGCAGGTAGCAGAACCGGTATCCGCCGCCGAACCCACGAACACCGTTTACTTGGAACCCATTTCCGAGACGGTACAGAACAGTGCTACGCATACAGCACTGGCCCCGGAGGCGGAGGACCTGACCGGGTTCGATGAATACCGCGGATCCATGGGTCGATTGCGCGAATTGGTCCCGCCGTCGCGTCATTCGTGGGACGGGAATGGATACTGGAGCTACCCCTATGGTCAACGCTACTGGGACGTTTACAAGCAGGACAAATACAGGCAGTGGTCGGTGACGGAACCGGGCATCGAGGACAAACTGGAACAACTGTACAAGCGAACGAAGGCTGCGAACTACACAGAGAAACGGGATCTCTTGGACGGCCTCAACACCTTGTTGAGCACGATACCCGAACCGGACCGATACGACATGCTCGTGTACGTGCTGTCCCGTCCATCGAACAATTGGCAGAACAGCGTTTCGGTGTATAAGGCGATTGCGTCACTACCGCCCAAAATGGGTCTTACGAACGACCAGGAACACATCAAGTCGCTCCTGCGAAGGGGTCTCTCCAACCCAACATCCGGTGTCGCATTCATTGAATTCATCGCTTCGTGCATCGATCGTTTCGCTCCAGCATCTCGTGTGGAAGCGCTTTCAGTAGCCTCGAAGAGCTACTTCAACTACTTCGGTCAAGACCTGATGCTTCAAAAGGAAGCGACCGGCATGTACCTCGAGCTGATCGATCGGATCGACGCACCCATGCAGCCGAAAGCATTGGCGCAGTACTACGGACTCTATTTGACGAAGAACGAACAGCGCAGAGGCCGGATCGCCCGGATCGACAGGGAGCACGATGCATTGCGGAAGCAGATCGACACGGAATTCAAGCAGGCACAGATCGCTGCGACGTGGGAGAACAAAGCCAAGCAGGCCCAGAAGGACGAATTCCGACAAAAGTCCTTACTCGTGGCTGGAGGCAGCATTCTGCTGATCGTCGTAGTGGCGATCATGCTTGTCTTCCTCTCCATCCAACGGATCGTAAAGAAGATCGAGGCCAAGCTGCCCTCCCCTCAGGCTGCAGCAGAATAGAACTGATCACCGTCGGATCTCCGGTAGGCAGCATCGTCAAGTGATCACGGTCCCTTTCGCTCTGCTGGTTCCCGCTCGATCCGAAAGGCGTGTTCTTCAGATCCGCGCGTACACGGAACTCAACGAGGGTGAACAGCTGCCACTTACGCAACAGAACCGACCACGCACTCAATAGCGCTGGCAGCAGTTTCTGGTTCCTTTCAATTTAGCCGTGCAGGGTCGGCATACCGCCGGTTCCGAAGAAAACCAAATGAAATGAGCACTGTAAACACCACTCCACAGAACACAACGATCTTGATCAAGCAGAAGAGCTTGGGCATCGCACTTGTGCTATCCTTTCTATTCGGCCCCTTGGGCATGTTGTACGCCACGATCATGGGTGGGGTCATCATGTTCGTTGTGTCCGTTCCCGTGGTCTTGTTCACCGGCGGCCTCGGGCTACTCTTGACGATCCCGGTCGGCATGGTATGGAGCGCCTCGGCCGTGAACAGCTACAACAAACAGCTTTTGGGCCGCAATTGAAAGTTGCAACCCATTGTTCCTTTGAACGCCCGTGCGAACCACACGGGCGTTCGTATTCCACGGATCTCGGACCAACGACCAAGACGTTCACCACCCACTCGGTCCATGCCGCCGGTCACTCAGGCGTACTGGTATAAAGGAAGTTCACCAACCACCTTGCCGCCGATGGCAGACGAAACCGGCATCCACCTTTTCCTACTCCTACTCTCGTTGGCGGGCATCCTATTCGCCACAAGTTCAATGGAGCGGGACGCGGTGCTGCGCGGTCGGGTACTCCTTCCCGATCCGACATCGGATCGACCTTGCATACTTCACGCACAGATAGGTCAGCGCACGCGCCACGAACGCTTGAAGGCTTCGGGTAAGTTCCGGTTGACCATTCCGAGCGGTGGTCATGCTGTCTTGACCTTCGTCCAGGGTCAACAGACGATCTCTACCATTCGGATCTGGCACCGCGTCGGACGTGTTCGAGGTTCGTTCCCATCCCGACCAGTGTTCGATCTCGGGGATATCGCACTCCGCGAATGGGGGCAACACGGATACAACATGAGGGTGCATTATTGGCTGAGCGATGAAATGATCGTCTCCGCTGGCACTGAGCCTGGTCGCAGTGCGCCGCTGGATCGCCAACTGCTTGATCACTCCTTTCACTTTGATCCGAGAAGATCCGTGATGGACTCCGGCCTTCAAACATGGATAGAAATGCGTAGGGTGATCCCGCCGGCATGGTTGATCGAACGGAGTTCAGAACATGATGTAACCGCCACCTACGCGCCAAGCACGACCATCTGCTCGATCTCATGTTACCGAGTACCGGACATGAATGAACTTCGGTCATGATGAGCACCTTGATCCAATTCCGATGGTGTTCCGCGAAGCTCCTTCACGGATCCCCAAGAAATCCATAGTTTCCAGTTCCTATTCGACTCGGTCATGAGAACATCACCCTTCTTCCGATACTGCTGGAGCCTGACCTTGTTGTCCGTTACGGTTTTCACGCATGCACAGAACGTGGGGATCAATACCACCGGAGCAGCACCCAATGGCTTCGCACTCTTGGATGTGAACAATGAAGGCATTCTGCGCGGTGTGCTCCTGGCCCGACTCCCCACGATCGACCGCGAAAGCATAGCCGGATTGGGAATCACGGAGGATGGCCTTACCGTATATGATACCACCACCAAGACGTATTGGTACTGGGATGGTACGCAGTGGGTGGAGATCGGTGCAGCTGTCGCGAGTAGTGGGTGGGGGCTGAATGGAAATGCAGGTACGGTCGACGGGGTTCACTTTCTCGGCACCACGGATAATGTACCCATCACTGTGCGTGTTAACGGCCAGCAAGCTGCAAGGATCGATCATCTGACAGGGAATGCGTACTGGGGCTTTCGAGCAGGGAGTACTAACTCGGGCACACAGAATACCGCCACGGGGCAGTGGGCCCTAAGCTCCAACACCACGGGAGTCGAGAATTCCGCGCATGGCAATGGCGCCCTGCGGGCCAACACCACAGGGTTCTGGAATAGCGCGCTCGGGGCCAATTCCCTTGGCTCCAATACCCAGGGTAATTTGAATACTGCTGCCGGATACTCGGCAATGACGTCCAATACCACAGGTCAAGATAATTGCGCACTAGGTGGGTGGGCCCTCATGTCGAACACAACCGGATCGTTGAATGTTGCGATCGGCTTGGGTGCTTTGGGGGGCAATACCGTCGGACACAGAAATACAGCTACAGGACATCTCGCTCTTTCCGATAATACCAGTGGTATCGCAAATACAGCCGTTGGCCACCACGCACTTGCCTCAAACCAAACCGGTTCTGAAAACACAGCACTTGGCGAAGAATCACTCTTTTCCAATCGCACGGCAAGTGGTAACACCGCACTTGGTTCGCAGGTGTTGTTCTCCAATGTCGCTGGCTCCAATGCCACTGCGATCGGGCAGGGAGCACTGCAATACGCAAATAGCACCACCGTACCTTTCGTGAATACCAATGTTGCAGTAGGTTACAGTGCGCTTCGTGGGTCCGCAACTCCTGCGGACAATACCGGGCTTAATAACACGGCTGTGGGATATCAGGCGTTGATGAATAACACGTCGGGGATGGACAATGTCGCTTACGGTTACTCGGCATTGACACAGAACACAACCGGGAACAGCAATACGGCCATTGGTGTATTTTCCATGTGGCAGAATACCACAGGCCAAGCGAACACGGCAGTAGGCGGTTACACGCTTCTATTCAATACATCGGGGTATCACAACAGTGCTTTTGGCGAGTACTCGCTCACGGCGAATACCATCGGTGTGGGCAATACGGCCATTGGCGAGTGGGCTCTGGAAAGCAACGTCAATGGAAACTACAATGTCGGTCTTGGGGCCCAGGCGCTTCGAAGCAACCAAACTGGGGCAGTTAACGTAGCGTTAGGGTATCAAGCTCTCCATGAAAGCACATCGGCCAGCGGCAACGTGGCTATAGGTCACCGCTCTCTATTCCACTCGAATGGCATTTTCAACTGCGCCGTGGGGCCATATACCCTTGAAGCCAACCTAACTGGCACAGGTAACACGGCCATAGGACGGGCTGCTCTTAGCACCAACCAAGGAAGTGATAATGTTGCTATTGGCCACAACGCGGGCATGGGTTCAGTGGCAAGTGTTGGCTCGGTTGCGATAGGGGCACTTACCGGTGGAGTGGGCAGCTTTAACGTCTTTATCGGAACGAACGCCGGCCTATCGGAACTTGGCAGCGATCGTTTGTACATCGAGAATTCAGCCTCATCCGACCCCCTCATCTACGGTGAGTTCGACAACGACTTCGTCCGGATCAACCATAACTTGGGTGTGGGTTGCAGCGCATTCGGCGGAGGAACCAAGGTGCTCGCGTTGGAGAACGGGACACCTCCCAGCGCCCCGATCAGCGGAGTACTCCTCTATTCCACCGGAGCGAGCAGTGAGTTGGAGGTCATGGACGAAGCTGGATTCACCACGGTGCTTTCGCCGCATAATTTCAGTCTCACCCCGAAGTCGGAACCCATGGCATGGTCCTTCTACTCGAAGAACGCGAATCTGGGCCTACAGGTGAATGTGGACATGATGCACGTAGCCCGTCTTGTTGAAGAACTGAGTGGAGCGCAGCTTGTCCATCAAGCGGATCTGGATGGAAATGATGTGGATCGGATCCCGCAAAAGGAGAAAAGTCTGATCGAGCGAGTAGCAGCTTTGGAAAGATCCCTTACGTTAGCCCATGAGCATATTGCACTCCTTCAACAAGCCTTGGCAGAACAGCAGTCACCCTAGATCGAATTGGAATGAAGAGATCAACAGCAGTTGTCATCGACGACGAAGAATCACCACGCAACACCTTGCTGAGCTTGCTGCAGCGGAAGCATCCGGAGGTGAACGTCGTGGGCGTGGCGATGGATGTCCCAACGGGAATAGAATTGATCCGACGCACATCGCCGCAGGTGGTTTTCTTGGACATCGAGTTGAAGGACAAGACCGGTTTCGACATCCTCAAAGCATTGGGAGAGGATCGTCCGCACGTGATCTTCACCACCGCGCATGAAAGCTATGCCGTACGGGCCATTCGATTCAGTGCGCTGGACTACCTCTTGAAGCCGATCGATGCCATCGAACTGCAAGAGGCGATCGAAAAGGCCGACAAGGCGATCCATTCACAGGAGAGGCCAGCTATGGTGGATATGCTGTTGAAGAACATCGACCGCACCTCCGGAGAACGGATGATCGCTTTACCGGTCAGTGATGGCTTGGAACTCGTCCATGTGAATGAGATCGTGGTGTGCGAGTCGGAATCCAACTACACGACACTGTACATGCGCGACAACAAGCGGCTCGTCATTTCAAGAACGTTGAAGGATTTCGAGGATCTGCTTGGTGAGCAGGACTTCATCCGAGTCCACAATTCGTTCTTGATCAGCAAGAAGCACATCAAGAAATACATCAAAGGAGAGGGCGGGGAGGTCATCATGTCCAACGACATGAACATCCTCGTTTCAAGGCGTAAGAAACCGGATCTGATGTTGGCCTTGGATCGTCTTTGAGGGTAGGCCGGTCCAATTGCATCGACCAGCTGCTGGAGGTTTGGCCAAGCCCGCCCCCTCCTACCTTCGCCCACCCATGGGCACCACCCACGTACACGACCATTCCGACCATCCGCATGGGCACGTTCATGCTGCCGGTGCAGTGGCTTTGCGCACCGCTTTCTTCATCAACTTGGCCTTCACTGTTATTGAATTGGTGGGTGGATGGTGGACAGGCAGTATCGCCGTACTGACCGATGCCATGCACGATGCGGGCGATTGCTTGGTGTTGGGTGCTGCGTGGTACTTGCAACGGGTCGCACTGAAGGGACGGGATGCCCACTACAGCTATGGGTATGGGCGTTACAGCATGTTGGGCGGCTGGCTCACGAGCGTGGTGTTGGTCATTGGCGCACTCTTCATGCTCAGTGTTTCCCTGCCACGACTTTGGGCGCCGGAAATGCCGGATGCGACGGGGATGATCGGCATCGCGTTGTTCGGCTTGGCGATGAATGGTCTGGCAGCATGGAAACTGCACGGAGGGGATACGTTGAATGAGCGTGGCGCGTACTTGCACCTGTTGGAAGATGTGCTGGGATGGGCAGCTGTGCTCGTCGGTGCGATCATCATCCACTTCACGGGCTGGGCCATTGTGGATCCATTGATGAGCATCGGCATCAGCCTTTTCATCCTGTGGAATGCGGTGGGCACGTTACGGAAAGGCACAGGGATATTGATGCAGGAGATCCCGGACGGTTTGGACATGCAGGCGGTTCGCGAGCAACTGTTGGCACTGCCGTACGTTACGGATGTCCACGACCAACACACGTGGACACTCGATGGCAGCTTCATTGTACACACGGTACACCTGGTGGTGGGGCAAGTGGATCTTGCGCAAGCGTTGGTGATGAAGGCCCAGGCCCGTTCGTTGATGGAGAAGCAGGGCATCCACCACGCGACCATCGAATTGGAGTGGGCAAATGAGGATTGCCGTTTGGAGCATCATTGAAGATGACACTACCGAAGTCCTTCTATCGCGCACTGGCCAAGCTGAACAAGGCCGTGCTTCCCAAGCAATGGCACAAGGACCTCACACGGCTCAACAAGTTGGAGAAGCTACTGGTCGGTTGGCGGATCTGGGTTACGCTGCGTGCCTTGCAATGACCCCCACCTTGTTCCGTTCGCCTAATTTCGGGCGGTGAGGATCGCGCTTCTTCTTTTCGTCTCCAATTTGACCGGCTCTTCGTTCGGTCAATCCGACTTGGTCATCAACGAATTGCAAGCGGCCAATCGACACACGTACGTCGCTCCGGATGGCAGCACGCCGGATTGGATCGAAGTGTACAATGCGGGCACGAGCCCTATCGACCTGCACGGGATGCGCTTTGCGGTGGTCGGTCGTCAGCATGTGATGGAACCCTTGGTGGTCGCGCCGGGCGAACACCGTTTGCTTTGGTTCGATGGCCGTCCAGCGCGTGGTGCCGATCACATGGGCTTCTCGCTTCCGCGCAAAGGAGGCACACTGCTGCTCATTGCTGCCGATGGTATCACGATCCAGGATGTATTCACCTATCCCGCCATGGCGGGTGATCTCAGTGTGGGTCGGTTGCGCGATGGGCTGCGGGATTGGACCTTCTTCACCTGTGCAACACCGGGTACTCCGAATGAGGGAAGAGCGATCGTTCAAGGTCGAACACGAACGCCGGAACCGGACAGTACTTGGAGCAGCCTTGCCCCGGGAAAGGAACTGGCATTGCTTGTTGAAGAAGGCGCGGTCCTCCGGTACACCTTGGATGGCACCGAGCCCACCGACATGCATGGTTTGAAATACACCGGACCGATCCCGATCGATCGGGACCTGGTGATCCGGGCCCGCGCCTTTCTAGCGCACAAACTGCCGAGCAAGGAATACTGCGAGACCTATATGTTGGATGGTGCCGCGAAGGAAGGCATGACCATCGCAATGGATCAGGACGGACTCTCGGCGGACAGTACCGGGATCAATGTGGAAGGGGCCTTGGCGAATTTCAGCCGGAAGGGACGCACCTGGGAACGCTTGGCCATGGTGAAGTTCAACGGCACCGAGGATGCGCCGATCCCCATCGGCATCAGCATACATGGCAGCGGATCACGCAGCTTGCCGAAACGCTCCTTCAAGTTGCACGCCAGGGACCGGTACGACAGTCCGGTGAAAGGACTGCGGCTCCGCAACGAGGAACACTTCCAAGAAGGGATCCTGCGTGCCGATGCCGGAGCGCACACCTTCTTGCGCAACCGATTCATGGAGTTGTTGGTGAAGAACAACGGCCTGAACGTGGATGTGCAGCCCTCCCTGCCCATGCCGTTGTACTTGAACGGTGCATACTGGGGGTTGTATCGCTGGATGCCTCCGAAGGACGCGCAGTGGCTGGAACGCATCAGCGGATCCCAAGCCGTGGATGTGTTGGAGGGTCCCGCCGGTGTGGTACGCTCTGGAAGCGATGCGCACTTCGCTCCTGCCATGGACCTGCTCTTCGCCGGAGCTCCGTTGGATAGTATGGCTCAACGGATCGATGTGGCCAATTTGATCGACCTCGCCTGTTTGGACCTGTACACCGGGCGTGCGGACCATGACCTCAACGTGCGTTGCTACCGGCCTCGGCAAGCGGATGGTCGATGGCGTTGGGTGCTCTTCGACATGGACCTGTGGGCACCCGCAGGGGAGAACGGGGTGGAACGCATGGCTTCGGCAACGGGATCTGAAACGCCATACATCCCACAGATCCTGGCGCAACCTGAACTGCGCAATGCGCTCTTGGCACGGATGACCGCCTTGTTGGCCACCGTGCTCACCCCAACGCATGCAGCAACGTTGGCCGATAGCCTGTATGCCGCATCGCGTACAGACCTGCTTGCGGATCATGCCCGCTGGCAAATGGAAATGGAACGGCCCCACCCGGATACCTGCCATGCGATGCTCAACACCTTCTTGGCCGATCGTCCCGAGCACTTGACCCGATCCTTGACCGAGCAGACCGGACTTCGACTGCGCACCTTGATCGTTGACGTTCCTCAAGCTTCGGTCGGAACGGTCTACATCGAGGGTCTTCCGTTGGCTGCCGGAGAACAGCGCATCAGCTGTTTTCAAGGCGTACCTATCACGTTGAACGCACGGGGTGCGGAAGGCATGGTACTGACCGGATGGAAGGGTGCGGACAGCGATGGACCGGTGATCCGTGTGGAACCGGGGCGCACTCGAATGGTGCGACCGCTCTTTACGCCCGTACTTCCGTGATCAAGCCGGAACGGCCTGCAACAGCGAGGTGAACAAGGACAGTCCGTCCGTATTCCCCAAGCGCTCATCTGCCGCGCGCTCCGGGTGTGGCATCATGCCGAACACATTACGCTCCTTGTTGCACACACCGGCGATGTTGTCCTTGGATCCGTTCGGATTGGCGGTATCGAACACGCGTCCTTCGGCATCGCAATAGCGGAACAGCACTTGATCGTTCTCCTTCAACGCTTTCAGTGTGGCGGCATCGGCATAGTAACGCCCTTCGCCATGGGCGATCGGGATCTTCAACGCTCTGTTCGGCACTGCGGCCGTGAGGGCGGTGCGTTTGGTTGCTGCTAGGATGTACGTGTTCCGCGAAATGAACAGCTGTCCTTCGTTGTGCAACAAGGCACCGGGCAACAGGCCGGCTTCACACAGCACTTGGAATCCATTGCATACGCCGAACACCAGACCTCCTTTCTTCGCATGCGCCACCACCTCCTGCATGATGGGCGAGAACCGGGCAATGGCACCGCTGCGGAGGTGATCGCCGAAGGAGAACCCGCCGGGCAGAACCACCATGTCCACCCCTTTCAGGTCGTGATCCTTATGCCAAAGCCGTTCCACGGGCTGCCCCATGGTGGTGCCCAGCACATGGATCATGTCCTCGTCGCAATTGGAACCGGGAAAGATGACGACGCCGAATTTCATGGAAGGTCGATGGGTTGATCCGAGGGCGCGAAGGTAACGCCTAGGGGTGGGGCCTCCGGGCGCATACAGGGACATCGCCTCTTAACACTCCGCATCAGGTCTGCTGTTTCTGCGAAACAGCTAGGGTCGAGCCATTCGTCAGACTTGAATTCGATTCTCTGTGACCCCTCTGGGTCAGCCGACAAGGACAATGACCGGAGTTGCGTTCTGACCCCAGAGGGGTCGCAGAAATTAGAAGCTGGCCCCCTCACGGGTGAACGACCCTAGCGGGGTTGCAGCGAATTAGAAGCGTTCGTCCAAAGCGGATAGGGCTAACCGTATTGTCGCCACAGGGCCAGACCGAACAGGACCAGCACGGCCAATTCCCCCAACCATGCCCGACGCGTTCCAAGAAAGGCATGCACCGCCAACATGGAGAGCGGAACGGCGATCAGGACGGGTGGCACCCGATCGGTCAGGAAGCTCAGGAGCGCCATCACAACACCCAAGGCGGTGGCGAACGCCAGGAAGGAACTGCGCAGGTTCTGCTCCCGCACCACGCCACGCTGGTAGTGTTCCGCGAATCGCAACAGGGCCACGATGGAAATACAAACGAGAACGGCCGCACGCGCTACGGTGAACCACGCGGGAACCACCGTAGGCGATGGTCCGGAATCCACCACGGTACGCAGTGGTCGCCATTCATCCACCCCGAGCAGGTTCAGCACCCCCCATGCCAAATAAAAGACAAGTGCTATACCGACCAAGGGCACCAGGTATTCCCTCCATTGGAAGGGACGAATTACGGAGACCGATGCCCAGACCACCACCAGAACGAAGGCATAGGGCATGTAGAACAAGGATGCGATACCCAAGAGCAGACCCGCATCGAAGAGTGCGCTCATGGCCGGTCCACCGCTGTTCATGCTCCAGGTCCGGCGCATCGCGAATACCACGAAGGGCATACCGAACAAGGCCGATCCGAGGCTACCGGGTTCGGCGAACACCGCAAGGCAAAGCGGAAAGAGCAACGCGGGCAGGTGATTGCGTCGGTCCACCAGATCCGCTCCGTTCACCAGACCGGTGATCTGTAAAGCGAGGATGCCAACGACGAGCACCTGAACAATGCCGAATGTCCAGGACATCCTCCCCAACCATCGCGCTACGAGTTGCTGCAAGGGCATGCCCGAAGCCCCGTCCAATACGGCAGCCTGAAAATGGGCCGCGAACAACAGCGGGAGTAAGACCAACAGGACCAGCAGGATGCCGGGTTGGTTGGTGCGGAAGAGGCGAACGAGCATAATGGACTGCGGATCCAGAAGCGGTCTATCTTTGGCGCTTCAATTCCGAAACGCCATGCAACAGATCTACTTCGCCATTGGTCATTTCTTGGATAACTCCTTCAAGATCCTCGTCACAATGGATTGGATGCCGGTGGTCGCGATCAGCATCCTGCTGGGCGTCGGACTCGTGTATTGGCTGAATATGCAGGGCAAATACAACGCTGCTGCCAAGCGGGACGGCACCCTCATTTGACCGGTTGTGGGGTCCCCTTCGTGCTGGGTTTCTTGATCAGGTCCAGACCGATATCCGTTCGCACATACTTCCCTTCGAAGACGATCAGTGCAGCGCTCCGTTGAGCGGATAGGATGGCTTGTTCCAGGTCCTTCCCAAAAGCCGTAACGGAAAGCACACGACCTCCGGCCGTTACCAATTGCTCCCCTTTGATGGCCGTTCCACTTTGGAACACATAGGCATCGCGCACGAGTTCCAATCCGGTTATCGGATGGCCCGTTTCGTGATCACCCGGATAGCCTTCACTGGCCAGGACCACGGTCACTGCGGTGCGGTCGTCCACATCCACATGGCGTTCGCTCAACGTACCGGAAGCGATGCCTTCAAAGAGATCCAATAGATCGCTACGTAGCCTTGGAAGGATGGCCTGCGATTCGGGGTCGCCCAAGCGCACGTTGTACTCGATCACGTACGGTTCGCCATTCACGTTCATCAGGCCCATGAAGAGGAAACCGCTGTAGGCGATACCCTCCTTGCGCAGACCACGAATGGTGGGTGCCGCGACCCGGTCATGCACCTTCTGCATGAAATCCTTGTCTGCGAACGGGGCCGGAGAAACCGCTCCCATGCCACCGGTGTTCGGTCCCGTATCGCCTGCTCCGATGCGTTTGTAGTCCTTGGCGGCTGGCAGCATCTTGAACGATTCCCCGTCGGTGATGAGGAATGCGGAGAGTTCCACGCCTTTCAGGAATTGCTCGATCACCACGCGTTGGCCGGCCTCGCCGAAGCGACCTCCCACCAGCATATCCTTCAGCACCTTGGCCGCCTCCTTGCGATCCTCGGTGATCACCACGCCCTTTCCACTCGCGAGTCCGTCCGCCTTGATCACGAACGGGGGCGGGGTGTGTTCGATGTGCTCGATCGCCGCTTGCAATTCGGAAGCACCGAAACTGCGGTGTGCGGCCGTAGGGATGTTGTGCCGGAACATGAATTCCTTGGCGAAGTGCTTGCTGCCTTCCAATCGCGCACCTTCTTGTCGCGGGCCGATCACGGTGACGACACCCGCGAGTTCCTTGTCCGCCGCGATACGGTCGTGCAGGCCATCCACCAAAGGACCTTCCGGACCCACGACCACGATGCGGATGCGCTTTTCCAAAAGGAATGCGCGCAACTTCTTCTGGTCATCCAGGTCCAGGTCGACATTGCGTCCGTGCCTGACCGAGCCGGGGTTCCCCGGGGTCACGTACAGCTCATCCAACAGCGAGCTCTGCGCGATCTTCCATGCCATTGCATGCTCCCTTCCACCACCTCCGATCAATAGTACGTTCATAGGAATGCCTTTCGTACAAAGGAACAGCGCTCCTTTCCGGGGCCGAAATGTTGTTTTCAACAAATGCGCCGCATCTCGTTCAAAAAGCACCCCGGCGCATGCGCGTCATTACAGCCGTTGGGACCCACCGAACAACGAGGGCATGGTCCATTACGGATGCATGAACGGTATGCACAACGCCGCACCCTTCGCAGGATGCGGCGTTGTTCCATGATCCTGATCAATGGGTGTGCTCCACGGCAACGCGCTTGATGCTGCAACCGATGTTGCGCGTGGTGGCCGGATCGATGGCCTTGCCTTCCACAAGTTGCGCGATCGCGCTCTGCACATAACGCTCGTTCACACCGCTTGCGCTGCCTACGTTATCGTCGATCGCACCCTTGTAGGCAAGCTTCATGTCCTTGCCGAAGAGGAAGACATGCGGCGTGGTACGGGCACCGAACGCATCGGCCACCGCATTCCCTGCATCGAGCACGTAGGATCCGCTGTACTTCTTCTCCTTGTAGCGGGCCTGCATATCGGCGAACCCATCCCCGTCGTCGCGCTTCGCCTCGTTGCTGTTCACGAAGACGATGCCCACGCCATAACGCTGGCTATAGGCGGCGAGTTCCGGGTAGCGACCTTCCCAACCCTCGCTTCCTTCACTACCGATCACGAACGGACAGGTGTTGCAGGAGAACACGACCAAAAGACCGTTCTTGCCCATGATGTCGGTCAAGGAAAGATCCTTGCCACCGACATCCTTCATCTTCACATCGGCCGCAGGCATCGGGGAGCCGATAGCAAGGTTCGGAAGAGGTTCGTGGGGCATAACGGTGAATGCGGTAAGTGCGATCGCAGAGGCGACTTTGAGGATCATGATGAAAGTTGCGTTTATGAGGTACGAAGGTAAGCCCACCCGCATGTACCGTGCCGATCCGGTGTAGTGGTGAGCGGATAGTACATGAGAGACGCGAAGACCTCCCGTTGAGGTGGCCTTCGCGTTGTAACGAAGGAGGATCCATTGCAGGATCACGGACTTGATGATCACTTAGGGATGGACCAGCCCACCCTTGATGGCGATGCGTACCAGACCCGCCACGTGGTGCGTGTCCAGCTTCTTCATCAGGTTGGTCCGGTGCGTATCCACCGTGCGTGGACTGATGAAGAGGCGTTCGCCGATCTCCCGATTCCCAAGTCCTTCGGCCAACGCTGCGAGCACTTCGATCTCGCGATCGCTGAGCCCGGCGAGCAGCGAGGAGTTCCGCCCCGTGCTGGCACCTTTCTGCAAGAGTGCATCGGTGACGCTGCTGCCGAAATAGCGTCGCCCTTCATGCACCTCGCGGATCGCCAGTAGCACCTCGTCACGACCGGCATCCTTCACCACGTAGCCATCCACACCGAGGTCGATCGCCCGTTTGATCATGGCGGGTTCATCGAGCATGCTCAACACCAAGCCCTTCACTTCGGGATGTGTCCGTTTGACCTGCGCGATCAATTCATACCCATCCATATCGGGCATGTCCAGGTCGGTGACCAACACGTCCACCTTGACGCGACCCAGTAGGTAGAGCGCTTCCTCCCCGTGTAGGGCGGTACCCACACAATCCATATCCGGCACCCCGGCCAGCAGGCTTTGCAGTCCGTCGATCACGATGCGGTGATCATCACAAAGGACGATGCGGATGGGTTCCATGTGGGATCAGTTCTGCAAAGGAACGCGCAATGTGGCAATGGTACCACCTTGGGTACCGGGTTCAATGGAGAAGATGGCTTGCATGACACGCGCACGGTCCTTCATGTTCTGCATGCCCATTCCATCCGACCGGGACGTGGGGTCAAAGCCTTGTCCATCATCTTCCATGATCATGACCAATTGGCCTTTGTTCCGCAGCAGTTGCACATGCACTTCCGAAGCATTGGCATGCTTCAAGGCATTGGCCACGAGTTCTTGGGCGATACGGAACACGCCGATCTCCACTTCGGACGGCAATCGTTCGGTAAGCCCATGGGATTCGAAAGCGTACCGCATTCCGGGCGAACTGAGGGACTTCCGAAGCATATCCTCCAAGGCCGGGACCAGACCCAACCGACCCAATGCACGAGGCATCATCCGATGTGCGATCCCACGGACATCCCGACTGGCATCGTCGACGATCGCGAGCATATCGCCAAGCGCGTCCTGCGCGTTGTCATTTGCAGGACCAGCCTGTGCGGATAGGCCCTCCAGCCTGTACTTGAGTCCGGCGAGCTGCTGTCCCACGCCATCGTGCAATTCGATCGCGATGCGCTTCCGCTCGGTGTCGGTCCCTTCCAGGACGGCCTTCAATCCACGTTCGCGTTCTGCAATGACCTGTGCGCTGAGGTTGCTGCGGTGGCGCGCACGTTGTAGGGTAACGATGAGGCCCGCTGCAAGCAGGATCAAGGCGATACCAGCGATCAACAGAACGATACGCAGGCGCTGGCGGGCCAATTGTTCGCGCTGGAGCACGGACCGAGCCCGGGTTTCCAGCAGTTCGTTCTCGGTTCGTTCGGTCTCGTACTTCACCTGCATATCGCTCAAGGTCTTCACCCGTTCAAGCACATATAGGCTGTCCTTCAGGCCGACCATCTGTTCGTAGCGGCGCAATGCTTCGCGCACATCGCCGCGTTGTTCCAACAACGGCACCATGATCTCCAATGCATCGATCAGTTGGTCCGTGTAGCCGTTCTCTTCCGAGATGCGCATGGATCGATCCAGCAGGGGGATGGCCTTGTCCAACCGCCCGGCATCTCCATGCACCTTCGCCATATTGGCCAGGAAAGTGGCTTGGCCACTCACATCGTTGCCACGTTCACTCCATGCTTGCGCTTGGGTGAACCAACGCAACGCCTCCGGACCGTCGCCTCGGTTCTCCATGATGACACCGATGATGTTGGCCATGCTCCCCATCTCACTCCACATATCGAGTGCTTGGTAGAGTTCCAGCGCTTTCTGCGCTGCGGGCAGCGATTCGTCCTCCTTTCCCCTTTCCTGCAGGAGGGTGGCGAGCTGGCCCATGACGTTGGCTTTTGGATATCCCGGTGGAGAGGACTCCAACATGTCCACCGCTTGCCGGGTGATCACTTCGGCCTTGTCCATGTCCCCCATTTGTTGATAGAGGCGGCCGCTGTTCCCGCGCAACATGGCCTCGCGCACCCGATCGCCGAGCATGTGGTAGATCCGCTCTGCAGCTTGGTTGTGTACCAAGGCACTATCGAACTGCACCAGTTCCACCCATGCCGCACCGATCTTGCTATGGCTGGCCGCAATGCCGAGTGTGTCCTTGAGCGTTCTGCGCATGCGCAGGACCCGGTGATTGATCGCGATGGCGGGCCGGAAGTGGCCGAGGCGATGCTCGATCAAGGCCAGGTCGTTGAGGCAGGTTGCTAGCAGGGCACTGTCGCCGATGGCCGTGGCGATCGCTACCGCTTCATCCACGTGGACCTTGCCTTTCGCGGCATCGGAAAGAGCGGTCTCATAGCCGATGTTGGTCAGCGTGATCGCACGTTCGGCGCCCCGTTGACCGGGGAGGATCCGCAGCATACTGTCCAAGCTCGATTGCGCGTGAACACCTACAGGGAGCAGAAGCAGGAAGAGCAGAATGCTGGTCGATCGCACGACGCGCAAGATACCTCGCCGAGGGCCTGATCGGATCACGCCGAAGGTCTCAGTGTGCGCGTCCTTTCCAACGCCACGTCGGCCGTGTGACATGGTACGTCCGGCGCGCCGTTGATACGCCTGATGGCGCGTTGGGGTCCGGCTCATAGATCGCGTAATCGAAGGGCTTCTGGCTGTAGTAACCATCCATGAATTTCCGTGCGTAATCCGCACCGCGTACCACATGCTCGGTGGCACGGTGCCACGGCGAGAGGGCACCATACACCGAACGGGTCTCCTTGATCGCTTGTGGACTCATTCCCAAATTGCCACCATCGTCCACGAAGGTGGAGAGGAAGCGCGGGATCCGGAGCATGTGTGCTCCTCGATCATTCAATGCCTTCAACCACGCCCAGTCGCCCATGGCCTTCCATTGTGGGTCGAACAGGACGGCATCGGACCCGGTCACCAACTTCGCCCGAAAGAAAAGGGAACTGCTTTGTACCGGAGTACGCCCCAAACGGAGGATCCCTTTGGTGGGCACTACAGCTTTGCGGTGACAATGGTACGTTCCATCGGCACCGATGACGATGGTATCGCCCGCCACCATATCAGCTTTCGGGTGTTGCTGGAAGAAGTCACGGACCGCGTTCAACGTACCGGGCAGGTATTGCTCATCGCAATTCAACCACGAAAAGACATCGCCCTCCCCTTTGCGGATGCCGCGATTGATGGCATCATACATCCCCGAATCAGCCTCGGCGATCCCGCGGATGTCCGGTCGTGTAAGCAACCATTCCCGGGTCCCATCCTTGGAGCCTCCGTCCTGTACGATGTGTTCCACATCGGCACCGGCATCGCGTTGATCCGCGATGCTGGCGGCATTCAACCGCAGGTACGGCAGTTGGCCGAAACTGGGCGTGACAACAGTGAACTTCATGGACCCTCCCGATCAGAGTGGGATGTTGCCGTGTTTCTTCTTCGGCAGTTTCTCGACCTTGTTCCGAAGCATTTCCAATGCGGCGATGATCCGCTGGCGCGTTTCGGAAGGTCGAATCACGGCATCGACAAAGCCCCGCGAAGCTGCCTCGTACGGATTGGCGAATTGGGCTTTGTATTCGGCCTCCTTTTCCTGGAGTTTTGATCCGGGGTCCTTCGCTTTCCCGATCTCTCCTTTGAAGATGATCTCGGCCGCCCCCTTCGCTCCCATCACTGCGATCTCCGCGCAGGGCCATGCGAAATTCATGTCCGCGCCGATGTGTTTGGAGTTCATCACATCATAGGCACCTCCGTACGCTTTGCGGGTGATCACCGTGATGCGTGGCACCGTAGCCTCACTGAACGCATACAGCAACTTGGCACCGTGGGTGATGATACCGCGCCATTCCTGATCCGTGCCAGGAAGGAAACCGGGTACGTCCACGAAGACGAGCAAGGGGATGTTGAATGCATCGCAGAAGCGCACGAACCGTGCGGCCTTCACACTCGCATCGATGTCCAATACCCCGGCAAGATGTGCAGGCTGGTTGGCCACGCACCCCACCGTTCTTCCTGCCACGCGGGCGAATCCGATGACCATGTTCCGCGCATGGTCCGCGTGTACCTCCATGCTGCTTTCCGGGTCGATGACCGCATTCAGCACATCGCGTATGTCGTACGGCTGATTCGGATTCTCGGGCATGATGGAATCCAATGCCGGACGCAACTCGTCCGATGGTGTGTAGGGCAGCGCGGGAGCTTCCTCTTCGCAATTGCTGGGAATATAGGCCACCAATTGCCGGACCTGGCGGATCGTATCGAGCTCGTTCGGCGCAGTGAAATGGGCCACACCGCTCTTGGAGGCATGGGTAGATGCACCACCGAGGTCTTCACTGGTCACCTCCTCATGGGTTACGGTCTTCACCACGTTGGGGCCGGTCACGAACATGTAGCTCGTACCCTGGGTCATCAAAACGAAGTCGGTGAGTGCGGGACTATACACCGCACCGCCGGCGCAGGGACCGAGGATCGCACTGATCTGGGGGACCACACCACTTGCACGCACGTTGCGGTAAAAGATATCGGCATAGCCCGCGAGGCTGACAACGCCTTCTTGGATGCGCGCACCACCGCTATCGTTCAGGCCGATCAACGGCGCTCCGTTCTGCATGGCGAGGTCCATGATCCGGCAGATCTTGGCCGCATGCGCCTCGGCCAATGAACCACCAAGCACGGTGAAATCCTGGGAGAAGACATAGACCAAGCGACCATCGATGCGGCCGAAACCGGTCACCACACCATCACCTAGGAAGACCTGATCGGCAAGGCCGAAGTTGTCACTCCGATGCGTGACCAATTGTCCGATCTCCTGGAAGGACCCTTCGTCCAACAGCAAGTCCACCCGTTCCCGGGCCGTGAGCTTCCCCTTCTTGTGCTGAGCAGCGATGCGTTCCGTTCCGCCGCCCAAAAGGGCTTTCGCGGTCTTGGCATCCAGAGCCTCGAAATGTTCCTTCATGTTCCGTCCGGTTACCGCACCGTGGATCGGGCGTGGTCAAAGGTAGGATCCAAGGCCCACCCGATCCGGGCCGCTTTGGTCAACTGCCGTACTTTCGGGCAACGATGCAGTGGCGTTTTGCGGACCTACCTGTCCGGACCAAGTTCATGTTCACCTTGGGCATTCCCGTTGTGGGGATGGTCCTGTTGATCGGCAAACAGGTGGATTCAAGCATCAAGCGGCGCGCGGTGATGATCTACGTGAACGAGCGGGCTGCGGTCCTAGGCTCCTTCTCAGAGGTCATCCACAACATGCAACGGGAGAGTGCCTATTCGGTCGGGTTCCTCACCGGCCAGCCCGTTACCTCACAGAAGTTGACCGTGCAACAGCAGCGCACCAACATGAGCATCCAAGCGCTGCGTGATCCATCCAAACCCGAAGATCCGAAACTGAATGACGGTTTGCCTTTGGATGGCTTGAACATCCTGCGCAACCGGGTGCTCGACCGGCGGATCGATGCCACCTCAACAAGCAGGGCCTATACCACGATCGACCATGGACTCTTGGACGAGGTGGACCGGATCGTTCGCACCGGATTGGATCCCGAAACGAAGGATTGGATGTACGCGCACCAGCGCCTGATCAATGCCAAGCAGGCGCTGTGTGCGGTTCGTGATCGGTTGAGCATTGGATCCAATGGCGTATTGCGTGAGGATGACCAAGCCGAATTGAACGACCTCATATCCCAATACGAGACCAACCTGCTGCTTTTTGAACGCGATGCACAGCCAGAGGTGCTCTCCGCCTACCGCGAGCTATTCCAAGGACCGGATGTGAACTTCCTGCGGGCGTTGATCGGCACGGTGAAGGAACGGCGCATGATCGAACCGGTAGGCGTTGCTTCGCGCCAATGGTGGGACCTCTCCTTGCAGGCCTTGGAGAAGTTGAAGCTGGTGGAGGATCGATCACTCGGCCTGATCCAAGAAGTGACCTTGGCCAATGCGCGGAGTGCGGAGTTGCGGTTGCTGATCGTCATGGCGGCCTTGATCGGTGTAGTGGGTGCTGTGTTGGTGATGGGCTTCGTGATCATGCGTGGGGTGCGCAACACGGTGAACGAGGTGAGCCAAGCCGCACTTTCGCTTTCGATCGGCGATGTCAGTGCGGAAGTTCCAGTGAACAGTGCGGACGAGATCGGCCAAATGGCCCGTTCCTTCAACGCCATGATGGACAACATCCGCTCACAAGCACGTAGCGCAGAAGCGATCGGCAAGGGCAACTACGATACGCCGGTAGAGGTACGGGGCAAACAGGACGTGCTCGGCGTGGCGCTTTCGCGCATGCGGGAGAACCTGAAATCCGCCCGCATACGGGATGATGAACAGACCGCCGCATTGAAGGCGGAAAAGGTGAAATTGGAAGAAGCGAACGAACGGATCCTGGTACTGATCAAGGAAATGCACCACCGGGTAAAGAACAACCTGCAAGTGGTGGCAAGTCTACTGCGATTGCAGGCCGGAACCTTCACCGATGAACGGCTGCAAAGCGCCTTCGACCAAAGCCAGAACCGGGTGTCGTCGATCGCGTTGATCCACGAAAAGCTGTACAAAGGCGATGAACTCACGACCCTCAATGTGGGCATGTACATCCAGGAACTCTTCGTTGACCTCGTTCGGATGAACGATGTGAGCGACAACATCGAATACCGAACGCACATCGACCAGCGCTTGGAGTTCGAGTTGGACACCATGGTGCCTTTGGGCCTGGTGTTGAACGAGCTGATCACGAACAGTTTCAAGCATGCGTTCAAAGGCCGTAACGCAGGGCACATCGAGCTCACCATCGTCCGTTCACCGGATGGTCCCTTCGACCTCCTGTACACGGACGACGGGGTGGGGATCCCTGTGGAAAAGATCCAATCGAACGGATCGACCCTGGGTGTCAGCCTGATCGAGAGCTTGGTGGAGCAACTCAACGGCCGAATGACGGTGCAAGGTGACGCCAGCGGAACGCGTTACCACATCCGGTTCAACGCATCGTGATCGGAACCGTCGCTCAACTGTTCGCCAACTCGGCTTCCACTTCTTCGCTCAACTCCATGTTGTGGTACACGACGTTGACATCATCGTCCTCATCGAGCATGTCGATCAGGCGCATCACGTTCTTGGCCACATCCGGGTCGGCGACAGGAATGGTCGATAGCGGAACGTGTTTCAATTCGGCGCTCTTGGCTTCTACCCCGAGTTGATCGAGTTTCTGCGCCAGCGTTCCGAAGGCCGTATACGGTGCAAGGATCATCATACCTTCCTCATCGCGTATCACCTCTTCCGCTCCACTATCGATACACTCCATCTCGAACTCATCTCCATCGCGACCTTCCAAGGCGGGTGCATCGATGACGAATTCGGCCTTCCGATCGAATACATGGGCGAGCGATCCGGTAGTGCCGAGTGTCCCATCGCATTTGCTGAAGTAGCTGCGCACATTGGCAACAGTTCGGGTGGTGTTGTTGGTGGCCGTCTCTACGAAAATGGCGATCCCACCAGGTGCATACCCTTCGTAGTTCACTTCCGCGAAGTCTGCTCCTTCTCCACCGGCGGCCTTCTTGATGGCCCGATCCACAATGTCCTTCGGCATGTTCATGCCACGTGCGTTCTGGATCGCCATTTTCAACCGCGAGTTGGCATCCGGATTGGGACCGCCGACCTTCACCGCCATGGCGATCTCCTTGCCGATGCGGGTGAATAGCTTACTCAACTTGGCGTTGCGTGCGAAGATCCGGTGCTTGCGTTTCTCGAAGATGCGGCCCATGAGGGAAGGTGCTAGAGGTATGGAAAGGCGCCATCCGGCGCGTTGGCAAAAATAAGCGCTTCAACGACAACAGGAGCCGCAGGGCTGCGTGTTGCGCTGTGCCTGCGGCTCGTAGGTCCAACCCCTCGTCGCACGGTCCGGCCCTCCAAGGGGCCGCCACCGAACTAGTTGAACCCGATGATGGTGATCCCCACGTTGAATGGTGTGAGCTTCGGGCCCTTGTTGTTCTCGAATAGCGGCGTAAGGGCGTACTCCGCAAAGAGGTTGAACCCGCCGTACCCAATGCGGGCCGCAGCGGCCAAGCGGTAGGGCAACAGATCATGTTCGCCCTTATCCACATCCTTCTGCGTCGCTCCATTCTGCGAATACTTCAGCTTGTACATGCTGTCGTAGTACCATGTACCCACCACGCCCAAGGCCACGTGGAAATTCTTGTTGTTCCGGAATTCGTAGTTCGGGGGGCGCTTCCCACCTACGGTATCGCGCCTCGCTGCAGCCATTTCTTCTGCGGTAGGCATCTTGGCCCTTTTGGTATTGAACTCCAACATCAGCGGCATACGAAACCCGCTTTGGCGCAGTTTGTTCTTGCGGAATTGCGGATCCTCCACCGGGATCGAGAAGACCGGATCGTTCTGGAATTGCAGCAGATCATTCCCCTTGAAACGGTAATTCGTGATCTCCCAACCCAGACCGGTAAGCAACCCGACGTGGTGCGATCCGAACTCGATCTTCTGTTCCATGAAGTTGATGGAAACGAACCGGGAATTGGCTTGGTCCAACTCCATGAATTCGGACTCTTTGGGCAGGTTGGTGCTACCGTTCGGTCCTAGAAGCATGTTCAAACCCACGTCCACTCCGCTCCAGTACGTGAACTGATTGCGACGTTCGGTACGGATATCCTTGAGCCGGTCGTTGATGCTGTCGCTTTCCGAGGTCCAGTCACGCGTCTCGGTCAGGATGGTGATCTTCTTCCGCTGCGTGGTGATCACCAACGGGTTCGGCTTCTTCGTGGAATCGGGTGAAGAGACCCGTGCGAAGGCACCATCCTTGGCGCTCACGCCCAGCTGCAACGACCGGCCTTGAAGACCTTCGGGTGTATTGGTCGTATCTATCTGCGCTTGGGCGAAAGTGCTTGCCAGCAATAAGGCCGCGGGTAGGATGAGCTTCTTCATGATCACTGTGTTCTGAACATAGGACGAAGAGTGTGATCCGGAGTTACAGTACGCGATGAAAAAGCAAATGGCCCCGGTTCACGAGGCCTTTTGCATGCGTTCGTGGAGGGATCAGACCTCCTCCTTGTGGAAGTTGAAGCGGATGTGGGAGGTTTTCCAACTGCCTTCCGGGTTCTCACCGATATCGATCCGTGCGAGCTTGCGGAGTACGTAAGCCTTGAGCGATGGGTTGGCGGAGCTGCACTCCAACACTTGGATCCGACCTTCTTTATCGACCACGAAACTCACGTTGACCACTCCGGTCATTTCGCGGCTGTCGAGTAATGGGAAAACAAGGTTCTTGTTCAACGCACGATCGAGTGAACGTTCCAATGCGGAGCGTTTGGCATCCACGTGGGTCCGTAACGGCTCTGCGGCGCGGGCGTAACCCAGAGTGAATACGGTGGCGAACAGCAGTAACGAGCGGGAGATGATGGTTTTCATTGCGTGGTGTGATTTGTCCATAGGACGGCATCACACCTGTAGCAGTTACAGCGATCGGGGTGGATCGTGATGAACGGTCGGTAGGTGATGACGAGCGGATCAGCGACTTGCTGAAATGGCCAACCTCCGTCCGAAGCGCAAGTGGAAGGATCCGATGCCTCCCTCCGCATTGCGGCCGATGGAGAGGCCTGCGCCTGTGCCGGCGACCGCCTTCAAGCCCCTGTCCACCACCGCAACGGCATCATCGTCATCCAGCGGGCGGGTATCGCGCGTGGGTGCATCCAACACCTTTCCGCGTATGGTCGAAGCGATAAGACCACCAACGGTAGTGGAATGCTCCATCGGTTCCTTTGGTGTGATCTTTTCCGTTGTGGTGGCCACGAGCAACGGTTCAGGTTCATTGTGGATCACAGGGGTGGCTTGTTCTGGTCGTATGTCCCCCTTCTCTTCGGGCTCTTCCACCAACAACGGCTCGTTGGGTCGTGACTTCGGTGCCGGAATGAACGACCGTTCAGGCTTGGGCGCGCTGGGCTGTACATCAGTCTTTTGGTCTTCGGCGATCTTGTGTTCGGTCGTGATCTCTTGTACCGATCGCGGTGTCGGTTCTTGCACACGATCTTCTCGATCTTCCGGTACAGGTGGTCGCACCTCATCCACTTTGGCTACCTCCGTTCCTACACGCTCCCGGTTGAAAAGGAACCAAGCACTAGAGCCGATCAAGGCGGTGATGGATGCGGCGACGGCCAGACGGACCGCCCAACGTGCAGCACCGATGGGGATCACACGTACTTCCTTCTTCAGGTCCTCCTTTGCTTCGTATACCACGGCAGCAGCAGCTATCCGGGACGACTTGAACAGGTGCAGATCGTGTTGCGCGGCAGGATGCTCCATCAGCCATGCCTCTAATACGCGCTCTTGCTCCTGGGTCAGATCCCCTTCCACATGCGCGATCAAATGGTCTTCCGCCGTAAACGTCGTGAGCACACTCGCAGGAGGAAGTTGTCGCCGGAGTGCTCCTTTTCCATCGAATTCCATTGCGCCACGATCCACTTTGGTCAGTTCCAGCGATCGTTCGGAACGGGAAAGCGCAGGATGATCCATCAGGTATCGCTTCAGCGCAACAGCTTTTGCATCGTCCAGATCGCCTTCGAGTCGGGCGATCAAATGGTCTTCGACATTCATGGAGTCGATGATCCCTGCTGGTGGCAATTCCCGCTTCAAGGCTTCCTTGTCCATAGCGTTCAGCACATTCCCACCACCGGCGATCCTCGGGAGCGCATCGTCCATTGGGGCCAGTTCCGGATGTAGGATCAAGAACAGGTCCAACTCCTTCTCCTGCTCGGGCGTAAGATCCCCTTCCTGGCGATCCAGCAGCCACGCTTCGTAGTTGGTATGGTCGATCCGTCGGTTCAAAGCACACGATCCAATTGACCGATGAAGGCCTTCAAGGCAGACCTTCCACGGTAGATATACACCTTCACTTGCGAACTGTTCAATCCGGTGAGTTCCGCTATTTCGTCATACGAGTACCCCTCGAGATCACGCAGCAAGACAACGCTGCGTTGCACTTCTGGCAGAGTAGCTAGCGCATTGTCCAACACCTCTTTCAGGTCGGGTTGTGCAGTCGTGGTCCGCAGGAGCTGGTCGTGTTGTTCTTCCATCCGTGTGCTGCGCTTGCCCTTGCGCACTTCGTCCACCATGAGGTGGTGGGCGGTGGTGAACAAATAGCTTTTCACTTTTCGGCCCTCCACTTCATGCACCTTCATCCAAAGCCGTGCGAAACTCTCTTGGACCACATCCTTGGCCAATTCTTCATCCCGCAGATGCTTCACCGCAAAACGGTAGATGCCGTCGGCATGCAGGTCTACGGCGCTATTGTAATCCGGTATGGTCATCGGGGAGGGACCCGGTGTTCTATGATACGACGGTCAGCTATCCGTGAAAGTTACAGGAAGAGGATCCGCAGCCTGAAGTTGGAAGGGACCACGGCCGGGGTTGAAAGCATCTCCTTGACTTGCGCACGATCGATCAGCGAGCGGAATGAACTGGCCCTGCTAGAGCGCATCTCAAATTTTCCTTCGGGCTGCGCGGGAGCCTCGTGCGCCCATATTTCGTTGCAAAAGGCCTCACATAGCTCATGCTATGCTCGGTTTTTGCGCCTCATCTGGTCGCATGATCCAACCCGCTCGCTTCCAAAAACAATTTCGAGATGCGCTCTAGTGTGTCAACTCCGTCGGAAAGTGGAGCGTGAAAGTGGTCCCATTACCCACCTCGCTTTCCACGGTGAGCAGGATGCCATGTCCGTTCAAAATGCTCTGCGACGCCGTGAGGCCCAATCCCAGACCACCGGGGCGATCCGTGAAGAAGGGATCGAACAGCCGTTCCAGTACGACCTCCGACATGCCTTTGCCGTTGTCCTTGATATCGACCAACACCTTTCCCCGGACCGCAGTGCCTCGGAGGGTCAACTCGCCTTTGCCCGGCTCCATGGCTTCGATGGCATTCACCATGATGTTGGTCATGGCCAGAACGATCAGCTCCGGATCGACCACCACGAAAGCTTCCGGCATGGACTCCACGGTAACGCTCATGTTCTTCAGTTCGAGGCGATCGGTCACTTTCCGGATAGCACCTTGCACGAGGTCTTCAACGGAAGAGGGCCTCGATCGCAATTCCCGTTGTTGCGTGGATTCGAGCATGTGCTTCACCAGGTCCCCGATCCGATGAAGGTTCCGGCCGATGATACGGAAGAACGGCTCCACGTCCTCGTTCTGCGCGACCGGACCGCTTTCCAGCTCCTCCATCGCCAAGTGGATATTCGTGAGCGGATTCCTGACCTCGTGAGCGACCGTTCGGGTGACCTTGCCGATCAACTGGAAACGCTCGGCCTCCATACTCAGTCGTTGTAGGTTCCGCTGTTCGGAGATGTCTTGGAAGATCACGAGTACACCATCATCCAGTTTCACCGCATGGTTGGTGAATCGGCCATCGCTACCTCCGAAGTGGTAGTCGTATTCGCTCAAGTGCGGTTTGCCCGTTCGCACCACGTTCACGAATGCATCGAAGGCCCCGTTGCGCCGACTCTCTGGCATTTCATTCAGTAGGCGCAGCCCAACAAGGTCTTCGCGTTCCGTCAGGATCCGGGCCATTCGATTGGCCGTTCTCCATTCCAGATCGACGATCTCGCCGTTGGCATCTCGGATGCTGTGGAAGGACATGATGCCACTCGGGGACGTGTCCAACACCTTTTGCAGCAAGGCCTGTATTCCAGCGCGCATCCGGACCTCCTCGTCCAAGTCGGTGACCATGTTCCGAAGCTCGCCACGCACGCGCTCGGTGCGGCCAAGTGCACGTGTTAGGCGCCAGAACAACAAGGAAGTGGCCACCACCGCAAGAAGGGAGAAAGCGCCAATGAACACCGGCGATGCGAGTCGATCGGATCGCCAACCCTCCAAGGCATCACGCCGACTATCGCGCAAGGCATTGGTGAGCAGCGCATACCGGGCGTGCACCTCGTCCATGTCCGCCTTGGCCCGATGCAAGCGCTTGGTACTATAGGCGAGCGCATCCGTACTGTCCACTCCTTGCACAAGCAGCCGTGCGGTCACCGATGCGCGCTCGATCGCGCTGAAGTAGGGCAGCACCGGGATCTCCCACTCCGTACCCGCGACGGCACGACTCACCTCGTTCATTTCAGCACTTCTTCTCCGCAGCGCGTCATGAGCGGGGACCAAGAATGTGGAATCGCCAGAGAGCAGATATCCGCGTATCCCGGTCTCCTCATCATGCATGTTGGCCATCACATCATCCAACTCGATCATCAACGAGTTCAAGAAGCTCACCTTCTTCACAGAGGTGACATAGGCCTGCATGTTCGAATACGTGACATAGGCGAGCATGAGCATCAACGCCATAACGCCCATGAAGAGGAGCCGGGTGAGTTGTCGCTCGGCGCGTTCCATCAGGTCGGGATGCGATCCAGAATGCCGACGGATGATCGGGGGCGATTCATGCGCTGCTCGGAGAACGAGGAGAGACCCAAGGCACCCATGTTAGCGCTCAAGGCCAAAGGCCTTGATCTTGTTGTAGAGGGTCTTCCGATCGATGTTGAGTTGCTCGGCGGTGCGCGATCGATTGAATCCATTTCGTTCCAACGCAGTCAAGATCGCTGCACGTTCCGCTTGGTGGGCGACATCGCGTAGACCAGTGTCGACGTTTTCCTCGACCGAACGTACAGGCAACTCGACAGGCGGACCACCACCGGAAAGGACCGTTGCAGGAAGACAATCGGCGGTGATGCGTTCACCGGTGCTCAACAGCACCGCACGTTTGATCACATTGCCCAATTCGCGGAGGTTCCCGCTCCATACATGGTCCATGATCCGCTCGAAGGCCTCCTTGTCGAACCCGACCACCGAACGACCCAAGCGCACGTTGGCCTGTTGAACGAAATGATCCACGAAACGTGGGATCTCTTCTTTGCGTTGACGCAGAGGCAGAAGGTGGATCGTGAATTCATTGATCCGATGAAGAAGGTCCTCCCGGAACCGCCCTTTCGCAACGGCCTTGGAAAGGTCCTCATTCGTAGCTGCCAGGATACGAACGTCCACATCCACATCCTTGTTGCTGCCAATGCGTCGGATCTTTCGTTCCTGCAACACGCGTAACAGCTTCATCTGGTCGTCATGGCTCAAGTTGCCAACCTCGTCCAAGAAGAGGGTTCCGCCTTGGGCTTGTTCGAAACTACCTACCCTGTCCGCGATCGCTCCGGTAAAAGCACCCTTGATGTGACCGAACAGCTCGCTTCCTGCCAAGTCCTTCGGCAACGCACCACAATCCACCGCGACGAATGGCGCATTCGTGCGGCCACTCTTACCATGGATCCGTTTCGCCACGAACTCCTTGCCCGTGCCTGTTTCACCAACGATCAGCACGGTCATGTCCGTGGGTGCCACAAGCGCAATGTGCTTCGCGATCACTTCCGCAGCTGCACCATCACCTTCCACATAGTCGTCGTTCGCAGTGCTTTCGGCATTCCCGTTGGGCTTCGACACCTTTGGTCCAGGATCTCCCTTTCCAGCGCTGGCCAATGCATCTTGCACACGCATGAGCAGCTCGTCCGGATACAGGGGTTTGCCGATGTAATCGAACGCCCCATGGCGCATGATCTCCACGGCCAATCGCACTTCAGAATGACCGGTGATGATGATGACCACCGTGCCCGGCGCATTCGCGCGAATGAACTGCACCATCTGCAAACCATCGGTATCCGGTAACCGATGATCGCACAATACCAGATCGAATTCGCTCTGTGTGATCAGCTCTTTCGCCCGAGCACCTTTCCCGGCACTCTCCACGGAATAGCCATTCTTCACTAGGAATCGACCCAACAGTAGGCAGAGGTCCTGGTCATCGTCCACGATGAGAATACGAGCCTTGGGCATGTTCAGTGGATGTTGTTCTTAGCAGGTGGGACCGATGCATCGAGTGAAAGGAGGATCTCCGCTTGTGTGAAAGGTTTGGGGATGAACGCATCGGCACCGGCCTGCATCGCATTCCCGCGTTCATCGTCCACCGCACTGATTGCGATGCAGCGTGTCCCTGGGGCAGTCTTGCGAATGTCCGAGATCAGATCATATCCGCGTCCATCGGACAGGTGTACATCCAAGAACACGGCATCGAACTTCCCCTCCGCCAAAGCGACCCGTGCTTGGCCCAAGGTATTGGTGATCCGACATTCCATTCCTGCGCGCTGGATCAAGTTCTGGAGCAAGAAGCAGATCTCGGGTTCATCATCGACGAGGAGGATACGTTTCTTCATTCCCTATACAATAATAGTCTGCTGCTGTTGGACGTTCAGCTGACTGTGCCGTGAATGGCCCAGAAATGCCGATGTATCGTGGGCTGTTCGGCAATGCGACGCTTCGTGCCGTTAAAGGAACGCCGTTGTTGGAGGTCATCGGTCCTCAATTCTTCCGTTCTATTGCTTGAAGCATGCGCCTACGCATTCAATAGATCGTTGTGGGAGCATTGGTAGAAGGCACTGGCCGATCACACTCCGCATACCTTGTTGGGACAACCACCATCGAGGCCCTACGTCTTCGATCCGATGGAACACCTTACTATGCGTCATCTTCCACTCTTGATCCTGATCATTAGTAGCGCTTCAACCCAAGCCCAATTCGGCCCGCAGCACTTCGTGTTCGAGAGTGATGTGAAGTACCCGAACCGGATCTGGTGCGACGACCTGAACGGCGACGGCCACCAGGATGTGCTGGCCATGGACATCAACGGCCTGTACTGGTGGGACAATGATGGAAACGGTGCGTTCGGGGACCGCAAGTACGTCGTCAACCAGTTCTTGAGCAGCAACAACTTGACCACTACGGATGTGGATGGTGATGGCGACAGGGACCTGATCGGCCAGTCGGGCTGGTGGGCGAATGACGGCAGTGGGAATTTCAGCTTCGTGAACAACATCAACCCCTACCTCATACTGGCGATGGTGGGAGATGTGGATGGTGATGGCGACATCGATCTCGTTGGTCGTACAGGTGTCCTGAACGGGACCGTCATCACCTTCTTCGGAACGATCATCAATGATGGCAACGGCAACTTCAGCAATGGGGTCCAGTTCAGTACCAATGCCCCGAGCGCGATCAACTGCACTCAAGCCGATTTCGACGGCGATGGCGACCTTGACCTCGTCATCGGCGGCGACGCCAATAACAACGGCTTCTACCCGAATCTCGGCGGTGGAACGTACGGAGCACAGCAGTTGATCACCGGTCTCTCCGGAACACCTGAGGTACATGCTGGCGATGCAGACGGCAACGGGACACAGGACCTGTTCGTGTTCGGCGGCTCACCTTCGGCCCGGTGGTTCGCGAACGATGGAAATGCGCTATTTGCGGTTGCCGATACGATCCTTGGAGTTTGGCCTGCGATCGATATGGACAACGACGGTGATCTTGATCTGTCCCGTGGGACCGGTACCTCGTGCGATGCGAAATGGTACCGGAACGATGGCGATGGACTTGCTTGGAGCGATCAGGACGTGGAATCGTTCAGTGGATACAACCTGGTCGGAACGCGCTATGCATACGCCGACTTCAATGAGGACGGGCACCCCGACATGGCGATCTGCCACGGCTTGGGCATGATCGCTTGGTACCCCAACAACGGTGATGGCACTTTCGCTCTCCGGGAGCGTGTGGGCGGTGTACTGAGCGGTGGTGGTGGTCTGTCCGTGGCCGATCTCGATGGCGATGGGGACAACGATGCTGTTTGCGCAAGCTTCTACGGCGACATGCTCACGGCCTACTTGAACAACGGTAACGGCACTTTTGGCCCACAGATCGTTCTTGCGGAACACCTTGATCGGATCAACGCGACCGCTGCGACCGACCTCAACGGCGATGGCCTACCGGAGCTCCTCACGAACAAAGCGCAGGCTGCTGTGTTCTGGAACAACGGCAACGGCAATTTCACGGCCAGCACTTTGCCGAACGATGGTGTGGCCCTACTGGCCGCGGACCTCGATGGCGACTTCGATCCGGACCTGATCGCAAGTGGCAAATGGTACCGCAACGAGGGTGCTGGCTCCTTCACCGAGATCACTGAACCGCTCTTTGCGATCACCGGATCGGCCCCGGCCCATGCGGTGGACCTCAATGGCGATGGCATCGTGGATGTGCTCTGTCGCGGCAGCAGCATCAACGCCTTGATCAATGATGGTAGTGGCGGGTTCACGGTGATCAACAGTCCCGCAACCGTTTCACCTAACCACAGCGACGCAGCGGATATGGACCTCGATGGCGACATCGACCTGGTCGCTCTTTTCGGTACATCGATCTGGTGTTACTACAATGACGGAACGGGTTCGTTCTCCGAAGCGCAACTCACGCAACCCGAACTCGGAGTTCCACGACACATCATCGCGCAGGACGTGAACGGCGATGGCTACCCCGATGCCTTATGGGCACGGAGCAATGGATACGACCACAAGACCTTCGCCAACCTGAACAACGGTGATGGAACCATCGGGGCAGCATTCATCATTGACCCTACCGCAGAAAGCACTGCATCGTTGGTATTCGCCGACATGAACGGCGACGTGGTGCCTGATCTCGTCGCTGCCCGATTCCACAGCATCACCTGGCAGGAGAACCATTTCTTCGACGCGTTCCGCCTGAGGGGCAACGTGTTCAAGGACTTCAACAATAACGCGATCGAGGATGGCTTCGATCAGCCTCTGGCCTATTTGCCGATGCGGACCAACCCGACCGGGTACCTCTCCTGGACCAACTCGATCGGAGGCTTCGACCTACCGGTTGATAGCGGCATCACCTACCAGCTATGGCCGCAACTCGCATCGCAATATGTTGTGACCACGACGCCTGACACGGCAGTGGTACAAGCCAATGCGAACGAGCCGATCGTGGATAGCCTGATCTTCGGCGTGGGTCCGTTGATCGACGACGATATTGAAGCGGTGTCGTTCACACGCACTTTGCTCCGTTGCAACACGGCAGGCAGCTTCTATATCGACGTGCGCAACGCCGGAAGCAGCATCCTGTACGACATCGACATCAGTCTGGCCCTTGATGCTGACCTCACCTTCGTGCAGGCCTGGCCCGCTCCGGATTCCGTGGTCGGGAACGTCGTGTACTGGCAATTGGACAGCTTGGCGTGGTGGGGGCTGCAGCATTACCGGATCGACGTGGTCGTTGGACCCGTAGGCTCATCCGGCCTGGCCACCCTCGATGTGCTCTTCGGAAGCACCGGCGAGCTGATCACGGAAACCGATGGGCTCGAGACGGTCACGTGCGCATACGACCCGAACGACAAACTGGTCCTTCCCATTGGTAGCGGTGTCCATCACGCGGTCCCCATCGATCAGGATCGGTTGGACTACACCATTCGGTTCCAGAACACCGGGACCGACACCGCATTCAACGTTTTGCTGATCGATCGCTTGAGCCCGCACCTGGACCTCACCAGCATGGAGGTTCTAGGCACATCACATCCGCTGTCGCACATCTTCATCGAGGATGATCGCGAATTGAATTTCCGTTACGACAACATCCTTCTGCCGGACAGCGGAACCAACATGTCCGGAAGCAACGGGTATGTCCGCTTCCGGATCCGACCGCTACCCAACGCGCCCAACCTGACAGAGATCCTGAACACCGCCGAGATCTACTTCGACTACAACCCACCGGTGATCACGAACACCACACTCAACACGTTGGTGGATTGCGAAGCGTTCACCGCGACGGCCACGGACCTCGGTGCTGGCTTGCTGGAGGCCAGCGCTGGCGAGAGCTATCAATGGTACGAGAGCGGTATACCGATCGACGGCGCTACGCAACGCGAACTGGTGGCAGGAGCGTCAGGATTCTATTCCGTAGAGGTCACCAACGAATATGCTTGCGAATTGCTTTCCGAAGAGGTCCAGATCGTGATCTCTGATGTGAAAGAAACGACCGGAGTCCGCATGGCGATCATGCCCAACCCGATGACCAACGATGCTCGGGTGATCTTCAGCACCCCGCTTGCGTCAACTGCGTACGTGGAGTTGATCGACATCAACGGCAAAGCGCTGCGTACGATCCAATGTGGCTTACGGCGCGAGGTGCTCTTGCAACGCGATGGGCTATCAAGTGGACTGTACATTCTTCGTGTACAAGATGGCAAAGGATCCTTCGCAACGCAGCGGATCGTGATCGACTGAATCTGGGCGATGATCTCTGGCACGTGATGTCATTGATCCAGCGCTTTGCTCGCGTCGAGCCAAGATCCCCATCCGGGACCCCGCGACCTATTTCACGATCCGAACCGAGACGGCTTCCGCGCCGCACAGTACGTTCAGAACAAGCACACCGCTCGCGCCATCCGGTATGCGAAGCTCTGCGGTGGATCCGTCTCCAGTGATCCCATCCGCGAGTTTGCGACCCATCATGTCATTCAACTGCCAGAAGGCGCGAGAACAGGGATACTCCACGCGTACGGATCCATTCTCCAGCAGCGTGGCATGCAAGGCATTGGATGCCGAACGTCGCTCGATCGACACCACCTTGCTCAATGCCGAAGTACCATCCAGATCGGTCTGACGAAGCCGGTAGTACATGGTGCCGGTCACGGGGTCTGCATCGTGTGCTCGGTAATGATGAACCATCGCGCTGGTCCCTGCTCCGGGCGTGGTGAGCACGGTGGTCCATGATCCGAGGTCGGGGCTACGTTCCACCGTGAAGAAGTCGTTGTTCCGTTCGGTGGCGGTGCTCCATTCCAACAGTACGGCCGTTCCATCGTTGTGCACCTCGAAGTCCAACAGCTCGATAGGAAGGGTGCTCGGGCAAAGCAAGGTGGCCCGGAATAGACCGTTCGCTGCATTGTTCACTGCGCCAGGTGTCTCGTTCCCTGCGACTACAGCACTGGTATAATTGGCCGCTATGCGCGGATCATTGGTGTTGAAGAAGATCACACGACCCAGATGGTTCACGGTGCTGATGCGCATGTTCTCGATGCCGCCGGGGTTCATGTTCTGTCCGTTCGGTCCGTAGCTCACCCCGTGGAAGAAGCGTCCATCCGGATAACGCGTTTGGGCCGCATCGCCTTCGTTGCGAAAACCGATATTCGTCCAGGCCCCACCAGCGAGGTAACTGCACGGAAAATAGCCTCCGGTGACCGTGGCGCTCGGCGAGGTGTTGCAGCGTTGGAGCAACGCACTGTTGGCAGGAAGCACATAGATGCTATCCACCGGAGCCGAGTCGTTCGGGTCGTTCGGTGGTAAGAGGGCGTTCAGGTCCGCGTTATTATAGACCAGGATCAGCGACCCGGTAGGCACGGCGGACCATTGGGCCACGTTAGCGAATCGGATGTGTCCGGTGCTCACGCCTCCGCTCACCATCACGGTACTGAATCCGTTCCATGTCACACCGTTGTTATCGTCGATGATCCAATTGCGTAGGTCCACGGTCGAGCACGTCGGGCCGCACACCATCACTTCGATGTATTCCTTCTCTCCGCTGGGGCCATTGCTCACCTCATTCACGAAGGGTCCCACGCAGTCCGGCGCATAGGGTATTGTTAGTTGCACATCATCGATGGCCACGCTGGGGTCGTTGCCTGCCGCGTCGTTGTTGTTCTGCCAACGAAAACCGACACGGACACCCGGGTTGTTATTTGCACTGGCGGGTAGCGCGATGCTGTACTGCGTCCATTGGCCTTGTCCACCGCAGGCGCCGGCCGGGGTCTTCGGCGGGTTGCTCAAGGCGGCCCATGCGGCCCCGTTGAAATACTCGAGCAGGAAATCGTCGTTGGTGCCATCGCCGTACTCCATGTATTTGAAGGTGAGGGTGATGTTCGTACGCCCCGTCAGATCGATCACCGGAGACTGTGCGCGCTTGTTGGTCTGGGTACTGAGGCAGCTACAGAAACAGGCGAAGCAAAGGGCTGGTGGACAGCCAGCATCGTATGCGGCGCCGCAATCCCCAGCGGGACAGAAAATGCAACCGAACGGACTGCCGCAAACCCCGGACAACTCGTTGGCGATGTGCAAGGATTCGTTGTTGGTTGTACAGTCCGTACCGCACGTGTTCGCCGCGTTACCGTTCTCGCGACAGCTCACGAACCACTGGTTGGCGCAAGCCCCGGCAGCACTCACATTGACCACCGACCATGCGCCGTTCACGCCGCTATAGGCCGTGGCGTAGCAGCCCGAATTGCATCCGTTCTCGAATTCGTCCGCCCAGATGACCTGTTGGCTGATCACCGAAAGGCAGGCCGACATACCGAGGACCAAGCACAACAACGTGCGCTGGAAAGTGCCCTGTTGTCGATGGACCGTTCGCATAGGTCTCAGGAAGATAGACGATCGCAACGTGGCGTAGTTGCCATGTGCCTTTCGTCTCTTCGTTGACTAGCCGTACTACGTCAGGCCGAATACGTACACTTCTGCAGCGTGCTCCAACCGCCGCGAAACGGAATCGGTCGCCGGGATCTAATCCAACTTCAACACCGCCAAGAACGCATCCTGGGGCACTTCCACACTACCCACTTGGCGCATACGCTTCTTTCCTTCCTTCTGCTTCTCCAGCAACTTGCGCTTACGTGAAATGTCACCACCGTAGCATTTTGCGGTAACGTCCTTACGCAGGGCCTTCACAGTTTCGCGGGCCACGATCTTCGCGCCGATAGCGGCTTGGATGGGTATGTCGAATTGTTGGCGTGGAAGGAGTTCCTTCAGCTTGCTGCACATCTTCTTGCCCAGTTCATGGGCATGGTCGCGGTGGATCAATGCACTGAGCGCATCGACCTTTTCGCTGTTCAGTAGAATGTCCAACTTGATCAGATCGCTTTCCTTGAAGCCGATCGGGTGGTAGTCGAAGCTGGCGTAGCCACGGCTGATGGATTTCAGCTTGTCGTAAAAGTCGAACACCACCTCGCCCAAGGGCAATTCGAAAGTGAGCTCCACGCGATCGGTGGTGAGGTAGTTCTGGCCCGTGAGCATGCCGCGCTTCTCGATGCACAGCGTCATGATGGAGCCGGTGTATTCGGCCTTGGTGATCACCTGCGCTTTGATGTAAGGCTCTTGGATGGTGTCGATGTGCATCACCTCCGGCAGTTCGCTGGGATTGTGTACATCAACGACATCGCCGTTCGTCTTGGTCACGATGTAGCCCACGTTCGGCACGGTGGTGATCACCGTCATGTTGAACTCCCGCTCCAATCGCTCTTGGATGATCTCCATGTGCAGGAGACCGAGGAATCCGCAACGGAATCCGAAGCCCAAGGCCGCACTGCTCTCTGGTGTCCACGTTAAACTGGCATCGTTGAGCTGTAGCTTCTCCATGGCATCGCGCAACTCTTCGTACTCGTCGGTATCCACCGGGAAGATGCCTGCCCATACCATCGGTTTCACGTCCTCGAAGCCTTTGATACCCTCTGCGCATGGCCGGTCCTTATGCGTGATGGTATCACCCACCTTCACCTCGCTCGCCGTCTTGATGCCACTGATGATGTAGCCCACATCGCCAGCCCGCACTTCGGGCTTGGGCTTGATCTCCATCTTGAGGCAGCCCACTTCATCGGCATCGTACACCACACCGGTGTTGAAGAACTTCACCTTATCGCCTTTCTTGATGGTGCCGTTCATCACCCTGAAGTAGGCGATGATGCCTCGGAAAGGGTTGAAGACGCTGTCGAAGATCAACGCTTGGAGGGGTGCTTCAGGATCTCCTTTCGGCGCTGGTACGCGTGCCACAATGGCTTCGAGTACCTTATCAACCCCAAGGCCGGTCTTGCCACTGGCGCTGAGGATGTCATCCAGCTTACAACCGATCAAGTCCACGATCTGGTCCTTCACCTCTTCCGGATTGGCGCTGGGCAGGTCCATTTTGTTGAGCACTGGGATGATCTCCAGATCGTGCTCCAAGGCCAAGTACAGGTTGCTGATGGTCTGCGCTTGGATACCCTGTGTGGCATCCACGATCAACAAGGCCCCTTCGCAAGCGGCGATGGAGCGGCTCACCTCGTAGCTGAAGTCCACGTGGCCAGGGGTATCGATCAGGTTCAGGATGTACTTCTGCCCGTTCAGGGTGTAGTCCATCTGGATCGCCTTGCTCTTGATGGTGATGCCCCGTTCGCGCTCCAGATCCATGTCGTCCAGATTCTGCGCTTGCATGTCGCGGTCGGCAATGGTGCCGGTCATGTGCAACAGCCTATCGGCCAAGGTGCTTTTACCGTGGTCAATATGGGCGATGATGCAGAAGTTGCGAATATGCTCCATTGGATCGTCTTGGCCTGTTCAGCACTGGCCGAAAAAGTGCGCGAAGGTAGCGGTTCCCCAAGGGTTGGGGGTCGTTGTTCGCAAGGCTATCATCTCTACATACGTTCCGCATCAGGTCTTTTGTTTCTGCGACCCCGCTGGGGTCGAACACGTTCGTCCGACTCCAAATTCTATGCTCTGTGACCCCTCTGGGGTCAACCCATAGGGAGAATGACCGGTGCTGCGTTCTGACCCCACAGGGGTCACAGAAAGTAGAAAATGCCCCCCGATGGGAGAACGACCCCAGCGGGGTCGCAGAAAATAAGAGGCGATCCTGTCGTTGTTCGTTGTCCCACTGCTCCCCGGCGTGCGCGAGTTGCTCGGCTTCGTAACTTGAGGCGGTTGTTTTACTCTGACCTTTGGGTCGAAAGTGCATTCCCGATCAACGAACAGGCAACTTTCCTCCGCAAAAACGCATCATTCACACGGATGGCCCTAACAGATGAACAACTCGTTCTAGGTTGCGTCAAGGGTGATCCTGTGGCACAAAAGGCTCTATATCAAGAGTTTTCGCGCAAAATGATGAGCATTTGCATGCGTTACGCGCACAATCGGGACCAAGCACAGGACATCCTTCAAGATGGGTTCGTGAAGGTATTCCAGAAGATGGACCACTACCGCGGCGATGGACCGCTCGGTGGTTGGATCGCCCGAACGATGGTGAATACGGCTTTGGACCATATCCGCAAGAACAAGCCCTATGACCAGAGCCTCGATCTGACAGAAGCGGAATACTTGCACAGTGAAGATGAGCACGTACTTTCGGACATGAGCACCAGCGAGTTGATGGACCTGATCCAAGCCTTACCCACAGGCTACCGAACGGTCTTCAACCTCTTTGCCATCGAGGGGTATCCGCACAAGGACATCGCTGATATGTTAGGGATCTCAGAGAACACATCGAAGTCGCAATTCATGAAAGCACGGGCATACCTGCGCAAACTGTTGCCAAAGGAAGTGGCTGAACAATTCGGACAAGCACATGAGGGATAGTGTGAACGACCTTTTCCGGGAGCGCTTCCAAGGGCACGAGTTGCCCGTGGACGGCATGGTTTGGCAAGGGGTCCAAGGCCAGCTTGGAACATCCCCCACAGACAGCGTGAACGCACTATTCCGGGAACGCTTCAAGGACCATCAGGTGCCCGTGGACCCTGCCGTCTGGAGCGGCATCAGTACACAAATGGGCCATACGGTCGCCGGTGTGGCTACCGGAACCATGGCTTGGCTAGGTGCCGGGATCGCCGCCGTGGCCATTGGTATCGGAGTCTATTACATGAACTCCTCCAAGGCCCCTGCGGTCACGATGGTCACCGAAAACGTGATCTCGCCTCGAACAGAACAGCAATTGCCAACGGCAATGCCCATCCCAGGTGGAGCAACCTTGACCCAGGTGCAGACCTCGGTCGAGCCGGAAGAATTCAACATTTCGGCTGCCAAGGCAACGGAACCGAAGTCGGTGAAGGCCAAGCCAGCGACCGCCCAGAGCGACGCAACGGAGCCGAAAGCGAATAAGAATACGCCAGTCCAACAGCTGCACATCACGACCACGCCCGCTGTCACTGATGAGTCCGGGGAGGATCTGGTACAACAGATCATTACGGAAATGACCACACAGGCCGTAGCGGCCGCACATGCAGAGGAGTTGGCCGGGAAAGGAGCACAGGAAAAAGAGCTCAAGCAGGAGGAGGGGGTGGTGCTCACCCCAGCAGTCACCGAAACCACACTCCCGGTAGCAGCAACGAAGGCACCACTTCCGAAACTCTACTTACAGAACGTATTCACCCCGAATGGGGATGGCAACAACGACACCTACGAGATCGTGGGTGCCGATGCCTTCGAGCAGGTCTTGTTCCGGGTGTATTCGGTGAATGACAACCGACTGGTATTCAGCACCAACATGAACGAATGGTGGACCGGTGAGAATTGTCCGGATGGCTACTATTTGGTGGCCGTGGAGGCGATCGCACCCGATGGTCGTTTGATCACCGAGGGAAAAGTGGTCTGGCTGAACCGTAGTCCGATGAATTGAACCACGGTCGATCCGTGAAAGGAAGTTAAGTTTGCCGATCAAGATCGAAAGGTCGTATCACTACACGTTTTGGATCTAGAGCGCGCAATGACACCAATGAGAATGCGACACATGAGAGCAGCGATCCTGAGTATGGTATTCACCTTGGGAACCATGGGTGCCACGGCCCAGTTCACCATCATTGATGGGTGGATAACCACCTGTAATGGGGGCCTGAGCGATTCAGGTGGCGAGAATGGACCGGGTTATTTCGATAACGAGGATTACGTTCTTGTGATCTGTCCGGAGTTCGCCGGAAGCGCAGTCACCCTCGAATGGCCGAGCTTCAACTTATCCACCGCTGGGAGTACACCAACGGACCGGATCATCATCTATGACGGCGATGCCATTACGGCACCCGTGTTGGGCACCTGGTCCGGCACGGACAACCCGGGCATCGTATCGGCCACCTTCGACAACCCGACGGGCTGCTTGACCGTGGAGTTCATCAGCAATGAAACGGGTACCACCAGTTTCTTCGCGAATATCTCATGCATCATTCCATGTGATCCGCCAACACCGATCGTCACGGTGGCCGGCCACTCGACTTTCCCGGCTTTGGTTTGCCAAGGGGAATCCATCGCCTTTGATGCAACAGCTTCCACGTCCGCAGCGACCATTGCGGAATATCGGTGGGATTTTGCCGATGGGGCCGTGGACACGCTGAGTGGAGCACTGGCCACGCACGCCTACACGGTTCCCGGAGCATACACGGTGCAATTGACACTGACCGACGAGAACGATTGCTCGAGTACCCAGTTCATCGACCTGCAATTCTTGGTGAGCACCACACCGGACTTCTCCGCCAGCACCTTTGTGAACAGTGTCATTTGCTTGGGCGAATCCGTGATCCTCGACGCAACAGGCGTTGTAGCCGTGCCTTGGACAGGGATCCCCATCGCTGACTTTGGCGAAGGGATCTATCTGCCGGACAATCAATCCCAACCCTTCATTTCGAATCTCACCTTCGAGGGGTTCCAGCCCGGAGCGACCATCTCGAGTGTCGATCAGGTCCTCTCGGTCTGTGTGAGCATGGAGCACTCCTACATGGGTGATCTTCAACTTACCGTGGTCTGTCCGAATGGACAATTGGTGAACTTGCACAACCAGGGAGGAACGAACACCTTCATCGGCGATGCCTTGGATACGGAAACGGTTCCACCAACACCCGGTATCTGCTTGGATTATTGCTGGACGATGAGTGCCCCCAACGGGACCTTCGAAGAAAGCTCCACCAATGGTGTGTCACCGCATGTGCAACCCGCCACCATCGAGGTCGGCCAGAACGTGCTTATCCCGGATGATTATACCCCACTCGAGCCATTCGATCAACTGGTAGGCTGCCCTTTGAATGGGGTGTGGCAATTCGTAGCACGGGACCATATCGGCATCGATGATGGCTTCGTCTGCTCTTGGTCCATCCAGTTCGATCCGGCATTGTATCCGGACTTGACCACCTACACCCCGATCCTTGGCACCAACAGCTTGGATTCGGCCAGTTGGACCGGACAGGGTGTTGCCACCGACCCACAAACACCGTTGGTAGCTCTGGCCACGCCAACAGAGGAAGGGGATCACATCTACACCTTCACTGTAACGGACAACTTCGGCTGTAGCTACGACACCACCGTGAACGTCTTCGTCAACCCCGGCATCGTCGCCCCTGTGCTGATCACGGGCACCGCGCAGTTCTGTGAAGGCAGCATCGCTTACTTGAACGCTCCTCCGGGATACACAGCCTATGAATGGAGCAACGGTTCGGTGGGAGCCAACATCTCGGTCTTCGAACCGGGTGTGTATACCGTTACGGTCTACTCCGGCGATTGCAGCCTCCCCTCCGAGCCCTTCACGGTGACCACTTCACCGGCGGTATCCCCCGTGATCCAAGGCCCACCCACGAGTTGCGGTGGAGAACCCGCCACACTTTCGACCACGGAGGAGTATGCGAACTACCTATGGTCCAATGCAAGCACGGATGGATCCATCACAGTAGGGACAGGCACCTACACGGTGACCGTAACGAGTGCAGCGGGCTGTAGCGGCACCTCTGCACCGTATCCGGTCACGATCGGTAGTGATCCGCAAGCGGCCTTCGTTGCCGACCCCCCTCCGCCACAGGGCATCGGCACCACAGTGAATTTCACGGATACATCGGTGGGCAATGGATCACCGGTCACCTCTTGGTCTTGGGACCTGGGCATTGTCGGGGAAGGGGCCAATACACCCAACACCAGCTTTACGTACGATGTCCCGGGCACCTACAACGTGACCCTGACGGTCACCACAGCGGATGGTTGTGAAAGCATGATCACGTTGGCCTACACCATCCGTCCGCAGCAGATCATCATTCCGAATGTGTTCACGCCCAATAGCGATGGGAAGAACGACAACTTCGTGATCGAGAACGGACAGTACTACGACAATACACTGGCCATATACAACCGCTGGGGACAAGTTGTTTTCGAAAAGAACAACTACCAGAACACGTGGGGTGGGAGTGGTGTCGTGGATGGCACTTACTACTATGTGTTCACGACGGTAGAGGACAACAAGGAATACACCGGCCACGTGACCATTTTACGCTGACCGAAGCGCCTTCCCGCGTAGAAAGGCTTCGCCGTGGCGAAGCCTTTCTACTTTCGCACCCCATCCATGAAGGTCATTGAACACCTCCGCAAGGCGGACCGGACCCTTTTATCATTCGAGATCCTGCCTCCCCTCAAGGGGAAGGACATCCATTCCATCTACCGAGGCATCGATCCGTTGCTGGATTTCAAACCCAGCTTCATCAATGTGACCTACCACCGGGAGGAGGTGTTGTACAAGGAGCGCGGACAAGGGTTGTTACAAAAAGTGCGGGTACGCAAACGGCCCGGCACCGTAGGGATCTGCGCCATGATCAAGGCGAAGTACAACATTGATTCCGTTCCGCATTTGATCTGTGGTGGATTCACGAAGGAGGATACCGAGGATGCGTTGATCGAGTTGAACTTCTTGGGGATCGACAACGTGTTGGCCCTTCGCGGCGATGCCATCAAGAGTGAACCGGCCTTCATTCCGGAGCGCGATGGCCATGTGCATGCGCAGGACCTGATCCGGCAGATCACTGCACTGAACAAGGGCATGTACCTGCACGATGAAGAGCAGGAGGCCGCACCCACCGATCTGTGCGTCGGAGCAGCTTGCTATCCGGAGAAACATGCCGAGGCCTTGAATTTGGATACGGATATCGCCTACCTCAAACAGAAGGTGGATGCCGGTGCAGAGTATCTGGTCACCCAGATGTTCTTCGACAATGCACGGTACTACCGGTTCGTTGATCTCTGCCGTGCGGAAGGGATCACGGTCCCCATCATCCCCGGACTGAAACCATTGACCACCTTGAAACACATCGCCTTCATCCCGAAGACCTTCGGCATCGACCTACCGCAACCCTTGGCTTCGGAATTGGTGAAGTGCAGGACCGATGCTGATGTGAAGCACTTGGGCATCGAGTGGAGCATTTCCCAAACCAAGGATCTGATGGAGCACAAAGCCCCTTGCGTCCATTTCTACACCATGGGCAAGAGCGAGGCGGTCCGCTCCATCGTCAGCCAGACGTTCTAGCTCTCAGTCGTCGGACGGACAAGCATCCGATCCACGTACTTACCGAGCACATCGAATTCGAGGTTCACGCGATCCTCTGCTTCTAGATCACGGAAGGTGGTGTGTTCGTACGTGTACGGAATGATCGCAACGCCAAAGGACCATTCGTCCAACACGGCGATCGTCAGGCTAACACCGTTGATGCAGATGCTCCCTTTGTGTACAAGGAAGTGCTTCTGATCCGGCAATTCGAAAACAAAGGACCAGCTCCCATCCAGATCATTCACAGCGAGACAACGCGTAGTGGTGTCCACATGACCTTGTACCATGTGCCCATCCAATCGATCACCGATCCGCAGGCTGCGCTCCAAATTCACCTGATCACCGATCCGTAACGCGCCGAGGTTGCTGCGTTGCAGGGATTCGTCCACCACGGTAACATCGTACACCTCACCCTCTATCGCCACTACGGTAAGGCAAACCCCATTGTGCGCAACGCTTTGATCGATCCGAAGCTCCGGTGTCATCTTCGCTCGGATGCGCAAGGTCCGGTTGGTCCCGATCTCCGCGATCCCCACCACCTCTCCGACCTCTTCTACGATCCCGGTGAACATCAGGGTACGCGGTTTTGTACCCCGCTACCGAGGATATGAACATAACCGTTCAGTTGCACCATTTCCTTGCCCGCCAAACGAACAAAGGTGACGGTGCAGAGATAGTAGTAGGTCCCGTCGGGCAGAGGTTCCGAGGTCTCCTTGTAGGTCCCTTTCCAATCGATGTCCGGGTCCAGGGTCTCGAACACCACATTCCCCCAGCGGTTGAAAACCAGTAGATCGATCGCTTCAACCCCTCGGTAGGGGAATGGCCCGAACAGATCGTTGTTCCCATCGCCGTTCGGGGTGAAGATGTTCGGCAAGGTGTACAGCGGGCAATTGTCCCCACAGACCACATCATTGAACACACTTTCGTTGCCGATCGTATCGATCGCAGTGACCATATAGCAACCCGCGACCGAACTGCCATTGGTATGTGTGAACGTGGTATTGTCCGCACCAACAAGTTCCGCGATCAAAGTGAAGGTCCCACCTACACTATCTGCGAAATACACACGATATTGGTAGGTGTCCGTGGCGCAACTTTCGTTGGTATTGTTCCACGTCAGCGTATTCAGAGGCAATTCGCAATCGTTCTGGAAGTCCACGGTGGGCGGACATGGCGGGGTGCGATCCTCCGGTATGCCACACACCTCTTGACTCCAGTTCAGCAGTGGAAAGGCGATGGTCGCATCGCTGTATGCGCCTGTGCTGACCACGTGGTAGCAGTACTCCTGTCCGTTCACCAATGCCGTATCCGTATAACTCTCCGTGGAGCTGTTACCGATCAACACCCAAGCACCATCGAAGCGGAACACCTCGTAGTTGCTGTTGACCCACGGCGTATTCAATGCCCAGGAGATGGTCAGCTGTTCGTCATCCGGTTCCGCGTTGATGAAGACCGACGAAGCCGGGCTGCTTGAACCGATCTCGTCCGTCCCGCCATCGCCTCGCAGCAGAACGCGGTACACATAAGGCTGAGCTTGCGTGTTCAACTGGTCCACCACGAGGAAGGTGTCCGGGTGCGCCAAGAAGGGATGGGTACCACTGCTCCAAATGAGCTCGTTCGCTATGTTGAGGCCCGTCCCGCGATACAGATCGAAGCGATACGGCCCCGGACGTGCGACCGTATCCAGATCGTACGCATTGCTCCATTGCACCGTATCGACACCCGTACTCACATCCGTCACCCCCACGCTCACCTTGGTGATCACTGGTACTTGCCGGTCCAGTATGGCACAGAACTCTTCACTGGCATAGCTCTGCGCACCATCGGCGAACACAGCCACTACCATGTAGCAATACTGGTTGCCGATCACCAGCCCATCGTTGTCCACGTAACTGGTGTTGTTCACGCCGTTCACGGAAGCGATCTGCATATAGCCCGTATAGCTCGGTACACCGGTTTCGCAGTGGTCCGGATCAAAGCCATACAGCCCGCTTCGCCGATAGATCAGGTAGCCGCTCGCATTGGTGCAAATACTCGGTTCCCAATTCAGCTCGATGGAACTTCCGCTCGGAGTGGCACTGGGATCCTGTGGTGCGGGGGCCACCACCCGGATGTTCACGGTACGGTACGCTTGCAAGGAGACCGGTGTGCCATTGTCCACCGCATTGAATACGACCTGGTACGGTTGAAGCCGAACATGCGAGCAGACCGTGCTCCAATTGAAGATCCCGTTCACCGGGTTACCGGGGGTGGGTTGCACGAAACTCGCCGGTGATGTCGCCAATGTGAACGGGAGTCCCAAGGCGGAAAGCGAAACGCTTTGCGCGTTGTTGGGATCGGAGGCTTGCACATTGAATGCGAGCAACGTCCCTACCTCCACGCAGGTATCCACCACCTGACTGATCACCGGAGGTTGGTTGTTACAAGGCATCACGTTGATCTGCATATCCCGCATCACATAGCCCACTTCCACCACATTGCCGTTGGACAGCCGCTCCCACTCCCGTACGATGAATGCGATGTTGTATTCACCCGCAACACCCGGTGCATTCCACGTGATGGTGCCATTCAACGGATCGATGCTGTAATTCGGACTTGGGTACGAGTACCCGAGGATCGGCTCACTATTCAACCCGAGACACACGGTCGGTTCGTAGGACAGGCTATCTCCATCCGGATCCACCGCCACCGGATTGTGTACCCAAAGTTGGTTCAGGCAAGCATCCTGAATGGGCGAGTTGAGGAACCGAACCGAACAGTTCCGACCGGTAACCGGCGAGATCACCAAACGGGTCTGCACGCTGAAGGATTGCGCAATGGAATTGGGCACGTTGATCACGCCACCGTTCCGGTTCTGGTCATCCATGCTCAGGATGTACACGCCGGGTCCACGGTAGGTATGCGTGGTCACGTATTCGCTCCGTCGCAGATCGCGGTCAGGATCATCCTGGATATTCGTACGCGGGATCGTATCCCAGATGGGCGAGTCTCCATAATTGATCGCGAGTTCCGGACGATCCGCCGGTGCGCTCAACTTGGTGTGCGTAATGATGGTGATCAAGTACTCGTTCCCGTTGCCAGTAGGGCACACGATGATCTCCCCCGCACGATTGTGCGTCGCCATCGCAAAGCCGGACCAACAAAGGGCCAACAGGAAGAAGAGTAAGCGGGATGACCTCATGCGCGGAACGTACAAAGTACGGCATTCCATACGGGGCGAACGCACACGGCGCAGAACGAATTGCAGGCCGAACAGCACACTTCAGCCTCGTTTCCCGACTTCCGGAGCACTACCCGTGGACGGCTATCTTTAGCCCCTGCGTCCCTTTAGGACCTCCGTTCCTCAAACCCACCCATGATCACCCTTTCGAAGAGCACCCGAACGGCCGCTTCACGAGACACGCTCATCCTACTGGACAGCCATTCCAAGCTGCGCAACTTGGACTTGGAACGCAACGATCGGCAATACCTCACCGAACAACTGCAAGCCGATCCGCAGTTGGCGGTCTGCGATGTGAGCGGGCGATTGGTAATGGTCCACATGATCAGCAAAGCCGAACCTTCGGTCCAAATGGAAAAGGCGCGCAGGGCAGGCGATGCCATGGCTGCACGACTCAACACGGCACGGCGAACGGAAGCGCAACTCATCAGCCTTCAGGACAGTAGCGCCCACACCTTGGCCTTGGCCGAAGGAGTGGCCTTGGGCAGCTATGCGTTCCGGAAGTACAAGAGCGATGCGAAAGGTGCACCCACCTTGGAAAAGCTGAACATCATCGCGAAGGAAGTGGCCACGGCGGAGGTGGACGAAATGAGCGACATCTGCGAGGCCACCTGGACCGCTCGCGACCTGGTGAACGAGCCCGTGAGCTTCTTGAATGCCGTGCAACTCGGAGCCGAGATCCGCACCCTGGCCAAGACAACAGGTTTCAAGGTGGAAGTCATGGAGCTGGCACGCATCCGAGCACTCGGCCTCAGCGGTCTATTGGCGGTGAACAAAGGAAGCGTGGACCCACCGACCTTCAGTGTGTTGGAGTGGAAACCGAAGAATGCCGTGAACAAGAAGCCCATCCTACTGGTTGGAAAAGGAGTCGTGTACGACACCGGTGGACTCAGCTTGAAACCCACCGCCAATAGCATGGACCAGATGAAGTGTGACATGGCCGGTGCAGCAGCAGTGGCCGGTGCCATTTCGGCCATTGCCAAACAAGAGCTACCGGTCCATGTGGTGGGCCTGATCCCAGCTACGGACAACCGCCCCGGTGGCAACGCCTACGCCCCGGGCGATGTGGTGCGCATGCACAGCGGCCTTACTGTGGAAGTGCTGAATACCGATGCCGAAGGGCGGATGATCCTGGCCGATGCACTCAGCTACGGCGAGCGTTTCAAACCCGAACTGGTCCTTTCCATCGCCACCCTGACCGGCGCGGCCATGCGCGCGATCGGCACGTATGGAACCGTGGTCATGGGTACCGCTCCGGACAGTGACTTCCGGAAATTGGAAGAAGCCGGCAACGCGGTCTTCGAGCGTACAGCCCGCCTTCCGTTCTGGGAGGAGTACGAGGAGGAGATCCAGAGCGATGTGGCCGACATCAAGAACCTCGGCAGTGACCTCGGTGGTGCCCAGACCGCCGGCAAGTTCCTCGCACGTTTCACCACACACCCGTATATCCACTTGGATATCGCCGGACCAGCATTCTTGGGCAAACGCGATGGCTACCGAACCAAGGGAGGCACCGGTGTGGGCGTTCGGCTGTTCTATGAATTCATCAAGCGTCGCGCTGTAGCACGTTAAGCGCATTCGCGTACCGCACCTCCATCATGAGTGAGAATCGCACACCCCTACGTGTCGGCATCAGTTGCGGCGACCTCAATGGCATCGGCATCGAAGTGGTGCTGAAGTGTTTCGAGGATAACCGCATGCTCGCGGACATCATCCCCGTACTCTATGCCAGCGCCCATGCCGTAAGCCATCATCGCAAGGCCCTGAAGTTGGACGAGGTGCAATTCCACCGGGTGAATGATGCACGCGAGGCACTGCCGAAGAAGCTGAACATCGTGAATGTGTGGGAAGATGAGGTGGTCCTCGAACTAGGCAAGCCATCAGGACCATTGGCCAGCTTCGCCATACAGAGTTTGGAGGCTGCTGCCCAAGACCTCGCGAGTGGCAAAGTGGACGTGCTTGTTACCGCACCCATCGACAAGCACGCCATGCAGCAAGCTGGTTTCGCATATCCAGGCCACACGGAGTTCCTCCAGCAAATGGCCGGTGCGGACAGTGAAGTACTGATGCTTCTGATAAGCGAAGGGCTGCGCGTCGGCACTGTGACCGGGCATATCCCGATCAAGGATGTGGCAGGAGCCATCACCACGGACCGCATCGTGTCCAAAGCACGCCTGTTGCACCAAAGCCTGCTGCGCGACCTAGGGGTCGTTGAACCTCGGATCGCCGTTCTCGGCCTGAATCCCCACGCGGGAGATGGCGGCACCTTGGGCAGTGAGGACAAGGAGGTGATCACCCCGGCCATACGCAGGTTGAACGAGGAGGGCATATCCGCCATGGGCCCCTACGCTGCGGATGGATTCTTCGGCAACGGATCATACAAACACTTTGATGGTGTGCTGGCCATGTACCATGACCAAGGCTTGGCACCCTTCAAAGCACTGAGCTTCGGCAACGGGGTAAACTTCACTGCGGGCTTACCCATCGTGCGCACCAGTCCGGATCACGGCACGGGCTTGGACATCGCTGGCCAAGGCATTGCGGACGAGGGCAGTTTCCGGGCCGCCGTCTGGATGGCTGCGGATATCCACCGGAACCGCGAAGACTACAAGACCATCGGAGTGAATCCGCTCCAGCCCCAGAAACGGGAGAAGGAGCGGAAGGAGCACTGAACGCGAGCCTTGAAAAGTGGCCCCCGTCCCCAGTTGGAATTATTCCAACCTGGTATACGTCCCCTGAGGCGGTTGGAAGTAGTGCGTATTCAGGCTACTCGGGTCCAAGATATCCCAGCGGCGAAAGATGAAGTGATCCAGCTTCGAGGCCACATCGCCGTACGCAACATCCTGCTCGGTGATCAAGGAAACCGTTCCCTCCGGACCTGAACGAGCCGAAAGCAGCAGGCTTTCAACGGAAGTGGACCACGAGAGGTCGACTTGATCGTCCGCCGTACCCAGATCGACGGGTGCAGGAACAATGCCTTTGGTGATGCCCATCGACCGGGCTTGATGGATCCGATCCAAGTGCCAAGATGTGCGGGCTGAATAGTAGGGCGCGACATGCATGACCATGACCACGCGCCACACCGAAGCCAAGACGAGCAAGACCATCACGGTCGGTCTCCAGCGGGACGAAGGAAGCACGTGGAAGCAAACGGCAAGAAGCACCCATGCGGTACTGGCGAAATTGAGCTGCTCCCGATACCGGTCATGCGCGTTTCCGGGCAAATACAGGCCGACAAGCACGTACAGGACCAGCAACAGCGAAACGAATACCGAGAGTTGCCACCATTTCCTGGTCTGGAAAAGTGCGATCAGGGTAACGACGGCCAACACCGCGACATCCAAGTAGTGCCTGAAAAGGTATGCGAACAGGGGCTTGATCCATGCCGGGTTGAAAAGTGCGAGGAACTTACCGGGCTCGTGAAGGTCCGTGAAGAAGGAGAGCGACCCGCGTTCATAATCGCTCAAAGTGAACAAGCGGAGCATAAGCTGCGCAAGGAACAACACCGCAAGCACTACCAACATGCGACGGTCCACCCGGACCCGATCCATGCAGAGCAGGCCGAGGACCAGCAAGGTCCCTAGGAAATGGCACGAAATACTGCCCACGAACAACGCGCCGATCAACGGCCAACGCAGGAAAGGAGAAAGCCGATCGGAACGGATGACAGCCCGGAGAACGATCAGTAAGGTGATGCCATAGTACAGCTCGAAAATGGGGCAAAAGAGGCCATGGGAAAGGCCGATCAGGTGTATGGAGACCAACGCGACCGCGGCATCCGGGTCCTCCAACACACCAAGAACGAACACCAGGCAAAGCACCAAGAAGAACACATTATTCACGGAGTGGAGCGTGATCAAGCTGGCCATGGGAAGACCCAGGACCGTACCGACCAAGGGCAGGATCTGCGAAAGGGCCAACACCCAGCGACCGTGTTCGATCCACACCGCGCCCTCGTTCACCACCCGGAACAGGTAGTAACTGGAGTCGCTGTACAGCCGTTCTTGTGCAAAGTGGATCGCGAACCACCCGAGATAAAGAACGACCGCTCCACAGAACGCCAACACGGCCCGGTCCGACCTCATGGACCAGTTCTTCATTGGGCCTGTCCGCTCCACCATTTCTTCGGTAAAACTACCCTGAAGTCCATCGAAATGCCGCTCGGAGGAACTCGGCTGAAGAGGTGTGGAATTACCCCCAGAACGCAGTCTATTCGGTCCAAGCTGGGGCACAGCGCACAAAGGGGTTCAAATGTCACAATGGCGCACATCAGAACACGCCCTAGGAACGCATCTGTGGCCCCGGCCATTCCCGCAGCTCCCCCCTTCCCCCTCATTACTGCCCGGTTCCGTTGTTCCACCGGCTCCGGGGATCTTCCAAACCGCTACATTTGCGGTCCGTTTGTCGGGAACCCTCCCTTCGATGGAAGCAATTCAGGACCATACCATCGCCTTCACGGGCCTCAAGGACGGAGAACACACGTTCCACTTCGTACTGGAGCAACCCTTCTTCGATGCCTCGGGCGAAGAAGAATGGGAAGGCGGTCGGGTGGATGTGGAAGTGACCCTGGACAAGAGCACCTACCTGTTGGTCTGTAACCTACATGCCACAGGTCCTGTACAATTGCGCTGCGACCGCTGCAATGCACCACTGGAGTTTCCATTGGATGGCAAACAGCGGCAGATCTTCAGCCTTACCGGCGGCGAAGAAAGTGACGACGATGAACTGGTGACCTTGAGTGACACGGCCCACAGCATCAATTTGACCCATTACATCTACGAGTGCCTTCGTTTGGCCTTGCCCATTCGCCACGTGCATGCCCCCGGGCAGTGCGATCCCGAGGTGGAAAAGGTGCTGGAACGCTTGATCGTGGATCATGAACCCACTCCCGACCCACGTTGGGAAGTATTGAAGGAACTGAAGAACAAGGAAAGCAAGTAGCCATGCCAAATCCAAAACGTCGACACTCGAAGACCCGCACGGCCACCCGTCGCAGCACCAAAGTTGCAAGCGTACCCACGGTGACCAAAGACCCTAACACGGGTGAAGTACACCTGCGGCACCGTGCCTACAAAGTAGGGGAAGACCTCTACTACAACGGCAAATTGATGGTATCCGGCAGCGAAGCCGCTGAATAATTCCATCGTTCTTACCGTGCCGAACCGCCACCTCTCCACATGAGGATCGGACTGGATATCATGGGCAGCGACCATGGCCCTGTCGTGCCTGTACGTGGTGCCATACTGGCTGCACGTGAATTGCCCTCGGATATCCGGCTTGTACTCATCGGTGATCAAGCCCTGATCCTGGAGTTGCTCCATGCAGAGGGGGGCGACCCAAGCGCTTTCGATATCGTACCCAGCGAGGACGATATCACCATGAGCGATAATCCCACGAAAGCGTTCCAAGCCAAACCGAAAAGCAGCATCAGCATCGGCTTCCACCTCATGCAGGAAGGAAAGATCGATGCGTTCGCGAGTACGGGCAACACGGGTGCGATGCTGGTGGGTAGCATCTTCATCACCAAGCCTATCCCTGGTGTCATCCGACCGTGTATCCCCACGTTGGTTCCCAAGGAAGGCGGAGGCATCGGAGTGCTGTTGGACGTGGGGGCCAATGCCGATTGCAAACCGGATGTACTGACCCAATTCGGGCTGCTCGGTTCCATGCTCGCCAAGCATGTGTACCACGTGGGATCACCCAAAGTGGCCCTTTTGAACATCGGGGAAGAGGAGAAGAAGGGCGATCTGCTTCGCCAAGCGACTTTCGAACTCATGAAGGAACAGAAGCAGTACGAATTCGTGGGCAACGTGGAAGGTCGGGACTTGTTCAATGACAAGGCTTCCGTTATGGTCTGCGATGGCTTCACGGGCAATGTGGTACTGAAGGTGATCGAGGGTTTCCATGACCTGTTGGAAGACCACGGCGTGGACGACCCCTTCCTGCACCGTTTCAATTATGAGAACTACGGCGGACTGCCGGTGCTGGGGGTCAATGGCAACGTGATCATCGGCCACGGGATCAGCAACGAGATCGCCATCAAGAGCATGATCCTGGCCACGCACGAGGTGGTGATCAGCAAGCTCACCGACAGGATCCGCGAAGCACTGCGTTGAGCGCGTTCGGCGCACTGATCCGTCTTCAACTCTCATGGCTTCCGACCGCGATGGAATGCACCGATGAATACCTTGGTCCCCTCGTTCTAGAGCACGACCATTCCTTCCCGGCATCTAGACCATGAATGAACCGCCCATGAAGACGCACGCCGCCATTACTGCCGTACACGGCTACGTACCGGAATTCAAATTGAGCAACCAGGTCCTAGAGACCATGGTGGAGACCAGCGATGCGTGGATCACTGAGCGCACCGGGATCAAGGAGCGGCGCATCCAGACCGGCAAGGACCAAGGCTTGAGCGTCATGGCCGTTGAAGCGGTGAAGGGGCTGCTCGAAAAGCGCGGCATCGGACCGGAGGAGATCGATCTGATGATCGTGGCCACGGTGACCCCGGACCGGGTATTTCCGGCCACGGCGAACATCATCTGCGATGCCATCGGAGCGAAGAACGCATGGGGCTTCGATCTGATGGCCGCATGCAGCGGCTTCCTGTACGCATTGACAACAGGTAGCCAGTTCATCGAAAACGGC